>OLSD01000309.1_pt1 | contig 52695 bp, 56 predicted proteins | sample 1672211 | NCBI WGS metagenome assembly OLSD01 (sample SAMEA3136659, study PRJEB25190) | human gut metagenome | reverse complement strand
GCTTTCAAAATGTGAAACTCGTTTACAAAACGGGAACCTCGGATGACTATTGAGCTGTGAAAAGTGATGAAACATAAAAAATCATCGTTCACGTTAAAAAAACTGTAATTCATGTCGAAAAAGACAAAAACCGGTTTTAATTTGGTATAATGATAGAACTCATTTTAGTAAAAATGAGTTCATACCGTGAATGATGGAGGGGATAACAATCATCGTTTTAGAAGAAATATTAATGGCAAACGGCTTGACCGTGTTAATGATGTGGTTCCTTTTGTTTTGCAGACGAAAGAACAGAGAGAGCCTTCATGTGGGAGATAAAATATATGATGGAATAGCAATCGTAAATTTAGTGGGTGCATTGTCTGAAACCATTGCTTTTCTCGTAGATGGAAAACAGTTTACTGGCAGCCGGCAGATTAATTATATCTCTAACAGCATATGCTTTATAGGGACAGTCAGTATGGGTATGCTTTGGTGTATGTACGTGGAATTGCGTATCTATCGAAATTATAAAAGAATGGTTCAAAAAGCAGGAGTGGAGATATTTCCCTGGCTGGTAGAAGTAATTATGGTTTTATGTAATCTGTTTGGAACAGGGATTATGTTTAAAATATCCGGGGAGAATGTATACCAGAGAACTGCCGGTGCGTTGGTGGGATATATTTCGCTTGTCATATATTTTGCTTACAGTATCTATCTGGTGTATCATTCCAAAAAACAAGGGGTTAACCTGAATTTTTTCCCGGTGATCTATTTCGTTGGTCCTTGTTTTGCAGGTGTAGTTATCCAGTTCCTTTTTTATGGAATTACATCATCATGGGTGCTGGTTGCGGTCGCATTGATATTTGTGCAGATGCAGTCATACGCAGAGAGTTTGTATATGGATGAGCTTTCCGGATTATACAACCGGAGATATTTTAATGCGGTGCTTGCGGAAAAGAAAATTGCAAGCCAGAAATCCTTATATGGAATCATGATGGATGTAAACGATTTCAAGTGTATTAATGACAATTTAGGTCATAGTACGGGTGATAAGGCTATTTGTACGTTGGGAAATATACTCATCAGATCCATACCGGATGCTGGTATGGCAATCCGGTATGCGGGAGATGAGTTTATTGTGCTGCTGTCAGGTGTTGATACGGAGCGTGTCTTAGCGACAATGGAGGAGATTAACCATAATCTGTCCCGGTTTAATGAATCCGGGATAGAACCGTTTCGTTTAAGTGTTTCCATGGGATACACGGAATTTGGGACAGAAGATGACGCAGAAACTTTTTTAATGCATATGGATGAGAAAATGTATGAGGAAAAACGGAAATATCATATGCGAAAGAAATCAGCCGGTTTGGAAAATAAAGTATAGCATTACGTTCCTGCCATTTGTCCGATAACTGGTTGCAATGGCACAAGAAAAGAAAATATTATAATCATCAAACGAGTAGCAGACTGGTGTAAATCCGGTTTTGCTGCTCGTTTTTATATTTATGGTTATAGGCAGGGATGCTCCAAGTTTCCGTACAGCAAATAACCGTGTTATGGTAAAAAATAACGGTTTTTCTCAAAAATATACAATTTAGACTTGAAAAATATAAAAATATATGCTAATTTATACAAAAAGAAATTTCGTAAAATTTCGTAATGAAGGGAGAAACGAAAATGACAAAAAAACGTATAAGCGCATTGGGGATGGCAATTCTTATGCTTATCATGACAATCAGTACGGTAATACTGGATACCGTACCGGTCAAAGCGGATGGAGGACCTGTGATAGAATTTCATTATCACAGGGCAGATGGTGATTATGATCCATGGTCTGTATGGATGTGGGCCGAGGGACAGGAAGGAAATGACTATCCTTTAGAGGCTAAGGATGGTGATGCAGTTGCCAGAATTGAAATTCCAGCCGGTGTGACTTCCGTAGGATTTGTTGTAAGAACACAGGATTGGGCGAAGGATTATGAAGAGGATCAGTTCATTGACATATCAGAAATGATATCAGGAACCGTGATCGTTAAAGTCGAATCAGGTGTTGAGGGGTATACAAAGGAATACGGTGATGATGCAGTAAGGGGAATAAAGCTTAATACTGCAAAGTACAATGGGGATAAGACGATCACCGTCACAATGACTGGTGATATTGAAGGAGAACTTAAAAATGCCTTTAAGGTAGAAGGTAAAGATGGGGAAATTCAGATAGCAGATGTAAAAGAGGGAGATGATTCTACCTATACACTTACTCTGAAAGAGGAACTGGACAGTTCAAAGAGTTACCAGATTACATATGATGGTACCGTAAGTGATATCAGAATGCCAATCATATATTCAACAAAAGAATTTGAAGATGAGTATACATATGATGGGGATGATCTTGGTGCTACATGGAGTAAGGACAGCACAACATTTAGGGTGTGGGCACCTACTTCTGAAAAAGTTATGCTTAATTTATACGAGACAGGAGATCCGGACGATAAAGAGCCGAAAGAAAGCATTGAGATGAATGCCGATAAGAATGGAACATGGGTTGCAAAAGTGGATGGGGACTTAAATGGAACCTACTACACATACAGTTCAACAATCGACGGTTCAACAAAAGAAGCCTGTGATCCATATGCCAGAACGACTGGTGTAAATGGACAGCGTGCCATGGTAATCAATCTTGAAGAGACAAATCCGGATGGTTGGGATAAGGATACCAATCCACATGCAGGAGAGAGCATTAATGATGCGATCATCTACGAATTACAGATGCGTGATTTATCAGCAGACAAAAGTTCCGGCATAAAAAATGTTGGTAAATTCCTTGAAATGACAGAGACAGGAACAAAGACCAAAGATGGTATTTCAACTGGAATTGATCATATTAAGGAACTTGGTGTGACACATGTGCATTTACTTCCAATCTATGATTTTGGTTCCGTAGATGAAGGAAGCGATCAGTCGAATTTATATAACTGGGGATATGATCCGGTTAACTACAATGTACCGGAGGGTTCTTATTCTACAGATCCACACAATGGGGATGTGCGTGTAAAAGAGGCAAAACAGATGATTAAGTCTATGCATGATAACGGACTTAGCGTTGTAATGGATGTGGTATACAATCATGTTATGAGTGCAGATGATTTTTGTATCAATAAACTTGTTCCGGGATATTTTTCACGTATCAATGAAGACGGTTCGTATTCAAACGGCTCAGGATGTGGAAATGATACAGCATCCGAGAGAAACATGGTACGGAAATATATTGTGGATTCCGTATGCTACTGGGCAGATGAATATCATATGGATGGTTTTAGATTTGACCTGGTTGGACTTTTAGATACCGATACCATTAATGAGATTGTAGAGGAAGTACACAAGACACATCCGGATGTCATTTTCTATGGGGAAGGATGGACAATGGAGACCGGTGTCACAAAAGATAATGTGACAATGGCTACACAGGGAAATTCAGCTTCCACTCCGGATTTCGCATTTTTCAACGACAATATGCGTGATGGATTAAAAGGAAGCGTATTTGATACTGCAACATTCGGATTCGTATCAGGAGCGACGAATGCAGAGAAGAAAATGGCAGATTCATTCATGGCAAACGAGTCATGGTGCAAGGAGCCAAGCCAGATTATCAACTATGCATCATGCCATGACAATAACACACTTTTTGACAGAATTGCAGGTTCTAAAACAACTTCGAGTGAAGAGGACATCATAAAGATGAATAATCTTGCAGCAGCATTTTATATGACTGCAGAAGGTGTGCCATTTTTGCAGGCAGGAGAGGAAATGCTTCGCACAAAGGTCAATGATGATGGAACATTCAATTCAAACTCATACAATGCAGGAGACGAAGTAAACAGCATTAAGTGGGATACATTATCCGACAAGAAATACGCAGATGTATTTGAATACTATAAGGGACTTATTAAGTTCAGAAAGGCACATCCGGCACTTCGGTTATCTACATCAGAGGATGTGAAAAAATATGTAAAATCCGTAGAAGGACTTGGGGATAATATTGTAGGAATTAATATAAAGGGCGGTCAGAAAGACGAAAGTGCAAAAGAGATGTATCTTCTTTTTAATGCAAACACTGACAAGGCAAAAGTTACAATTCCGGAAGGAAAATGGAAAGTCTGCATAAACGGACAGAAAGCTGGCGTTGAGACAATCGAGATAATCAAGGGTGGCGAGTATACGATGGATGGTATCAGTGCACTTGTACTTGTAAAACAGGATGGTGTGGCCATGACGATTGTTATTGTTCTGATTGCAGCAGCGGTAGTTGTTGCGGCAGGAGTTGTAATTGTTGTAATGAAAAAGAAAAAAGCAAATAAATAATGAAGTTTATAATTAGTGTCTGCTTACTCAGCAGGCACTAATTATATTTTATTAAATTGTTTTATTATCTGCGAACAATTTCTAATCATTCGCGTTGGATAAGTTTTTCATACTGCCTCAATTGAAATACTGTCTACCTGTGCACTTAAATGATTTTAGACACCAGATCCATATCTATTATAGAGTAAGATCAGTATAAGCAAAACGAGTATCACTATATATCTTTTTTTCATTATTATAAATAACTTGAAGCATAGAAATTGGTTTTACTCGAATAAGTTTGCGATGTAATCTTTACAATTCCTACATTTCCAACTCCAACATAAGTATCAAGATTTCCAGAACATTTTAAGGTAATACAGGAGGAAGTACATGTGGTTTTGTTACTTTGTCCAGAAAGTTTATATGTATATATAACAAAATCAGAATCTACGCTTGCATTAGAAGCACTTGCATTTGTCCAGTGCTTTCCACTATAATATCCAACGGCATTAAATGTAATTGTAGCTGAACCAACCACCAAATCACTACTTAATGTTTTACTATAAGTAGCACGAGTCGATTGTGGTGAAGACGAAATGTCTTCTATATTTATAGTTGAGTCTTTTTCAACTTCTTTTTGATATTTTTTTGCTGAGTCTATTGCTTCTTTCAGTTCTCCAACTGTAACAGTTGTATAGCTAGCTTTTGGGTTTACTTCAAGGTTATTTTCGTCTATGTCCAAATACGATAGGACATCATAAACATTTTCAGTTGTTATAACTGTCTCTTCCGAGAACTGTTTATTGCTTTCGGCTGCAAAAACAGGTATTGGAGCTATAGTTGTATGTACTAGAGCCAACGACATTGATGCTGCAATTACTTTTTTAATAATTTTTTTGACTTTCATTGAAAGACCTCCATTTTTCAAAAAATTTATCACAACTATATATAATATATAGAGATGAACATTATAATTCCCGCAATTTCATTTCATTTATTTTCTTTTTGCGTGTAATCGTTCTATTTCTTTTTATCCGATTATAAATTGATATAACAGCAGGAATATTTGTAAGTATAAAGATAATGATACAATTATGTATCTTATCCTTTATAGACATCTGATTTTTGGAAACGAAATTATATGAGAGTGTCAATAACCCCTGCTTCTCAACGCGTTCAAAACTTTCTGGTTCAAAATTAAGATACACTATAATTAATACGATTGAAAGAACAAGAAAAATAATTGGTGTTAATGATACGGTAGTTGTTCTTCTTTTTTTATTTAAATATGATTCTAAAAAACGTACACAAATAATGGTTAATGCCATTATTATTACGATGAATAAAATTGTAGAAAATTTCATTTATTCTCCTTTTTGCTCTCTGTATTTTTTTATCAATATTTTTGCTGTGTCAAAATCAAGTTGATCATCTATTACCATTTTTTTAATTAATGAAATATAAGCGTCATTTTCTGTTTGATCATTCATTTGCATTTTTTGTATAAGTCGATCAAGTCTCAATCGCACGGTAGGATATGTTATATGATACAATTTTGCAACCTCTTTTAAAGAGCCAGATGACATAACAAAATTTTTTATAAATGTGATATCTTCATCACTTAAATTGTATATCCATTCTTGCGCTTTTCGTTTCATTACCAACCCCTTTCTTTAATATTATTGATATTATCATTTAATAATGTTAAAGTCAACTGCTAATATTATGTTATTTACATCTTTTTATCTTAATAATCATTCGAAACCTCAAACTGGTAAATATAAGGTTTTTAGATTCGAGGTTACTCTCAACCCCCTTGCTTTTGTTTATATTTCTTCAATCATCAGTTATAAAAAACAGAAGCATTTTAATCCGTTCACCATGTCGGTTTCATTTTGTGTTATACTATTTTATAAGATTTTTTTTGTCGCCGCTGCCGCTTCGGTCGGTGCAAAGCGGACATCTACCAGATGTCCTGCACCCTTGTATTTGCCCTTATCAGAGTTCGTAAATCCATATGGAAGATATAATATAAGGGAAAGCTCACCGGCTGGTCTGCGTCTATTGGGACAGTATATTTATTATGATGCACTGGTGGTACACGGTAGCCGCGATAAACTGGAAGGTTATGGAGGTAAACAAAATGAATGATAGCAAGTTAGAGGGTATAGCAGTTATTCTATTTGGAATACTCTTAAGTGCAAGTGGCGCAGAAATGAATCGAACTGTATTGGCAAGTTTTAGCGATTTCCCGTTTGCTCTTATTGGGATAATTGTTGGAATTGTTGGACTTATAATGGTTTTCAAAAATAATAAAGGATAACAAATTCAATTTGTATGGATGGAGTGTTGTAAATTCCAACTGGAATAAGTAAAGAAAAAATGATATTATGATTAAAACAGTATAGGAACGTGAAATAATATGGGGTAGGAGGGAAAATTATGACAAGACAGGAAGTTCTAATGACTTTTGCACAGGATACCAGAAGAATATTGAAAAGTAATTTATCTAAACTTATTGTCTATGGTTCTTATGCCCGTGGTGATTATAAAGAAAATTCGGATATTGATGTTATGATATTAACACCCTTATCCAAAGAAGAAATAGAGAAGATCGAGAATCGTATTTTTGACCTTGCATTTGATCTGGAATTGGAGTCAGGGTTTGTAATCAATCCGGTTTTGGAAAATGAAGCTCATTACAAATACTGGTTGGGAGCAGTGCCATTCTATGATAATGTGGAAAGGGAGGGCATTGTAATTGGATGAGAGACAAAAGGATTTAAGTAATTATCGAATTACAGAGGCTGAGGACAGTCTGAAAGTAGCGTTACATTGTTTGAATGAGGGACTGTATAAGGACTCGATTAACCGTTCTTATTATGCTGCATTTTATGCGGTAAAAGCGGTATTAGCATTGAGTACCGTTGATTTTAAACGGCATAAAGATGTTATGGGATATTTTAATAAGGAATATGTAGCTAAGGAAGTATTTCCGCGTGAAATTGGACGAAAACTTGGAACATTACAGAGGGTACGCGAGAAAAGTGATTATGATGATTTTTATATTGCGTCGAAAGAAAAAGCCAATGAACAGTTTCAAACAGCAGAGTTGGTTATCAGCGTAGTAAAAAAGTATTTGGAAAGAAAATCAATATTAAAGCACTGCGTGAATATATGATTGCAGTCGGAAAAAACACGCGTCATATATTAGAAAATATTACATTAGAGCAGATAAAATCAATGGTGTCATATGAAAGAGTAATGCGTATCTTAGAAGAAGGCGGTGGTAACAAAGGACGTACCCGACAATACTCTTGTAGGTGGCGTGCCTGCAAAGAAAATTAAAGACATTAAAAAAAATACGTATATATAAAAAATGCGGAAATACGGCAAAATACTATATAAAAAAATGCGGAAACATGTTAAAATAAAAAAATAAAAAATGTGGAAAAGAGAAAGATACAATGTTTAAACGTAAAATATATAGTAAAATGCAAGAATGGAAAATGAATTCAAATGGGAAGACAGCCCTTTTAATCGAGGGAGCAAGACGAGTCGGTAAATCAACTGTAGTTGAAGAATTTGCAAAAAATGAATATGAAAGCTATATATTGATTGATTTTTCAAGGGCGTCAAAAGAAACAAAAGAACTTTTCGAAGATGTGTCAGATTTGAATTTTTTATTCCTGCAGTTGCAGTTACAATATAAGGTGGATTTGCAGGAAAGAAAATCAGTAATTATATTTGATGAAGTTCAACTTTGTCCGGCAGCACGTCAGGCAATTAAAGCCTTGGTTGCAGATCACCGATATGATTACATTGAAACGGGATCCCTTATTTCAATTAAGAAAAATGTGAAGGATATTTTAATTCCCAGTGAGGAAAGAAAAATCAGTATGTATCCAATGGATTATGAGGAATTTTTATGGGCAATTGGAGATACAACAACATTTTCACTATTAAAAAAATGTTTCGATATGAATCAGGGATTAGGAGATGCAATTAATCGTAAACAATTAAGGCAATTTCGTCTATATATGCTGGTTGGTGGAATGCCACAGGCGGTGTCAACTTACATTGAAACGAACAATTTCAGAAAAGTAGATGAGATAAAAAGAGATATCTTGAATTTGTATGAAAGTGATTTTGCAAAGATTGATCCGACAGGGCGTTTAGCAATGCTATTTGACGCGATTCCAGCTCAGTTAAATAAAAACGCAGCAAGGTATCAGACGAGTAGTGTATTAAATGGTGAAAAACAAGATAAAATATTAGAACTGATTGCAGAACTAAAAGATTCAAAGACAGTACTGATTGCATATAATACAAATGATCCGGATGCCGGTATGTCCAATACAAGGGATTTATCAAGATTTAAGTTATTCCTAAGCGATACAGGTTTGTTTGTAACACTAATGTTCAAGGACAAAGATTTCACAGAAAATGAGATATATCAGAAGCTGTTAAATGATAAATTAAGTGTGAATCTGGGATATTTATATGAAAATATTGTAGCCCAATGCCTGGCTTCAAATGGAAATGAATTGTTTTATCATACGATTATGAATGAAAATTCCAAACATAATTATGAGATAGATTTTATTTTAGCGAAAAAGAATAAGATAATTCCGTTGGAGGTGAAATCGTCAGGATATAAAACACATAAATCACTTGATGTGTTTACGGAAAAATATTCGGGAAGGATATTGAAACGATATTTGGTTTATACGAAAGATATGTGTAAGGATCAGGATATTTTTTGCATACCGGTTTATATGGTGCCATTTTTGTAAAATTTGGTCGTACAGATAAATGGATACAGGGATACAGCAACAAAGGTTGGAAAGAATCGAAATTTAGAATTGTTTTCCCAACAGGTAGTAGATTTGATGATGCCGGGGATGGGGGATATAAGCTTCCATACAACGGAAGCGGTCTTTGATTTTAATGATCAGGGTATTTTAATCATGAATGTGTATGAATTTTTATTAAATGCAGATTCGTTGGAATTATAAAAGTAACTGGTAATGTGGGGAGTACATTTAATTATACCATTTAAATTCTAACGGCATGAATGAACGGGAATACAAATTTCAGTTTAAAGAGGTACTTAAAATTAATGTAACGCAACCGCAAAGTTGCGCAATAGTTGGTGGAGCAACTAAGAAGTAATCCGTATAATAAACATAAAAAACAGAAAACGCAAAAACTCTTGGAGAAGTTTTAAAACAGCATAGGGGCAAAATTGTTTGGTATTACAGCGGAAGAACTTTTGAAAAAAGCACGGTAAAATGCTGACTTATCAATTGAAAAATAATTATTTTGTATGGAATATCTGCATGGCTCCATAAGTATGTGGCAGGTGCGGAGCCGTGGCCTTTCTCGACGGGCAGGAAAAATTCCGGCAGGTTGCGCACGTATTACACAATTGCTTGAGATTGGCGTGTGTTGTTGTATCCAGATGCAGGATCAGCGTTGCTGTCTTAAGCGGCCGGAGCATCTGCCCCTCGGTAAGCTGGATGCCATCCGGGGCAAGCCGCCCATAAATCTGTGGGAGCAGGTTAAGGGAATAGGTATCTCCCAGAAAAGATAATTCTGCAAGATACAGGCGGCTCTGACGTTCTACCACATGTGCAAACTCTTCATAAGCCTTTGACAAAAGCATCAGGCTGATGCAGTCCACAATGTAAGCCTCCTGGATCTGTTCATGGTTCAGATATAATTCCGACAGTTCATCCACTCCGTTTCCAAGCGTCACAAACCCATAGGCATAGTGAGGCAGAGAAACCCCGTCTAAATCCTGATCCAGAGAGTAATACGCATAGGATTCAACCAGGGGAAGAAGTGCCGTATAAATTGCCTGAATATGAGGCAGGTCATCCGGAGGGAAATGGAAACGGCTGCAAAATTCGTTCCAGTCACCGGAGGATAATCCGGGAGTAAGTTTACATTTCATGGGATGCATCCTCCTTATCGGAAGCAGCCATAACGGCTGCAATTTCCTGAAAGCGGCCCGTGACCTTATCATAGTTCTTTCGGTGATGGGGAAAGCCACAGTTTATGCAGGATTTGATACCATTTTTTAAATATTCACAGTTTCCACCACAGGATTTCCCGAGTGTATAGAGGGGACAATAACAAAACAGACAGTTAAAGTCCTCCTCTGGGATTCCTTTATGGCATGGAAAATATTCACATTTTTTATTTTGAAAAAACTTATAATATTCGCTCAAAATGGTTTCCTCCAATCAAAGCACAATCATAGCATAATTATATCGGAACAACAAGCGGATCGCAAGAAATGCGAATGACATAAAAATTGCATGAAATGATACCTTTTGCCCCTTTTATCATTACAATATTTACATCTTTTTAAGAACGCAGGTATAGTGGCTCAGGCAATTGAGGGTTTGAAGCAAAAAGTTGAAAATTAAATAAAAAATACTTGACTTAAAGTTAACTTTAAATGGTATATTATGATAGATAAAATCGGAAGGAGAATTTATTATATGTATATCGAAAAGATTAACGGACCGGAAGATGTGAAGAAATTGAATATAGAAGAGATGACAGCTCTCGCAGAAGAAATGCGTCATGCATTATTAAAGAGGGCAAGTATTCACGGCGGGCATTTTGGCCCGAATTTTGGTATGGTAGAGGCAATCATTGCACTGCATTATGTTTTTGAGTCCCCAAAGGACAAAATGGTATTTGATGTTTCCCATCAGACCTATCCGCACAAGATGCTGACCGGTCGAAAAGATGCCTATTTATATGAAGAACATTACGACGACGTGACGGGATACAGCTGTCCGCAGGAAAGTGAACATGACCATTTTACAGTCGGACATACCTCTACATCCGTCAGTCTGGCATGCGGTCTGGCAAAGGCAAGGGATCTTCGTGGGGAAAGTGCAAATGTGATCGCAATTATCGGAGACGGTTCTTTAAGCGGAGGAGAAGCCTTAGAAGGAATGGATTTTGCAGCAGAATTAGACAGCAACATGATCATTGTAGTAAATGACAATGATATGTCAATTGCAGAAAACCATGGAGGACTTTATTCAAATCTGAAATTACTCCGCGAGACAAACGGACAGGCAGAGTGCAATTTATTTAAAGCCATGGGACTTGATTATGTCTATGTGGATCATGGAAATGACTTAAGGGAACTGATCGGGGCTTTCAAACAGGTAAAAGACAGTAAGAAACCGGTTGTTGTCCACATTAATACATTAAAGGGAAAAGGTTATAAACCGGCAGAAGAGCATAAGGAAGAATGGCACTGGCATCTTCCATTTGATATTGAGACCGGAAAATCCCATTTTCCGGAAGTGGAAGATTATTCTTCGGTGACCTGTGAATATCTGATTGAAAAGATGAAAAAGGATCCGACAGTTGTTGCAATTACATCCGGAACCCCGACGATTCTCGGATTTACGCAGGAGAAAAGGAAACAGGCCGGCCGGCAGTTTGTAGATGTGGGAATCGCGGAGGAGACAGCGGTAGCACTTGCTTCCGGAATTGCCAAAGGTGGCGGAAAGCCGGTATACGGTGTGTATTCCAGCTTTATCCAGAGGACGTATGACCAGATTTCACAGGATCTGTGTATTGACGGGAATCCGGCAACGATTGTTGTGTATACGGGATCGGTATTTGGCATGACGGATGTTACCCATCTGGGACTGCAGGATATTCCGATGCTTTCCAATATCCCGGGACTGGTTTATCTGGCACCGGCAACAAAGGAAGAATATCTGTCAATGCTTGACTGGAGTGTGGAGCAGAAGGAAATGCCGGTTGCGATCAAACTTCCGGGCGGAGACATGATTTCGGATGGCAGAGAAGTCACAAAAGACTGGAGCCAGCTCAACACCTATGAGGTAACGGAAAAGGGAAGCAAAATTGCACTGATCGGACTCGGAACATTTTATTCCCTGGCACTGCAGACCGCAGAAATGCTGGAGAAAAAAGGCATTCATGCAACGGTAATCAACCCGTATTATATTACCGGACTAGATAAGGGACTGCTGGAGAAGCTGAAGGCAGACCATGACACGGTAGTTACACTGGAAGATGGCATCCTGAATGGTGGTTTCGGAGAAAAAATCGCAAGATTTTATGGAAGCAGTGATATGAAAGTCTATAATTACGGATTGAAAAAAGAATTCCTTGACCGGTATGATGTAAATGAGGTATTAAAAGAGAATCATCTGACAGCAGAGCAGATTGTAAATGACGTATTATAGAAGGCAGAAATAAACAACAAACCTTGTGAGAATCGACACAATATGGTAAAATATAACATACTAGAGCTTATTTTGCATAGTGGTTAGAATAGCGGGCTCATGGAAGGAGCGGTATCATATGAAGAATAAAGATTCGAAAGCAAGGATGCAGATGATTTTCGGGATACTTTTGTTTGCGTTTATTTTTATGGCAGAGTTGTATGCCATAGTCAATTTCCCGAAGATGTTTATTGTTCTGGCTGTTTTGGCAGCAGCAGATCTGATATGCCTGTATGTTGCAATCAGAGGCGTGATTTCAGTATATGAGACAAAATATGCCCGGAGAGAGGAACAGTATGAGAGTATTTTCAAGTCGGAAAAGGCATCATATCTCATGCTGAAAAAATATTTTGAGGAAATATCGGTGAAGCTTGCATACATGGAAGAGGCATCTAAGATTCCGACAGAGGAAATTGTCAATGCACAGAAGGGAATAGCGAAAGTAATTATCAAGCGGTCCCATGAGAATACCGATGCATTGATGAATTCATACGAACAGCTGATCGACCGGTTTGATACGTTCCAGAAAGGAATGGATGGGTTCGGTACAGTTGCGGGTGCTTATAAGGACGAGATTCTTTCAGCCTGTAAGGATGAAATTTCTTCGGTGCAGAAGGATGGAAAAGAACAGGAACATTCACAGGATAAAGAGATAGCCGCAAAGCTGCAGGAAATCATTATTGCAATGAAAGATATGGAACTGCGCCTGAATCAGACCATTATGAACAGTCAGAAAGTGGTTGTTTCCCAGCCGCAGGTTTCTGTACCTGTGGCAACACCTGTAGAGCCACAGCCGGCACCGCAGAATCATGTGGAAGAAATACCGGCAGAGCCGGAGATTTCACCAGAGCCGGAAGAAAGTATGGAGCCGGAGCCTGAGATTTCGCCGGATCTGGAAGAAAGTATGGAGCCGGAGCCTGAGATCTCACCGGAGCCGGAAGAAAGTATGGAACCGGAGCCGGAGATTTCACCGGAGCCGGAAGAAAGTATGGAGCCGGACCCGGAGATTCTGCCGGATATACCGGAAGGGGAGAGTTTTGAGCCGGAGGAAGAGCCTCCGGTCATGGCAGCGGATGAGATTATCCCGCCGGACCCGGAAGAATCCATTGAGGAAGCAGAAGAACTGGTAGAACCGGACCCGATTCCGGAGGATGCGATCGTTGAGGAAGCGAATGATGAGAACCTGCCGGAGGAAGAACTTTCGCCGATGCCGGATCTGTCCGATCCAAACCGCGCCATGAGCCCGGATGAAATAGCTGCCCTGTTTGCAAATATGGGCAATGACGACAATGCGGATAAAGCCGGGGAACCTGTCGAAGAAACGGTGGAACCGGAGGATATTCCCGAGCCGATTGAAGAGCCGGAAGCAGTAAAAGAAGCACCTCTTCAGCCGGAAGAACCGGCAGATCCCAATAAGGCATTAAGCCCGGATGAGATAGCTGCCCTGTTTGCAAGTATGGGAACCTGAAAAGAATAAAATAACAGGCAACGGACGCCATCTGTTCCACGTAAAAACGTGTGACAGATGGCGTTTTGCTATAAAAATGCCATACAATGAAAAAAAATAGTTGCATTTCTTTTCCATTGTGTTATACTTAGGTCGTTGCAATTTAATAGTTTAAAGCAGAGTAGACACATGTGCGTTAAGTGCCGGATGAACAGGGAGTTGTCACCCGGACGAAAAGAGAATCTTGCGGTACATGAGTCGCATCCCGCTGCATCCGAAGATAATATTATCTCCAGTTGTAGTACGGTGAGGTCTGCAAAGGAGGTAATTTTTTTATGAAAAAATTCGTTACTTTGTTCACCGATTCTTTCCGTGAATTAAAAGCGGTAAGAACCATCACTACCATGGCAATGCTTGCCGCAGTTGCTGTGATTCTAGGATTTTTCTCCATTGAATATGGACAGTTTATCCGTATCGGCTTTTCTGGTATTCCAAATGGTATCATTGATTATCTGTTTGGACCGGTAGTTGGAGGAATCTTTCATGGTGCGTTGGATATCATCAAGTATATGATGAAACCGACCGGACCATTTTGCCCGCAGTTGACACTGGTTGTCATTTTGGCAGGAATCCTGTATGGCTGCTTTTTTTACAAGAAAAAGCTTACCATATGGCGCGTATTGGCAGCGAAATTTGTAGTTATGCTGATCTGTAATGTGATTCTGACAACGCTTTGTCTGACCGTGTTATATGGACAGGCATTTATGGTGATTCTTCCGGCGCGTGCACTGAAGAATCTGATTATGTGGCCGATAGATTCGGTGATCTTTTTCGCTATTACGAAGGCGCTGGAACAGATTGGTCTGTTTCGGATGTTTCAGAAACCTGCACTGGCAAAATCCGCAAATATGCAGGGAAACTAAAACTTCATAAATAATAACAAAACCGTCCGAAATCTGAGATTCATCAGACTGCGGACGGTTTTTTGCAGATTCATTTATTTGCGAATGGGATGGGTGGCAATATTTTTTAAAATGCGGACAGCTGTCTGCATGCCTTCCACAGAGATGTGTTCGTATGGTCCGTGAAAACCATAGCCACCAGTGCCGAGATTCGGACACGGCAATCCCATAAAAGACAGTCTTGCGCCGTCTGTACCGCCACGGATCGGACGGGAGAGCGGTGTCAGACCTTCGGAGGCAATTGCCTGTTTTGCCAGATCCACGATTTCCATTTTATCTTCTATGACAGAGAGCATATTTTCATAAGAATATTCGATATCGAGAGTAACGGTCTTTGGTCCGTATATCTGGTTAAAGGATTCTGCAATGTCCCGCAGGTGTTGAAGACGTTTCTCAAACATGGTTTTATCGTGGTCGCGGATGATAAAGGAAAGGGTGGCAGCTGCCACGTCGCCGGACATGTCGGTCAGGTGATAGAAGCCTTCCCGCCCGCTTGTGTGTGCCGGAGTTTCTTCTTTTGGAAGCTGGGAAACGATTTCACATCCCACGAGTGCGGCATTGACCATAATATCTTTCGCTTCGCCCGGATGGACATTCACACCCTTTATATGAAAGACGGCACTTGCAGCATTGAAATTTTCATAAGCCACTTCGCCCTCGTAATCACCATCTACCGTATACGCGTAATCAGCCTGAAAGATCGAAAGGTCAAACAGATCTGCACCGGCACCGACTTCTTCATCCGGCGTAAAGCCGATCCACAGTTCTCCGTGAGGGGTGCCTTCTGCTATCAGTTCTTCGATGGCAGTCATGATTTCAGCAACGCCAGCCTTGTCATCCGCACCTAGAAGTGTGGTGCCGTCTGTAGTGATCAGTGTTCTTCCTTTTAAAGAAGTAAGGGATGGAAAATCGCTTACCTTTAAAACATTCTGACTGCCTTTTAACAGGACATCGCCACCGTCATAATTGGGAATGATCTGTGGTTTGACATCCTTTCCGGAAAAATCCGGGGCGGTATCCATGTGAGCGATAAAGCCGATGGACTTACAGTTTTCCATGCCCGGTGTGGCTGGAAGCTTGGCATACACATAGCAGTGATCGGTAAGAAGGATATTGGTAAGGCCGAGTGTTTCCAGTTCCTGCTTTAAATCTTTGGCAAGTGTAAACTCACGCTCGCTGCTTGGGATATCGCTGCAGGATTCATCTGAGGTGGTCCAGCAGCTGACATATTTTAGTAATCTTTCTTCTACTTTCATGTTAAATTGTTCCTTTCAAATATGCTTTTAAAAAAATTTAAAAAAAATAAAAAAAGTGCTTGCTTTTTTAATACTCCTATTATATAATAACTCTTGTCTTAAGGAAAGACATAAAACAAACAACTTAAAAATGCGCGATTAGCTCAGCTGGCAGAGCACCTGACTCTTAATCAGGGTGTCCAGGGTTCGAACCCCTGATCGCGCACTCGCAAAGCTTATTTTGATTGAATCAAATGGCAAAAGAACTCTTGACGAACAATGTGATTCGTTGGGGGTTTTTTTATTATATAAAATGCAAATAATTATAGAAAGAAACCATAGGGGGAAATATGGAGAAAGTATATGAGTATGCAGCAGCGGTTCTGGCAGAGGTCAAACGCGCGATTGCGGGGAAGGATGCCTGTATTACCAAAGCTTTTGCTACAATTCTTGCGGGAGGGCATATTCTGATTGAGGATGTGCCGGGAGTGGGAAAGACAACACTTGCCATCGCCTTTTCGCGCGTCATGGGACTTTTGGATCACCGTGTACAGTTTACACCGGACGTGCTTCCGGCAGATATTGTAGGATTTAACATGTACCAGAAAGAGACGGGACAGTTTGTGTACCATCCGGGAACGATCATGTGTAATCTGTTTCTTGCGGATGAGATCAACCGGACTTCGCCAAAGACACAGTCCGCGCTTCTTGAGGTGATGGAGGAGGGCAAAGTAACGGTGGATGGTGTGAGCCGAAAAGTGCCGCAGCCGTTTGTTGTCATTGCAACACAGAATCCCAAAGGCAGTGCGGGAACGCAGCTTCTTCCGGAATCACAGCTGGACCGGTTCATGACCTGCATGAGCATGGGGTACCCGGATCTGCAGAGTGAGATGGAAATTGCCCAGGGAAAAACGATGACGAAAGCGGAGGATCTGCAGCCGGTTCTTCTTCCGGAGCAGCTGTGGGAGATGCAGCAGTATGTGGAACAGATTTATGTGCATGATCATGTTGCAAAATATATCGTACAGCTGATGGAGGCTACCAGAAAAAATGCTTACATTGAGCTGGGGGTAAGTCCCCGTGGCACGATCGCATGCGTGCGGCTGGCAAAAGCATGGGCATTTTTGCAGGGAAGAAATTATGTGATTCCGGATGATGTGACGGACATTTTTGCGGATGTGGCAAAACACCGTATTGTGCTCAACACAAAGGCACGGATCGGACATGTGACAGTCGATGCCACCCTGCAGGAAATTCTGTCGGATGTGGACAAACCAACAACATACAAAAGACTTAGGGGATAAACGTGGGCAGTTTTCTGATTGGAACAGGGGTGACGCTTGTCACATTTTATATTGCGCTGATCTATGGAAGCATTGCGATTGGGCTGATTGGGTTTGCGGAACTGGTACTAATGCTGCTTGCATGTTTGTATCTGCTGATTTATTGCAGACATATCACGGCAGATATCAGGATTCCGCTTACCGTGGCGGAAAAAGGGAAAAAAGTTACGGTACAGCTTACCGTGGATCAGACCATGTTGTTTTCGGCAGCAAAAGTGCGTTACCGTGTGCGCTGTAGAAATACATTTGCCGGGTATGCCAGAAATTTCTGGTGGAACGGTGCCGGACTGATGCGCGGAATGCAGTGCATGGAAAAGCGTGTCGTGCTTTCTCATGTGGGAAGTTATGAGTATGAGCTTGTAAAAGTACGGATTTATGATCTGACCGGTCTGTTTTATGTGCATAAAAAAATAAAGAGATTTGCAGATATACAGGTGCTGCCGGAACTGGATGCGGTGGCAGTACAGGTGTCGGAGCGGGTACGCAGATATTTCGGAGAAGCGGAAAGCTACGATGATTTTCAGCCGGGAACAGATGTCAGCCAGATCTTTGATGTGCGGGAATATCGTCCGGGGGATCGCCTGCAGCGCATACACTGGAAACTCTCCGCCAAATCGGACGGGCTTCTGGTGCGGGAGGACAGTCAGCCGCTTGCCTGTGCGGTGGTATTTTTGCTGGACATGCTGCCACAGATGGCAGGAAAAGGCCGGCATATGAGGCGCAGCAGGGAAGCCTATGCGGAAACCTTTCTCACAATTGCGGCAGATCTGGTGTATTCGATGATGGATGCCGGCTGCCCGCATTATGTGGCATGGCAGGAGGAAACAGAAATCAAACGGTTGCGCGTCGAGGATGAGGAAAGCGTGTATCTGTTTTTGATGCAGTTTATGGAATGTCAGAAGGAAACGACCGGTTCACTGCGACAGAGATATGAGCAGCAGTATCGTTGCGAGCACCCAGTACACAGGATGGAACTGACACCGGAGCTTTTTCTTGTGCTGGATGGACAGACACTTGCGGATTTTGGTGGAGATAACTGGAGACAGAAGCTGGAAGAAATGGAGCTGGTATTGTGAACAGGAAGGACAGGAGAGGGAATAAAACCACATATTTGTCTGGCAATACCGGTATCCGGCTGATCTGTGAGGCGGTTGCTGTGGAACTGCTGTTTTATGCAATGCTTGCGATTTTCCGGAGTGCATTCGGATGGCAGCTGCCGATCCGTGCGCTTGGTAAACTGCAGGTGGCCATGCTGGTAAGTCTTGTGCTGTTTATCGTGGGAGCTCCTGCGACCGGAAAATATCAGAGGGTCTGCAAGGTTGTGCTTGAAATCGGATATCCGGCGGCACTCGTACTGTTTGGAATTTTTCACCGGAGAAAACTGATAGAGAGCGGAAAGATGCTGTTTCAGGCATATCTGTCATATTGGAATAAACAGTATGGAACAAATTATATGACCGGGGCCGGGACGGAGATGCGGTATACTTATATGCTGGCGTTTTTATTGGCAGTTGTTGTGCTGTTAAGTCTGATGTTTCGATATGTGACCGGTGTGCGGCTGGTTTTGCTGCTTCCGGATATAACAGCGTTGTCGGTTGCTCTTCTGGTCAATGCCAGACTGGGCTGGAGTGGAATTGCACTCTTTTTCGTGGGAACCGTGCTGGTGTCTGCGGCACCATGGACGCACATGGATGTAAGGGTGGCTGACGGTCGTACCCATGTATGGATGCAGCTACTGTCCTATGCTGCAGCCGGTGTGTTTGCCGTGATTCTTGTCTCGGTGAGCAGCTATGCGTTTTCCGGTGTGGCAAAGCAGATTCCGAAAAAGTCACCGAAGTTTTATGCGTTTCAGAGACAGGTGGAAGAACGTGTGAAAAATCTGACGTTTTCGGGGATAACTTTGCAGGGATCGCGGGAACATGTGGATAATACAACACCGGACTATACCGGAAAAACCGTATTTTCGATAGAAGCATCGAAAGCCCCGGCGGGCAAACTGTATCTGAAATCATTTGCCAGTGGCACATATCAGAACGGTACATGGGTAAATGAAGGGAAAACGTTTGCGCACGAAGTGGATAAGGCGGGATACCATCGCAATGATGTTGCAATGTTAATGCAGCAGAATGCCGGTGAACTTGTAAAATACATCCGTTCGAGTGAGCTGGCAGAGGCTGAAACACAGACGGTTTCGTATCAGATTTCCTATCGGGCACTGGGGTTAAAAAACGCGTATATGCCTTATTTTTCAGATTTGCAGACAGCCGGTGGGAAGGTCTGGCTCAGGGATGATACGGTGGTACGTAAAAAGAGGGCAACGGGAAAGGTTTCTTTTGAGGGACTGGATGAAAATACGGATCTGCGCGATGTTTTTGACAGGTTTTGTTTGGCTGCAAAAGAAACAGATACGGATCTGCAGCAGTGGTATGATGCCTATGCGGACAGCAGATACCGTAAATTTGCCACGGATGTTCCGGCGGTGGGAGATTTTATTACACGAAGGCTGGCTCTGGAAAGTATCGGATATGGCGTGTATGAGGAAAACGGCACCTATGTGGCGGATCAGATGGAAACAGGCGGGTTATACGATGAGGATTGGCTGGCGGATACGGATGGAAACAATTCCGGACGGGCAGAAAGACAGATAACTACCAACAACATCCGGCAGAATCTTGCGACACAGGTTGCTAACTGGCTGGGTAACGAAAATACCTATAACCTATATCTGAATCACATCCCACAGGGGAAAGATACCATTGCTTATTTTCTGGAAACCGGACATGAGGGATATTGTATGCATTTTGCCAGCGCGGGTGCGCTGATTTTACAAAGTCTGGGAGTTCCGGCGCGTTATGCATCGGGATATGTGGTGGAACCGTCGGCATTTCATAAAGAAAAGAAAGGCTATCAGGCAGATGTGCCGGACTACAATGCGCATGCATGGGTGGAAATTTATCTGGAAAATATCGGATGGGTGCCGGTGGAAATGACTCCGGGCTATACGAATGACAGTGCAAAGCTGCCGACGACTCCGGAATTGCGCGATACGTGGAAACAGCGGCATGAAGAGCACAAAGATGCGGCGGAGCAGAATCCGCAGACGCAAATGCAGACGAAAAACGAATCGCCGTCAGAAACACAGATGGAAACACAGCAGCAGACAGAAAGTCAGATGACGGAGAAGGAGACAAAGCGGCCGGTAAAAAATAATGAGAAAAAGAACAACAGGCGAAATCTGCAAGTATTTTCTGCGGTGAGTCTGACGCTGCTTGCTGTTGTTCTGATGCTGGTTCTGGTGACAAAATGGTTGCGCATTTACCGGGAACAATTGCTTATGGAGTTGCGCAACCGGCAGAATCGTCATGCGGTATACCGGATCAACCGGCGGATTTACCGGGGATTACATCAGCGAAGTTTTGGCATGAAGACCGATGCGGACTATCTGGAAAAGCTGATGACAACCTATCCGTCCGTTCCGGCGGAGGATTGGAAGAAGTATCTGTGCATTGTGCAGAAAGCGGTCTTTTCCGAAGAAGAGATTTCACAGGAAGAAGCACGGTTTTGCTATCGGCTGTACCGGAAGTACAGAAACCGGCGGATTTTGGGAAAGTAGGATAACGGAAAAACCGCCTCCTTAGCGGGAGGCGATCAGTTTACATATCGGGTTACCCTTAGAAGAAAATTTTTCTTCGTATTCGGTCATGATATTTCCTTCATTCATGGATGGATCATGGTGCAGGTCACGGGTGGAGGCATTAAGATGCCAGCGGTCGGAAGTTTCGATTTCCTCGAGAGAAAACGTAAACAGATCCTGATTGTCCGTTTTAAATTCCAGCCGTCCGTCGGCTGCAAGAAACTGGTCATAGCGGTCTAAAAATTCATGGGAAGTCAGTCGGCGTCTGGCATGGCGGTCCTTTGGCCACGGGTCGGAAAAATTCAGATAGATCCGGTCAACTTCTTCCGGTGCAAAAATTTCCGGAAGTTTTGCAGCGTCTTCACACAGAAAATGAACATTTGGAAGCTGCAGGGTATCCATTTTCTGGACTGCGCGCAGCAGTACACTGGTGTAACGTTCGATGCCGATATAATTGATTTCGGGATGTAACGCAGCAAGATCCATCAGAAATCTGCCTTTTCCCATGCCGATTTCGATATGGATCGGATGGTCATTTTCAAAAAAGGCATGCCATTGTCCGCGGTGTTCTGCTGCATTCTGTATACAATATGGGCTGGCTGCCACAGCTTCATTGGCACCCGGTATATTTCTTAGTCTCATAGTAATTTCTCCTTGGAAAAGATAAATTCAGTTTTGCTAACTGTAAGAATACTATTACTATATACAAATTTCGTCCGTTCGGCAAATAAAAATTGAACGATTATGGAAATAATGGTATTATAAATATAAGAAAATCAAGAATTGGGGAGCCTTATGAAAATAAAAAAATACACCCGTGTAACAGCATTTTTTCTTGCCGTATGCACGGTTTTACTCATGTTACCGTTGTCTGTGCGTGCAGATGAGTACTGGCCGGACGGGGTAAAAACGCAGTCCAAAAGTGCCATTGTGATGGAAGTCAATACCGGCACCGTTTTATATGAAAAGAAGAGTCACGAGAAACATTATCCGGCGAGTATCACAAAGATCATGACGGTTCTTCTGGCAATCGAAAACTGTGATATGGATGAGGTCGTTACGTTTTCGGCGGATGCGGTATTTAAAAATGAGGGAGATACTTCCCATATTGCCCGGAATCTTGGAGAAAAACTGACGATGGAGCAGTGTCTGTATGCGGTTATGCTGGAGTCTGCCAATGAATGTGCTTATGCGGTTGCGGAGCATGTGGGGCAGAAACTGGGTGGTGATTACCGGACGTTTATTGACCTGATGAATAAGCGCGCAAAGGAACTGGGATGTACGGATACGCATTTCAATAACTGTAATGGTCTGCCGGATGAAGATCACTGGGTCAGCGCGTATGATATGGCACTGATTTCCGCAGAGGCATACAAAAACGAGACGTTCCGGATGATTGCAGGCAGTCCAAGCTATACACTTCCGAAGACCAATAAATGCAAGGCGGAATATCCGTGTCACAATCACCATAAAATGATCTACCCGTTTCGCGGGGACAGCTCTCATTTGTACAAATACTGTACTGGAGGAAAAACCGGCTACACGACAGTGGCGAATAATACTCTGGTGTCTTTTGCGGAAAAAGACGGAATTACTCTGGTGTGTGTGGTGATGGATGCGGCAACACCGGATCATTATACGGATACCAGAAAATTATTTGATTACTGTTTTGAAAATTTCCAGGCGCTGAATATTTCGGAAAACGATGCGGGTCTGGCAAAGGACAACGGAAAAAATTACGGGGTTTTGAACAACAGTGAACCTTATGTAAAGCTGGATGAGGATGCTTATATCATTATGCCAAAAGGAGCACAGTTTTCCGATGCATCCTATAAAAAGACAGAATCTGCAAAAGGGAAAAAGAAAGTTGCAAGGCTTGCATACACATATGCCGGTCATGAGGTCGGCAGTGTGGATATAGTAAAAACCGGAGCAAAGGTAAAAGATAATTATTACGTCAATACCGATAGCGGGCAGAAGAAAAATGAACGTGTCATACGGATCGATCCTGCATGGCTCATTGTTGCGGGAGTGGTTATTGTCGCAGCAGTGGTTCTGTTGTTTCTGGCAAAACGGGCATATGATAATTTTTATGTGATCCGTCATCAGAGAAAAACGAAAAAAAATGATAAAATGCGTTTTCGTGAGAAGAAACGAAAGAAATACAATCGCAGGAAGGACAGGTTTTTTTAAATCGTTCAAATAAAGCGAAAATGCTTGCGTATTTGCCGCAAACAGGTATAATTACAATTGATGGATTTCATTTTAATAATGAAATTGGAGGTTACCATGTCACAATCTGTTACGATAAAAAGTAATAAATACGGAATTAATCTTGTCTTAGACCCGGAGATTGGGTTTGATGAGTTATTGAAGGATGTTGTCGAAAAGTTCAAAGCATCCAGTACATTTTTTAAAAATGCAAAACTGGCATTGTCCTTTGAAGGAAGAAAACTTTCGGAAGAGGAAGAACAGCAGATCATCTCAGCAATTGAAAGCAACACATCGATTGAAATCCTGTGTATCGTTGAAAATGGAACAAGACAGGAAGCTGTCATGAAAGAACAGGTCGAGGCGTTTTACGATGCCGTACAGCAGCAGTATGAGAATGCCGCAGCAGGAAACGGGCCGGAGCAGTTTTATCGTGGCACTTTAAGGTCGGGACAGGTGATTTCGAGTGAATCGAGTGTCACGATCATTGGCGATGTCAATCCGGGAGCCAAAATTATTTCCCAGGGAAACATTGTGATTCTTGGGGCATTAAAAGGTAACGCACAGGCAGGATGTATGGGTGATCGTAACTGCTTTATTTTTGCGCTGGATATGCAGCCGATTCAGATTCAGATTGGGGATCTGATCGCAAAGAGTCCGGACAAGCCGGAACCGAAACGTCGTACACTCCGCCGGTCAAAGACACCGGAAGTGGAAGCACAGATCGCCATTGCAAGAGATGGAAATATCTATATTGAGCCAATCACCAAAAATATATTAAATAACATTTAGGGACGTAGGAGGAATAAGTTTCATGAGCGAAGTAATCGTTATCACATCAGGAAAGGGTGGTGTAGGTAAGACCACAACCACAGCAAACATTGGTACAGGTCTTGCACAGTTAAACAAGAAAGTTGTAATGATTGATACCGATATCGGACTGCGTAACCTGGATGTGGTTATGGGTCTGGAGAATCGTATTGTATACAATCTGGTAGATGTTGTGGAAGGAAAATGCCGTATCCGTCAGGCACTGATTAAGGATAAGAGATATCCGGAATTATGTCTTCTTCCGTCTGCACAGACCAGAGATAAGGATGCAGTGACACCAGAGCAGATGGTTGCACTGATCAATGAACTTCGTGAAGAATTTGATTATATTTTACTGGATTGCCCGGCCGGTATCGAGCAGGGATTTAAAAATGCCGTAGCAGGTGCGGATCGTGCACTGGTTGTTACGACACCGGAAGTATCTGCGATCCGTGATGCGGATCGTATCGTAGGACTCCTTGAGGCAAACGAGATGAAACGGATCGATCTGATTGTAAACCGTCTGCGTGTGGATATGGTAAAACGCGGTGAGATGATGACAGTGGATGATGTAACGGATATTCTGGCAGTAAACCTGATCGGGGCCGTGCCGGATGATGAGCAGATCGTTATTTCCACAAACCGTGGTGAGCCACTGGTTGGAACCAACTGTCTGGCAGGAAAAGCATATTCCAATATCTGTCATCGTATTATGGGAGAAGAAGTTCCATTCCTGAACCTGAATGAGAAGCAGGGGGTATTGGAAAAATTAAAAGATATCTTTAAGAAGAATTAGAGGGGGTACTTATTGTGGGAATAATGGATTTATTTAAGAAAAAGACTTCCGGCAACGTCGCAAAAGACCGCCTGAAGCTGGTGCTGGTTTCTGACCGTGCCAACTGTTCTTCCGAGATGATGGAGATGATGAAAAATGATATTATTGAAGTGATCTCACGTTACATGGATATTGATGCGGAGGCACTTGATGTAAAAATCACCGAGACAGAGTCCGATTCCAATAACGGAACGGTACCGGCACTTGTCGCTAATATTCCGATCCGTGATATGAAGCATCGTCCGGATCCAAGATAGAAATTACAGAGTACATAAGAAAATGCCCGGCAGGTTCCTACTTGCCGGGCATTTTTACAACAGGGGTTTATATGATACGAACAATGTTCAGATCGGAATCAAGGAGAAGGACATCAGCTCTTGCACCAGGCGCAAGAGTGCCGATGGTATGTTCTAACCCGATACTTTTTGCCGGATTGTAGGTGGCAGCTTTGACAGCGACAGCAAGTGGAATACCAAAATTTACTGCATTTTTCATACAGTCAAAAAGGTTTGTTGCTGAACCGGCAATAGTTCCGTCTTTTAAGGTGGCGAGCCGTCCCTTTTTCGTTACAGGTTGTCCTCCGAGTTCATATATTCCATCGTCCATACCTGTGGCACGCATGGCATCACTGATCAATATCATGCGGTCTTCGCCAAACATACGAAAGGTATTCCGGATAACAGATGGGTGGATATGTATGCCGTCACAAATTATTTCGGCCATGGCATGTGGGCAGTCAGTGGCTGCACCGATAATACCTGGATTCCGGTGATGCAATGGTGGCATGGCATTAAATAAATGCGTGACATGACTGGCTCCCGCAGCAAAAGCGTTTTGGGCAATTTCATAGGATGCCGTGGAATGACCGAGGGAGATGGTCAGCTGGGAATGAAATTCCCGGATAAAAGCATCCGCGCCTGAAAGTTCCGGTGCAATCGTAATGATGCGGATTTTGTTATCGCATGCCTGGGAAAGACGTCGGAACATATCGATATCTGGTGCGCGAAGATAGCTTGCTTTTTGTGCACCTTTTTTTTCAGGAGAGAGAAATGGTCCTTCCATGTGGATTCCTGCGATAAAAGCATGGCTATTGTCATCTGGAATTTCGCGCGTCGATGCAAAGGCTGTCAGCAACTGGTTTTCCGGTAAAGTCATGGAGGTTGGACAAAAAGCTGTTACGCCGCAGGAACGAAGATATTTTGCAATTTTTAAAAGTCCTTCCGCGCTGCCGTCACTGAAATCACATCCCATAGCACCGTGAATATGGATATCGACAAGTCCTGGAATTACATACAGACCGGATGCATCAATAATGGTGTCATCTGTCGTATCAGCAGCATCCATTGCGATGCGATGGGTATCGCTATCAATATGCAAATCTTTTGTCAGGAAAGATCCGCTTTCTTCCCAGACAAGTCCGTTTTTTATAATCATAAGGAACTCCTTTACAAAAGCAATAAATATTAAATAAGATTATTTTCAATGATACGTGATAGTGCAGCTTCATCGGCAACAATGGAAACATCATCGTGCAGCTGCAGTATGGATGCGGGCACCTGGGGAGTAATTGGACCAAACAGGGACTGATACAGGGCATCTGCTTTTCCTTCTCCATTTGCGATTAACAGGATATGTTTTGCCTCCATAATATTTTTGATTCCGGTTGTATATGCGTGAGTAGGAACTTCATCAATGGAATCAAAAAAACGGGCATTTGCCTGAATGGTTGTTTTTGTCAGTTCTACACAGTGGGTTTCTTTTGCAAATGTATCGGATGGTTCATTAAAGCCAATATGTCCATTGTTACCAATACCAAGAAGTTGTAAATCAATGCCGCCAAGCTGGTGGATAATGGAATTGTAACGGGTACATTCTTTATCAACATCTTCTTCCATACCATTTGGAATATAGGTATTTTCCGGTTTGATATTTACATGATCAAAAAGATTGTGACGCATGAAATAAGCGTAGCTTTCCGAATTGGATGCGTCAAGTCCTTTGTATTCATCCAGATTGATGCTGTGGATCTGCGAGAAATCCAGATCCCCTTTTTTATACCAATTGATGAGCTGTTTATAAGTTCCAATTGGCGAGGAACCTGTGGCGAGACCAAGTACTGATTCTGGTTTCAAAATCATCTGTGCGGAGATAATATTTGCTGCCTTGCGGCTCATTTCATCATAATTTTTTGTTTTGTAGATTCTCATAAATGTCCTCCTTGTTATGGTTCTCGTTTATTTGAGAATGATTATAGAATTAAAAAGCCAAAAAAGCTATATCTTTGAAGAAAACGGAAAGAACTATCAAAAAATGGAGTGAAAACACAAATATAAGGAAGTATAGGAACTGTTGCGGAAACTACTTTCAGAAATTATGACTAAAGATTGTATTTTATAGGTAGATTCGCTATAATTGCATGTAAAATAAAAAAGGCAGGCATAAGTGGAGAAAATGGTATGGTGGGAACAAGTGAGAATATTGGGAATTACAAACAAAGAACCGTCAGGGTTACACCTTTGCTGGTCTGCATCTGGGATTGCATTTGTAACGGCAGCAAGCGTTGTTACCGTGGAAATGGCGGCACAGAGCATTGCAGCACAGGAAGATGCATTTATGGGGGTTTTTATAAATGACGAAAAGCAGTTCCGGCAAAAAATCCGGGCAGTGCCGGGAAAGAGAAAATATATAATTTACCAGCAGGAATCAGCCGAAACCGTCAGGATCCGATTGGTGAAACTGACGGAAGAACAATATGGCAATGTGTGGATCACAAATCTTATTACGGATGCCCCGGAGCAGGATACACCTTATACGAAAAACATTCTTCCCGAAATTTTTCCCTATATACAAAACGAAGTTCCAGATCTGATCGTGTGTAATCTGGGGACGAATGATGCAAGTTATGTGAGGCAGATTCCTTCCCGCGAGCGTGCGTTTGTAGAAAAATATACGGATTTTATACAGCAGCTGAAGAAGGTTTTTGCTGATGCGAAAATACTTCTGCTTTATGGTCTGATGGAACAGACATTATGTGAAAAAGTACAGGAAACCGCGCAGCGATGTGGCACAGAGTTTCTGAAGCTTCCGTTGCAGAATCCGGTCAATGGCATGGGAACAGATGGGCATCCGGGTGCCAGGACGCAGCAGGAAATTGCGTTATATGTGGAAAGATATATGGAACAGATGATGATGTGGAGAACAGATGAACGATGATTATATGATCTCATTTCAAAATGAGACAAAACAGACAATAGAAGCATCCTATAAAAAAATGACAGCGGTTGAACGCAGTGTGGCAGATTTTTTTATTGGTAATAAAGATGATATGGATTTTTCTTCTAAAAATATATCCCGTGTGCTGTATGTATCTGAGGCTACTTTGTCAAGGTTTTCCCAGAAGTGCGGATACAAAGGATATCGGGAATTTATTTTTTCTTATGAAAGAGACTTAAAATTTGAACAAAAAAGCGAGGGAACAGAAAAGGATGTCGGATTGTTTGCGCGTCGCGTACAAAATTCGTACCAGAAACTGTTACAGGAAAATTTTCGGATTCTTGATGAGGAGCAGGTCCGGCGGGTGGCGGGAATGCTTAACATCAGTAAACGTGTACTGATTTTTGGAATCGGAAATTCCGGTTATGCAGCGGAAGAATTCCAGCTGCGTTTCATGCGTATCGGGATGGATGTTAATGCAGTTACAGATTCCCATATGATGAAGATAGGTGCAGCACTGGCGGGGGAGGAAACACTTGTGATTGCCATTACGTTAAGTGGGGAGACGGCAGAAGTGTTAGAAAGTATTCGGATTGCCAAAAGCAGAGGTGCAAGTATTATATGCATAACAGCAGTTTCCGGGTCATCCGTTGCAAAGGAATCACAGGAAGTAATTCAGGTAGCAGCATTAAAAAATCTGGATACAGGAACAAAAATTTCACCGCAATTTTCGATTTTAGCAATTATGGATGTTTTATACTCTTATTATTTTGCAAATGATTCTTACTTTAAAACACAAAAATATAAGGCAACCCTGTCTGCTATTCGTGCAAAAGGGGAACACACGGAGGATAAAGATGAATAAAAAAAAGTATATTGGAATTGATATTGGAGGAACGGCAGTAAAGATTGGAAGTGTAGATGAAGATGGCACGATTCATGCAACAGAAACTTATGCCGTAAATTTTGATGGATATGAAACACCTATTTTGCAGACGGTAGTGAAGAGCTGCCATAATTTTTTGGAAAAATATCGTGAGAATGCTTCTGAATATGCAGGAATCGGGGTGTCAGCAACGGGAGCAATCTCTACAAAAAAAGGAGTGGTCGAAGGAACCGCAGGACATATTAAAAACTGGATCAACAGCCCGATTCGACAGGTGATGGAGCAGGAATTCCATATTCCGACAGAAGTGCTTAATGATGCGAATGCAGCGGCTCTTGGGGAAGCGTGGATTGGTGCTGCAAAGGGCAAAAAAGATGTTGTCGTTGTCACGATTGGAACAGGTGTAGGTGGCGGCATTCTCATGAATGGAAAGATTTTGCTCGGAGCAAGTGGATTTGCGGGTGAACTTGGACATATTCCGGTGCAGTATGAAGGGGAAATGTGCACTTGCGGAAATCGGGGATGTCTTGAGCATTATGGATCGACTTCAGCACTGGTACGAAAAGTCCGTTGGGCAATACAGGAAGGTGCGATTGCAGGGGCAGCAGATACACCAGTTGATGGACGATGGATTTTTGCACAGGCAGCGACAGGAAATGTGGTGGTGCAGAAAATCCTGCAGGAATGGATAGAGGTGATTGCTTCAGCGCTTGTTGGATTTGTGCATATGTTTAATCCAGAGCAGATATTAATTGGCGGAGGAGTTTCTGCACAGGAAGATCTTTTTATTGCTCCTGTCAGATCATATGTGATGAAACATGTGATGCCAAATTTTGCAAAAGATCTTGAAATCTGTGCAGCTGCATTGAAGAATGAGGCAGGTATGGTAGGAGCCGTATATTATTGCATACAGCAGGAAAGAGCGTGTGATTGTTGAAAGTAGTTTCCGTGGATGGGAAGATGCCCGGATTGTACTTTCAGAAAGGGGCGATTTTGAATGGGGAATATTATTCTTCTTCAGGACCGGAAATATATGACTGGAAGGTGGAAAATAACCAGTTTGTCGTTAATTGCAGTGCAGTAGAACGCATCAATATGATTGTTGGCGGACCAGTAGCTTTGGGTGTGACCCGGTTGGCGGAACATGGAGTCCCTCTGACAGAAGCATTTTATCCGTTAACAGGAAAAGAAACATATATTCGTGCAGAATGTATAGATGAACATGGGCACACGGCATGGACAAATCCTATCTGGTTGTCAGAATTTGCAAAAAGGAGGAAATAAGAGATGAATGTATTTGATAAAATAAAAGGCGGTTTGATCGTCTCCTGTCAGGCATTGGAGACCGAGCCTCTTTACAGTTCAAAAATTATGGCGAGGATGGCATTTGCAGCAAAAGAAGGCGGTGCCGTTGGAATTCGCGCAAATACACCGGAAGACATTATTGCAATTAAAAAGGAAGTGGATCTTCCAGTGATCGGTTTATATAAAGTAGACTATGATAATTCGGAAATTTATATCACACCAACCATGAAAGAAATTGATGCTATCATGACAGCCGCACCGGATATTATTGCATTGGATGCAACAAACCGAAAAAGACCGGATGGAAGCACCATAGAAACATTTTTCCCGGAAGTGCGTAAAAAGTACCCGGATATGATCTTTATGGCAGATTGTGCGTCTTATGAAGATGGCATGCGTGCACAGAAACTTGGGTTTGACATTGTTGGAACCACACTTTGTGGTTATACGCCGGATACCAAAGGTACAGAAATTCCGTGCTTTCCAATGTTAGAAAAGCTGGCACAGGATTTGACAATTCCGCTGATTGCAGAGGGTGGAATCTGGGAGCCGCAGCAGTTACAGAAAGCATTTGCGTGTGGTGCATATGCGGCAGTGATTGGTACCGCAATCACAAGACCACGGGAAATTACAAAAAGATTTGTAAATGCAATTACAAAATAAAAGCGATTCACGAATACGAAAAGGAAGCCTGTTTAAAATCGGCTTCCTTTTTTGGTAAAACGGTGCGCAGATTTTATAGGATATACTATTTTCTTGACTAATATTACTGGGAAATGTAAAATATGAAGTAAAATACCACGTTGATTTTTACAGAGCGGAAAATGTCGACAAATACAGAAAATGCCCGGCAGCTTCCGACTGCCGGGCATTTTTAAAAAGCAGGTAACCAGGAGAATTTGAAATTGCATGACAAATCGTTAAAGGAGTTATGTGAGCAGTTATCCATATCGATTGCTACCGGTCGTAACTGGGTAAAACTTGGAAAGATAACTCCCCAATATATAAAAAACGGGGTGCCCTATTTTGATGAAAAGCATATTGCAATCATAGAAAATGAAATCCGGTCAGGAAAAAATGTGGCATTAAAAAGCCGCAGAAATAAAAAATATGTTTCCGGAAATGCGTTATATCGTTCTTATGTTTCCCAAAACTGCAAGAACCTTACCGTTTTGCAGACACTGCTCTCCGAGATAACACGGGAACAAATTTTGCTGACCTCTGATGTGATATCCTATTTTGTGGCAGACTGTGCGCTGCAGTTATTCGGACAGAAACCATTGTTTTTCCAATATCTGCAGGGGAAAATTTCTATAGGGAAATATGACATCTTACTGGATGCATTGATCGGTGACAGACAAAGGGCAATGGATTTCTGTGGGAAATATCCGGCATTTTTTTCGCACGTATATGTCTGTGAGCCGGATGAAGATATTCTGGGACTTTTGTATCTTTCCTGTAAAAACATGAGCAGCCGGAAAGCGCGCGGTTCGTATTATACACCCACAAAAGTTGTAAAAAAGCTGATTTCTCATCTGGATATCGAACATATAGGAAAAGTGTTAGATCCGTGTTGCGGTACCGGAAATTTTTTACTTCAGCTGCCGGAAAGTGTGGATCTGGCAGATATTTATGGCACGGATACCGATGCGGTGAGTATCTGTATCGCACGACTCAATATGGCTCTGAAATATCCGGACGCGGATGTTGAGGAGATCTGCGAACATATTACAGAGAAGAATTTTCTCACAGAATATGACAGAACAGGATTTGATACCATCATTGGAAATCCGCCGTGGGGCTATGCTTTTTCCAATGAAGACAAAGCAGTGTTAAAGACCAGATATGCCACGGCTTCCGGAAGAAATACCGAGTCCTATGATGTTTTTATCGAACGGGCTCTGGAGATTCTTGTTCCGGATGGAACGCTGGCTTTTGTGCTGCCGGAAGCGGTCTTAAATGTAAAGGCACATATGCGTATCCGCACAATTCTGCTTCAGGGAAGTTCTGTAAAATCCCTTACGTTTCTGGGAGATATGTTTGACGGGGTACAGTGTCCCTGCATTCTGCTGCAGCTGGTTGCGACCGGAAAGCCTTTGTCAACGGTGGGGATGCGGATAGAAGACCGGACACGTACATTTATCATAGCAATGGAGCGGACGGTAGTGCCGGAAAATTTCAGTTTTCGGATGACAGATGAAGAGTATCGTGTGCTGGAGAAAATAAAAAATTCCATTCCCGTCTGTTATCTGGCCGATCATGCAGATTTTGCACTTGGCATTGTTACCGGAAACAACAAAAAGTTTCTCTCCGCAGAGAAAACGGAACATTCGGAGATGGTACTGAAAGGTACAGATATTTGCAAATACCACATAAATCCGGCAAAACAGTATCTGCGGTTTGAACCGGAACAGTTTCAGCAGGTTGCACCTCTGGAGATATACCGGGCACCGGAAAAACTGTTGTACCGTTTTATCAGCAATCAGCTGGTGGTGGCTTATGATGACCGGCAGATGCTTTCTTTGAATAGCTGCAACATTGTGATCCCAAAGATCGAGGGAATGCAGATCAAATATATTCTGGCAATTTTAAATTCCAGTGTTTCTCAGTTTGTTTATCAGAAGGAATTCCATTCCATAAAAGTATTGCGGGCGCATATGGAGCATATTCCGATTCCGCGTGTTGGGAAAGCGATACAGAATGAAATTATAGCGATGACCGAGCCACTGATTTGTGGAATGGGAAAAGAGGCAGCAGAGGCTTGCCGGAAACGGCTGGATGGCAGGATCATGGATTTGTTCCGGTTATCCGCGGAGGAACAGTGGATCATCCGGCATGCTTTACATTAACCCATAAAGGACGGAAATGTACAAAAAGACAAAAATAAAGACACTAAACCGAAATAAAGACAAATTAAAGGCATTAAACTATAAAATTGACGCATAAACGACATTACAAAATTACTGCTGATTTATCAGACGATTTAATAATGAAAGCAGCTGTTTTTTGTCTTCGGTGTAAATTAACAGACCATTACAGGTGCGAACGATGGTAAGAATCTGCCCGGCAAAGAGATCACTCTGTTCGAATGTATGCAGCAGAAGTTCCTGCATATGGGAGGGTACGGACAGGAAAACGGTCTCTACCTGTTCCATTGGATGGAGGGAGACATTTGCATCTGCAAATAATTTCCCAAGGCATTGTTCCTGTTCCACCTGTGCAGCTGTCTTGTCCACAATAAAAAATCCATCGGCATCCTTCGGCATATGCAAAGACTGGACGGCGCGCTGCACCTGTTTGGTCAGGGCATCCGATGCCGGATACAGAGATTCAAAATAACTCATAAAATCGGCAGCTTTTCGAAAGTGCCGGTTTTTTCCGTTTTGGGTAAGTTCGGTCATGAGAATCCGGCGAATGATGCTTTCGCATGTCTCGCGGGAAGGATTTTTGCGCAGCTGGTTTTTCTGATTCAAAATGGGATCTCCTTTGTTACAGTTTCAGATTATCTTTACTATATACTATTTTCTTGACGAATTCCACAGGAAAAGGTAGAATACGAAGTGAAATACCACGTTAATTTTTATGGAGCGGAAAATGTCGACAAATACAAAAAAGAGTAAATCATCAGAAGAAACATTGGAAAAACTGCGCGCTTTCATTAATGAAAAAGGCGGCATCGTAAAAAAGGAAGAATTTGCGGCACTTGATGTGGATTACCGCAAGATTCTGGAATTTGTGGAAGCCGGGACACTGGTGCGGATAAAAAACGGTTATTATACCGACCGGATCGACCGCTTTTCCGAGGAAGAACTGATCGCACGGCTGTTTCCGGATGCGCGTCTGTGCATGGAAAGTGCGCTCTATGCGTATGGATATATCCGGGAAAAGCCTTACGGATGGCACTTAGCGGTGGATAAAAATACATCCAAGTCGCGGTTTAAGATGGATTATCCGAAAGTAATTCCCTACTATACAGAGCCGGAAGCTTTGGAACTTGGTTCCACAACGATTGAGCAGAATGGACTGATGTTTCAGATTTATGATAAGGAACGGATGATCTGTGACTGCCTGAAATATGAGGCAAAGCTTGACCGGGCGATTTTCCGGGAGGCGATCCAGTCCTATATCCGGGACAATGATAAAGATATTTCCATGCTGATGGAATATGCCAGAGCGCGAAAAGTAACAGGAAAGGTACAGAGTCTGATCGGAGTGTGGCTGTAATGAAAGTCGGTGTATGTGAGGCAACAGAACTGAAAAAGAGAAGCGAAATGCTCTCCATTCCATTTGCAGATCTCCTGTGGGGATATGCGGTGGAAGATCTGATGCTGCGTGTCAGTACGTCTGCATACCGTGAATTTTTATGGCTGATGAGCCTGCCGCTTCTGGGAGAAGAAGCATACCGGCAGCGCGCCAAGAAGCGCATCCGCTTTTTTTATAAGGGAAGTGAGGAAGAACTCACGCCGGACAAACTGCAGCCCGGTCAGCGATTATCCATCGCAATGGGCGAACATATCAAAACAACACTTTTTGCAAAAGAAAATGCACAGAAAATCCATTGGGAAGGCACGGTGACGGCATTGAGCGGCGGAATCCGGCTTAGCATGACCGCCGGGTATTTTGATATGAAAGTTCCGCTAAATATTGAGATCTACAGTTTTGGTGCGATCAGCCAGATTCCGGGAACCAGGGAAGAAGAACTGATTGCAGTGGGCGGAGGCAGAACAATTTCCTATCTGGTGTATTCGCCGGAGAGTGAACTGAGCTATGATCTGTTTGCGATCATGGACAAGCTGGAACTGATCGGCAGCATGGGAAGTTATTATGATGCATACCGGCTGCTCCGGACACAGCCGCTCAGCGGGCGTTATGTGCTGGAGGAACTGACGGTGCTTACCGCTGCATCTCCGAAGATGCGAAAAGAGCAGAGATTAAAGCAGCTGGACGGATACCGGGCTTACACATATATGCGCAAGCGCTGGGAAAAGTATCTGCGTAACCATGGGCTGGCAGAGGTTCCCTGGGAAGACGCAATCGATCTGATTCTGGTGTTTGTGTCCCCGATCTGGGAGAGTCTTTGCCGCAATGAGATCTTTTTTGATGACTGGATGCCGGAACTTGGCCGGTTCTTGGGATAGGGAGGAAATATGCTGGAACAAAAACTAAGGGAACTGGAACAGTCAGACGTATATCCGTTTCATATGCCCGGACATAAGCGCACATGGCTGCCATTTGCCAATCCGTATGCGATAGATATTACAGAGATCGAAGGATTTGATAATCTCCATCACGCAACTGGGATTCTGCGGGAAGCACAGCAGAAGGCTGCAGAATTATACGATACAAAAAAAGCGTATTATCTGGTAAATGGAAGCACCTGTGGACTACTTGCAGCAATCAGTGCAGCGGTTACGCGCGGAGGTAAAATTCTTGTGGCGCGAAATTGCCACAAAGCGGTGTACCACGCCATGTATCTGCGGCAGCTGGTTCCGGTTTATCTTTATCCAAAAGATACGCCATATGGAATTCAGGGACAGGTGACACCACAGATGGTGCAAAAACAGCTTGAACAGACGCCGGATGTTCAGGCTGTTGTGATCACCTCACCGACCTATGATGGTGTTGTGTCAGATATTCAAAAGATTGCAGATATTGTGCACCGCTATCAGATTCCACTGATTGTGGATGAGGCGCATGGAGCGCATTTCGGGTTTTCTTTGGAATTCCCGGAAAATGCTACAAGGCTTGGCGCTGATGCGGTCATTATGAGTGTACACAAAACACTTCCCGCATTTACACAGACTGCATTGCTGCATCTGTGCTCTGAGCGGATAGCAGAGAATAAAATAGAGCAGTTTCTGGGAATTTATGAGACAAGCTCGCCCTCATATATTCTGATGGCGGGGATTGAAAAAAGTCTGCAGATGATCGAAAAAGAGGGGAAAGACCTGTTTGTGGCATATAGCAGAAGACTTGCCGGATTCCGGGAAAAGACAAAGGATTTGAAAACCTTGCGGGTACTGGGACCGGCGGATTTCTCAAAAAAGGATGCATTTTCGTTTGATCCGGGCAAACTACTGCTTTTGACAGGAAACAGTATGAGTGGTCAGAAACTTCAGGAAATTCTGCTGCAGGAATATGGTCTGCAGATGGAGATGGCAAGCGGAAATTATGTGACAGCCATGACTTCCATCATGGATACCGACGAGGGATTTACGCGGCTGGCGGAAGCGCTGCAATGCATAGATGGAATGGTTCAGAAAAAAGAAGAAACGGAAGTGATTTCACCGCGGGAGATATACCGGAAACAGAAAATGGTCATGACGATCGATCAGGCTCTGGACGGGGAACAAAAAAAGGTTCCACTGGAAGAAGCGGCGGAAGCGGTGAGTGGGGATTATGTGTATCTGTACCCACCGGGAATCCCGATTCTCGTGCCGGGGGAAATGATTGATGCAGCAACGGTAGAGACAGTCAGAGATTGCATCCGGCTGGGCCTGGAGGTAGAGGGACTGCCGGATTTGACGTGTATAAACGTTGTGAAATGACGGCAAATATATTATACTAGAGGAAAGAGATCAATGGGCAAAATTTATTGTGTCATGGGAAAGAGTTCTTCCGGAAAAGACAGTATCTACAGCCGGATTATGCAGCAGGGGAATCCTGCACTTTTACGCATTGTACCGTATACCACCCGCCCCCGCAGGGAGGGAGAGACGGATGGACGGGAATATGTGTTTACGGATGAGGCACATGTACAGCAGCTGGAAAGCGCAGGCAAGGTGATCGAGCTGAGGGCATATCACACGGTCTATGGGATCTGGAAATATTTTACGGTAGATGATGGAAGAATTGACCTGTCGGCGCACAGTTATCTGTATATTGTGACACTGGAAGGGTATCAGAAAATACAAAGATACTTTGGAAGCTCACAGGTAGTGCCGATTTATATAGAAGTGGAGGATGGCGAGCGGCTGCTTCGGGCGATCGCCAGAGAGCGCCAGCAGAAAACTCCACAGTACGAGGAAATGTGCCGCAGATTTCTTGCGGATGCCGCAGATTTTTCCGAAGAAAAATTGACAGAGGCAGGTATCACACGGCGATTTATAAATAATGATATGGAAGGAACCATCCGGGAGATCACGGAATATATCCGGCAGGATATGTCCGGGACAAAAAAGCAGGGGTAAGAGGATTTCTATATGGCGATAAAAGTAAACGATATATCCACAGTCAATCAGGTGCCGGAGGCGGCAAAAACAGTAGAAGGTGACGGTTCGTTTAAATTTACACTTGCGAGCGCGATCACGGATGCGGATTTACAGGCAAAGGTCGATGAACTGCTCAGTGATATTACGGCGCAGGGAAACCGTCTTGCGGAGCACATGGACATCCGGGATATGAAAAAGTACCGTGGACTGATCAAAGACTTTCTGAATGAAGTAGTTTACCGTTCCCACCGGTTTTCAAGGGAAAATTTTCTTGACCGCAGGGGACGCCACCGGGTATATGGCATTATCCGCCTGATCGATAAGAATCTGGATGAACTGGCAGGCGAACTGGTGGCAGACGAAAAGGATCATATTTCGATTCTGGACCGTATTGGGGAAATTAAAGGACTTTTGCTTGATATTTTGACCTAGACAGATACAAGGAGGGGATGGCTATGGCAGGATTTTCAGACATCATTGGACATGAACAGATCATCGGGCATTTGAAGAATGCAATTGCCCTCGACAAAGTCAGCCATGCATATATTTTTAACGGACCAAAGCTTTCCGGAAAAATGATGCTTGCAGAGGCTTTTGCCATGGCACTGCAATGTGAGGGAGAAGGGACAAGACCATGCCTTTTATGCCGCTCCTGCAAACAGGCGGTGGATCATAATCAGCCCGATATCATCTATGTATCCCACGAAAAACCGAATACCATCGGGGTGGACGATATCCGTACCCAGATCAATAACGATATTGTGATAAAACCATACAGCAGCCGCTACAAAGTGTATATTGTGGATGAGGCGGAAAAAATGAACCAGCAGGCACAGAATGCATTGCTGAAAACAATCGAGGAACCGCCGGCATATGCTGTCATCCTGCTTCTGACCACAAATGCGGACAGTTTTCTGCCAACGATTTTATCGCGCTGCATTACACTGAATCTCAAAGTGGTAAAAGAAGATGTGATCAAATCTTACCTGATGAAAACGTATCACATTCCGGATTACCAGGCAGATGTCTGTGCCGCATTTTCCCAGGGAAATGTAGGGAAAGCCATTCAACTGGCATCTTCCGAAGAATTTGGGGAACTGAAAGCATCGGTGCTGCAGCTGATGAAGCGTCTGGAAGATATTGATCTGTATGAAATGACAGCAGCAGTAAAGCAGATTGCAGAGTATAAGCTGACAGTCAATGATTATTTTGACCTCATGATGATCTGGTTCCGCGATGTACTTTACATGAAAGCAACCAATGATGTAAACGGACTCATTTTTAAGGATGAGGTTTATGACATAAAAAAACAGGCAGCAAAGCGGTCGTATCAGGGAATTGAGACGATCATCCGTGCACTTGAGACAGCGAAAGTCCGGATTTCGGCAAATGTAAATTTCGATCTTGTGATTGAGCTGCTGTTACTGACAATTAAGGAGAATTAATATGATAAAAGTGGTAGGAATCCGTTTTCAGCGTGCGGGAAAGATTTATTATTTTGACCCGCTGGATTATGATCTGGAGACGGCGATGCACGTCATCGTGGAGACGGCGCGCGGCGTAGAGATGGGAACAGTGCTGATCCCACCCAAAGAGGTGGATGACGATAAGGTTGTCCAGCCTTTGAAACCGGTGATCCGTATTGCGACAGACGATGACGAAAAAGTTATAGAAAAAAATAAAGAAAAAGAAGCGGAAGCCTACGTGATCTGCAAGGAAAAAATTGCAAAGCACGGGCTGGATATGAAACTGGTTGCAGCGGAATATACATTTGACAACAATAAGCTTTTGTTCTACTTTACGGCAGACGGACGAATTGATTTCCGTGAGCTGGTCAAGGATCTGGCTTCGGTGTTCCGCACCCGTATCGAATTGCGGCAGATTGGTGTGCGCGATGAGACAAAGATGCTTGGCGGTATCGGAATCTGTGGGAGGGAACTGTGCTGCAGATCCTATCTGACCGATTTTGTACCGGTATCCATCAAGATGGCAAAGGAACAGAATCTGTCCTTAAATCCGACAAAAATTTCGGGTGTATGCGGCAGACTCATGTGTTGTCTGAAGAACGAGCAGGAAACATACGAATACTTAAACAGCCGTCTGCCGTTGGTGGGAGATTCGGTAATCACACCGACCGGAATGCATGGAGAAGTGTCCGGGGTTAATGTACTGCGTCAGCTGGTTAAGGTTGTTGTGGATAACGGAGAAGAAAAAGAACTGCAGGAATATGCGGTAGATGACCTGAAGTTTACACCGCGCCGCCGCAGGGATGTCCGTGTAACGGATGAGGAAATGAAAGAGCTGGAAGGGCTTGAGGATAACGGAAGCACGGAGGAAGAAAACGAACGTCCGCAGCGGGAGAACCGCAGGGAAAACAACCGTGGCAAATACCGCAGAGAGCAAAACGATGCGTTACCGGAGACGGATGTCGGAAGCGAAAGCCGTGAGAATCGTGAGAAAAATGATAGCGGCGAGAAACGCGAGTATCGTGACCGCAGTAACTATCGTGGCAAAAAGCGCGAATACCGCGACCGGAATGACAACGGTGAGAAACGAGAGTACCGGGAACGCAGCAATTACCGTGGCAGAAACTACAATCGTGACCGCGGCGAGAATGCAGACCGTGAAAACAGTGGCGGGGGCGGAGAAAAACGCGAATACCGCGGAGAGCGGAATTTCCGGCGCCATCGAAACTACGACAGAAAGAATTATCAGGGTGGAAACAACGAACGTGGAGAACAAAAACGAGGTGACAATCCACAGTCATGAACGACTGGATGAACTTCATAGAAACGGATACCGGATCATTCAGGACCCGGGACGGTTCTGTTTTGGCATGGATGCAGTGCTGCTGTCCGGCTTTGCGAAAGTAAAGCCCGGGGAACGGGCACTGGATCTGGGTACCGGAACCGGGATCATACCAATCCTGCTGGAGGCAAAGACCAAAGGGGAACATTTTACCGGGCTGGAAATTCAGCCGGAGAGTGCAGATATGGCGGCGCGAAGCGTCGCCTACAATCATTTGCAGGACAGGATCGATATTGTAACCGGGGATATCAAAGATGCCTCCGTGCGGTTCGGTGCAGGTTCGTTTGAGGTAATCACAACGAATCCGCCGTATATGATCGGGCAGCATGGAATCCAGAATGATGCCAGTGCCAAGACGATTGCAAGGCATGAGGTTCTCTGCGATCTGGATGATATCCTGCGTGAGAGTGCAAAGATGTTAAAGCAGGGCGGACGATTTTACATGGTACACCGGCCCTTCCGCCTTGCGGAAATTTTCAGTAAGATGGTAGCATATCATATCGAGCCGAAGCGCATGCGGCTGGTCTATCCGTTTGTGGATAAGGAGCCGAATATGGTGCTGATAGAGGGGCTGCGGGGCGGCAAATCCCGTCTGACGGTGGAAAAACCACTCATTGTATACAAAGAGCCGGGGGTATATATGCCGGAGATTTATGATATTTACGGATATTAGGAAGGAGTGCGTGGTATGGGAATTTATCTGAATCCATCTGCGGATGGATTTGCATCCATTATGAAAACCGGAGATTATGTGGATAAAACCGGATTGATTACCTATATGAATGCGGTATTAAACTCTTCCAGAAATATGCTGTGTTCAAGCAGACCACGAAGATTTGGAAAATCTTATGCTGCACAGATGCTTTCCGCATTTTATTCTAAGGGAGCAGATGCGGGGGAACTGTTTGCACATTTGCGCGTAGCCAATCCGCCGGAGGAGACAAAAGAGAAAGAGAAAGAGTGGTACAATAAATATCGTAATAATTGTGACGTCCTGTTTTGGGATATGGCGTGGTTTATTTCCAATGCACAGAATATAGAGGATACAATTTTGAATCTGCAGCGTGACATTGGAAAGGAATTACGGGAAGCCTTTCCGGATTGTGTGACAGAGGAAGTCGTTTCTTTGCCGGAAATATTACTTACAATCAGTGTAAAAACCGGGCATAAATTTTTGATTATTATTGACGAGTGGGATGCGTTGTTCCGTGAAGCGCCGGAAAATACAGAGTTGCAAAAGATATATATTCAGTTGTTGCGCGCATTGTTCAAGGGAATTCAGGTTTCCCGTTTTTTGTGTGGAGCTTATATGACGGGAATTTTACCGATCAAAAAATATGGAACGCAGTCGGCCCTTACCGATTTTACCGAATTTACGATGCTTGAGCCGGGACCGCTGGCACCCTATGTTGGTTTTACAGAGGATGAGGTAAAAAAGCTGTGTACCGGTCATCACATGGATTATGAGGAAATGCGCAGATGGTACGATGGGTATTATTTTGATGAGATCGGGCATGTGTATAATCCAAATTCGGTGATAAAGGCAGTTTTTTGCGGAAAATACAGTAATTACTGGACACAGACAGAAACTTATGAATCACTGCGAATTTATATAGATTTAAATTTTGATGGTCTGAAGGAATGTCTGGTCGATATGCTTGGAGGAAAGCGTTGCCGGGTCGATATCGGGTCGTTTCAGAATGACATGACTTCCATGAAAAGCCGGGATGATGTACTTACTTTACTGGTGCATCTGGGATATCTGGGATATGATGCAGACAATAAAGAGGTGTATATTCCAAACGAAGAAATCAGGGAAGAGTTTATTCGTGCAATCAAAAACGGCAGACGTCAGGAACTGGTGAAAGCAATTCAGCTGTCAGATCATTTGTTGAAGGCAACGATAAACCTGCATTACTGATCGAGTTGAAATGGGACAAATCTGCAGAAAAAGCGATTACACAGATCAAAGAAAAGAATTATACGCAGTTGGTGAAAAAATTGGGATATGATGGGGAGGTTTTTCTGGTTGGAATCAATTATAGCACCAAAACAAAGAAACATTCCTGTGTGATTAAAAATTTTAGATAATTATGTAGAGAAACCGTGGTACATATCAGGATGCATCACGGTTTTTGGTTGTCAGGAGAAAGTGATAAAACAATGTATAGAAAAATAAAACATAGTTGATATATACAATCAAATATGCTAATGTGAAAACGCAACGGGCAATGATGATTTTATGGAGGATGAATGGGAAAATATAGGGTATTAGATATTTTATCTTATGTACCAAAGCAGGAAATTGATTTGGTACAGTTGGAAACCATATTTGTTAATGAAATTAACAATGTAAATGCAGCGGCAAATGGTTATTACGTCGAAAAATATAAACAAAGCCGTGAGTTAGAGAAAAATATAAAAATAGCGGTTGAAGATTTACAGAATGAAGGAAAGAAGATTGAAAGATAATAGCTGTGGTAGGATATAAGGTAACATAAGCTATATTGTATAGGAAACAGATATGAAAAAGTTTTTTCTGATTTTTATAATAATTTTTAGCCTGATAGGATTTGTTGGGTGTACTCAAAAAGATGATACAAAATCGCAATTTATTAAAGATTTTGATATAGATATTGAGGAAAAAGATATTGAACTTAAAGAAGAGTTTAATGATTATGGAGGTTTTCCATATGAGGGAATGGCTCTTTATAAGATAACTCTGGATGAGGATGCTGCCGAGGAATTTGCGAAGTGGGAGAGTTTGCCGTTTTCGAAAAAGGCTGGGGATTTTTTGACAAGTGTTTCTACTTATATTGAACTTCCAACAATTGAAGATGGTTATTGGAAACTTGTTGATCGGAATCCAGGAACAAAAATGTACACGAATGTTTCCTTTTGTGTATATGATGCAGAAAATAAAATTGCATATTTAATAACAATGGATAGTTAGAGTATTTGAAGGGATAAATAATGTTAAAGAAAATATTACCGGTAATTATTATAACGGTCTGTTTATTATTTGCGGGTTGCAAAGCTCCTGCAGATCAAGAACAGAAAAATAATACAGAAACAGCTGTCTTATCTACGGAAACACAGGAAGAGGATTGGAAACAGGTTCATTCTACACAAAAGGATCTGGAAAAACTTCCGCAGAAGATACAGAAAATTTTTTCAGATAATCAAACATTCTTTGATGTGGAAAAAGGAAAAGAATATGATAAGAATTCTTTTATAAAAACATTGACAAAAGAAGGTTATCGGCCTCGGTGGGCAGAATTTCTGGTGGCAGACTGGGATAATGATGGAGAATATGAATTAGCTGTTTATATAAAAAACAGTCCGGATTATAATGACTGCAGAATTTTTGATGCGTCAAATAAGAAAGTGTATGCGCATGCTTTTACGGCCCGTGCAATTGAGGGAATCAGTGATATGGGAATTATCAGAGGTTCAAGCGGTGCAGCTGATACAGACTATGACAGATTGTTTCTGGATGGAAAAGAACAAAAATTTTATGATTATAAAGGGGAAAAGTTATATCTATCGGTAGAATATGCATGGAGCCATGATTCCATTGTCTCGGGGATATGAAATCAGAGCCGGGGGTATATGTGCCGGATATTTATAATATTTACAGGTATGAAAAACCGTGGTGCATATCAGGATGCATCACGGTTTTTTGTTGGCAGGAGAACGTAATAAAGAGATGAAGAATTTAACTGGTTTTTCATTGGGTATCATCCTCCTTTAAAATAATGATTTCTCGGTGAATAAAAGCATTTCTCTCTTCTTGGGCTAAATGATTGAGAGTATAAAAGAAAATGCCAGTACACCCCAAGACAATCAAAATTACAATGGTACAGGTTATTTTGACATTTCGTGAAAAGCGCAGGCTTCTTTTTTGCTTATCAATTGATTGCTCCGAAAAATAATCGTTTACCAGTTCCTGTGGATCTCCAAACTGTGAGACAAGCTGTTCATAATCGAGAGAGTCCTGTTGCGCTGCATAAGAAATGACAGCGTCTTTCAAATCAGAAATAAATCTTGCGTCTGTGGTATGGTAGTGTTTAAACTGCTTCTGCACAGCCTTTATATATTCATCCGTAATTTTATCCTTGGTCATTGTCTCCCCCTTCTTCCTTCTGTGTAACCGTATATTTCAATACCTGTTGGATCGCATTGGCAGTCGCGTAATAATCCTCCAAAAGTTGTTGAAGATGCGTGCGGCCACTGTCTTCCAGATGATAATAAACATTCACTTGACGGCGTCCAACCTGTTTTTTGTAGTCTGAAATATATCCGGCATCTATTAATTTGTAGAGGGCGGGATACAAAGAACCAACTGGAATATTCAGGTATCCTTCGGTCTGTTCCCGGATCAGGGTTGATATTTCATAACCATAATAGTCCTGCTGGCTGAGCAGATGCAAAATTAACAATTCGACGGAACCGCGCCGGAAGTTACTTTTGTTGTTCATAGGCTTCTCCTTATTTTGAGTGTATTGTAAATTAAATAAGATAATAAGTCAATATATAGAAAAACTAAAATATAGTTGACATACACAATCGAATATGCTAACGTGAAAATGTAACAAGTAATTCAACATTCAAACACAGGAGGGTAAATATGGTAAAAACAAACAAGTTTAGAAAAGTACAGTTATAATGGAAGTATTCGCGTAGTAGGAAATTATCATTATAATCATCATGTTAATTAAATTGATGTTTAATTCGATCCATGCTGGTTAATGCCAGCATGGAAAGGAGGGATTTTATTTGGGAAAACATAATTCGACAGGCACCATGATATTAATAAATATAAGAAGAGGATTATGCAATAAAAGGTTTTGGATTGTTGTTGGGGTTACAACAATTATTTATGCCGTTATTATTGTGCTGGAATGCTGGTTCCCGGTGCAGAAATATTATAGGGGGTATAACACCCCGGATTGGTATTTAGACGGACTGGCAGCCCTTGGAAGTAGTAAGGTTAATAAAATTTTGCAATTGGAATTGTTCCATAATTTATTCCCATTTGTGGGGGCTCTTGCATTTGCTTATGTGATTTTGGATGATCGCAGACACACATACTATTATCAAATTATTCAAAAAAAAGGATTGTCAAATTATTTTTGGAGTGATTTTCTGACGAGCGGATTAATGGGGGGAATCCTTGCTGTTATTTTACTGCTTGCATTAATTTTTGTTGCAAAAACAGGAATAGATTATAATCCGTTTATTAAGGACGCTGTGCATGCATATCAGGAAATGTTTAAGGATGCTATATGTGGAAAAGTATATTGGGGAGATAAAATGATTGGGGAATGTAATAATTATCTTATATGGTGGTCATTAGGCTGTATTGGCTTTTTTCTTGCAGGGTTCTGGTTTGGACTGATTTCTGCACTGGTTGCTTTTTTATCGGATAATAAAGTATTTGTATATGCGATGCCGATTATTGTAACCATGATTATAGATAAATGGGCATATATTTTTACAATTATTTTTAAAAACAACGAAACGATATGCAATTTATTATATTCTATCCAGATACGACCGAATTATTCATTGTTTGGAGACCTCAATCATCTGGTCGTGCTTGCGCTTTTTTGCATTTTAACACTGGGCATAGGATTTGGCATGCAGAAAAAGATAACGTTGCGTTATTTGGAAGAGGGGGCGGCATAGGCATGAAAAATATGATATATACTACCGTTCGAAAGCCATCTTTCATGGTTAAAATGGCACTCATTACGGTTTTGTTTATTGCTGCGCTAATAGAACAGGTTTCTAATACCGGTCTTTATGCGAATTCATTTGGAACGCAGGAGCATATGACGGTAATTCTTCTGTTGATTCATACATTCAGTTATTCGGATTTTTATCAAAATATATTTTTCATTGGTTTTATTTTCCTTATTCCGGATATTGTAAAAGAAGAATATATAGAGCGGTCAAGTATCATGAAATATTCTTCAAGAAATACAGCAGGGAAGCGTGCAATAGAAAAAATAATTTTTTTCTCCATTTTGTATCTGGCCTGGTTTGCGGTAATTACAATGTTTATCGGGGGAATAGGAACACGGGATTTTTCATTGACATGGCCGAGATTTATGGAAATCCAACAGAATCGAATTGCATCACAGGGCGTAAGGGCATCGGCATTTATTAACCTTCCGGATGGTGGAACAAATTATCCGGCATTACTTGTATTTGTCCTGATGTTTTTGCGCAGCTCTATCGGAATGACTTTTTTGGGGCTGTTAGCACTTTTGGTTACTTTAGTTACTGCGAAAACGAGAAATGGAATTGGAGTACTGGTGATACTTGTTTCCATAGCATATTATGTTACACAGAGGATGGGTGGTGCGATTACTTACTGGAATGATGCAGCACCGGTAGGACAAAAACGCAGCTATTTTAATATTACAAAAGCTACCATACAGCCATTGTTTACAGCGTGCAGTGTTCAAGATCAATTTATGCCATGGATGCGCTATGGTATTATTGCGGGCATTCTTTTATGTGTCATCACCGGAGCAGGAATTATGCTTTATTACAGGAAAGGGGATTTGGGCGATGAGGATCGAGATGAATAATATTAACAAAACAATAAAGGGTGTATCGCTTCTGACAGACATTAACCTGGCACTGGAATCCGGACATATCTATGGATTTGTCGGAGATAATGGCAGTGGAAAAACGGTATTGTTCAAGGTGTTATTGGGACTGATGCACAAGACTTCCGGGACCATTCTGGTAGATGGCAGGGAACAGAAGGATCTGATGCAGGATGTTGGTTTCATCATTGAGCGTCCGGAGTACATACCATATTATTCAGCAAAAAAGAATCTGGAAATCATCGCGGCCTATCGGAAAGTCGCGGATGATCAGCGCATTTGCACGGTATTGGAGATGTTCGGCTTAGACCCGTCGGATAAGAAGGCGGTGGGAAAGTATTCGCTCGGTATGAAGCAAAAGCTTGCACTTTCCATGGCATTTCTTGAAGATCCGAAAGTATTGATACTGGATGAACCGCTCAGCGCGCTGGATGCAGATTCGGTGCAGGAAGCCCGCAAGCGCATTTTGGAGGAAAAGGAGCGTGGAAAGCTGGTTCTTATTGCATCCCATTATCCGGAGGATATCCAATCACTGTGTGATAAAGTATATTGGATGAAGAATGGACATGTTTTACCGTCGAAGGAAAATGTGAGATCAGAGGTGCCTGACACAATAAACAGTATAGACAATAAACATAACCGTGAACGTATGAACGTACAAGAGGTGCCTGACACAATAAACTTGGAAGATAAGGGCAGACGCGTAGAAAAATAATTGGGTTTTATAAATTGGATTATTCAAAGTGTCTGCCCGATTTATACAGTTAAATTTAATTGTTTGAGGAGAATAATAATGAAAAAAGAAGGTTCCACTGCTTCTATGCTGTGGCTGGATATCCGTAGGGGATTTTGCAGTAAGCGGTTTTGGGGCATTGTTGGGGTAGTTACAATTGTTTTTGTAGTGTTTCTTACACTTGACATCATATATCCATTGCAAAAATATTATAATGGGTATGGAACGTTTGACTGGAAATTGGACTCAATTTCGATGGCTCCATTTGCTGTTCGTATCGGTATTTTATCAATGGATCTGTTTGTCACTTTTTTTCCATTTATTGGAGTAATAGCATATGCTGGAACGATAATAGATGAGCGAAAAGACGGATATTGTTATCAGATTATACAAAAAAGAGGGTTTCATTCCTATTACTGGAGTCATTTTGTCGCAAGTGGACTGCTTGGGGGTCTTCTTGCGGTAGCTATTCTTATAAGCTTATATCTGTTGACAGACATTGGGATAGGACAAAATCCATTATGGAAAGATGCAATGCAAGTGTATCTTACACCCGAATTTGGATCGGAAAACGAGACGGTTTATTTTGGCATCCATATTCTTACAAAATCAGCAGGACACGTTGAACTTGTATTGTTGGGAATGGTCAGCTTCTTTTTGACGGGATGTTTGTTTGGGTTGTTAGGAGCGATAATTGCATTTGTATCAGATGCACGGGTTCTTGTATATGCAATGCCAATGATCATTATGGAGACCGGGTGTGGGGGACTTTATGCAATTTCCCTGTTGTTTGGAAGAGATTCTGTTGCCGCAAATGTGCTGGCATATTTTTATAACATAACAGGAGCATATATTTCATTTGGAAACTTATTAAGCCGGTGCATTGTGATCTTTTTGATTATTTTAATGCTATGTATTGGAAAAGGGATGGAATCTAAAGTGGTTCGGTATTATCTCGGAGAGGAGATCAGACAGGTATGAGAGAAACCATAGGGGCGGTTGTTCGCAAACCGGTGTTTCGAATAAAATTAATTGCTATTTCGCTACTTTTCGTTGTTTCGTTGATTGAACAGGTCTCCAATAACTATATTCAGTCATCCGGGCAACAAGTGGGAAGAATGACGGTTATTTTATTGTTGATGCATACATTCAGTTATTTTTCATTTTATCTTTCAGTCTTTTTTGTTGGATATATATTATTGATTCCGGATATTGTTAAGGATGCATTTATAGAAAGGCAGACAATGATGCGGTGTCAGTCCCGTATGCGGGCGGCAAAGTATGCCATAGGAAAAATTATAGCCTTTTCGATTCTTTATGTTATTTGGTTTGTAATGCTTACCATCCTTGTTGGAGGGATCTGGTTTCATGACTTTTCATTGGCATGGCCTAAATTTATGGATATCCAGCAAAGACAGCTTGCAGCCAATGGATTATCTACAATTACATGGATTAATATACCGGTTGGAGCAGGAAAATATCCAACACTGCTTGTGGCAGGATTAATCTGTTTGCGAAGTACGATTGGGTTTATTTTTCTGGGATTGCTGGCTTTACTGGTAACATTAATTACTGGTAAAACGCGCAATGGAATGGGGATTGTTATTCTTTTGGCAGCGATTGCAGGCTATGTAAAACTATATATGAATGATGTATTTACTTATTGGAATTCAGCACATCCGATTGGAAATAAACGCAGTTATATTCGTATATCAAAGGCTACCATAACACCATTGTTTACAACCTGTCTAAAATCGGATGAATTTATGCCATGGATGCGCTATGGTATTATTGCGGGCATTCTTTTATGTGTCATCACCGGAGCAGGAATTATGCTTTATTACAGGAAAGGGGATTTGGGCGATGAGGATCGAGATGAATAATATTAACAAAACAATAAAGGGTGTATCGCTTCTGACAGACATTAACCTGGCACTGGAATCCGGACATATCTATGGATTTGTCGGAGATAATGGCAGTGGAAAAACGGTATTGTTCAAGGTGTTATTGGGACTGATGCACAAGACTTCCGGGACCATTCTGGTAGATGGCAGGGAACAGAAGGATCTGATGCAGGATGTTGGTTTCATCATTGAGCGTCCGGAGTACATACCATATTATTCAGCAAAAAAGAATCTGGAAATCATCGCGGCCTATCGGAAAGTCGCGGATGATCAGCGCATTTGCACGGTATTGGAGATGTTCGGCTTAGACCCGTCGGATAAGAAGGCGGTGGGAAAGTATTCGCTCGGTATGAAGCAAAAGCTTGCACTTTCCATGGCATTTCTTGAAGATCCGAAAGTATTGATACTGGATGAACCGCTCAGCGCGCTGGATGCAGATTCGGTGCAGGAAGCCCGCAAGCGCATTTTGGAGGAAAAGGAGCGTGGAAAGCTGGTTCTTATTGCATCCCATTATCCGGAGGATATCCAATCACTGTGTGATGAAGTATATTGGATGAAGAATGGACATGTTTTACCGTCGAAGGAAAATAAATGATGTCAAAGTTATCAGAAAAAGAATAAGAAATGGCATATTTTTGTAGTATGAAAAAGGTATGGGAGTGTACTTGTGTTTCCAATCGTTTTCTGCTACAGTAGGCTTATACAGAACAGATGATTAGCAAAGGAGCTTTCTCGGGATAAGAGAAAGCTCTTTTGGCTGTATAAATCATAAAGGATCAGGGAGGCGAATCTATGGTGCAGAAATGATCACATTGTTGTCAGAGGCAATGCCATTAAGCCAGTTGTTCGAAGTTTTGTTCGATAGCTGCATATTCCGCAAAAACAGAGCACTCGCTCCGCATGAGCGGAGCGCTGTTCCGCTAGGAAATGATATTATTCCCGTAACCATCTGCAAATATCAACAACTTGCACACCTTGATAATCATAGGTTTCATGATGCGTCCTTGCAATTATCATCTTAGGATATGCATCCCTTATTGCAAGCAGTGGTGAATGTTCTCTTTCAAATGTTTTTTCATCCGAAATATTATCGCTTACCTGAATATATATTTGCGTCTCACGTTTCTTAGCTACAAAGTCCACTTCTTTTTTATAGAGTTTCCCAACATATACCTCATATCCTCTTCTGCGTAACTCCAGATAAACAATATTCTCATAAACTCTTCCAAAATCCATGTTTCGTGTACCATTGACTGCATAACGGAATGATGAATCGCAAAGATAATACTTACTATTGTTCGTCAGGTATTTTTTCCCCTTTAAATCATACCGTTTTGCCTCATAGAACAGAAAAGCATTTTCCAAATAACCAATATATTTCGATACCGTCTTTCGGGTTATCTCACTTCGGTCATTGTTTAAGGTTTTGCTGATATTATTTGGAGAAAGTAAGTTACCAATATTATCCATCATAAATTCTGATATATTGGTAAACTCTGATTTATTTCTTATCTTATACTTTTCTACCAAGTCTCTGACAAGAATGGTTGAATACACATCTCTAACATAGTCATACTGTCTATCCTCAGTCTTATATACATAAGCCCCCGGCATGCCACCAGTTCGGACATACTGATCAAATGCATCGTCATATCTATCTGTAATTTCATAATAAGTTAGATATTCCATGAAAGAAAATGGATATACCTTTATTTCCATCGTTCTTCCGGTAAAAAGTGTTGCCAAATCTGAACTCAGCAAAAATGCATTTGAACCGGTAATGTAAATATCATAGATTCCTTTGGCGTAAATACTATTGATTGCAAGCTCAAACTGAGGGCACAACTGAACCTCATCTATCAATAAAACATTCGTCATTCCCTCTTTGTATTGATCGAGAATGTACTTATGCAATGCGTGATATTCTAACAAATAATCAAACTCTAATTCCTGAAGGTTTATCATTACAATATTTATCGGTTCCTCTAATGACTGCAAGTATGTAACAAACTCTTGCAGCAATACTGATTTGCCGCTTCGTCTGATCCCCGTGATAACTTTTATATCTGGTGTTCCATACAATTCAATCAGTTCATCTAAATACTTTTTTCTTACTATAAGCTGCATGGTGCCATCCCCTATTCCCACTTTTCGAATTTTTTCTATTTTTCGGTAATATAATTTTCAAACAAATATTAACACAATCTGTATATTCTGTCATTATTCTATTCCCATTTTTTAAAAAATATTCATTTTCAGGTAATAAGCACCTGAAATCAGAAATCAGAGGTGCCTGACACAATAAATATTTAATCTGTCTACTTTAGAGGTATTATATCAGACAAGGGCGCTTTTTTGATGAAAATCTTGAAGAAACGGACAAAAATGCAAAATATAATCTTGAAGAAATGCCCGGTTCATGTTATAACAAGGATATATTTGGGAGGTAATGATGTATTTTAAACGGAAAGCATATGACAGATTGTTAGAATGGAAAGCAAAATACTCAGACAAATATGCGGCTTTGCTAGAGGGAACCAAACGAGTCGGTAAATCAACGATCGCGGAGTCTTTTGGGCAAAATGAATACAAGTCTTATCTTTTGATTGATTTCTCAAAGACAACGGACAATATACGCAGTTGTTTTGAGGATGTGGGAAATTTAAATATGTTCTTTTTGCGTCTTCAGGCCGAAACAGGAGTGACTTTATACGAACATGAATCATTGATCATATTTGATGAAGTACAGCTTTTTCCACAGGCAAGGCAGGCTATCAAGCATCTGGTGGCAGATGGCAGATATAGTTATCTGGAAACGGGATCTCTAATCTCGATTAAGAAAAATGTAAAAGACATTTTGATTCCGTCGGAGGAGATGAAGATACAGGTATATCCGATGGACTATGAAGAATTTTGTGATG
>OLSD01000306.1_pt1 | contig 52771 bp, 46 predicted proteins | sample 1672211 | NCBI WGS metagenome assembly OLSD01 (sample SAMEA3136659, study PRJEB25190) | human gut metagenome | reverse complement strand
TCAGACCTCACGGTCTGGGCGATTTTTCTGTCAGGGGAGTTTTTTTACAGCCCCATGTGAGTGAATAGTAACGATGAAATAACAGAAGATCCCTTGACAAGAGGAACTTTCCATGCTTAAATAAATTTAGTTATATGACTGACGGATAAGTGGAAGAACCACGTGGAGTATAACAAGAGATATAAAGGTGACAGATCCAAAGATTGCACCGCAGATAGGGCGATACATCACAGATGTACCGCAGATAAGGCGATGCTTCAGAGAAGCACCGCAGGGGCCGACCGTCTGGGCACCGCACATTGCAGGGAAATACATGAAATATGTATTTGATTGAAATGTGGGTTCCCGGATGTGTCGGTTTTTATTTATTTTAGGCGTATTTGCGAAAGGAGAAACAAATGCAGAAGGTAGCACTCAGTAAAGAATTAGGCGCAACAACATATCCGGGACGTGGTATTGTGATCGGACGTTCTAAGGATGGAAAGAAGGCGGTAACTGCTTATTTTATTATGGGAAGAAGCGCAAACAGCCGTAATCGTGTATTTGTAGAGGATGGCGAAGGTATCCGTACACAGGCATTTGATCCGTCAAAGCTGGAAGATCCGAGCCTGATCATTTACGCACCGGTTCGAGTACTTGGCAACAAGACGATTGTGACAAACGGAGATCAGACCGATACGATTTATAAGCTGATGGATAAGCAGCAGACATTTGAGCAGGCGCTGCGCACCAGAGAATTTGAGCCGGACGCACCAAATTATACTCCACGTATTTCCGGTATCATGCACATTGATAAGGGTGAGTTCAATTATGCGATGTCTATCTTAAAGAGCAACAACGGAAATCAGGATGCATGCAACCGTTACACGTTTGCATACAGCAACCCGGTTGCCGGAGAGGGACATTTTATCCATACTTATATGGGAGACGGAAATCCACTGCCAAGTTTCGAGGGTGAACCAACCTGGGTTGATATTGATGGAGATATCGATACGTTTACGAAAATGGTATGGGAGAATTTAAATGAGGATAATAAAGTTTCCCTGTTTGTACGTTTTATTGACATTGAGACCGGAAACTATGAGTCAAGAATTGTAAACAAGAATAAATAAAAATAAATAAGAGCGGATTGTTGAAAAAGGAGAAAATCATGCAGGAATATGAATTAAAATACGGATGTAACCCAAATCAGAAACCGGCCAGAATCTATATGGCAGATGGCAAAGAACTGCCGATTAAGGTGCTCTGCGGAAGAGCCGGATATATCAATTTTCTGGATGCTTTTAATGGATGGCAGCTGGTAAAGGAATTAAAGAAGGCAACCGGACTTCCGGCAGCAACTTCTTTCAAACATGTTTCCCCGGCTGGTGCAGCGGTAGGACTTCCGCTGTCTGACGTGGAAAAGAAAATTTACTGGGTCGATGATATGGATATTGAGTTTACACCGCTTGCAAATGCTTATATCCGTGCCAGAGGTGCAGACCGTATGTCTTCATTCGGAGATTTTATTTCCCTGTCAGACATCTGTGATGCAGCAACAGCAAAGGTCATCAAGCGCGAGGTTTCCGATGGTGTGATTGCTCCGGGATATACGGAGGAAGCTTTGGAAATTTTAAAGCAGAAAAAGAAGGGCAATTACTGTGTAATCGAGATTGATCCGGCATACGAGCCGGCTCCGATCGAGCATAAGGATGTATTTGGTATCACATTCGAGCAGGGAAGAAATGAACTTCATATCGGAGATGATTTCTTTGACAACATCGTGACAGAAAACAAAGAACTGCCGGAGCAGGCAAAGATTGATCTGGCAATTTCCATGATCACTTTAAAGTATACACAGTCTAACTCTGTATGTTATGTCAAGGGCGGACAGGCAATCGGTATCGGAGCAGGACAGCAGTCCCGTATCCATTGTACCCGTCTGGCTGGTTCGAAGGCAGATAACTGGTGGCTGCGCCAGTCTCCACAGGTTTTAGGACTGCAGTTTGTTGACGGTATCAAGCGTGCGGACCGTGACAATGCCATTGATCTGTACATGGGTGAGGATTATATGGATGTCCTTGCAGATGGTGCATGGGAGAAGATTTTTAAGGTAAAACCGGCGGTATTTACCGCAGAAGAGAAGCGTGCATGGCTGGATAAAAATACCGATGTGGCATTGGGATCGGATGCATTCTTCCCATTTGGCGACAATATTGAGCGCGCACACAAAAGCGGCGTAAAGTATGTGGCAGAGCCGGGCGGATCGGTACGTGATGACAATGTGATCGAGACATGTAATAAATACGGTATGGTTATGAGCTTTACTGGAATCCGTTTATTCCATCACTAATTTCAAAGGGACAGGATACGGACATGCGGAATCTGTTCGTAGGATCATAAACTCTAAAATCCAAACACAAAAACAGCCATTTGGAAATATCCAAATGGCTGTTTTTGTGTTTGGATGATGAAAAATAAATGAATTTGCGCAAAATGTGGGTTCTATATGCATGAAAAATATACTAAAAAATACGAAAAATATTAAAAATTACACGAAACAACCGATTGCGCAAATAAAAAAGAATATGCTTGGAATTGTGAAAAGTGTGCAAAAAAGAAAGCGAAATATATCAAAATTATACATTGACACTGTGGGACTCTCTTGTTATACTAGAACCATAGAACAACCGATTGCGCAAAAGCGCAGTCCAGAAATAAAATACATCTAGCGGAGGGAGAACGAGATGGACAAATTTATTGTAAACATCATCCATCGCCCGGAGATGGTTCCAGAGTATTCTGCAACCGTGACCGGACAGGGAAAGGAAGAGGATATCGGAGATAAGGCTTTACTTACAGAGTCTCTTGATATTTTCAAGACACAGCAGAGACTGGCACATGAGAATGGCCTGAAAGTTACCATTCAAATGACATATGCTTCTTTGTTTAACGATGAAGCGGTTGAGATCGCAAAACATGATCATGAAGTCTATGGAGACGAAATCGCACTTTCCCTTTTGGGACTGCCTTGCGAAGAGTTCCGTGAGAAATATAAGACAAAAGATTTCTGTATCTGGATGTTTTCCATGGAAGACAAGAAGGCAATCGTTAATGATGTGTTCGAGAAATTCCATGATCGTTTCGGCTTTTACCCGGAGTCAACCGGTTCCTACTATATGGACGCAGAACTGATCAATTATGTGAAGGAAGCTTACCCATCTGTGAAGTGTGCGGTAGCTACCTGCTGGGAGGAAGGCCCGAAAGCATATCATACCTGTAACAACTCCTGGTATACACTTTTCGATGGCGGCCCATGGGCACCATGGATTCCATCCAAGCAGAATACACATGCGCCGGCAGCAAATCAGGCAGAGGACAGTGGAATCGTAGCTATCCCACACCTTTCCCGTGACCTGATTGCATGTTATGACGGAAACGGATCAAACTTCGGTACACATCCACAGAACGTGCTTCGCGGTATGATTTATGATACAAAGACCTGGGAGTATCCGTATCTGTATAACCTGATCGATCAGTATCGTGATCTGGAAAAATACAACAATGGATATGCTTACAACATGATGTTCGTCGGACCAGGCTGGATGAACAAGATGGGCCGCTGGGAGGCTCCATATGATCTGCTGTTAAAGTCATACAGTGACGGATGTAAGTATTACGGAGATTTGAAGAAAGAGGGCAAGCTGGTAGATATGACCATGTCCGAGTTCGCAGATCACTACAGAAAGAAGAAAGGCATTACCGACGAGAAACGTTATACAGAGCCGGAATGTGCCCTTTGGAGAGATATTTTATACGGATCTGACAAGCAGCTGTTCTGGTACTGCGATCCGTTTATGAGAGCCTGTGTTAATATGGATCAGGGTGGTGCGATTGTTGACCTTCGTCCATATGTTGCAAAATTAAACTGGCCGGTTGGTATCGGAACACCTCATGTACAGGATGCTTCTTATCCATTCCTGATTCAGGAGAAGTACCGTGCCGGATACTTTACACATTACGCAGGAGAAGGAACAGTCAGAAGTGCAAAGCTCTGCTACAAGGGTGAGGAAGTAGATCTGTGCCTCTGCCCGACACATGCACATTTCTCACAGGAAGGCAATACCAGAATCCTGACACTGGACCCGGTAACCATCGAGTTTAACGGACTGACAGTAAAATTACAGACAAAGGAATATTTTGAGGAAGGTTCTTCTAAGATCAAGATCGAAAGAAATATTCTCGAGATGAGTGATCCTGATGCAGAGGTTACCATTGATGAGTACATGGTAGCATGCTACGGAACCACAGAGTATCCGGAAGATATGACATCTGTCGTATTAAAATGCGAAGGTGCAGATGAAAAGACCATTCACTATGCATACAAGTGCCGCAGTGAAGTCCTGGCAGGAGCAACCGCAGTCAGCGCTGTAGTGCCTCCAATCGACACCAAAGTTTCCCTGACTGCTTCTTCTACAGACGCAGAAGGATACATTGAGGAAGGATATGCATTCTCACCAATGTTTAAACTTGGATATAAGAAGACTATTACAGACAAGGAGGTATTTGCAACATGGCTCAACTTGGAAAAGGCAAATTAAATTACAGATGTCCGTCCTGCTTTATGAGAGACCTCGACATCGATATGTTTTACAATAAAGATACAAAGATTTACAGTTGTATCCGCTGCCAGTACAGAGGTACGGAGGAAGACGTTTTAGCGAAAAATGAGATGGTTCGATTCCGTTATGGGGCAATGCATAAGAGATTCGACAAGTTTGATTTCGACTAAAAAGAACGTGCGGCAGCTGCCGCACGTTTTTAATATCAGGGTATAACTTTCAGGGAGTATAATATGCCTATGGGACGAAAACAAAAAGAAACCGTGGAACTGCGTCTTTATGAAATTCCACAGGGAGAACTGGTACTTGCTTTGTTGGGAGAGGAGTGGAACCGGGTATACGGACATGACAATTTTTATCTGCATTTCCATAACCTTATGGAGATTGGAATTTGCAGAAAAGGCGAAGGGGAGCTTATTATAAATGAACACACGTATACCTACCGGACAAATTCTGTCACTCTGATTCCTCCGAATATTCCGCATACAACGATCAGTAATGGAATGACCAGAAATTCCTGGGAATTTTTATATGTGGATGTCAACCATGTCATGGAGGAACTGTATGGCGACCGGATTGCACAAAAAAATGAGGCTATTGAACTGGTACGCAGATCGGCACATTTGCTGCATGGGAGCGAGTGTCCGGAGATTGCAGAGATCGTCAATGCCATCATCCGGGAAGAAAAAAAGCAGAGTCCGTATTATCGTCAGGTGATCACAAGTTATCTGCATGCGCTGGTGTATGAGATGTTTCGTCTGAATGAAGTACAGACACAGACGAGACTTGAGGCGGCAGGAAGCGGAACAATGCGGCAGATCGCAGATGCACTCACGTTTGTCAATGACCATTATCAGGAAGAGGTAAAAGTGTGCACCCTTGCGCAGGTCTGTGGGATGAGTGAGACATCTTTCCGGAAAGTGTTTGAAGAATATGTGCATATGCTGCCGATGGATTATGTGAATCTGGTGCGTGTACAATACGCGTGTGAACAGATGAAGCATGGCAATGATTCGATGGATGAGGTTGCCAGAAAGGCAGGATTTTCCACAACTTCCACCTTTAACCGGAATTTTAAAAAATTTTTTAATACGTCGCCATACCAGTGGAAGATCAATCCACAGCGGTATGAGCGGAAATTACAGAACTTTCATATTAACGCATTAAAGGGATGGTAAACGTTTTCGAAGAAAAGGAGAAAAGATGAGTAGATTTATTAAAGGAATGGACCTTTCCACATTGCTTGAGTTAGAGCGCTGTGGGGCAAAATATTATGACCATGGAAAAGAGCGGGATATTTTAGACATCATGAGAGATTATGATGTGGACACAATCCGTCTGCGTCTGTGGAATGACCCGTATTCCGAAACCGGTGAACCGTACGGTGCCGGATGCAATGATCTGGCAGAGACAATTGCCATCGGAAAGAAAGTATCCGATGCGGGATTCGGCGTATTATTAAATTTTCATTACAGTGATTTCTGGGCAGATCCGGGAAAACAGATTAAGCCAAAGGCATGGAAAGATTTTGACGCGGACCAGCTGGAACAGGCAGTTTATGAGTTTACCGGGGATTCTCTGCGCAAAGTACTGGAAGCCGGTGTCAATGTGACAATGATCCAGGTGGGCAACGAAGTGACCAACGGACTGCTCTGGCCGGAGGGATTAAAGCCGAATTATGACAATATTGCAAGATTTATCAGTTCCGGTATCCGGGCATGCCGTGCCGTTAAGCCGGAGATCCCGCTGATGATTCATCTCGACAACGGTGGAAACAATGAGATGTACCGCGACTGGTTCGATCATTATATGGAGCGTGGGGAAGATTTTGATTATATCGGACTTTCCTATTACCCGTTCTGGCATGGCACCCTGCAGATGCTTGAAGACAACATGAACGATATGGCAGCCCGTTACGGGAAGGAACTGATCGTGGCAGAGGTTTCTATGGGATATACCATGGAAGATTACAAGCAGTATGAGAAACTAAAGGACAGTGAGCGAAAGGGATATGCGACAAAGCCGGAACTTGTGGCAAAGATCGAGTATCCGATGACGGTACAGGGACAGGCAGATTTTACGAAGGACTTCTTAAACCGCGTGGCACATGTGCGTGACAACAAAGGTCTGGGATTTTTCTGGTGGGAGCCTGCATGGATTCCGGTACACGGAAGCGGCTGGGCAACGCCGGCATCCTTAAAGTATATGAATGATCCGGGACCATGTGGCAATGAGTGGGCAAATCAGGCATTGTTTGACTACGATGGAAATGTCCTTCCGGCACTGGAAGTGATTCATGATTTTAGAAAATAAGATATGTAAAAATGTTGCATGAAGGAATGGGAATGTTGCAAGTTGTGCAAAGCATATTGCAAAGAATTCCCCTTCATGTATAATGGAATTATCAAGAAAACGAACCGTTGCACCAAGCAGCGGATAAACATGTAGAAAGGGAGAGAACAATGATTCAGAATGATGTATTAGCAAAGTTTAAAGAAATCTTTGGCGATGAGGGGGACATCAGAGTATATTTTGCACCGGGACGTGTAAATCTGATCGGTGAGCATACCGATTACAACGGCGGACATGTATTTCCATGTGCACTTACCATTGGAACCTACATGGCAGCGAGAAAGAGAACTGATCGGAAACTGCGTTTTTATTCCATGAACTTCGATGAACTGGGAGTGATCGAAAGTTCGCTGGATGCATTTACTCCGGACCCGGATGGACTGTGGATCAACTATCCGATGGGGGTAATGTGGGCGTTTGAAGGACGTGGCATGAAGTTAGAAACCGGTCTGGATATTGCGTTATTTGGAAATATTCCAAACGGCTCCGGACTTTCTTCCTCCGCATCTTTAGAGGTGGTTACCGGATATATGCTAAAAGATCTGTATGGTTTTGACGTGACGAATCAGGATCTGGCTTTGATCGGACAGTATTCTGAAAATAATTACAATGGCTGTAACTGTGGAATCATGGATCAGTTTGCATCTGCCATGGGGAAAAAAGACAATGCAATTTTCCTGGATACCTCTGATTTATCCTTTGAATATGCACCAATCGTACTTGACGGGGCAAAAATTGTCGTCACCAACAGTATGGTAAAACACAGCCTGGTTACTTCCGCATACAATGACCGCAGAAATGAGAGTGCACAGGCACTGAAGGATCTGCAGACCGTTGTGGATATCAAAACGCTTGGAGATCTGACGGATGAGCAGTTTGAGCAGTACAAGGGAGCCATTAAGGATGAAGTTGCCAGAAAGAGAGGCAAACATGCGGTTTACGAGAATCAGCGTACAATCGCAGCAGTCAGGGCTTTAAAGGAAAATGATATTGAAACATTCGGAAAACTTATGAATGCTTCCCATGTTTCCCTGCGTGACGATTATGAGACCTCCTGTCCAGAAGTGGATGTACTTGTGGATGAAGCATGGAAGATTCCTGGTGTGATCGGTTCCCGTATCACCGGAGGCGGATTCGGTGGATGCACGGTCAGTATCGTAAAGGATGCATCCGTGGACGAATTCAAGGAGAAGCTGACAAAGGCATATGAGGAAAAAGTCGGAAAGACACCGGAATTTTATGTGGTTTCCATCGGAGATGGCCCAAGCCGTCTGATTTAAGAACGTATTACATAGGGTAAATGTGTGCGGAGCTGATTGGAACCGCATTTGCCGACAGGCTTTATAAAAAGGAGTACGAGATGATTCAGGAGAACATTTTAGAGTTAGTAAAATATGGTCTGAGCACCGGACTGGTAGATCCGGAGGACAAAGTATATACCATTAACCGCCTGCTGGAGCTTTTTCAGGTAGACGAAATCGAGGATGCGGTATTTGAAAAGGTGGAAAATCTTCCGGCATGGACACAGGAAGAGGCAGAAGGAAAACTTGAGGGAATCCTTGCAGAAATGATGGATTATGCATATGAGAATGGTCTCATGGCAGAAAACAGTATTGTATACAAAGATTTGTTTGATACAAAAATTATGGGATGTCTGGTACCGGAACCAAGCAGTGTCCGCAAGACGTTCCGTGATCTGTATGAGCATACCTCACCGCTTGCCGCAACGGATTATTTTTACAAATTAAGCTGTGACAGCAATTATATCAGAAGACAGCGTATCAAAAAAGACCGCAAGTGGACAACCGACACCGAGTTTGGAACACTGGATATCACCATCAATCTGTCCAAACCGGAGAAAGATCCAAAAGCCATTGCGGCAGCAAAAAATGCAAAGCAGAGCGCGTATCCAAAGTGCCAGCTCTGTAAGGAAAATGAGGGATATGCAGGACGTGTCAACCATCCGGCACGCCAGAACCACCGCATCATTCCACTGACGATTAACAACAGTGACTGGTTTTTCCAGTATTCTCCATATGTATATTACAATGAGCACTGCATCGTGTTCAATTCCAAGCATACGCCAATGAAAATCGAGCGTGCAACGTTTGGAAAACTTCTGGATTTTGTGACACAGTTTCCACATTATTTTGTAGGTTCCAATGCAGACCTGCCGATCGTTGGAGGTTCCATCTTAAGTCATGATCATTTCCAGGGCGGACATTATACATTTGCAATGGCAAAAGCACCGATTGAGAAAGAACTTCAGTTTGAAGGATTTTCTGATGTGAAAGCTGGAATCGTGAAATGGCCAATGTCTGTTATCCGTATCAGCGGACCGGATAAGGAGCGCCTGATCGAACTGGCAGACAAGATTCTCTTAACCTGGAGAGGCTATACGGATGAGGATGCATTCATCTATGCCGAGACAGACGGAGAGCCACACAATACGATCACACCGATTGCACGCAGACGTGGAGATGATTTTGAACTGGATCTGGTACTGCGCAACAACATCACGACCGGGGAGCATCCTCTGGGTGTTTATCATCCACATGCAAAACTGCATCATATCAAAAAAGAGAACATCGGTCTCATCGAGGTTATGGGACTTGCGGTACTGCCTGCCCGCCTGAAAGATGAGATGGCAGAGCTTGCCGATGCACTGGTAAATGGTACAGACTTACGTGCGACAGAAACACTTGCTTCCCATGCAGAATGGGCAGAAGGTTTCCTTCCGAAGTATGATAAGATCACAAAAGACAATGTGATGGATATTCTGCATGAGGAAATCGGTCTGGTGTTCAATGAAGTGCTGCAGGATGCCGGCGTGTATAAATGTACACTGGAGGGACGTAAGGCGTTCGAACGTTTTATTGCAGCTGTTTAATTGCGTTCTCTGGCAGATATAAGTTTTCTCAATGTGACGGAAGAAAGCGTATATTCTCTTTCTACAGAAAAATTTGCAAAGCAGCTCTGGCATTGATTTCAGGTTCTTTGTGTAAGGGTTTTCATTTTATGCAATTATCTTTATTCAGTGAGTGCCAGAGCAAGTTGCAAATTTGTTCTTCCGAAAGAAATATACGCCTTCTTCCTGTTGGTTGGAGAAAAGATAATTTGGAAAATGTGCTGGTATCTATACAAAGAAAATTTGCATAAAAGATACCGTTATGGTATCTATACACTTAAAATGTAACATTTAGATACCACAAAGTCTCTATGGAACAAAAATTGCTTCTTCAGGTACCATTTTTTCAAAAAATCGGTATCTGAAGAAGCAATTTTTCTCTTACAGGTGACATTCCTTTATTTCAGGCATTGAAAATAAGAAAATGTGTCACCCTAATCATTATTTTTTTATCAATAGATCCCATTTACAGAATTTGCGAAAATCGTTCTTTCACTTATCTTTTTTCCAATCAACAGGAAGAAGGGGGACATTTCTTTCGGAAGAACAAATTTGCAACTGCGCCGTAGTTCCATCACATAACGCTAATGGCATTAAAGTAAAATTTTTCAAAAAAGAACCTGAAATCAAAATCGGCGCTGCTTTGCAAATTTTTCTGGAGAAAGAGAATGTCCCCCTTCTTCCGTCGTATCGAGAAAACTTATATTTATACCTGTTATTTATTGGCAAGCCCCCCGCATAAGTTTCTTCCGGCAATGAAAGAACGCCGGAAGCAGGAAACAATCCGCAAACAGCCATGCCAGCGGACTGGCAAAACATGCAGCCGTAAATCCGAAGATCGGTACAAAGATCAGACCGATCAATGCGCGGGCAATCATCTCAAATACACCGGCAAATACAGCAAAGCCGGAAAAGCCCATTCCCTGGATAAGAAAACGAACAATATTGACCAGCGACAGAAGCATATAAAAGCAGGTGTTGGTGATCAGAAATTGTCTGGCCTGTGCGACAACCTGTGTGATATTGGCACTGTCCGAAGGATCTATAAACAGATAGATCAGTGGACGTGCAAGGAAAATGATGACAACAAGGATCGCTGCGGAGTAAACTGCGGCAAGAATGATGGCAGATTTCATACCGCTTGCCAGACGATCGTATTTTCCGGCGCCAACGTTCTGTCCGCCGTAAGTTGCCATGGTAGAACCGAGTGCGTCAAACGGGCACATCATAAACATCGAGATACGGCTGCCGGCCGTCATGGCTGCCACGGCGCCTGAACCTAAGGTGTTGACAGCAGTCTGCAGAATGACGCTTCCGATGGCGGTAATGGAATACTGCAGACCCATAGGAAGTCCCATAATCAGAAGATTTCTTACATAGGAAGCATCCAGTACCCAGTCGGAGCGCTTCAGGTGCAGAATGTCAAATTTCCGGATGATCACGAAAAGACACAGCACACCGGAAACCGCCTGCGATAAAACGGTAGCAAATGCGGCACCAAAAACTCCCCAGTGCAGACAGATGATAAAGAACAGATCCAGTCCGATATTTAAGACAGCCGCAACGATCAGAAAAATGACCGGCGTGATGGAGTCCCCCAGAGAACGCAGGTAGGAGGAGAGTATATTATAAAGGATGATGGCTGGTATGCCGGCAAAAATAACAACAATATAATTGTAGGACAGGTCGATAATATCGGAAGGTGTCTGCATCAGCACCAGAATCTGCCGACAGAAAATGACGGTCAGTGCCGTGAGAACACCGCCGATGAGAACCGACAGAATGGCGGAATTGCCGACATATTTGCGCACGCCGTCATAGTCGCGCGCACCGAACCGCTGGGCAACCGGCAGACCGAAACCGTTGCAGATTCCCTGACAGAATCCTATGATCAGAAAATTGATACTTCCGGTTGCCCCAACTGCAGCAAGTGCCGTCACGCCGAGATAGCGGCCGACGATAATGGTGTCCATGAGACTGTAAAACTGTTGAAACAGCATACCGAACAGAAGCGGTACGGCGAAACCGAGAATCAGTTTCATAGGGGAACCGCTGGTCAATTCTTTTGTTGTACTTCTTGCCATAATGATTTACTCCTTTTATATTTTAAACAAAACTGCAAATGCTAGGATATTTTATCACGATTGTGTAAAACTGCAAGAGGAAAAAATGCTGAAATTTCATTTTTTTTGCGTTTTTTTTGCCGCGTCAATTCTTTACATTTGAGGAAGAATGCGGTAGAGTGGTAAGTGACTGTAATATTGTACATATAAAGGAGATTAAAGTTGAAAAACTGGGAAAAAAATATACGTAAGGTTGTTCCCTATACACCGGGAGAGCAGCCAAAGAAATCACAGATCATCAAGTTAAATACCAATGAAAATCCATATCCGCCGGCACCGGGGGTAAAGGAAGTACTGGAACATTTTCATACGGATGATCTGCGGCTGTATCCGGATCCGGTTGTGACAGATCTGGTGGATGGGATTGCACAATTCTATCAGGTAGACCCTTCACAGGTATTTGTCGGTGTCGGATCGGATGATGTGCTTGCAATGCTGTTTATGACCTTCTTTAATTCAAAGAAGCCGATTCTGTTTCCGGATATTACCTATTCCTTTTATGACGTGTGGGCAGAAATGCTTCGCATTCCGTATACACAGATTCCGCTGGATGATGCATTCCGCCTGAATCCGGCAGATTATAAATGTGAAAATGGTGGAATCGTATTCCCAAATCCGAATGCGCCGACCGGGGAACTTCTTCCGGTATCTGCCATCGAGGAGATCATTCAGGCAAATCCGGATGTGATTGTGATCGTGGATGAGGCATATATTGACTTTGGAGGAGAGAGTGCCCTGCCTCTGATTGATAAATACGATAATGTAATTGTGGTACAGACATTTTCCAAGTCACGTTCTCTGGCGGGGTCGAGGATTGGCTTTGCCATCAGTAATCCGACACTGATTAAATATTTAAATGATGTGAAGTATTCCTTCAATTCATACACGATGGATCGTATCACCATTGCGTTGGGAACGGCATCTATCCGTGACCGGGCATATTTTGAGCAGACGACAGAGAAAATCATAAAGACAAGAGAGTGGACCAAAGAGCAGCTTCGGGCACTCGGGTTCGTATTTGGTGATTCCAAAAGCAACTTTATTTTTGCCATGCATCCGGATGTTTCCGGTGTGGAACTGTTTGAAGCACTGAAGAAAAACGATATTTATGTGCGGCATTTTGGCAAGCCGGCACGGATCAACGAATATCTGCGTATCACAATCGGTACGGATGAGCAGATGCATAAACTGATCGATTTTCTGAAAAAATATTTAAATAAATAAAGCGAGGATTTTTTATGTTGACAAAATACTTGTGGGTATTTTTTGTTTCCATGGTACCACTGGTGGAACTGCGCGGTTCCATTATTATTTCGCAGGGACTGCAGCTGCCGGTACTTTCTTCTTATATTGTGGCAATTATCGGAAATATGCTGCCGGTGCCGGTGATTTATCTGTTTGCACGGAAAGTTCTGGTATGGGGAGCGGATAAACCGGTGATTGGAAAGTTTTTTTCCTGGTGTCTGGAGAAGGGAGAAAAGGGCGGAAAGAAATTACAGGAAAAAGCAGGCCGGGGGCTGTTTATCGCACTGCTCCTGTTTGTAGGAATTCCGCTTCCGGGAACCGGTGCATGGACAGGAACACTGGCGGCTAGTATTCTGGACATGGATTTTAAATCAACAATTATCGCCGTCATGCTCGGGGTTCTGCTGGCAGGAATTATTATGATGGTGCTCAGTGTGGCAGGATTCGGCATGTTTTTGAAATAACCAAGGAAGTAATTAATCAATGAAAGACAAGAAAAAAACCAAGACGATTCCGCGTCAGGTGCGCTGGGATAAGCTTGATAATACAGCACATCTTTTCCCGTCCATTGCGGGGGAGAGTATGACAAACGTGTACCGGATCAGTGTGACCTTAAAAGAAGAGGTTCAGGTGGAATTTCTGCAGCAGGCGCTGGACATGATTCTGCCGAAATTCGATGGGTTTAATCTTCGGATGCGCACAGGCGTATTCTGGTATTATTTTGAAGAGAACGGAAAAAAGGCGCCGAAAGTCACGGAAGAGGCGATGTTTCCATGCCGGTTTATCCGGCAGAACAAAAACCGCAATTATCTGTTCCGTGTGACCTATTATAAGTCAAGAATCAATCTGGAAGTGTTTCATGTACTGACCGATGGCATGGGAGGCATTAATTTCCTCCGGGAGCTGACGTATCAGTATCTGCGTCTGGTGCATCCGGAACTGGCGGAAAAAGAAGGAAACAAACTGAGCGGAGATACCTCTCTCAGCAGGGAGGACAGCTTTGTCCGCAATTACCGCAGCAGCAAGCCAAGCGGATTTAATAAAGAAAAAGCATATCTGATCAAAGAAGATAAACTTCCGGCCGGAGAATTTGGTGTCATGCATGGGCGGATGCCGGTCTCACAGCTGAAAAAGGTAGCACATGGCTATCATGCATCTTTGAATGAATATTTTATTGCAGTCTTTGTATGGAGTGTGTATAAAGAACTGTTACACGGTATGCCGGGAGGAAAACCGATCCGAATCGCAGTGCCGGTCAATCTGCGGCCGTATTTTGATTCGGATACGACAAAAAACTTTTTTGTTATGGTATCTGCAGAATTCCGTCCAAAGAAAGAGTCCTATACGTTTGAGGAAGTACTTGCATGCATACAAAGCAGCCTGCACTCCCAGATCAATAAGGAACATTTAGAGGATCTGTTTTCTTACAGTGTATCCAATCAGAGGAACCTGCTTATGCGTCCGGTGCCGTTATTTTTGAAAAATATTGCCATGCGTATCGTATATGAAAAATCCGCAGTGGCAAATACGACAACGATCACAAACATCGGTAATATCAAGATCAAAGATATTTACCAGCCCTATATAGAAGGTTTTTCGGCTTTTATAGCCATGTCAAAAGGGCAGTATCTGAAAGGAACGATCTGTTCTTACCAGGATACGCTGGTATTTACATTCAGTTCCATCTTTTCCGAGGCTCTGGTACAGAAGGCATTTTTCCGCAAGATTGCGGCGGATGGTGTGGATGTGGAGATTGAGACGAACGGAGTATATTATGAATAAATGCAAAAAATGTAATGTTGTCATATTGGACGATACGGACCGCTGTCCGCTCTGTAAACATGTGCTGGAGTCGGACGGGATACCGGGAGAGAGCCGGTATCCGGATGCCATTGCAACGGCGCGTAAATTCCGGTTTGTGGAGAATCTGGTACTGTTTATCTCCATTGTGGCGGAGTGTCTGCTGATTGCCATCAATTTTCAGGTGGACAGGGAAGTGGCATGGAGCCTTGTAATTGGTATCATTCTTTTATATGGAAATGTGGTGCTTCGCATGGCAATTCTGGGAAAATCCGGATATCTGGCCAAAACCGTCTGTCTGGTACTTCTTGCTATTGTAATGCTTCTTGGAATTGATTATCTGACCGGATACCGGCGCTGGTCGTTAGACTATGTGCTTCCGGGGGGAATCATTGCCATTGATCTGGCGTTGTTTATCCTGATTCTGATAAACCGGAGAAACTGGCAGAGTTATATGATGTCGGAACTGCTGACGATATTGCTGAGCATTGTGCCGGTGGTATTGCTGCAGATGAGAATCATTCATTTTCCATATCTGGCATGGGGGTCCCTCGGGGTATCGGTATTTTTATTCCTTGGAACACTGATTCTTGGTGATCAGCGTGCACGAACCGAACTGAAACGGAGATTTCATATATGATAGAAAGCGAAGCGAGTGTAAAAGGACGTGTGGTGGCAGAAATGCTGTCACATTTTACCAATGATTTGAAAATCGGAAAAAAAATAAAGAGCGGAGAGCTGCGCAAGCGGATGATAGAGCCGCCATGGATTCCACCGGCAATGTTTAACCTGACGGGAATCAATATGGATCATTTTACGATGAAACTTTTGTCGTTAAAGGAAAATCCAAACACGGATTACGTGATTCTGCAGTTACACGGCGGTGGTTATACGGGAGCTGTGCGCAATGCGTATTATGTGTTTGCAGGATTATATAACGAGCTGAGCCATGGATGCAATGTGCTTACTCCGGATTATCGTGTGGCCCCGGAGAATCCATATCCGGCGGCACTTGAAGATGCATTGGCATCATACCGTTGGCTGCTTTCCAAGGGATATTATGGAGAACAGATTATCCTTGCCGGAGATTCGGCAGGCGGTGGACTGGCGATGGCACTCTGTATGTATCTGCGGGATCATAATATGCCGGTACCGGGAGGAATCATAGCCATGTCTCCGTGGACGGATCTGACGGCCAGCGGGGAGTCTTATGAGACCAATTATGAGAAAGATCCACTGTTTGGAAATACGAAGGAGAGTCTGATTTACCAGAATGATTATCCGGGGGAACATGACCGGATGGACCCGTATATTTCTCCGCTGTTTGGGGATTTCCGGGGATTTCCGCCAATGCTCATACAGGTTGGATCGATTGAGATGCTTCTGAGTGATTCGGTTTCGGTAGCGGCAAAGGCAAGGGAGCAGGGGGTAAAAGTGCGCCTGTCTGTTTATGAAGGGATGTTTCATGTGTTCCAGATGGCATATCTGAATATTCCAGAATCAAAGAAGGCATGGGCAGAAGCCGGCAAATTCATTGATGTGCTGCGCACGGACAGCAGACTGTAAAAATTATTACAAAAATGGCGCGGAATTTTTTCACATATTGCATAAACGCCTAGATACGTCTACATTTCCATGGAGTAAGCCTCCACATGATGTAGAAATATGGGTTGACAATAACACAAGATGTAGTGTAGTCTTGTATTTGTTAATGAAAATATACAAGATATAGGGAGTAATCTCTATATCTTATATTTTGTGTAAACAATCGTTTATAAAGATAGACTTTGAGAGGAAGATGGAACATGAAAATTATTAAGAGAAGCGGAGTCGAGGTATTTTTTGATTCGAATAAGATCGTTGCGGCTGTACAGAAAGCGAATGCATCGGTAATCGATTATGAAAAACTCAGCGATGAGCAGATTCAGGAGATTGCCGATAATGTGGAAGTGGCATGTGAAAACATGAAACGATCTGCCAGCGTGGAGGAAATCCAGGATATGGTAGAGAACCAGCTGATGAACCAGCATGCATTTACGGTTGCCCGTAATTATATTACATACCGTTATAAGAGAGCGCTTGTGCGTAAATCCAATTCTACGGATGAACAGATTCTGTCCCTCTTAGAGTGTAACAATGAGGAAGTAAAACAGGAAAATTCCAATAAAAATCCTACTGTAAACAGTGTACAGAGAGATTATATGGCGGGAGAAGTCAGCAAGGATATCACGAAGAGATTCCTGTTGCCGGAAGATATTGTGGAAGCACATGAAAAAGGACTGATTCATTTCCATGATGCAGATTATTTTGCGCAGCACATGCATAACTGCTGTCTGGTGAACTTAGAGGACATGCTGCAGAATGGTACTGTAATCAGCGAGACCGGAATTGACCGTCCGAGAAGTTTTTCCACGGCCTGCAATATAGCAACACAGGCGATTGCGCAGATTGCAAGTTCGCAGTATGGAGGACAGAGTATTTCACTGTCCCATCTGGCACCGTTCGTACAGGTGAGCCGTGAAAAATTCCGGATACAGGTCCGGACAGAGTTTGAAAAGATCGGGCTGGATCTGGATGAGGAGAAAATCAATAAAGTAGCAGAGATGCGTGTAAGAGAAGAGATCAACCGTGGTGTGCAGATGATCCAGTATCAGGTGATCACGCTTATGACCACAAACGGTCAGGCTCCGTTTATCACGGTGTTTATGTATCTCGACGAAGTGCCGGAGGGACAGACCAGAGATGACCTGGCAGCGATCATTGAGGAGATGCTGCATCAGAGAATCAAGGGAGTAAAGAACGAAAAAGGAGTATTTATTACCCCGGCTTTCCCGAAACTGATTTATGTACTCGAAGAAGATAATATCCATGAGACTTCCAAGTATTTTTATCTGACACGCCTGGCTGCACAGTGTACGGCAAAGCGCATGGTTCCGGATTATATTTCCGAAAAGAAGATGAAAGAACTGAAAGTGGACAAGAACGGGGAAGGACACTGCTATCCATGTATGGGATGCCGCAGTTTTCTTACTCCGTATATTGACCAGGAAACCGGAAAACCGAAATATTACGGACGTTTTAACCAGGGCGTTGTGACGATCAATCTGGTGGATGTGGCATGTTCTTCCGGAAAAGATGAGAAAAAATTCTGGAAGATTCTCGATGAGCGTCTAAAACTGTGCTACCGGGCACTGATGTGCAGACATAAGAGACTTCTTGGCACACCGAGTGATGTGGCTCCGATTCTGTGGCAGAACGGAGCGCTTGCCCGTCTGAAAAAGGGAGAGACGATCGACAAACTTTTATTTGGCGGTTATTCCACCATCTCTTTGGGATATGCGGGATTGTGCGAGTGTACCCGTTATATGACAGGTGTTTCCCATACGGAGCCGGAGACCGGAACACCATTTGCACTGCGTGTCATGCAGCGTCTGAATGATGCCTGTGCAGAGTGGAAAGAAAAGGAAAATATGGATTTCAGTCTGTACGGTACGCCGCTGGAATCCACCACCTATAAATTTGCAAAGTGTCTGCAGAAGCGTTTCGGTATCATAGAGGGCGTAACAGATAAAAATTATATTACGAACAGTTATCATGTGCATGTGACGGAAAATATCAATGCTTTTGATAAACTGAAGTTTGAGTCACAGTTCCAGAAGCTGTCTCCGGGTGGTGCAATCAGCTATGTGGAAGTACCAAATATGCAGGATAATATTGATGCCGTGATTGCCGTCATGAAATACATTTACGATAATATTATGTACGCGGAGCTCAACACGAAGAGTGATTACTGTATGGAATGTGGCTATGACGGTGAGATCAAAATTGTTGAGGAAAAGGACAGCGGAAAACTCGTCTGGGAGTGTCCGAACTGCGGAAACCGTGATCAGGATAAGATGAGTGTTGCACGTCGTACGTGCGGGTATATCGGAACACAGTTCTGGAATCAGGGACGTACACAGGAAATCAAAGAAAGAGTATTACATTTATAAAACATGGAAGAAAACAAACGGAAACAATATGCCCATTTGTATGAACACCATGAGGTAGAAGATCCACAACCCCGGGAAGAGAAAGAAAAACCCATCGGGCCGAGTGGCAGAAACCGCCATCGGCCGATGGTGGAAAAGGTATGCAGACGTATCGCCTTTTCTTTCCTGGCCATGGCGGTTGTTCTGTTACTTGCATTGAATTATTTTCAGATCAAAGAGGCAAAAAAGGAAGCGGTTTTGGAATATATCCGCAAAGAAAAGCAGCAAATGAAAAATCGTGAGACAGAAAAGACGGACCAGCTTGCAATCTTAGACCAATATGATATATTATATAGTATGTATCCGGATCTGGTTGGATGGATCAAAGTTGACGGGACACCAATCGATTATCCGGTGATGCAGGATCATACAGGCGGGGAATATTATCTGAAACACAATTTTGAAGGAAAAGATGATAATAAGGGAAACCCGTTTGTTTCCGCAGATGCCAGCATTGATCCGATGGATCAGAATATTGTGATCTTTGGGCACAACGTAAGTGATGGAAGCCAGTTTGGAGATCTGGATGCCTATCTGGATAAGAAATTTTACAAAAAGCATCCGGTGATTACTTTTGATACGATTTATGAAACTGGACAATATCAGATTGTTGCGGTGGTAAAGACACATGTAAAGGAAAAAGACGAATCCGGATTCCGTTATTACTGGTTTCGGAATTATAAAAACCGGAAAGAGTTTCAGAATCTGCTGGATTTTGTGGAAGAGAACCGTGTGTATGATACAGGGGAGCATCTTATCTATGGAGATACCACAATTATGCTCTCTACCTGTGAATACACGGTAAACAATGGGAGACTCGTAGTCATAGCAAAAAGGATATAGGGCAGAAGATGAAAAAATTAGGGATGATGAAAACGATACTGATGATGGGATGTGCGCTGGCGTTGCTTTTTGCAGCCGTTCCGCAGCCGGTTATGGCAGCGAACAGCCAGATGAATCTGACGGTTGGAACAACCAATGATGCAAAAGCCGGGGATACGGTAACGGTACGTCTGGTCGGAAGCAATAATCCGGGACTTTCGACATTTGCAGCAAGACTGGCATATGACGATTCTGATCTGGAATATGTAGGAACCACATGGGCAAATACGATTTCTTCGGATTCGGGAAATATTGAGCTGGTTTCCCCGGTTACGGAAAATAATCAGCAGGCACTTAATCTTTCGGCAATTTTAAATAAGACTTATTCCCAGAATGAAACCATTGCCACGGTTACCTTTAAGGCGAAAAATGCATATACAACGATGCCGGTTACCCTGACAGTGCGTGAAGTGACGGATGCAAGTTACAATCCGGTTACGGTTACAACGGTTGTGGATGCTTCTGCAGGACAGACACAGAGCCAGTCACAGTCCCAGAGCACTTCCCAGAGTCAGTCGTACAGTCAGGATGACACAGAGTATACAGATGATATAGATGATACAGACGATACGGACGATACCGATTCGTACGATGATACAGACGATACGCAGGATTCCCAGCGCAGCAGTGGGAATACACATAAAACTTCATCGAACAAAAAGAATAACAGCGGAAATACATCAAAAAACGGAAACCGGACAGATGCAACACCAAAGACAGGTGCGGTCGATCTGCGGATGGTATTTGGAGCAGCAGTAATTGTCTTTTTACTGGTAGCTGCAGGCTGCATCCGTTTTCTGAATAAAAAGAAAGAGTAAATTATGAATTATGCAGGAATTAAGTATTGTGACATCGCAAACGGTCTTGGCTGTCGGACGGTACTGTTTGTATCCGGATGCCGCAATGCGTGTAAGGGCTGTTTTCAGCCACAGACATGGGATTTTACCTATGGAGAATGCTTCGATGAGCAGGTACAGCAAAAAGTGCTTGATTCGCTGAAGCCGGAGTATATAGAGGGGATTACCCTGTTAGGAGGAGAGCCGTTTGAGGAAGAAAATCAGGAGGCTCTTCTTCCTTTTATGAAAAAAGTAAAAAGTTTGTATCCGGATAAGAATGTCTGGGCATTTACCGGATATATATATGATAAAGACCTGATTTCGGGAGGCAGAAAACATACAAAAGACACGGATGAACTGCTTTCCATGATCGATGTACTGGTGGACGGTCCCTTTATTGAGGAACAGAAGAATATTACGCTCAAATTCCGGGGATCGGCCAATCAGCGCATTCTTGACTTGAAAAAAACCATGGAAAGTGGCAAAATAGTTAAGTTGATGGAATAGTTATGAAAACGAGGATGGATACATATGAAAAAGCATATTAATGCATTGTTGGGATTTGTCTGTTATACAATCGGTGTGATTGCAGCTGCGTATTACGGGCTGTGGAAGATGCTTGTGCTTCCGCTTCATACTCTGGCAGTTTCTTTTCTGGCAGGGAATCTGAATGTCACACTGCTTGCGGCATGTGTTGTCAAAATACTTTTTTCAACAACGATGGCAGGATTGATCTGGTGCATCGGTTATATAGCCTATAACCACTTTAAAGGCACACAGGACCCTGACTGGGAAGCTATGGAGAAAGAGTACATGGCAGAAAAAGAAGAAGAGAAAGAGAGGCAGGCATCGTGATTTTACGGGTTCCGGAATATTATGAGAAATTTTCCTGCATTGCATCCCGCTGCAAGGACAGCTGCTGTGCAGGCTGGGAAATTGATATTGATGAGGATTCCTACGCATATTACAACAGTGTGGAAGGTAAATTTGGCAAAAGACTCAAAGAAAGTATGTATGAGGCGGACCCGGATGATGATGGCGGTGGATACCGTTTTAAGTTGAAAGGGAAGAAACGCTGTGCCATGCTCAATGATAAGAATCTCTGTGATCTGTATACAGCGCTCGGGGAAGAGGCACTGTGTGAAGTGTGTACAGAATATCCGCGTTTTTCCCTGATCTACGGAGATGTGGAGCAGAAAGCGCTGAGTCTTTCCTGTGAGGAAGTCGGACGGATTCTGTTTGAACGGACGGAACCGGAAAAACTGGTGGATATAGAGCTGCCCGGAAATTGTGATGACGGTGAGGATGATCCGGCATATGTTGCATTCATGGAATGGGTGCAGCAGGAGGCGGTGAAGATTCTGCAGAATCGTACCCATAATATTCCGGAGCGCATGAGAGAGTTTCTGGCGTGGTGTGACCGTGTACAGACCGTGATCAATTATGCACAGGCAAAAGAGGATATGTCGGTACTGGCAGACTGGAGATACGAAGATGCCGGTCATGAACTTCGGGAGTGGGAGCAGAAAAATATTGAGGGAAAAGAGAAGCCGGTTCGTGCACTTTCTTATGAAGATTTCGAGGAACGTTTTGCGGTTTTTGCCGATATGGAAGAGCTGGATGATGAATGGGTTCACACCAAGGAAGAATTCGAAAAGCTGTATCACGAAGATACCTATGAGACATTTCTGACAGAATATATGCGATCATCGGATTATTCGGAACTTGGCTATGAACATCTTCTGGTTTATTTTGTGTATCGTTATCTGATGAATGCGATATATGATTATGATATTTTATCCTATGCCAAAATGATTGTGATGGCAACCCTTGTGGTAAGAGATATGGATGCGGCACGTTTTCACAGAAACGGTGGCAAATTCACAATGTCTGACCGTATTGACGTAGCGCGTATTTTCTCAAAGGAAGTGGAACATTCCGAAGGAAATGCACAGGATCTGAAAGAAATGTGTATGATGGAAGAAATTGCGAAAGTGGATGCACTTTGCAGACAGATTTAAACGTTTATAACAGAGATAAAACAGGCATCTGGCGAACCCCGGATGCCTGTTTTGTATTATGCTTTATTTGTCTAACAGATCGGTATAGAACTCTGCGTAATCCTTGCGGTTGTCCTTGCAAAAATCAATGGCAGCAGATGGATGCTGGTTCAGACGTCCGGTCAGCAGATACGGAATATCATATCCCCATACGGCACCGGTTTCTTTGAGTGGCAGCATATAGTCTTCTAAGAACCGGAGTACCGGGAATACATTGTATTTCGGATTTTTCAGAAAACTCAGAAGCAGTTCCATGGCACAGTTTCCGGCACCCCGTCCCATGGACATCATGGTAGCATCTAAAAGACTGACACCGTGGGAGAGTGCTTCGATCGTGTTGGCAAAGGCAAGCTGCTGATTATTGTGTGCATGCATACCGATGTATTTGCCGTATTTTTCTCCAAGTTCGGTGTATTTATCTGCAATTGCACGGATCTGTTCCGGGTAAAGAGCACCGTAACTGTCCACGATATAAATGCCATCGGCGCCGCTTTGGCCGACCATTTCAAGTGCCTGGTCAATATCGGATTCTTTGGCATTGGAGATTGCCATGATGTTACAGGTTACCTCGTAGCCCTTTGCCTTGGCATCTTCAATCATTTCGATTGCAGCAGGCATCTGGTGCACGTAAGTTGCCACACGAACCATGTCAATTACACTGTCTTTTTTGTCAATGATATCTTTTTTGTAATCGCAGCGTCCGACATCTGCCATGACGGAAATCTTCATATCGGAGTTGTTGTCACCAACGATCTCACGGATGGATTCTTCATCACAGAACTTCCACTTGCCGAATTTATTTACGTCAAACAGCTCCTTGGAAGCTTTATAACCAAACTCCATATAGTCAACGCCGGCCTTTACATTGGTGCGGTAGAGTGCGTTGATAAAGTCATCGGAGAACATAAAGTTGTTTACGAGTCCTCCGTCACGAATGGTTGCGTCCAATACACGAATATCGGAACGTGCTGTCATTAAGTCTCCTTTTTGAGCCATTTTTGTTTCCTCCTTGTGGTTCTTTGAATCTTTTACACTTTAACGCTTTGACGCGTGTGAGTATATAATAACACAATTCGATAAAAATGCAAGCAAAAACTTTACTTTTTTCCAGTCTCCTAATATAATTAAATCGGGTGAAAGCCCGAAGGAGGAGAAAATGATATACTTATTAGGAACATATGAACACGCACTGGTTGCTTTTATCGGTGTTTTATTTGCTTTTGCAGTGACCTGTATTGCAATTGCAAAATTAAACGGATATCTGCCGAAGGACATGGGAAGACAGTATGCACATGATGGAGCTCTTTCCGCAGGGAAACCAAGAGGTGCGGGTATTATTTTTGTGTTGACTTTTGTTGTTTCCGCATTGTTGTTTGGCAAAATGAATAAGGAAATTATCATTTATCTGGTGCTGATCGTCATCGAAATGTTCACCGGATTCTTTGATGATGCCGCAGAAAAACCATGGGGAGAGTATTTAAAGGGAATTCTGGATCTGGCGGTGGCAGTCGTTGTAGCCATTTCCTATCTGCATTACAATTCCAGTGAGATCACCATTGCCATTACGGGAACGACCATCGTGATTCCACCGGTTGTATTTGCCATTCTGACCGTTATTCTGGTGTGGGTTTCCATCAATGTTACCAACTGTTCGGATGGTGTGGACGGATTGTCGGGAACACTGACCATTATCACGTTGATGAGTGTGTTTGTTCTTGACAATATTTTAAAAGTCAATGATTCTTTCAATTACTGTATTTTACTGTTTGCGGTATGTCTGCTGGGATATCTGTGGTATAACGCAACACCGAGCAAACTTCTTATGGGAGATGCCGGATCACGTGCAATGGGTATTTTTATTGCCATTGCGGTATTGAAGATGCACAGTCCGTTTATGTACCTGCTGGTTGCTGCGGTACTTATCGCAGACGGTGGTCTTGGTCTGGTAAAGGTTTCACTGCTTCGGTTTTTAAAGATACATATTCTGAAGAATACCATCACACCGATCCACGACCATGTAAGAAAAAAGGGTGGGTGGTCCAATGCCCAGGTGGTATTTCGTTTTGCTATCATTCAGATTGTAATTTCACTTGCAGCAATTTATCTGGTTATGATTTAAGTTGTAGTTATAATTGGAGGCTTTATGCGTTTTGTTTCCATTGAAGATGCCAGACCGGGAATGTGTCTTGCGTATGATTTATATGATTCCATGGGACGTACCATGGTGGGAAGTGGCTGTGAACTGACGGCTTCCTATATCAATAAACTAAACGAATACGGATTTAGCGGTATTTATATCGAGGATGAACAGTCGAAAGATATTTACATCGAAGCAACAATACCGGAAAAACTGCGCCAGGAAGGGTTTAAATGTGTGCAGGAGAATGATATTGACCGTTGTGCCGAGATTGCACAACAGATTGTGGAGAATCTTTTGTCCAGAAAAAATGTGTGTCTGGATATGACAGATCTGCGCTCATACGATGATTATACATATGCACATTCGGTGAATGTTGCGGTGCTCTGCTGCGTGATCGGTATGGGGATGGGAATGAGTGAACGCGATCTGAATTATCTGGTTACAGCGGCTCTTTTGCATGATCTTGGAAAACTTGCCATTCCAAAGGAAATACTAAACAAACCGGGCAGGCTGACACCGGATGAATACCAGCTGATGAAGACCCATTCGACCCGTTCGTACCAGCTGCTTTCGAAGCGCTGGAATATTTCGGCGCATATCAAGCAGACGGTACTTCTTCATCATGAAAATGTAGATGGAAGCGGATACCCACAGGGGCTGATGGGAGATGAACAGTCACTCTCCGTAAGAATTGTACATGTGGCGGATGTGTATGATGCGCTGACATCAAGACGTCCGTATAAGAAACCATATTCTCCTTATGAGGCAGTAGAATATCTCATGGGAGCCTGTGGCATCATGTTTGACAAAAACGTTGTGGAAGTGTTTATGGAACGTGTCCCACTGTTTCCGAGAGGGACGGAGGTAAACCTGTCGGACGGACGTAAGGGACTGATCTATGAAAACAAGGGACCGCATAATTTGCGTCCGGTTCTGAATATGCCGGATGGAACCAAACTGGATCTGATGGAAAATAAAAACTTAAATGTTACGATTCTTCCACCGGAATATCTTGATACGGTTTCTCCAGATTCGGAAGAGCCGGGAAGAAAGAAGATGGTTCAGGAAACTGCCAGAAAAAAAATCATGATCGTAGATGATATGAAGACTAATCTGGATGCCATGCGTGGAATTCTTGAGGATGAGTATACCGTCATTCTCTGTAAATGCGGAAAACAGGCATTGCATTATCTGGAACACAATGAGTTTCCGGATCTGATCATTATGGATGTTGATATGCCGGAAATGAATGGAATCGAGACTACCATGAGAGCAAACAAGCTCACAGGGGGCAGGATACCGGTTCTGTTTGTCACGGCCATGTGTGATGCGCATACGGTAATGACCTGTCGGAGACTGCATGCGGCAGGATATATTGTGCGGCCATATAAAGCCATTTATATCAAATCCGAAGTAGAGCGGATATTTAGTGGTTGGAGGTAAAACGGATATGGGACTGGTTTTCCATCTGATCTGTCTTTTTTTTACACTGTTTGTATTACAAAGTTATGTCAGCAGCGGGTTTCACGCAAGGGAACACCGGCTGCTGCCGTTGGTTTTAGGGCTGATTGCACTGAACAGTTTTTATCGCATTACCTATTATGTTACGGGAGAGGCACAGACACTTCGTATACTGACAGATTTACTGGCCATTCACATGCTGTATCTTATGATTCATTATGTGGGTGATTTTATGAAATTCCAGCTGAAACTCAGGACGGAAGTGATTTTGTTCTGCAGTCTGGTGCTGTTTAATTCCATGTTGATTATACGTGCTGCGCAGCGCGAGACGTATCAGGATGCGTTTCGGATTGCGCTGCTTTGTTATACGGGAATTCTTCTGGGGCTGGCTACTTATGTGAGAGTGAAAAGCGAGGTTTCTGTCTGGGAGGGACATGTAAATGATATGTTGTATCTTGGCATGGCACTTCCGGGAGTTGCAATGTTGTTTCGCGCAGTTACGCCGAAAGCGGAAGAATTTCTGGTGCCGGGAGCTTTTGAAATTTCCTGTCTGATTGTCTTTTATCTGATGATGACGGGAAGATTATCCAATGTGACGAACATTATCCGGGAAAACTTTTATAATATCAGTGATATCCCTACGTTTTTGTTTGACAACAGAATGCGTTACCGGGATGCCAATGCCAGTGCCAGACGATGGTTTCCGGAAATTGTGGGGGAACTGACGGACGATCCGCAGGAGTACCCTTTTTATACCAAAATGATGCGTTGGAGTAAAGACCCGGATCAGGATTATGTGGTTCAGTGGAAAGAAAGTTATTGCAGGTGTCAGCTGCATCCGGTCTGCAGTGAAAATGTGGTGAGAGGATATATTCTTACTCTGCTCGACATCACACAGCAAAAGAAGGAAACGGTTCTGATGGAGGATCTGAAAAAGAAAGCAGAAGAACAGTCATTTTTAAAAAGCCGTTTTCTGGCATCGGTCAGTCATGATCTGCGCAGTCCGCTGCATGCGATTATCGGAGGTTCGGACATTTTAAAAAGGCAGAATCTTCCGGATGAGAGCAAAAACATTCTTGAATATATCCGTATCGCGGGAAATAATCTGCTTGAACAGGTGGATACCATCCTTGCATATTCGAAGCTGGAAGCAGGAATGTTGACGCTCAAAGACAAAACATACAATTTTTATGAGATGATCGAGGAACAGGCCCGTCTTTGTCTGCTGAATATCCGGGAAAAAGATATCGTATTTACCGTGAGGTTTCTGGACCGGTTTCCGCAGCAGGTAAGCGGAGACAGTATACGTGTGGCACAGATTTTTCAGAACATTTTATCGAATGCCTGCAAGTTTACGGAACAGGGAACGATCACGCTGTCACTCCACTGTAAGATGGAAGAAGGACAGGTATGGTTTGACGGCTGTGTGGAAGATACCGGCGTGGGAATGACAAAGGAAAAACTTGCACAGGTATTTACGGAATATGTTTCGTTCTCCGAGGATATGGGGGTAGAGGGCTTTGGCCTGGGTCTGTCAATTGTCAGACAGCTCGTAGAAATGATGCATGGCTGGGTAAGAGCAGAGAGTGATCCGGGAAAAGGGACACGCGTATCTTTTGGGTTTTATCAGAAACAGGTTCCGACTGAGATATCAGAGCCGAGAAACATCGGACGGGAAATATTAAAAGAACAGAGTGATCCGCAGGTTGAAGAAATACAGCCGAACTGGATTTATCCGCGGGCACGTGTCCTTCTGGTGGATGATATGGAAGCAAACAGGGTGATTTTTCAGGAACTTGCGGCTCCATGGAAGTTTATACTGGATCTGGCGGTGTCAGGAGAAGAAGCTGTACAGATGGTAAAAGAACGGGAATACCAGATGATCATTCTGGATCAGATGATGCCGGGAATGTCCGGATTTGAGACGGCGGATCAGATACAAAGATACAGTCATGCACCGCTTGTTCTTATGACAGCGGATATTTCTGACGAAGTGAGAAGCCGTTCCATCCGGCATGGATTTACCGATTTTATGCCGAAACCGATCCGGCTGCAGCGGATGAGGCAGGTTTTAGAAACCGGAATTCCGGTCAGATACAGGGAACTTCCGAATCCGGTCGATGCGTCAAAGAAGGCGAAAGCCACAGGGCAGAGGAACGCTGCGGATATCCGTACGCTGGAATCTTATTGGAAAGAGGTGGAGGGTTTACTTCCGAAACTTCCGGAATATGTCCAGCGGGATCTGCATATGTTTCAGACAAAAGTTCATGGAATCAAAGGGATCAGCCGCCAGATTGGAAAAGAGGAGATTGCCCAGCAGGCAGAAATTATGGAGATGGCGGCAAAGACCGAAAATCGTGCCTTTATAAACCGGAATCTGCATACTTTTTTAGAGCAGCTGCAGGGGACGGTGAAAGAAGTAAAACAGGAGACAAAAGATTTACAGGAAAGCGGTCACATACTTCGGCAGGAAAAGTTTCCCATGATGGATGGAGAGCAGCGCCGGCTGTGCTGGAAAAGGTTAAAGTATGGATTTGATACCTATGATATTGCACAGATTGAAGAGAATATAAAGATACTTTCTGAACATGAATTACCGCCGGAAGAAAAAGAAAGGCTTCCCGTGGTAAGGGAAGCCTATGAAAATCTGGATTATGAAATCGGAAGCAAAGCCTGTATGTTTTAGACGCGGCGGCGCAATAACGCATAAAATTTTTCAATATGAAAAGGTTTTCCCTGAACCGCCTGGACTTTCAGGCGGTTTTCTTCATTGAAACCTACCAGAATGTTGTGATTGGCTTCTGCCAGGTAATCCATAATACCGTCAATATCGGATTTGGTATTTTTCGGACAGTTTACATACATATGTTTGTTTGCGGTAATATGCATGGTATAAGAGATGCTGAAATGATACCAGAGCATTTTGTGGAGCGTCGAATGTTTATAGATCCACAGAATCTCCTGAATAGGCACAATGGCATTTCCATATGGTGATGTCATGATAAAATAATGTTCGGTGATAAACATATCCTCCGTTGCCAGCTGTGGAAGTGTTGCAAGCTCTTCCTCGGCCTCGGCGAGAATCTGCCCCGGATGTCCGAAGACGATCAGGTTCTGGCACGGTGGGGAAAGCACCGGGAACCGGATATAGACCATACAGATCAGAAGATACAGGACGGTATAAATCATGGAACCGAAATACGCGAAGAATAAAATGCGCGTCGTGGTTAAATGATAGTCAGGCTCACTGAAATAATACGAAGACAGCTGATTGCGGATACCGGTTTCGGTCCAGTTCAGGTCAGAGGAAAGCTGGGACAAAAGTGCCAGATAAGATTCTTTTCCTTTGACGATCCGGCCGGTGACGGTCAGACGGTCGATCGTAGGGAGTCCTTCCTCACATGTATGCGGGGTAAGGAGAATGATGCTGCAATTATTTTTCTGTGTGGTGTAATAATAATATCCGCGGGTCTGTCCATAGGTTTCACAGGTATATCCGCTGAATTTCAGATCCGTGAAGGTCATGCGCACATAACGGTGATGGTTCTTGCAGGCGTCCGCAATTTTGGTATTGTCGGAAAGCTGTGCAGGGCGCAGCATGGCACCCAGTGGAAATACGATCCAGAGAACTGCAAGCAAAACCAGATATATCATTGGAGAAAAAAGTCTTCTGCGATAGAAGGCCTGAATATTTTTGGAAATATAATGTTCGTAGTTGTCAGGCATGGAAAATCCTTTCTGTATTTCAACTTATGCATTCAGTATAAAGGTTTCGGGAAGAATAATCAACCTTGCTTTTGCCATAAAAACTTGCTAAACTATGATACAAAGCAGGAGGAAAAGAATGGACGCGTATACGAGTTTTGCGCAGGTTTACGACCTGTTTATGGATAATGTGCCCTATGATGAATGGTGTGCATATATTTGTGAGACATTAAAAAAGCATGGAATTGCAGACGGACCGGTGCTGGATCTGGGATGCGGAACCGGAGAACTGACCCGGAGACTGGCAGCCTGTGGGTATGATATGACCGGTGTGGATGTTTCTGTGGATATGCTGCAGAAAGCCATGGAAAAGCAGACAGATCCGCCGATTCTTTATCTGCTGCAGGAGATGCAGACACTCGAACTGGATGGATGTGTGCGGGCAGTCTGCTGTACCTGTGACTGTGTCAATTATGTGCTTGAGCCACAGGAACTTTCCGATGCATTCCGGCGGGTTGCCGCCTGTCTGGAAAGCGGTGGAGTATTTATCTTTGATATGAATACCGCCTATAAATACGAACAGCTTCTTGGAGATCACACATTTGCGGAGAGCAGGCAGGAAGGAAGTTTTATCTGGGAAAATTATTATGACGAAGAGACCAGAATCAATGAATATGACCTGACACTGTTTATCCCGGAAGCGGGAGAGCTGTACCGCCGATATGCGGAAACACACTATCAGAGAAATTATAAGGTGGAACAGATAGTGGATTTTCTGCAGCAGGCGGGACTGGTCTGTGAAGGAATGTATGATGATTACACCGACGCCGGGGTCAAAGCCGACAGTGAGCGTATCACATTTGTTACAAGAAAAGAATAAAGGAGAAATGATACATGGCAGATTATATTGTTAGAGCAACCGCAGCAGGTGCCGCAATCCGGGCATTTGCAATTACATCGAGGGATCTGGTGGAGACCGCCAGACAGGATCACAATACGTCCCCGATCATGACGGCAGCCCTGGGACGTCTGTTGTCCGGCGGTGCGATGATGGGAACAATGTTAAAAGGGGAAAAGGATCTTCTGACCCTGCAGATTCAGTGCAGCGGTCCGGCCAGGGGACTTACCGTTACTGCGGACGCCAATGGACATGTCAAGGGATTTGTCAATAATCCGATTGTGGAACTTCCGCCAAACAAAGACGGACATTTAAATGTAGGGGGCGCGCTGGATCTCGGTATTTTGAGTGTCATCAAAGATATGGGACTAAAAGAGCCATATGTGGGACAGTGTCAGCTGCAGACAGGAGAGATTGCAGAAGATTTAACCTATTATTTTGCAACTTCCGAGCAGATTCCGTCTGCGGTAGGATTGGGCGTGCTGATGAACAAAAACAACACGGTGCGTCAGGCGGGCGGATTCATTATCCAGCTTATGCCGTTTACAAGCGATGAGATCATCGAAAAACTGGAAAAAAGGATCGCAGAAATTGATTCCGTGACTATGATGCTGGAGCGAGGATTGACACCGGAAGGAATTCTCGAAGAAATTCTCGGAGATTTCGGGTTGGAAATCACCGACAAAATTCCGGCAGCATTTGTCTGTGACTGTTCCAAGGAGCGGGTATCGCGTGCACTTTCAACGCTCAGCAAAAAAGATCTTGATGACATCATCAATGATGGGGAGAGCATCGAGGTAAAGTGCCAGTTCTGTAACAAGGCATATGAATTTTCCGTAGAGGAATTAAAGGAGTTGAGAAAGTGAGACAGGGATTTGTAAAAGCAGCTGCAGTCACACCGAAAATTAAAGTGGCAGATACAAAATACAATGCAGAACTGATTCTGGATATGATGAAAGAAAGTACCCGGCAGGGAGCAAAGATTGTAGTTTTTCCGGAACTTTGTCTGACCGGCTATACCTGTCAGGATCTGTTTTTGCAGGAACGTCTGCTGCAGGGCGCAAAGGATGCGCTGATGAAATTAGTAAAAGAGAGTGCTTCACTGGACGCCATTTTTTTCGTGGGACTTCCCTTTGAAATCCTTGGAAAATTATACAATGTGGCGGCAGTGTTTTCCCATGGAGAAGTGCTTGGACTTGTACCGAAGAGTTATCTGCCGAATTACAATGAATTTTATGAGGCGAGACATTTCGTATCCGGAGCAGAGCTTGCGACAGAGGTGGTTCTGCCGGACGGAAGCTGTGTTCCTGTGGACCGGGATCTGCTTTTTGTCTGTGAGCAGATGCCGAAACTCAGAATCGGTGTGGAACTGTGTGAGGATCTGTGGACACCGAATCCGCCGAGTATCTCCCATGCACTGGCGGGGGCATCTGTTCTGGTGAATTTGTCGGCATCGAATGAACTGACCGGCAAAGACAGTTACCGCAGGGAACTGGTAAGTGGCCAGTCTGCACGTCTTCTTGCGGCATATATTTATGCGTCAGCGGGAGAGGGAGAGTCTACACAGGATCTGGTGTTCTCCGGGCACAACATCATTGCGGAAAACGGACAGATTCTTGCGGAATCCAAGCGTTTTGGACATGGCATCCTGTATTCGGAGATTGATGTGGAACGTCTCTGTGCACAGCGCCGCAGAATGACAACTTTTGTCACTGAGGATCAGACACATACCGAGATTCTGTTCTCTTTAAAAATAGAAGAAACAAAACTGACGCGGTTTATTGATCCGGCACCGTTTGTGCCAACAGACAGACAGAACAGGGAAAAGCGTTGTGATGAAATTCTGATGATTCAGGCAATGGGACTAAAAAAACGTCTGGAACATACCGGAGCCAATGCTGTGGTAGGTATTTCCGGAGGACTGGATTCGACGCTGGCACTTCTGGTGACCGTGCGAGCCTTTGATCTGTGTGGGCGGGATCGTAAGGGAATTACGGCCGTCACCATGCCGGGATTCGGGACAACCGACCGCACATATGACAATGCTGTCAAACTGATTCAAAGCCTTGGGGCAGAATTTGTGGAAGTGGATATCTGTCAGGCGGTAAATGTGCATTTTTTGGATATCGGACAGGACCCTTCGGTGCATGATGTGACATATGAAAATTCCCAGGCGCGGGAACGCACGCAGATTCTGATGGACATTGCGAACAAAAAGAATGCGCTTGTGATCGGAACCGGAGATCTGTCGGAACTTGCACTGGGGTGGGCAACGTACAACGGAGATCATATGTCCATGTATGCCGTGAATGCTTCTGTGCCAAAGACACTGGTCCGGCATCTGGTGCGTTATTATGCGGATACCTGTGAGGACAAGCAGCTTTCCGATACACTGTATGATGTATTGGATACACCTGTTTCTCCGGAGCTTCTGCCGCCGGAAGACGGAAAAATTTCACAGAAGACCGAGGATCTGGTAGGTCCGTATGAACTGCATGATTTCTTCCTGTATTACATGCTGCGTCAGGGATTTTCCCCTGCAAAAATTTATCGTCTGGCAAAAATTGCATTTGCGGGAACTTATGAAGCTGCATTTATTTTAAAATGGCTGAAAACGTTCTGCCGCAGATTTTTTGCGCAGCAGTTTAAACGTTCCTGCCTTCCGGACGGCCCGAAAGTCGGATCTGTTGCTGTTTCTCCGAGAGGAGATCTGCGTATGCCGAGTGATGCGTGTGCAACATTGTGGATGGAGGAACTGAATACGCTTTCTTAGAAAAATACATTTTTTATTCGAATCTTAACCGCCATTATGCTATAATGAAACATATGGATGCAAGAGATAAGGAGAAAGAAGATTCGGATGAAAAAAACATTGTATATCATAAGAGATATAGCCATTACCGTCGGGATTCAGCTGGTGTGTTTTATGGTCTGTTTGTGGATACAAAACAGTACTGTGGAAAATGCGCTGATCCCGGCAGTATCTATTTTTGGAGTCTTTCTGACTTCTGTGATCACACCGGGGTATCTGTATGGTGTGGCAGCTGCAATTCTCAGCGTTCTTGAAGTGAATTTTGCTTTCACATTTCCATTTTTTCACTTTAATTTTTCCATACCGGAGAATATGGCATCGGCAGTGATCATTATACTGATGGCTTTGATTACCTGTGGGTTTACCACCAAAATAAAGTATAATAAAATTCTCGAAGCAGAGAGAGAAAAAGAAAAAATTCGTGCAGACATATTCCGTGCGGTTTCCCATGATCTTCGGACTCCGCTTACCACGATCTATGGCTCCAGCTCGGCGCTGCTTGATCCGGATAATGATTTTACGAAGGAACAGCGGACAAAGATGCTGCAGGACATCCAGCAGGATGCACAGTGGCTTTTCCGGATGGTTGAGAACCTGCTTTCGATCACAAAACTTGACAGTGGAAAAGTAAAAATCATTAAGACACCTACGGTTTTGGATGAGCTGATTGATTCGGTGATTTTAAAGTTTCATAAAAGATATCCGGATCAGGAGGTTGAAATTGATATTCCAGATGAATTTGTGGTAATTCCCATGGATGCCATCCTGATCCAGCAGGTGTTGATCAATATTTTGGAAAACGCGGTGCAGCATGCAAAGGGAATGGTGCATCTGGGACTGAAGGTATTTCTTGTGGCTGACAAAGCCGTATTTGAAGTACAGGATGATGGATGTGGAATTCCGGAAGAAAAATTAGAATCCGTTTTTTACGGAAGCCATGAGGCATATGAGGTATCTTCCGATTGCAAACGGAGCAATGCAGGGATAGGACTGGCAGTGTGTGCAACAATTATTAAAGCGCACGGTGGAAAGATCAAGGCAGAAAATAAGAAAAATGGAGGTGCACTTTTCCGGTTTTATCTGGATATGGAGGAGAAGGAACAGGCATGAACGGAAATAAATATAAGATTTTAATTATTGAGGATGATGAACATATTAACAATCTGGTGGCTACACTTCTGGAGGCAAACGGATATCAGGCATTATCGGCATATTCCTGTGAAGACGGAATGATGATGTATGCTTCACACAGACCGGATCTCGTTGTTTTAGATCTGGGACTTCCGGATCAGGACGGAATGACTTTTTTAAAGCGGTTACGGAAAGATTCCCTGACGCCGGTGATTGTGCTTTCTGCCAGGTCAGATGAAAAAGATAAAGTGGAGGCTCTGGATATGGGAGCCAATGATTATGTTACAAAACCATTTGGCTCCAATGAATTTCTTGCGCGGATACGTTCTACGCTTCGCATGACAACACATCGCATGCAAAACGGAATGTTTCCGGGGGGAAAATTTGAGGCATCCGGTCTGACCATTGATTACGATGCAAGAAGAGTTTTCTTGCATAAAAAAGAAGTGAAGCTGACACAGACAGAGTACAATATCATTGCAGCATTGTCGGAACATGCGGGAAAGGTTATGACATACTCAGCCATTATCAAAGAGATCTGGGGGTATAACGATGAGGGCAGCATCAAAAAACTGCAGGTCAATATGGTAAATATCCGTAAGAAGCTGGGAGCCAGACCGGGAGAAAAAAATTATATTGTAAATGAACTGGGCGTAGGGTATCGCATGTGCGAGGCGGATGAGGAAACCTTATAGCTGTAATTTAGAGGAGATAGATAATACAAAAAGAGGAAAAACGTTTTTTTCGTTTTTCCTCTTTGATTTTTTGCTTTGTTTATTTTATTATGTAAAATAAATTATAAGAGCTGAATACCATGTTCCTCGCAGGCTGCAACTGTTTCTTCCGGCCAGAGAGAACTCTGCACTTCGCCGATATGAGCTTTGCGAAGGAAGAACATACAGATACGGGACTGACCAATTCCTCCGCCGATGGTATAAGGAAGTGTTCCATCGATGATGGATTTCTGGAATGGCAGATCCTTGCGTTCCGGACAGCCGGCTTTGTCAAGCTGGGAAATCAGAGCAGTTTTGTCTACACGGATACCCATCGAAGATAATTCCAGTGCAATATCAAGAACCGGATAATAAACAAGAATATCTGCATTTAAAGCCCAGTCATCGTAATCCGGAGCACGTCCGTCGTGCGGTTCGCCAGACTCTAAGGTGTCACCGATCTGCATGATACATACAGCACCTTTTGCCTTGGTAATATAATACTCACGTTCCTTCGGTGTGTTGTCCGGGAACAGATCCTCCAGTTCCTGGGAGGTGATAAAGAAAATTTCCTTTGGAAGGATCAGATCAATGTAATCATACTGGATGGCCATATACTGTTCTGTTTTGCGAAGACACTTATATACGGTACGAACGGTCTCTTTTAAATAGTCCAGATTACGGTCTTCTTTATGAATGATTTTTTCCCAGTCCCACTGATCTACGAAAATAGAATGAATGTTGTCCGTACTTTCATCGCGGCGGATGGCATTCATATCCGTGTAGATGCCTTCTCCGACCTGAAATCCGTATTTTTTCAGGGCGTAACGTTTCCATTTTGCGAGAGAATGGACAACTTCGGCATTTTTATCGTCCTGCTCCTTAATACCGAAAGTAACCGGGCGCTCATAACCGTTTAAGTTATCATTAAGACCGGTTGCCGGGTCTACAAAAAGAGGAGCAGAAACACGTGTCAGATGCAGTCTCTGCGCCAGCAGTGCCTGAAAGAAATCTTTGACTGTCTTGATGGCAAGCTGTGTGTCATGAAGATTCAGTTCTGATTTGTATTGTTTTGGTAAAATAAGATTTTCCATGAGATCTCCTTTGTTATATTGTTACTCTGTGTTTCATTATAGCACATGAACTATGGAATTCAAGTCAAAAAGGTGTTAGAATTAGGATATGATTTTACAGAATGAAATGGAGAAAAGCAGATGAAAAAAGAAGATTTAACCGTTCCGGCAATTTTTGCGGAGGCGATAGGAATGATCCTTGGAATTGTCTATATCGGACTGCAGATCTATTATGGGATTGTCTATAAAGTTGCGCCATATAAATTTATCTGTAACATTGCAGGAGTTGTTCTGATCTATGTGGGACTCAGCCTGGTAAGCTGTCAGCCGGAAAAAATAAACCGGCTTCCGAAAGAGGTGTGTGTGGGAAAGGTGCGTAAATATTCCATCCGGATGATCCGGCTGGTCAAACTGGTGTTTATCATCGGTCTGATGGTTCCGTGTGTGGGAGATGTGATCGGGATCGAACTCAAGGACGCGTACAGTCTGCTGGTGATTGCCGCTATCCTTGTGATCACCGTGTTTTATGAGTACCGGATCATTCAGCTGCTTCGAAATGATCATCATGATCAGGGGCAGCCATAAGGCGCGCCGCTTTCTGATCGCGCCATTTCGTTCCCAGGCGGAATAAGGAAAAGCCCAAAACGAGAGAAACAATCGTAAAGAGAAAGATGATAATTCCCAGAAGGTCCGTTTCTTTGAGATTGTTCAGTAGCGGTCCGATGATGGTTCCCCAGAAGTTGAACAGGATGTGGAAGAACATTGAGAAATAGATGCTTCCTCCTTTTTCACAGATCCATCCCAGTACAAGACCGAGAACAAATGCATAAATTCCCTGAATCCAGTTCATGTGAAAGATTCCGAAGAGAACCGCCTGCATCAGGTTGGCAGCCCAGAACGGAAGTGCCCGTCGGACCAGACGCATGGTGACGCCGCGGAAAACTAGTTCTTCACAGACAGGACCGAGAATTACGGCATAGATAAACATGAACAGTCCGATGTCGGAGTCTAAGCCTGCGGTTTCCATGAGTTTTTCGTACTGGCTGAGCCAGTTCGGGAAAAGAAGAGATACCGCAGAAGTCAGATAACCGGAAAAGAACTGCATGCCGGGAATCAGAAGAATGATGGATAAAAACTGCAGAGGATGAAACGTGAGGGATGGTTTTGGAAGATAATTGCCCCCACAGGAGCGATAATACCATATTCCCATGAATACGATGCAGGTTACGGTATAAATCAGCATGATGCATGCATTAAACTCCGTATTGGTCAGAAGTGTTTCGATGGTATCGGCATCAAAGCCTGTGCTCTGGGAGGCCGGACACAGAAACAGAGCTGCGATTCCGAACATAAAAAAAGAGGCCAGTATCTGTGCAGCTGTTGTTGTTAAAATTGGCAGAAAGCCGGAAAAAAAATAACCGATCTTTTTCATATCATAGATTCTCCATTCGTTTTCGTGTTTGGTAAACTGTACTAAACATTATAGCATAACAAAGGGGTAATGCAAGAAATCTGTTTACTTTAAAACTTTAATATGATAAAATACAGACATGATTTTGGAAGGAAAGAGGGAGCATAATGAGCAAGAAACTTAAAACAGAGGCAGTAGATCATCTGTTTGATGCAATTTTATGTCTGCAGAACAGAGAGGAATGTTATACATTTTTTGAGGATGTGTGTACGGTCAATGAATTGCTTTCTTTATCACAGCGATTTGAAGTGGCGGGAATGCTGCGGGATCAGAAGACATACCTTGATATTGCGGAAAAGACGGGGGCGTCTACAGCGACGATCAGCCGTGTCAATCGTTCTTTGAACTATGGAAATGACGGATATGAGATGGTATTCAGCCGTCTGTCACAGAAACATCCGGAACAGGAATAGAAAAAAGGCACGGATGCGTATCTGCATCTGTGCCTGAAAATACAATCATCCGTTTGGATTAAACGGTGTCTTTTTTGGAGGATTCCTTTTTGGAATTCTCTTTTTTATTTGTTTTACTGTTTTGACTGTTGATATTGTCGATAACACTTTCGATAATCATCTTTTTGATGTATACGTCGTAGCTGAGCAGACAGATAAAACTGAAATTCTGCAGAAATTCCTGATCATTTTCCGGAAATTTCCGGAACGTCTCACGGGAGAGTGCATATTTTTTCCCGAGATCTTTTAATAATTTCTCGGACTCGGTGCTCTCTAAATTAAAAACCTCGTTATAGACATCTTCCATATTAAATCCGGCTTTGTTGCCAAAATAATGTTCCGTCAGGGGATTTAACAGGGACTGGATGTCGTTGATGCTGAGCAGATTCTTAAAATAGTAAATGAATAACAGGGTCAGCACATGCTCCTTGGAATATTTTTTCTTCTCCGGGGCAGGGAGCAGATTGTTTTTGGCATAATTGTTGATCATTGTTTTGGTCAGAATTTTATCATCTTCATAGCGTTTGCAGGCTTCTAACTGCTCGTCCATAAAGGTCGTGACCTGATCCATATATAAACCGATATTTGGAATGTCTTCCGTTTTGATGTAATCGATTGAAACCAGTTTCTTCTGCAGTGCAGCAAGAAATTCTTTTACTTCGTTGTCCATATTTTCACCTCATATCACATTATATAGTAATAAAAACTAGATGACAAGGCATTTTCATGCTTTTTTCAAAAAACAAAAGAATGTATGTTCTATTCGGACTATCTATGATATAATGAGACACACGAATAATGAATTATGGAAAGAGACGGAGAAACGATATGAGCTTATTAGATGCACTGAACGAACCACAGCGGCAGGCTGTGATGGCAACCGACGGACCGCTTCTGATTCTGGCAGGTGCCGGGTCCGGAAAAACCAGAGTACTGACACATCGTACGGCATATCTGATTGAGGAATGCGGGGTTAATCCCTACAATATCATGGCAATCACGTTTACCAATAAAGCGGCAGGGGAGATGCGGGAGCGTATTGACCAGATGGTGGGATATGGTTCGGAAAGTATCTGGGTGTGCACATTCCATTCCACCTGTGTGCGTATTTTGCGCAGATATATTGACAGGCTGGGGTTTGGCACCAATTTTACCATCTACGATTCCGATGATCAGAAGACTCTGATGAAGGATATCTGCAAACGTCTGGAAATCGATACGAAAATGTACAAAGAGAAAATGTTTCTTTCTGCTATTTCCTCCGCAAAAGATGAGCTGATCGATCCGATCGAATTTGAGACGCGCGCGGCAGGCGATTATGTGAAACGAAAACAGGCCCAGGTTTACCGGGAATATCAGCAGGCGTTAAAGCAGAATAATGCATTGGATTTTGATGATCTGATCATGAAAACCGTGGAACTGTTCAAACTGGACAAAGAGGTGCTTGCCTCGTATCAGGATCGTTTCCGCTATATTATGGTGGATGAGTATCAGGATACCAATACCGCACAGTTTGAACTGATCCGTCTGCTGGCTTTAAAATACCAGAATCTTTGTGTTGTAGGTGATGATGATCAGTCTATCTATAAGTTCCGGGGAGCGAATATCTACAATATTCTGAATTTTGAACATCATTTTCCGGATGCCACAGTGATCAAACTGGAGCAGAATTACCGGAGCACGCAAAATATTCTGGATGCAGCCAATGCTGTGATTGCCAACAATCAGGGGCGAAAGGAAAAGCGTCTGTGGACGGACAATGGAGCCGGGGACAAGATCACCTTTGAGCAGCTGGATACGGCGGCAGAGGAAGCGGATTTTGTGGCAAGGGATATTGCCCGGCGGGTACGCAAAGGAGAGTATCAGTATAAAGACTGTGCCATTCTCTATCGTACCAATGCACAGTCCCGTCTCTTTGAGGAACGTTTTATTACAGCAAATATTCCATATAAAATTTTTGGCGGCGTAAATTTCTACGCCCGTAAGGAAGTGAAGGATCTGCTGGCATATTTAAAGACCATCGACAATGGGCAGGATGATCTGGCGGTGCGGCGTATCATCAACATCCCAAAACGTGGAATTGGTGCGGCATCGATCAACAAAGTGGCATTGTATGCCCAGGAGCAGGAGATCAGTTTTTATGATGCGCTCTGTGTGGCAGAACAGGTACCGGGGCTGGGCAAAGCGGCAGCAAAGATCCGGCCGTTTGTGTTGTTTATCCAGTCTATGAAAGCAAAGGCAAAGCTGCTTTCCGTGGCAGATCTGCTGCAGGAAGTTATTGAAACGACCGGTTATGTCAGAGAACTCGAAGCAGAGGGAACGGATGAGGCAGAGGCAAGAATCGAAAATATTGACGAATTGATCAGCAAAGCTGTGGATTATGCGGAGGGGGAAGAAGCTCCGACCTTAAACGGCTTTCTGGAAAATGTTGCTCTGGTTGCGGATATTGACAGTTTTGACGAAAACAGTGACTATGTGGTACTTATGACTTTACATAGTGCGAAAGGACTTGAATTTCCGAATGTCTATCTGGCAGGACTTGAGGACGGACTGTTTCCGAGTTATATGTCTATTACGAGTGATAACTCCCAGGCCGAGATCGAGGAAGAACGGCGTCTGGCATATGTGGGAATTACCCGTGCAAAGAAAAATCTGACAATCACTTCCGCGCGTGTGCGCATGGTGCGGGGGCAGACACAGTATGGAAAAGTATCCCGTTTTGTCAGGGAAATTCCGCCGGAACTTCTTTCCGGAAAGATTTATGAGCCAAAGACAAAGGAAGAACCCATCGAACAGTCCACATTTCAGAAGGCGCGTAAGGCATTCCGGACGGTGCCGAGTTATGGTGGAAGCGGATATGGGAAAGAAGTGGGAGAGGGATATGGATCGACCTTCCGTTCCTCCAAAGCCACAAAATCGGTATATACAAAGGTGGAAAACCAGCGTGATTTTGGTTCCGCGGGTGGAGCATTGTCCTATCAGGTGGGAGATCGTGTCCGCCACATCAAATTTGGCGATGGAGAAGTCATGGCAATTGTTTCCGGGGGCAGGGACTATGAAGTGACCGTAGATTTCGACAAAGTCGGAACAAAGAAGATGTTTGCAAGCTTTGCAAAATTAAAAAAGATATGATAAATTTTTTATAAACACAAATTTTTCATAGGAAAACAGGGAAAGATATGCTATAATGGATGTAATTAAAAATGCAGGAAGGAGAAGTGCCATCATGAGTAAAGTAGAAGATATTTTAGCATCTACCAAAGTGGGGGATGTTTTGGATGCAGCAAAGCTTAATAAGTTTTTGAAGAGACAGGAAGAAGAGGAGAAGAAACCTTCCAAATTCGTGATTGTATTCGCCGTGATTGGAATCGTTGTCGCAGTTGCAGCAGCAATCTATGGAATTTATCGTTTCTTTACACCGGATTATCTGGATGATTTTGAGGACGATTTTGAAGATGAGTTCGACAATGACTTCTTCGAGGATGAGGATGATGAGCCGGCTGCAGAGTCTAAGGATGCTTCCGCAGACAAGACAGAGGACTAATCATTGTCGGAAGCGTGAGAACTTTCAGGCAGTTTGAGCGGTGCGCAGAAAAAGAAAACCGAACGAAGAAAGAAGGGACTGCAGTTGTGTAGTCCCTTTTTCTGTAAGAAAATAAGATTCAGAATGATGCATGAGGAGTAAAAGAATGAAAAAAGGGCAGATTGCAGAAGGAAACGTAACAACCGTAGAATTCCCGAACAAAGGGATTGTGATGACAGACGAGGGAGAACGCGTCATCGTCAAGAATACCATTCCGGGACAGCGTGTTTCCTTTGCAGTAAATAAGGTACGAAAAGGAAAAGTGGAAGGACGGCTTCTGGAAACCGTGAAGAAATCGCCACGGGAGACCGCAGATACCTGCCGGCATTTCGGACAGTGCGGAGGATGTACGTATCAGAGTCTGCCTTATGAAGAACAGTTAAAGATCAAGGAGACACAGGTACGCGGCATGATAGAGCAGGCGATCGGGGATGCCTGTGCTTATGAGTTTCTGCCAATCAGACACAGTCCGCGTGTGCTTGCTTACCGTAACAAAATGGAATTTTCATTTGGAGATGAATACAAGGACGGACCGCTGGCACTTGGAATGCACAAGCGCGGCAGTTTTTACGATATTGTAACGGTAGAGGACTGCCGGATCGTGGATGGCGATTTCCGTGCGATTCTCATGGCAACGCTCGCTTATTTCAGGGAGCAGGAAATCTCCTTCTATCACAGACTGCGTCATACCGGGTATCTGCGCCATCTTCTTGTGCGAAAGGCAGTAAAGACCGGAGAGATTTTAGTTGATCTGATCACTACGACGCAGGATTGGAGAAATGTACAGGAGCAGGAGCCGGACGAGCGTGCAAAGATAGAGGCTGCATTGTTGGAAAAGCAGGGCAGATGTCCACATGCCGGAACGGTAAACGAAGAAAAAGAAAAGCAGCTTTTAGCCGGATGGAAAGATGTACTTCTGGCACTTTCCCTGGAAGGAACCTTAAAAGGAGTACTCCACACAAAAAATGACAGCGTGGCGGATGTCGTAAAAAACGAAGGAACGGAAGTACTTTTCGGACAGGATTATTTTTATGAGGAGCTGTTGGGACTGCGTTTTCAGATTTCACCGTTTTCTTTTTTCCAGACAAACTCTCTCGGAGCAGAAGTGCTTTATTCCACAGCCCGCGAATTTATCCTCGGGGATAATCCGGACATGCTGGCAGACAAGACCGTTTATGATCTGTACAGCGGTACCGGTACGATCGCACAGATGCTCGCTCCGGTCTGCAAAAAAGTTGTGGGCGTGGAGATCATCGAGGAAGCGGTAGAGGCGGCAAAAGAGAATGCGGCACTCAATCATCTGGACAACTGTGAATTTTTGGCGGGTGATGTCTTAAAGGTGCTTGATACGATTGAAGAACGACCGGATTATATTGTGCTTGATCCGCCAAGGGATGGTATTCATCCGAAGGCATTGGAAAAGATTATCAATTATGGTGTGGATCATATGATTTATATTTCGTGTAAGCCGACGAGTCTGGCGCGGGATCTGGAGGTGCTGCTGGCGCGGGGGTATGTCGTGGATAAGGTGCAGTGCGTGGATATGTTTCCGAATACCGTGCATGTGGAAACGGTTGTTCTTTTGTCCCAACTGAAACAAAAGCCGGATGATTACATTAATGTCACAATTGAACTTGATGATGTGGATATAACATCTGCAGAGACTAAGGCAACATATGATGAGATAAAGAAGTATGTGTTTGAACATAATGCCGGCATGAAGGTTTCCAATCTGTATATTTCACAGGTAAAGAGAAAATGTGGAATTGAGGTTGGAAAGAATTTGCGCGTTGCAACGAGGAGAATGGACTGCTTGCAGGGCAATTCGACGACTGCCGCGACAGACTTGGAACTTGTTCCAAGTCCTAATTTACTTAAAAAGGAAGACAGTAGGCAACCACAGTGTCCGGAAGATAAAGAGAGAGCAATTGTGGAGGCATTGGAGCATTTTAAGATGATTCAGCAGAAATAAAAGGAGTTTGATAAAGGAAAATACTGACTTATGAAAATACATATTATTGGTTGCAGTGGTTCTGGAAAAACCTATTTAGCAAATGCACTTTCAAAAAAGTATAATATTTCCCATTTCGACTTAGATGATATTCAATGGGATAATAACGCCAAAGAATATGGCAAAAAGAGAACGCTTGATGAACGAAAAGCGTTATTACAAGAAATATTATATAATAATGATGAGTGGATAATTGAGGGGGTATATTATGCCTGGGTACAGCAAAGTTTTGATGAAGCTGATAAAATATATGTTTTAGATATGCCTGGTTATTTATATAAAAGTAGAATTATTATGCGCTCTATAAAAAGAAAATTGGGAATACAAAAAGGAAAAAGAGAAACTTTGAAATCGGTCTATAACCTTTTGAAATGGACTGAAACTTTTCAGAATAAAAATCTGAAAGAAATAAGAAGTATTTTAGATAGATATGATGATAAAGTTATATGGCTATCAAGAAAAAAAGATGTAGAGAAAATAATAAAGGCGGTATGATAACTTCCAGATTTGTATGTATGGTAAATCTAAACTGTATTTTAGCAATATTTCCTGAGTGGGGGCAGAAAGTGCCACCAAAATGATAAAATGGGGGCAAAAAGCGCCCCCACATATAATAAACAAAGGGTTCAAGGGAAAAATCCCTTGCTAGAACGGCATTTGGATGGAGACATCTCTAATGCGTATCTAGCCGTCGCTTGGGACTGATATATAAGAAGGAATATTGTTTAAGCAGGAAAAGACATAGAAGACTCTGGTTATATCGCAGGATATGTGCCTTGAAAGAATTGATTTGTGATAGATAGAAATATTTGAAAACTACCATTCAGTAAAATCTATTCCATTTTAGTAAGTCTTGAGATAAAATATGTTCTGTGAATTATTCACAAGATAATATTTTAAGGAGGCTTGGCAATGAACAAGGATTTTGAACGCTGCTGTAGCTTTCTTGCAGACATGATTATTAAATATGCACCAGAGATAAAAGAAGAAGTAGAGGTGTGTATGATGATCAAGGATTCAATTGATGACGAGAAAGTAAGCAGGCAGAAACAATTTGACCGGTTCTGTTATTACTTAGGTGGGATAAAACAGCTTCTGGACAAAAAGGCTGCATAGGCAGCTGGCATCCTGTAGATAATATGCTACGGGATGTATACATATATTACGGGACTTCATTCATAAGAGTGGAGTCTTTTTGTTTTATTCTTTCATCTTGGAAAAAGTTTTGGTTGAACAGAGGTTGGAATGATGATAAAATTTAGTTGGGACAATAGCGAACGCATGCGTTCACATTTCATAACTAAGAAGTAATGGATTGGAGAGGTGCTTATGGCAGATAAAATTGGAACCGATGAATATGGGGAAATACTTATATATCAGACTGATGATGGGCAGACAAATATAGAAGTTAAAATAGAAGATGATACAGTGTGGCTGACACAACAGCAGCTTACTGAATTATATCAATGCAGTAAATCAAATATAAGTGAACATATAAAGCATATATTCGAAGAAGGGGAGCTGGATAAGGATTCAGTTGTTCGGAAATTCCGAACAACTGCAGATGATGGAAAAACATATAATGTTACTTATTACAATTTAGATATGATTATCTCTCTTGGATACCGTATTAAATCAGTGATTGCAACAAGATTCAGGCAGTGGGCAACAAAGCGGCTAAAAGAATATATGATTAAGGGATTTACGATAGATGACGAGCGTTTGAAAGGAAATGGTGGAGGAAATTACTGGAAAGAGTTACTTGACAGAATCAGGGATATAAGATCTTCAGAAAAGGTATTGTATCGCCAGGTTCTTGATTTGTATGCTACGAGTGTAGATTACAATCCTCATAGCGAAGAGTCTGTTAGATTCTTTAAAATTGTTCAGAATAAACTTCACTATGCAGCACATGGTCATACTGCGGCAGAGGTTATATATCAACGTGCTGATGCACAAAAACCATTTATGGGACTTACTTCATTTTCAGGTGAATTACCAGCATTAAAAGATATAGGAATTGCAAAAAATTATCTGGATGAGAGTGAACTAAAAGTATTAAATAATCTTGTATCTGGTTATTTTGATTTGGCAGAAATTAATGCAATTGAACATAAACCTATGTACATGGATGATTATGTAAAGCAATTGGATAGTGTTTTGTCATCAGGAAACAGAAAGCTTTTAACTGGTTCCGGTTCTGTAAGTCATAAACAGGCGTTGGAGAAAGCAAAGTCAGAATACAGAAAATATCAGGAGATTACTTTGACACCAGTCGAAAAAGCATATCTTGAAAGCATTAAAGAGGTTTCCAAGGAAGTAAAAAGGAGATAACATCTGATGAAAAAACAGCAGAAATGTTACATATATACAAGAGTTTCCACTTCCATGCAGGTAGATGGTTACAGTCTTGATGCACAGAAGGACAAGCTTAGAAAATACGCAGAGTATCAGGAAATGTCTATCGTCGGGGAATATTCTGATGAGGGTAAATCTGGCAAAAGTGTGGAAGGCAGACCACAGTTTAAGCAGATGCTTGCGGATGTAGAAAGTGGCAAAGACAATGTTGATTATGTGCTGGTATTTAAGCTGTCACGATTTGGAAGAAATGCTGCAGATGTTTTATCGTCATTGCAGAAAATGCAGGATTATGGAGTTAATCTTATCTGTGTAGAGGATGGGATTGACAGCTCTAAGGATGTCGGGAAGCTGATGATATCTGTGTTATCTGCGGTTGCAGAGATAGAACGTGAGAATATCCTTGTCCAGACAATGGAAGGCCGCAGACAGAAAGCGAGAGAAGGCAGATGGAACGGCGGATTTGCGCCATATGGCTATCAGCTGGTAAATGGTGAACTTATCATTGCAGAAGATGAAGCAGAGATTATCCGTATTATATATGATAAATTCGTCAATACAACGATGGGAATGGCTGCGATAGCTGCATTTTTAAATAACAGTGGTTATAAGAAAAAACTTCGCCAGAATAACACAATTGAAGGTTTTTCTACATCATTCGTCAAGGGTGTGCTGGACAATCCGATATATTGCGGTAAGCTTGCATTTGGCAGAAGAAAAAATGAGAAGATTCCGGGAACAAGGAATGAATATCATATCGCAAAACAAAAGGATTACTTGCTAAGTGATGGAGTCCATGAGGCAATTATATCAGAAGAAATGTGGAACCAGGCACACAGAAAGCGGCAGGAGACAGGTGTTTTACAGGTAAAAACACATGGTCTTGAACATGAACATATTTTATCAGGGATTATTAAGTGCCCTGTATGTGGAAGCGGTATGTATGGCAATGTGAATCGTAAGAAGCATCCGGACGGAGGCTATTACAAGGATTATTTCTATTATGCCTGCAAACACAGGAAGCTTGTGGACGGACACCGATGTACTTATAAAAGACAGTGGAATGAGGACAGAATCAATGCGGCAGTTGAGGAAATTATCCGTAAATTTGTAAAGAACCCAAAGTTTGAGCAGGAAATCCGTAAGCAGATAGGAAGCAACATTGATACTTCGGAGCTTGACAAGGAATATGATGGATTAAAAGATAGACTGAGCCAGACAACCGGGGCAAAAAACAGGCTTGCTGACCAGATGGATCATTTATCTGTATCCGATAAGAATTATGACAAAAAATATAATGACATGCAGGAACGTTTGGACAAGCTATATGATGAAATCACTGATATTGAGGATGCCATGGAAGAAGTCGAAACAAGACTATATAATATCAGGCAGGACAAAATCTCAGAAGATAATGTTTACCAGTTCCTTTTATTCTTTGATAAGCTGTATGATAAATTTACAGATCTGGAAAAGAAGACATTTTTGAAGAGCTTCCTGTCGGATGTATTTATCTATGAGGAAGAGCAAAAGGATGGCAGAATATTAAAAGGTCTCCGGTTTAAATTTCCGATATATATGAATGGCAGAAATGTATTAGGCGTGGATTGGGATAACGAGAGTACAGATGAGACGGTAGTGTTGCTCACAAGAGTGAACTAATAGAAATCCTTGAATTTACGCACTTTTTCGAGCATATCACGTTTGATAAGACTGTTTATTCTGAGCGTGGAAAGCACATGAAAAAGTATATTCGGGTAGTTGTAGCTGTCGAACTCGTGACAGTAGCACAGACTCCGGACCAGTTCCAGCCCACGGTTTATAACCTCATCAGGAATCTGTCGGAGAATGTGATTCTACCCATAGCAGGAATTATCCTTACGTTTATTGCCTGCTATGAACTGATACAGCTGGTCATCGCTCACAATAACCTGGCAAACTTTGAAACCTGGATCTTTTTCAAGTGGGTATTCAAGACCTTTATAGCAGTAACGCTGATTACAAATACCTTTAATATCACCATGGCAGTCTTTGACGTAGCACAACATGTGGTCAGTCAATCAGGATCACTTATCGCCGGAAGTACCGCAGTGGATGGTTCTACTCTGGCAACTATGCAAAGTACTTTGGAAGCAATGGATGTAGGGCCGCTGTTTGGCATATTCCTGCAGTCCTTTGCCGTGAAGTTCTTATTTGAGATTTTATCGATTCTGATCTGGGCTATTGTCTATGGACGAATGATAGAGATCTACCTGACCATCAGCCTTGCTCCGATTCCATTTGCAACTTTCGGCAATAGAGAGCAGAGCATGATTGGACAGAACTACCTTAGATCCCTTTTTGCACTTGGCTTCCAGGGATTCTTAATCATGGTATGCGTAGCAATCTATGCAGCCCTGGTACAGACAGTTTCATTTTCATCAGACATCATGGGCTCTTTGTGGAATGTCCTTGGTATCACATTACTTCTTGCATTCACCTTGTTTAAGACAGGTTCAATCGCAAGATCTGTATTCCACGCACATTAAGGAGGGAAGGCGGGTATTACTTACGATGATAAAACACTAATAAAGAGCTGGAGATGCGGAGAACCTGTCTGCAAATATGTTAGAGAACAATTAGGAATAAATATTTATTCAAATAAGGGGGAACAAGGTGGAGTAGAGTTTGTAGATTCCGATGATAAAATCAATGAAATATGGCTCAATCCAGAAATAGTAAAGTTGCATTACCAAAAGGCTTCAACATTTGGCAGTGGACATAGAAATTGGGGCGATATCAAAGGTGAAGATTGTTATCAAGATGTATGTGTCTTATTAAATAAGACAACTATGCAAGCATATAAAAAAGGAAATTTACAAAATCTTGCGGCTTCAACAAGGAATAAATTATATGTTGCACTTACGAGAGCAAAAGGCCGAGTTTATTTAGTTGAGGAAGATTATGCGAAAAAATTGGAGGTATAGAGATGAAGGTTGGAAAGATTCCTGCTGGGATGGATCCAATTGATGCCAAGAAAAAAGTGGGATCTTTTTTGAAATCAGTTCAAAATGATTCAAAGCCTAATAAATGTATTTTATGCGGACAGCCTAAAACAAGTTTTTGTAATTCTCATTCGGTTCCTAGAATGTGTTTGAAAAACATAGCTGTTGATGGAAAGGTATTACAGGCTAATGGATTGGTTGGTGCAGATATAATTGATGTAGAAAAGGGGATTAATAATTCTGGTACATTCCACTTTATTTGTAATGAGTGCGATAGTAAAGTGTTTCAAGATTATGAAAACCCTGATGCATGGACAGATGTCGCTCCAACAGATAGGGTATTAGCGCAGATTGCCTTAAAAGACGTATTGCTTATGCTTAGTAAAAGAAATATGGAAACGCTTTTGTGGCAGCGGGCTGCAGAAATGAGCAATATCGGTGGAATGGATTATATGAGAACTGTTCAAGAACTCGATATAAGAGATTTTACCGAAGAGATGGAGTTGTATAAAGGAATAACTGCAGAAACAAACGAGCAGTTTAAGGTAGTATTTTATGAGAAATTACCTTATACAGTTCCTATAGCAACACAAGTAGCGCTGGTATTAGATAAAGATTTTGAGGGAAATGAAATTAATGAAATTTTTAATATTTCAGAGGATGTACGTATTCAAAATTTACACATTTCCATATTCCCTTTGGAAGATAGTTCAGTTGTGATTGTGTTTTATCATAGAAGAGATAAGAATTATCGGAGATTTCATCGCCAATTTAATTGCTTATCGCATGAAAAAAAGCTTGAATACATCAATTATTGGATTTTTAAATATACGGAAAATTATTTTTTCTCTCCGCGAATAAAGAGTATTTTGGAAGAGGATGAAAAGCTGCAGATGCTATCTCAAGAAAATTATGGAGTGTCTAATCTTGGATATATCTTGGGACCAGATGATTTACTGTATGAAGAGGTAAAATCTTCCGAAATAACAAATCTTTTAATTGAGCGTTTTTAATTATTTTGAAGAGGAGGTGCGGTTCTTGTTTGGAAAGAAAAAGGAAAAACAGCAGACAGAAAATATGGTTTCTGAAGTAAACGAGAGAACTGCAATCGAAATACTTGTTACTGAGGAAGATAAAACTGGCAGTAACATAATGTGTATGAGTGATTTTTTTGACATTGCGGTTCATCAGATGTCAAATACACTGGTATGTGCCAAAAACAATTTGGAAATGAATGTACTACCAGTCTCTGATTTAAGTGTTGTTAATAATGCTTTACAGACGGTGGGGGCTTTTTGCTCACCGAAATTTGATTTAGTTCCTGATTTTGCGTCTTTGCCAAAAGATATTTTAGAAAAATATAAGGCAGGGAAAATAGTACTTGGAGATTCAAAGCAGGTAGAAGGCAATATACGAGCTGTTTTAATTGATGTTGAAACAAAGCAGAGAGTAAAGGATGTTACATTAAAAAAGCTTGAAAGAACTGACCAAACAGCTGGCATTTCGCGAGATATGGTTACGCAGATGCAATTGCGTCAAATATCTGAAAAAATAGATTACATGGAATCAGAGCAAGCATATTTGATTGAATTTGCACGAAATCAAGCTATAATGAGACCTTTTTTAGATGCAAGAGATTTTATTTTATCGGCTCAAAATGCGACGGCGGAAATAGATCAGAAGGAGAATCTGGAAAAAGCTGCAGAAAAAATGAGAACTGCGATTAATGCCGTATATGTTGATATGACCACAATAGAGGGTGAACTCGCAAAAGAGGGGAATAGAAAGTGGTTTACAAGAATTAATCGCTCCAATATAGACAAACAAATATCAAGGCTAACTAAAGATATGCAGATTGTTACTAGATATGTAGGTCTGCAATCGCAAGTTTATCATTATCTTGGTAAGACTGAAGAACAGAAAAGTGTTATTGGAACATATAACAGAAGAGTAAGTCGTTTTTTTGATAAAGGAATAGTTGCAACAGATAAATCTTTGGCAATGTTCATACATGAAAATATTGAGTATAATGCTAATAATATAGATTGCTGGTACAACTTTGAACAAGAGATGAAACCTTTACTGAATTCAGCATATGAGGAACTGCAGGCGAAGGAAGTATACGTAATAACAGCAGAGGAGGATCAAAAAGATGTCAAATAATGATGCTGTCAAAAGGTGCAAACAGTGTGGAAAAATTCTGGTCTCAGAGTCCAAGCTGGGTTTATGTCCGAAATGCGCTGATAAGGATAAACGTGGTGCTGCAGAGGCCATAGGAGGGTTAGCTTTAGCAGGGACAATAATCAAGATTGCATGGAAGCCTGTAAAGGGATTGTTAAAGGCTATCATTAAAAAGTAATCAAGAGGATGAAGTGATGAATTCAGAAATTGATTATGATTCTTGTCAGGAACGATGGAAATATTACCAGAATCGTTATCTGGATTTAAGGATTCAATTAAAAGACGTAAAAAATAAAAATGGCAGAGGTGTGTGGAAGTATGGTTCTATAGAGCTTTCAGGAGATTGCTTCTTTAATTTTAATGATAAGAAGATTGCTGCTTTTATCAAGAACGTTCAATGTGATTCTGAAACTAAAAAGTGCTTAATGGCGTGTGCCGCTCGACATCATTCGAATGAAAACTGTGTTCTTATGCCAACTACTGGTGGTATGAATAAAGTTAAGGGAAAAATCTATTATCGAGATGCTGGATTTGTGATTGCTGGAGTTGGTCGACCTACAGATAAATGTTACGATAGACCAGATACATTTTTATTTTATTTGAATGATTTTTATGAGCATAAGGAGAGAGCTTTAGATTTATTAGGTGCAGGAAAATACTTGGGCAATAGTATCTTTAAAGAAGCACTACAATCATTCAATTTTGCTGATTTATATTCCTTTTTAGTTGGGTTTGAAGATGTATATGATTATTGCAGATTCTTTTACGGAATGGAAAGAGAATTTGTGGATCGTATGATCGAGGAGGGAAAACGACCAATTACTGTTGATGAAGATTTAAGAAGATACATTGAGTTGGCGAAAGATTTTTGGCAACTGCAAGTAAGTATAATAGAAGAAAAAAGCTGGGGCTGTAAAAAAACTCCCCTGACAGAAAAATCGCCCAGACCGTGAGGTCTGA
>OLSD01000300.1_pt1 | contig 53353 bp, 52 predicted proteins | sample 1672211 | NCBI WGS metagenome assembly OLSD01 (sample SAMEA3136659, study PRJEB25190) | human gut metagenome | reverse complement strand
TTTGAAAAATATGAAAAACTACGAAAAACCGAGATAATCGGTGAAAATTAAAGATGTTATAGGGAGATGGCTAAATGAAAAAAAATACAAAGATTATTATTACAATTTTGTTTATGATATTTGCCTTTAATCCTTTTGAGTTATATTATAATGCTAGAACACCATCGATATATCAACAAAGAATATACTTTGACAAAGAATTTTCGTTATTAAATCTTAATGAATTTCGAGAAAAAGAAAAGGAAATTTTTAAAAATAAAACTTATATTATAGTTCTTGAAAATGATACCAGAATGGATTATCAAAATACAATAAATATAATACAAAATAGATTTTCCAAAAATGATTGGCTGTTTCTAAATGAAAATAAAAATACAAGAGGGGAAAATACTAAGAATGTGATAATGTTATTTGAAAAAAAAGAATATAGAAGCGAAGTAGAAGTTTTTTCATCTGAAATAGTGCTTAGATTTTGGCATAAAAACTACTACGGAAAATAAGAAGGTGAAAATATGCTATTTTATAAAAAGATAGAACGTAAAACTAGATGCTAAAGAAAACCTTAATATAACTGCGTCTAAAAACACCAATAAAACAGAGCAAAGCAGCAAATCCAGCAGTGCAAGTGTTGGCGCAAGCCTGGAACTTGGCAAAGGACCAAGCTACAGCATTTCTAGCAGTATGTCCAAGGGAGAAGTGTCTGCAAATGGCACAACTTATAACGAAAGCAATGTGACCGCCAACAAAGATTTGAGTTTTACCAGCGGTAAAGATACGAATATTAAAGGTGGCAATCTGAGCGGTGAAAAGGTTACCGGTAACGTTGGTAACGATTTGAACATCGAAAGCAAGCAGGACAGCAACAGCTATAAGGAAAACAATAAATCAGTTGGCGCAAGCGTTGGCCTTGGCAGCAATAAAGCCGTCAGCGGCAGTGCAAGCGTAGGCAAGATTGACAGCAAATACGAAAGCGTTACTGACCAGAGCGGTATTTACACAGGCAAAGAAGGCTTTGATATTCGTGTAGAAGCTAATACTGACCTTAAGGGTGGTATTATTTCAAGTACTGCTGATGCTGACAAGAATAAGCTTTCGACTGGTACGCTGACGTTTGAAGATATTCAGAACAAAGCAGATTATAAAGCAGGTGGAGCTGGCATCAAAGTAAACAAAAACAATGATGCAGAATACAATGAAAAAGGTATAACACCTGATATTGGCATGCCTGCAAGCGGAGAGTCTGAAAGCACAACGAAAGCTACTATCAGTAAAGGCACTATTGAGATTCGCGATAAGGAAAACCAGAAGCAGGATATCAATAAGCTGAACCGTGATAACCAAAACAGCTTGAATAGGCTTGGCGAGATTTTTGATAAGACTAAAATTGAAGAACGCCAGGAATTAGCTAATTTGTTTGGCGAATTGGCGTATAATGAGATACACTATATGGATGGCAGCAACGAACAGAAAGCTCTCTATCATGCTGTTGTTGGCGGGATTATGAGCAAGCTTACTAGCGGTGATTTTCTTGCGGGAGCAAGTGCTGCTGGAATAAATAAGCTAGTTATTGAAGAAATAGATAAGGTTGCAGGCGGGGATCCTGATAAGGCGCAGTGGGTTAGTGCTGCATTGGGAGCAGTGATTAGTGGCTTAGTGTCTGGTAATGTACAAGCTGGGGCAAGTACTGCTGCGAGTGGGACGAAGAATAATGAATTATATATCTGGCAAGAAAAAGAAAAAGAAGAAGAATTGGAAGACTTGATAAAAAAAGGTGACTATTTAGGATATGACCTTAAGGATAGAATGTATAAGCAATTAAGTGATGCCAATCAGTTATATGATTTAGATGGCAGTTATTTATCTGATAAATATAACACTGATACGATAACAGAGGAGAAGAAAAAAGAATATTTACAATATGTTACTCCGTATTTACAACATTCGTTAGAGGATCAGTACATAAAAACTGTGGCAGTTAGGGCAAAGAAAGCATTGAATGAAAACAGGAATAATATGAAAGCAAATGAAGTGTATATATTTAGTGATTCAATAAAGATACCTATAAAAATCAAAGGAAATGAATTGTTATATATAAATTACACTACAGTTGTTACTAAAAATGGGTATATGATTTTAGCACCAGGTACTACTATTTCTATACCCAAAACAGGGGAATCGTTATTACCATTTTCGAGTGAAGTATACAAAGGACCTGTAAGAAATGTTGATTTCAATAGCAATGATATTGATAGAGATATAGTTAATATAATTAGAGGATATTCAGGCTCGTTTAGTGGTAGTATGATTGGAGCTGGTACACTATCTATTTCTTCAGATGGCACTTTAACCAATTATGGCACTGGAGTATCTATTGAAAATGTAGGAGGACTTGGTTTGTCATTTAATGGAGGAAAGTATATTGGAAATATTAAAGACTATAGCTAAAAGAAAGATTTATGTAATAGTTGTATTGTTAATTGTATGTGTTATATTAGGCAATCAATTCATGAAAAGTGCTGATGAACAGGAACTAAGAAATGAGGCCATAAATATTATTTATAAGTCTGGCTTTTCGACTGTAATTTACGATATGCATAGAGATTCACATTATTGGTATACAGTTCAAGTTCCGACCAGTCAGAGTTGTAGGCTAATAAATTATTACAATAGTTCTTTACAAAATAAGGGGTGGATAGAAGATAGAGGTTCATGTAGCAAAGATGGTAAAATTTTTTTGAAAACTAAAAATAACGTAAAGACATCCGTAGTATTAAAGATTGTGAAACAGAGTGATGAGCAGACGTTGTGGAGAATTGATGTTAACTCGTGGAACTAATATAAAGTATACACACTGTTATACACTCTGTACTTATTATTGCTATGCCTGATGATTGGCTATATTGCAATAACCTTTTAATATAGCTGTTTAATACAATTATTCTTCAAAATTAGATTAGCTCAACTAAAGCGTAAGTAATGGACTAATATAAAAACTCAGAGATGTCCTGTGATGCACGGGCCTCTCTTTTTTGTGCAGACGTGTGGAGCGTAAAGAATAAATTTGTGCGGATGGCTGCTTTAAAGCTATATCTGCAGTGCTAAATATGTTAAAATTTAATGATGTACTAAATTAGTTTAGCTTTGCCGGAGGGAGCAAATAATGAAAGATAAAATTAGCATGCCTTTGATAGAGGCGATGCTGCAATATAAAAGTGAGGACGTCTATCCTCTGCATACTCCCGGACATAAGGGAGGACGCGGTATGCAGCGCTTGCTGCGTCAGGAGCTGGGTGCCAGCGTGCAGATGGATGTGTCGCTGATGAGCGAGCTGGACGATATCCATGAGCCGGAAACCTATATTAAAGAAGCGCAAGAGCTGGCAGCGCAAACCTACGGCAGTGATGCCTGCTTTTGGGCAGTTAACGGCACGAGCCAGGCAATTCATGCTATGCTGCTGACGGCGCTGAACCCGGGGGAGAAGCTGCTGTTGCCACGCAATGCGCACCGCAGTGTTGCCGGCGGACTTGTTTTGGGTGGTATAGAGGCAGTCTATCTGCAGCCGGAGTATCAGCCTGAATTCGGTATTCAGATTCAGGTTACGGTGCAGCAAATAGAGGCGGCGCTGGCGCAGGACAGCAAAATTAAGGCGGTGCTGCTGACAAGCCCCAATTATTACGGTGTGGCGGCAGATGTGCGGGCGATTGCCGATTGCTGCCATGCGCATAATGCTGTACTGCTGGTGGACGAGGCGCATGGACCGCATCTGGGCTTCAGTGAGCTGTTGCCGCCATCCGCTCTGCAGTGCGGTGCTGATGCCTGTGCTCAGAGTACGCATAAAATTTTGGGCGCGATGACGCAATGCAGTATGCTGCATGTGCAGGGAGCACGTCTTGATTTGCAGCGTGCGGCGGATGTGATGAGCCTTTTGACGACGACAAGTCCAAACTATCTGCTGATGGCATCACTGGATGCTGCCAGAGCGCAGGTGCAGGTCTACGGCAAGGAGATGGCAGCGGCGGCTGTACAGGCTGCTGCCAAGCTGCGCAGCCTGTGTGCCGCCTATAGCGGCCTGCGTGTAATGGAGACGGCAGATTGCGGCGGACTGCAGCTGGACAGCACGAAGGTGACAGTCAACTTTGCAGCCTGGGGCTATACCGGCGTAGAGGTTGGTGAGCTTTTCCGTGAGGCAAGAGTTGCTGTTGAGCTTGTAGATGCCTATAATGTACTCTTTTTGGTGACCTATGCAGATGTTACTACGGATTATGACGAGGCGTTGGCAAGAATTGCCGCTGTACTGAATAAAATGCAGGCGCAGAAGCGTGCGCCGCTGCAGTTGGCAGCGGCAGCGAAGGTGCCGCAGACGCAGGCAGTTCTGCCTTTGCGCGACGTATTCTATCGTGCGAAAAAAGCGGTGCCGTTGGCGCAGGCTGTTGGCAAAATCTGCGGCGAGCAGGTGAGCTTTTATCCGCCGGGAATACCGGTGCTGCTGCCGGGAGAGCTGGTAACAGAAGAAATTATTGCCTACTGCCGCGCGCAGAAGGAGCTGGGGCTGCCGGTAAGCGGACTTGCGGACAGCAGCTTACAAACGATACGTATTATTGCGGATTGAGGTAAATAAAATGCGAGGATTTTTCATTACATTTGAAGGAATAGACGGAGCGGGGAAAACTACCCAACAGCATTTGGCAGCGCAGGCCTTGCGCGAGCAGGGCTATGATGTACTGGAAAGCCGTGAGCCGGGCGGTACACAGCTGGCCGAAAAGGTGCGCGCTTTAGTGTTGGACCCGGAGCTGCCGCTGACAACAGCAACGCAGACGTTGCTGTATCTGGCAGCACGCAGCGAGCATGTCGACAAGCTGCTGCGTCCGGCGGTGGAAGCAGGCAAGATTATTATCTGTGACCGCTTCAATGATTCAACGCTGGTTTATCAGGGACTGGCGCAGGGCAAGGCCCCGGAGGAGATTGCACAGCTGCGCCGGCTGGGAGCCTTTGCTACCGGAGGCTTGGAGCCTGATTTGACGCTTGTTTTCGATGCAGACCCGGCAAAATTGCTGGCGCGTCGCCAGCAGCGTGGTGTGCAGGACCGTTATGAACAGCAGGGACTGGAGTTTCAACAGCGCTTGCGTGCAGGTTTTCTGCAGCTTGCCGAGGCAGAGCCGCAACGTATGCAGGTGATTGATGCCTTAGGCACGCAGCAGGAGGTTACTGCGAAGGTGCTGCAGGCCATCGGCAGAGTAATCAGCGGAGATAAATAAAATGTGGGAGCATATTATCGGCCACACAGAACAGAAAAAATTTCTGCAGAACTATCTGCAGGCCAAGGAGCGTCCGCATGCGCTGCTTTTCAGCGGTGCTGCCGGCTTGGGCAAGCGCACGCTGGCTCTGGAATTTGCCAAGGCACTGCTGTGCTTTCAGCATAACGGCACAGACGGCTGCGAGGCCTGCAGGCTGATGAATCTGCAGGACGGCAATCTGAGCCATCCGGATTTCGTGCTGGTGCAGCATGAATGGGATGACAAAAAGGACCGTTTAAGAGATACGATTATTATCGACCAGATCAGGGAGCTGACGGCTAAAACGGTGCTGGCACCGGTGATGTCACCGACGCGGGTGTGCATTGTTGAGGATGCGGATACCATGGTGCCTGCGGCCGCCAATGCTTTTTTGAAGCTGTTGGAGGAGCCGCCGGCCGGCTGGGTGATTATTTTGCTGGCAGCCAATGTCAACAGGCTGTTGCCGACTATCATGTCGCGCGTGGTGCAGCTGCGCTTTCAGGCAATCGAGCCGCAGCTGGTGGAGCAGGCGCTGCAGGCAAGGCAGATAGAGCCTGCCAAGGCCGCGGTATTGGCGCGTATCAGCGAAGGCTCAATCGGCTTGGCGCTGAATTTAGCTGCAGCCAAGGGGCAGCTGGATGTATTTGAATGCCGTAAGCAGGCGGCAGCCTTTTTGGAGGCTTTGCCCTTGGCGATGCCGATGAATTATCTGGCCGGCCGCAGCTGGCTGGATAAAAAGCTGCAGCGTGAGCAGGCACTGCTGCTTGTGCAGCTGTGGCAGCTGTTGTTGCGCGATTTAATGATGTGCAAATTGCAGCTTTATGATAGAATATATAATATAGATTTACTGGATGAGCTTAAAAGTCAGAGCAGTGGCTGGCAGCTGTCGGCGCTGAAGCAGGCTTTAGTGATTGTACAGGAAGCATATGACGCATTGGTGAGCAGTGTCGGTATGAAAACGGCATTGGAAACCATGGCGCTTAAAATAGATAAAATTTATAAGGAGTGATATTTTATGCCGACAGTAGTAGGCATTCGCTTTAAAAAAGCGTGCAAGATATATTATTTTGACCCGGCGGAAACAGGTGTAGCAAAGGGTGATTTCGCTATCGTGGAAACAGCGCGCGGTGTGGAATACGGCGAGGTTGTTATCGGACCGCGTGAGGTAGAAGACAAGCAGATTGTTTCCCCGCTCAAACCGGTTATGCGTAAAGCAACAGCCGATGATGACATGAAGCTGGCAGAAAACAAAATCCGTGAAAAGGAAGCGTTCAATATCTGCCTGCGCAAAATCAAAAATCATGGTCTGCCCATGCGTCTGATTGACGTAGAGTTTACCTTTGATGTGAATAAGATTATTTTCTACTTCACTGCTGACGGACGCATTGACTTCCGTGAGCTGGTTAAGGATCTGGCAGCTGTTTTCCGTACCCGTATCGAGCTGCGCCAGATTGGTGTTCGCGATGAGGCCAAGATGCTGGGCGGTATCGGCAGCTGTGGCCGTCCGCTGTGCTGTGCAACATTCTTAGGCGACTTTGAGCCTGTTTCTATCCGCATGGCCAAGGATCAGAGCCTGTCTTTGAACCCGACGAAGATTTCCGGCATCTGCGGTCGTCTGATGTGCTGCCTGAAGTATGAAAACCATATGTACTGTAAGCACGGCTGCAACGGCTGCGGTCGTCGTGAGCGTATTGAAATTCCTAAGATGGGCAGCAAGGTAGTGACTACTATGGGCGAAGGCAAGGTAGTAGGCATTAACCGCAAGGAGCGTACCGCTGCTGTACAGCTTTCTCCGGATAATACTATTCAGGTGGAGTGGGAAGAGCTTGTAGATGCTTCCCAGGCTGATAATGTCTGAGCAGGAAAGCAGCCTGCGCTGTGATTATGTGCCGGGCTGCGGCTATAAAATCTGGCAGGATGCCAAAGAGTTCTGCTATACTACGGATGCTGTGTTTTTAGGCAACTTTCCGCATGTTGTGCGTAAGGCCAAGGTGCTGGAGCTGGGCTGCGGTACCGGTGCCATCAGCATGCTGCTGGAAAGCCGAGGCGCCGCAGAAGTGACGGCGCTAGACTGCAATCCGCAGGTAACAAAGCTGGTGCGCCAAAGCATTGCCGATAATTCCCTGCAGGCTAAGTTTACTGTTATAGACGGCGATTTACGCAATTACAAGCAGCTGCTGCAGCCGGAGAGCATGGATTTGGTGGCTGCCAATCCGCCCTACCGCAACAGCGGCAACGTGCGCCAGGTAGGCACTGCTGCCTGCCACGAGGTTACCTCGACATTGGAGGATTTTTTCCGAGCGGCGGCCTTTGCTGTGTGCTATCGCGGACGCTTTGCCTTGGTGCAGTTGCCGGAGCGCTTTGCTGAAAGCATGCAGCTGGCGCTGAAGTATGGCCTGCAGCCGAAGCGCCTGCAATGGGTGCATTCCAAAATTGATAAGCCTGCCTGGATTTTCCTGATGGAAATGCAGAAGGGCGGCAGCTACGGCTTGGAGGTTCTGCCGCCGCTGATTATGTATAATCAGGATGGCAGTTATACGGAGCAGGTGAAAAAATTCTATGAGCCTGCTGTTAAATAATCTCAATGGACGGGAAAATGTTAGAATATAAGTAGTCTATATGCTAACAAATTATACATTTTAGATACGCGAAAATGCTGTAAATGTCACGGATTTGACGCTTCCTGCTGTTTTATGTTAAAATAATTACCGGATTAAGGAGGCTTTTATGATTAAGCATATATGCAGATTACATTTAAATTGTTTATTGTCTGCCGTTATTCTTATGCTGATGGTACCCTTCCTGACGGGTTTTGATATTTCACAGCAGGTGACGATTCTCTGTGACGGCCAGACTAAGGAAGTGCGTACTAATGCAGTGAAGCCTGGCAAAATTTTGCAGGAGGCCGGCATTGTCCTGGAGAAGGGCGATGGTTGGAAGCTGCAGAATACCAAAAGGGTACAGAACGGCAGTGTCATTGAGGTACTGCGCGGCAAGCCCTTTACTGTTATCCGTGGCAATGAAACGGTAGAATACAAAAGCTGCAAGCCGACTGTAGGCGAAGCGCTGAAGGATTTGGGCATCTCCTATAAAAAGGAGCGTGTTTATCCGGATGTGCATGAGCCGTTTAAGGAAGGCATGCAGGTTTATATTTTGAATGCCGATGAGGAGCTGCAGTTCAGTGAAGCCAGTGTAGATATTCCGGTGAAGTATGAGGACGATTACAGTCTGAACTTCGGTACGGAAAAGATACATGTTGAAGGCAAGGCCGGTACAGCGAAGGTTGTTTCCAAAAAGGTGAAAAACGGTGATGGCAGTCATTCCGTACAGGAGCTGACACGTCATGTGCTGATTGAGCCGGAAACAAAGGTTATCCGCAAGGGTATGGCGATGAGCGTCTATACTCCTGAGGGCTATAAGCGCTATACGAAAAAAATCAGTGCCCATGCCTCTGCATATGTAGCAACAGGCAGCCGTACTTCTATCGGCCTCGTTCCGTATGAAGGTATTGTGGCTGTTGATCCGCGCTTTATTCCGTATTATACAAAAATGTATATCCCCGGTTATGGTATCGCTATGGCCGGTGATACCGGTGGCGATATGGTTCACCACAGAGTAGATTTGTTCTTTAATGATTATCATCGTGCTATCCAGTGGGGCAGACGCGATGTAGATATTTATATTTTAGCTGATTAAGGTGGAATTTATCTGATGCTTAAGGAAGTGCTCGTAGTAGAAGGAAAAATGGATACGGTGGCAATCGGCAAGGCGCTGGAGGCCGATACTATCGAAACCGGCGGCTTTACGCTGGCACCCTATACTCTGCGCCAGATAGAGGCGGCGTATAAAAAACGCGGGATAATTATCCTGACCGATCCTGACGGTGCCGGTGAACGCATTCGCCGCTTTTTGACGGAGCGCTTTCCAGACGCAGGGCAGGCGTTTATTCCCAAGCGTCAGGCGACTGCCAACAATGATGTAGGCGTGGAGCAGGCACAGCCGGAGGCAATATTGGAAGCACTGTCTAAGGTGCGTCACCATGAATATCGTCCGCAGCAGGAATTTACCATGCGTGATTTATTCCAAAATGACCTGAGTGGCAGCGAAAGTGCCTCTGCGCGCCGTGATGCGCTGGGTGCCGAGCTTGGTATAGGCTATGGCAATGCCAAACGCTTTTTGGAACGCCTGAATCATTATGGCGTAAGCCGTGAAGAATTTACGGCTGCTTTAGAAAAATTGGAGAGTGAAGAGTGAATAAACCGGTTATTGCTTCTCCCCAGGTAACGAATCATATTCTGCACCGCTTTAAGCTGCGTGCCGATAAAAAGCTGGGGCAGAATTTCCTGATTGATGAAAATATCGTGCGCCGTATAGTAGAGGCAGCAGAGCTGTCCCCTGCGGATAAGGTGCTGGAGGTAGGCCCGGGCATCGGTACGCTGACGCAGGGACTGGCAGAAAGCGGTGCCGATGTTGTGGCGGTAGAGCTGGATAAACGCCTGCTGCCGGTACTGGATGTTACGCTGGAGGGCTATGACAATGTGCGCATCGTCAATGGCGATATCCTGCAGGTAAATATTATGGAAACGGTGGCAGCACCAGAATTTAAGGTGTGCGCTAACCTGCCGTATTATATTACTACGCCGATTATTTTTGCCCTGCTGGAAAAGCGCCTGCCTATGGAGCGTTTAGTTGCTATGGTGCAGAAGGAGGTTGCCGAACGCATGGCTGCCAAACCCGGCAGCAGGGATTATGGTGCGCTTTCGGTAGCTATTCAGTATTATACCGAGCCGGAGATAGCGTTTATCGTACCGCCGACCTCATTTATTCCCGCACCGGCTGTTGATTCGGCTGTTATTGTGTGCAAGCGCCGCTCCGAGCCACCGGTAAAGGTGTGCGACGAAGCGCTGTTCTTCCGCGTGGTTAAGGCAGCGTTCTCCCTCAGACGCAAGATGCTCAGCAATTCGCTGAAGAATATGGGCATCAACTCCGAGCAGTGTGCGCAGTGGCTGCAGCGTGCCGGCGTAGACGGCAAGCGCAGAGCGGAAACTCTCAGCCTGGAGGATTTTGCGGCATTAACTAATACCTTTAGTGTAGAAAAGTAAAAAATAAAAAAAGAAGCTAGGTTACAAAACAGCAGAGAAAGTGTAATGATGTTTACAGTTTCTCTGCTGTTTTTGGCTTTTTTAGGGCATAGTTATTCCTTCAATGCATTATTGATATTCCAATAAAGCATAACTGATATAAAACTAATTGCCGCATGCCCAAACGATATAACTTGACCTCTTGAAAATTCTGACAGAATAGTTTATATTATAACTACAGGGAATAATAAATATTCCCTAAGGTTTGCGCGGCGCTTCACCTCACACGATGAAAGCGAGGTAAGTATTATGGAAAAGTTATTAGCAAAAATGTATGAGCAGTCAGAAACAAAAACAGCAAAGAAGCAGTATCGTGTGCTGAATGCACTCAAGGCTGCAGCCTTCCTGAATCTGGCAGTTTTCTACTTCCTGTATAATATCAATGTAGCTCAGGGTACTAATCCTGCTTGGGATTATGTATGGTGGCAGCGGCTGACGCTGTGGAGCATTGTGGTTCTGTGCGGTATGACATTTAGCCAGGGCAGCAATTACCTCAAATGGGGATTGGGCCTTTTGGGTGTAGGCACTGCGATTTCGCTTTGCACCTATATCTTCACACCGCAGCATCCCATTTATTTCGGCATCTTTACCTTCCTTGGTCTTGCATATCTGGTAGTACAGCCCATTCATTGGTGGCTGCAGAAGTCTCCCGGTTCCTGCGGTTGGCTGTTATCTGCAATAGCCTATGATTTGACCAGGCATCTTACTGATGGCGTGATCATCTGGCAAGGTAAGATAATTGGACATCTGCCGTCCTTCCTGTACGGTGACTGGAACGTATGGCTGGGGCTGCCCGGTGCAGATTTTGTCTCGCTGGAGTATGTGCCTTTCCTGCCTAACATCTTCTTATTCTTGTGCGGCCTCTACCTGTTCCAGTTTATGTCCGAACATGAAAAAGGACAAGCTTATCTGAAAAAGCTGAGCTAAGTTAACAAGCCTTTCTTTAAAAGTCAATTTGCATAGAAATTCTCGTAGTTATTAAGTTTGTCTGCATATGGTGTTATCCCTCTACTTATTTCTTCTTAACCTTTAACACTCCATGCTTTTAGCCAATGTCCCAACAAAGCTAATGTCCCCGGACTCATAATTAACGAGAGAGAAAGAAGAAAATCCTCCGCAGCTGGCGAGCTGACGGAGGATTTTTCTTTATGGCTGGTTTACTTTAAAGCTGTCTAAGGAATAAATTGCCTGCGGCAGATAGGTATCTGCCTGAGCTGCAGGCATTACGTAAAGCAGCTGGTAGGTTTTGTTGTTCTGCTGAGCTTCTGCGGTCAAAAGCAGCTTGTTGCCGTGATAATCATTGTGGGCACTCAGGCGGCAGGTCCAAATGAACTGATTGCCATGCTGCCATTGCCAGTATACTTTGGCATTTTCATAGACAGGCAATGCTTCTGTTGCCTTAAAGCTTGCAGTATCTGCAGCGTCAAGCATAGTTGCTGCCAGCATCAGAGTGTTGCCTGCAGTGCGCACCAGCATAGCTCCTTCGGCCTGTGGCAGGTCTGCCAGCGGATTTTCACCGAAGGCCTTGGGCACGGCCATACTATAGCCGCCGGCTTCACTGCTGACGCTAGTGAAATCGCTTGCCTGCGGTGTACGCATGAACTGCCTGGGCAGAGGCGGCTTGCCTACCAAATTAAGCTTTGGTTTAGGCTTGGGCTTGTCAGCGGGTGCTACAGGCTTGTTGCCGACAACAGGTGTCTTGGTAGCATTTGTGGCGCTGGCAGCTGTTTCTGCTGCGACAGTTTTGGCTTCTGTTGCTTTGGCTGGCGTTTCATTTACGACTGCTTCCGTAGTTTCGGCTGCGTTTGGTTCTGTCGCTGTTTTGGGTGCTTCTGTTACGGCTGCTTGCTTTGCTGTTTTGGCGTCAGCAGTTGCTGCTTTTGCTTCCGTCACTTTGGTCAGTGCTTCTGTTTTAGCTGTTTCTGTTTGCTCTGTCGTTGCTGGCGCAGCTTCAGGAGCGACGCCTGCGGCGCTTTCTGCAGCAGCGTCTTTCGCTGGAACGTTAGCCTTGCTTGCTGTTGCCGGTTTAGTTGGCGTGGTGGAAACTACAGCAGGCTGCTGCTGGTAATTTTGCCACAGCTCCTCGGCTGTGGCGGCGAAGCTGCTGCCTGAAAGGCAGAGCAGCAGCGAGCAGATTAAGGCTGTGCGCCTCATAATTTTTCGCAGGCTTCGTTGATGGCTGCTTCGTCTACACGCATAGCGGCGATGGTTTTTTCCATCAGCTCGTCTAAAGGCCAGCCTAAAATATCGGCACCCTGCTTGATTACATCGCGGCTGCAACCGGCAGCAAAGTGTTTATCCTTAAATTTTTTCTTCAGGGATTTCAGTTCCATGTCCTGTACGCTTTTGGAGGGGCGCATCAGGGCAGCGGCACCGATTAAGCCGGAAAGCTCATCGATAGCGAAAAGCACCTTTTCCATCTGATGCTCAGGTTCGATGTTAGCGGCAGTCAGGCCCCAGCCGTGGCTGGCAGTGGAGCGGATAATGTTTTCATCTACGCCGTGCTCACGCATCAGCTCCTGAGATTTTACACAGTGCTCTTCGGGATACAGCTCAAAATCCAGGTCGTGCAGCAGGCCTACGATGCCCCAGTATTCCTCCTGGTCTGCATAGCCAAGCTCCTTGGCAAAGTAACGCATAATGCCTTCTACAGTAAGAGCGTGACGCAGGTGAAAGGATTCCTTGTTATATTGACGTAATAAGTTCCAGGCTTCTTCTCTGTTCATACTATCTTCCTCCTAATGCTTTTATAAATAATGCGGGTGCTTAGCTCGCTTTTAAACGTTTGCAGCTTGCGGATGCTTGGCACGGTAATCATTAATCATATCGCCCAGCGTGGTGTGGTCAACTACACCGTCAATGGCCTGCTGAATTTTTTTATACAGACCAATCGTGATACAGGAATCAATTTGGTCACAGGGCGTTTTGCAGTCCAGACATGATACAGGTGCCAGGCTACCTTCTACTGTGCGCAGGATTTCGCCTATTGTGTATTCCTCCGGCCTGCGCGTCAGGCGGTAACCGCCCTGAGCGCCGCGGGCGCTTTGGACAAAGCCTGCCTTACTTAATTGATGGATAATCTGCTCCAAATATTTATCGGAAATTTTTTGCCGATTGGCAACTGTTTTTAAGGGTATATAGCTACCGGTGTTGTTGATGGCTAAATCAAGCATCAAACGCAGTGCGTATCGTCCTTTGGTAGAAATTTTCATCGCGGTCACAACCTTTCTAATGACTATATTCTACTATGAATTTAGTAGGAATTCAATAATGATTATAATATCTGCTGCCTGTAGGTTAAAAGTAACGATTCTGGGCGCTGAATATGAAAATGCTAGTGCCATTTTATGCTTTTTGTGTTAAAATACCCTTATACAATTAATTTCGGAGGCAGGAAGATGGAAAAAAATAAATTAGATAAAACCTTTAAGCATTATCTGGGAATTTTTACTGAGGACAAGGAACTGGGCAAGATTTTGAACAAGGTATCCTTCCAGGAATTATTTAACCCCAAGTTTTTACAGGAAAACAGCAAATTCACTTCTATGGATGATATGATCTGGCGCAGTGGCTTTGGCATCATGAACCTGATGGAAGTAGAAAATGTTAATCAGGATAAGTGGAATGAATATATTGCTAAAAATACTGAATGCGAAACCTGGCATGATTTTGGCAAGGTAGCAATGATTGACTGGATGAAAAACAAACTGGAAGAAGTAAAAAAATCCAAAAACTAAAATCTTTACTGCCGAAGCTGTGGCTTCGGCAATTTTTGTTTTAAGAAGCTGTTATAAATATCACGGTTTGTGATAAAATAAGCATAGAGTTATGTAAAATCTTATTATTACAAATGAGGAGGACTGAGTTATGGAGTATAACAAGCTGTCTAATGAAATAATTGCCAAGCTGCAGGCTTTGGTCGGCGTGCAGAATGTAGTGACGGATGCAGGGCAGATGGAAATATATGCCCATGATGAAGTAACTGACCCGGCCTATCATCATATGCCTGAGGCTGTGGTGTTTGCAGAAAATGCACAGCAGGTGGCGGCTGTGGTCAAGCTGGCGAATGAATATCACTTCCCGGTTGTGCCCCGTGGCGCAGGCACAGGTCTTGCCTGCGGTGCAGTGCCTATTTATGGCGGTGTAGTGCTTTCGCTCGAAAAGATGAATAAGATTATCGAGGTTAATGCCGATGCTATGTATGCGGTTGTAGAGCCGGGGGTGCGTACATCCGACCTGCAGGCTGCGGCTGCGGCCAAGGGTGCTTTTTATGCAGGTGACCCCTGCAGTGGTGACTCCTGTTTTATCGGCGGCAATGTGGCAACCAATGCCGGCGGCAACCGTGCAGTTAAATACGGCACTACACGTCATCAGGTATATGCTGTGGAGGTGGTTAATCCTACCGGCAAGATTGTGCAGCTGGGAGCACGCCTGCAAAAGCAGACTACAGGCTACTGCCTTGAGCAGCTGATTATTGGCAGCGAGGGTACCTTGGGTATCATCACGCAGATTACTGTGAAGCTGCTGCCGCTGCCTAAGTACAGCATGGATCTGTTGGCAGTTTTTGAAGCGCCTGAGGACGCCATCGGCACAGTTAACAAGCTGATTATGGCTGGCATTATGCCTACCTGCGTAGAATATATGGATAATATCACTATCAAATCCGTGGAGCGTTATCTCGGTACAACGCTGCAGGGCAGTGACAAGGGCAATTATCTTATCGTTGAGGTGGAAGGTAGCAGCGAGGACGATCTTGATGAAAAGGCCTGCACGATGGATGAAATCTGCTCGGAAAACGGTGCCGGCGATGTGCTGGTAGCGGAGCACGATAAAATTTGGCAGGCACGCAAGGCCTTCGCCGAAGCAGTACGTGCGGAAAGCCTGATTGTCTGCAAGGAGGACGTTGTCTGCCCGGTAGATCATGAGCCTGCGCTGCTGGCGGAAATTTTGCGTCTGGCCGATAAGTATCAGTTGGTAACACGCATTGCCAGCCACGCCGGTGACGGTAATATCCATCTGAATATCCTGAAGCAGGAGGCAGAGGATTATGCGGACTGGGATGCCAGAGTCAAAGCCAACCAGCAGGAGCTGTACCGCTTTATTTATGCACATGGCGGTCGCTTGAGCGGTGAGCATGGCATTGGTTATAAACGCAAACAGCTGATGCAGGAATTCACTAATCCCGATGAGCTGGAAATGATGCGTGCGATTAAAAAAGCGCTGGATCCCAATAATATCCTGAATCCGGGCAAGATTTTCGATATAGAGTAGTACAAGCTTAGATAAAAAGGCATTGCCGAAAGGTAATGCCTTTTTTGCTGCAGTAATTTTTTTAGATATAGCGCATAAACGACATTTGATTTAGGTAAAATGTTCGAAAAACATCAGAAAACAGCAAACAAAAATTCACAAAAGCGTTGACAAAGTTCGTGCTTGATACTATAATATAAGCAAACAGAGATTTATTAGGTGGTGATAGATATGAAAAGGTTTTTAACTATTATCTGCTGTGCTTGCTTACTTTATGTTGGCTATAGTGCTGTGTTTGCTGACAAACCTGTTTACAAGGAATATACTGTGACTGTTGCTGATGGCGAAACGCTGTGGGATATTGCCGGACGTCATACAGAAGAACGTGAGGACGTGCGAGAGGTTATTTTCCGCATTGCGCAGGCTAATAAGCTAAAATCTAAGACTATTTATCCTGGCCAGGTGTTAAAGGTACCGCTGCGCGTGCATGACAGCGGTCTGATGGTAGCAGAAAATAAATGATAGCAAAATAGTATGAGCAAAAGATAGAGGCTGTTGTACTTGCAGGGTAGTACAACAGCCTTGTTGTGATTTAAAATCGAGCTTGTGGGTGAATTTATCTGTATGAGGAATCTTTAGGGATGCGCTTCGGATATAAGGGAGAACAAGTATTGTAATAAGCTAAATATTTTCATTTCTTCTCTACTGCAACAGAAAGCATACTTATATAGTCATCTCTTGTATTAGCTGTCCAAAAATCTTTTAATGTAGTAATTTTAATCGGACTAATAATCTTTAAATTTTGTTTATGTAGATATTGGGTAATAATATCATAGATTTTTGTAGCTTGTGGTTGAAAAGCTCCTTGAAAAATATATGTTAAATAATTTCCTGCCGGTAAGATAATTTGTTTTTTATTACTTGAATCAACATATGTTGGTGAGCAGTAGTAGCGTTTTTTTCTGCATTCACCATTAAGAAAATCATTTGCTGTAATTATCCAACTGACTTTGCAGGACTTAAAGTGGTTTGATTTATATAGCGGTAGATTGAAGTTTCCTAGGATTTTTATTCTTGTTTTGATTGGTGATTTTTTATCAACTAGAGGACTTAGTATTAGAATCTCTTGGTCTTGTTTGTGAATAGCCAGGCTACCGATTTTATATTTATTGATTGTTGCTAAATTTGTGCGAACTATTTCGATATCCGCTAATAAACATTTTAGTTTTTTTATGGTTAACTCGTATTCCGTTGCTTTGTTCATTAGTATGTTATCTAAAGCTTCTGGACTTTTTTCTTTTATGTAAGCTTTTATTTCGTCTACAGACATGCCTAATTTGCGAAAGTTTAATATTATCTCTAACATAAGATATTCCTTGAAGTGGTAGTATCTGTAACCATTGCTGTCTATAAAATTAGGTTTGAGTAAATTATGCTTATCATAGTAGAGAATAGTTTGACGAGATACATTACCTAAGGCCGCAAGTTCACTTACAGAAAAGTAGTTAGTGTTACTCATTTTAATACATAATCTCCCTTGAAAAATCTATTGAGTGTATAGCGCTATATAGTATATAATATCACATAAGTTGAAAAAATCAATTAGATGTTAAGGCTTATAGGAGGGTGATTGTAATGATTTTAAATGGTTATAAGAGTTTAATGTTGATGTTGGCTATTGGTGCTGTTACTAATGTTGCAAATGCAATGCCTACAGAAGATTTACCTGAATTTTCATTAGAGAAATTAGTAGTTAGTGCGACAAAGGTACCTACAACAATGTTTAATGCTAATGCGAATGTTAATGTAGTAGGTAGACAAGAAATAGAAAATAAGCATTTTAATAATATTGGTGAAGCAATCCGCAACTTGCCGGGTGTTAATGTTCAGAACATGGGTGGCAGTGGTGAAGCTTATGCAGATAACACTCTTTATATTAATGGTTCAAAAAATATAGTAGTTTTAATTGACGGTGTAAGAATAAATTTTAATGGAGGCGATGCTGAAAAATTTTCTAGCGCAGACTTCATTGATATGAATTTAGTAGAACGTATAGAGGTGCTTAAGGGTTCTGCTTCTACTTTGTATGGCTCTGATGCACAGGGTGGTGTTATCAACATTGTTACTAGAAAGCAGACTGGTAATGGGTATGGTAAAATACATGCAGATTACGGAAGCTTTAAAACGAGCCACGTCGGTTTGAGTGCTGGTGGTACTGAAAAAGGCTTGAACTGGTATGTCGCTGCCCAAAACAAGAAATCGGGTAGCTTCAAAGATGGTCAAGGAAGAAGGGTACCGGAAACTGTTGATGCCAAAACTTTTAATGTTAAGCTGGGTAAAACTTTTGATGAAAAAAATGACTTGAGCTTAATGTACACGCAGTATAAATCTGACTATTCCAGAATTAAACCTAAAAAAGGACAAGTTTATGAAAAAGCCACACCGATTTATGGAACTAAGGATAACAATAATTTTGTTATGAGCTATAATCATAAGTTTTCTGAGGGCAGCAATAATGTTTTAAGCTTCAGCAGGAACAGCAAGGATATAAATGACAATTATACTGCAAAAAAACCAGTACAATACGTACAAACTAACCTTAGTATTAATGACCAATTGACAAATAAAATAGGTGAACATCATACTCTGGTAAGTGGCTTTGAATATACGAAAGATAGTATTGATAGAGCTTCTCAGACTATTAGAAATAAAGATTTCCATAATACAGCTTTATATATACAAGATATTTGGGATTTTTCCAAACAATACAATTTAACATATGGTCTGCGTTATGATAATCATTCCAAGTATGGAAATCATACCAGTGGTAGTGCGACTATCGGTTTTACACCTGATGATAAGACAAATTTTTATGCGTCTTATAAGCAGTACTTTATTGCGCCAACGGTAAACCAACTGTATTCTTCCGGTTCTGGCAATCCAGATTTGAAATATGAAACAGGCTATACTTATGAGCTTGGCGTGAAGCATTACTTTGATAAGAATACAACTATTGATTTGAATGCTTATAGACGTAAATCCAGCGATGCTATCGGTTTGGTAAAGAAAAATGATGGCAGTGATGATAGTATCTATACTAACTATGATATTGAAAAAAACAAAAGGTTTTAGCGTAAAGGTTAATAAGAGTATTAATGACTGTATTAATCTTGGTGCTGGCTATACTTATATTTATGTTGACCCGCAACCAAATAAGAACCCTAATAAAAACGGATATTTGCCACGAGGTGTATGGAATTTTAACATCGGCTATGACAATGACCGCTTGGCGGTAGATTTTGACGGACGTGGAGTTATTAACAGGGAAGGACGTAAAGCAGCTAAGGTGCATACGTCTACAAGCTTTTGGGTGTGGGATATAAGTGCTAATTATAAATGTAGCAATAGTATCAAATTGTTCGGCAAAATAGGAAATATTTTTAATACCAACTATACTGAAAGAGTATATGATTTGGATCCAGAGGCATGGTACGCTTCACCAGGAAGAAATTATATGGTTGGCATGGAATATACTTTCTGATTAAAGGTGTTAGATAATGGGACAACAGCTTTTGCGAAGATTTAAAGGCTATGGTTGTAGCATGATAGGGGCTTGCCGCGTTGTGGCGTATGCGGAAGATGTGGTAGTAATCTTAAACAGCCCACTGGGATGTGCACATATTTTGCGTGACAGGGAGCTGGAACGCAACTATCAGGCTACCAACGCTATGCGTGGAATGTTTAACAGCATTGGTAGAAGGATTGTATATACAAATTTGACTAATGATGACTGCATCTACGGATCCGGAAAAAAGCTGGCTGCTACAATAGGTATGGTTGCGGAATTATATAAACCTGCCTATATCTTGGTGGTTAATTCGTGTATGGTAGGGATTATCGGTGATGATATTGAAGCAGTAGCTGCGGAAGCAGAAGGTACCTATAAAGTGCCAGTCATTTCAATTAATAGTTTTGGCTTTATGAATGGCGCTTACTCTAATGGCTTTAAGCTTGCTGTCAGCATAATGCTCAATCGATTTTGTACACTTCAAGAAAAGCGGGATGATACAATAGTTATAATAGCTCCATTTGAAGGAAAACACTCTGCGGCGTTCCGCACCATAGAGCAATATCTTTACTTCTTAGGTCTGAAGAAAGTTATATTATTCCCGGGAGCTGCTAGTTTGGAAGAAATAAAGCTATTGTGTATCTGCCGCTATGGTGTCATTATCGATCATAATAACATGTTGGTAGCGGATTATGAGTCAGCGGCGAATTTACTTAACGAAAAACTTGGAATCCAGATACTAGATTATGCTGATCCGGCAGGTTTTAAGGAAACATTGACTTGGCTGGAAAGAATACATATTGCTCTGCAATCGCCAGAATACAGTTACAAGATGCTTTGCGAACAGTTAAAACAGCAATATAGTCAATTCATAAATGATTTTTTAGCTATAGCTGGTAAAGGGAATAAGGTTAGCATAGTTATCAGAGATGCTAAGGTTATACTCAACTTTACATGGCTGAAGGAGCTGTTGGATGATTTGCAGCTGGAAGTAGAAGGCATTTATATGGATCAGGATAATTCAATGGCGAACGGAAATGTCCTAGATACTTTGCTGCATGATGTACCAAGGCTTTCAAACATAGACCGCTTTTATCTTACCATAGAAGAAATCAGCTTAAGGTTAGATGGCAAAAATGTGCTTTCTGTGAGAGTACCACGAGACTTATTACCATTTGCCGTGTCGTTACCATACATGAATATGGGCTTTGGGTTAGAAGGCCTGCAAATGGTAATAGAAGATATCAAAAGAATGATAGTACAGAAAAAGCATAGAGGCTATTATGAATAAACGCTTATATGAATTAAAAAAAGAAACAAATTATTGTGCAGGTGTGGGAGAAATTGCCTGCTTGCTTGAGCATATTGGGGAAGCCATTGTGTTGGTTAATGGACCGCGATTTTGCTACTTGCAAATGAAACGAATACTTCAGCAAATGCTACCATTTAGTATTGAAGACAGGCTATATTGTAGTGATGTTGACGAAAACGCCATTGTTTTTGGTACAGAAGGCAAAGTAAAGAAGGTCTTGAGGCAGATTAAAACACAAAAGCAAGCAATAACATGTATAGGTGTTGTCAATTCTTGTGCTGTTAGTTTAATAGGTGATGACATTTTAGGCATTGTAGCAGAAGAAATTCCTGATGTGTGTTGCTTAAGTATGGAAAGCGGTGCTATGACTGGCGATTTCTGGGATGGTTATAACTATGCATTTAAGATTGTAGAGCAGGCAGGCCTAAAAGTAACATTTGACTGTTTGCGGGGGTATAGTTTGTGCTATTATAATGCTTATTATGATATGCAGGAAATTCGTCGTTTACTTCGTCAAGGGTTGAATTTGCAGTATCAGGATTTTCCTGTAATAGCATCAGAATTATCCCAAGGGAATGAAGGAATACTTGCATCAGGTATACCATATGGTTATACTGGCACTTGGCAATGGCTAGAAAAGATAGCAAAGCAACGCAATCTTTCTACGGATAAGCTACAAATATTAAAAAAAGAGTCTGAAGCTAATTATAAGATGTTTAATGCTGCTGAATTTAGCTTGCAAAGGGAATGGGGTAGCATTTATTTCCCGATTATTGTAGTTGCGGCGCCAGAGTCAGTTGCATATGCTTTGGCAAAAAGTCTGACAATGGAATTAGCAGGATTTGATAAAATGTACTTAATTATTCACGGAAAGAGAAAGCAGAAAAATGCTGATGGTCCGTATAAGGTTGTTCGGGATATGGATGATGTGCTACAAGATAATAGCGGTTCAGCAATTCTTATTATAGGTAGTAGCATTGAAAGTGAGCAGTATATACGCCGTGCAGGACGCAGAGCATATTTTATTGCAGTATCCCAGCCAGTTTATGATGATATCAGTTGTATGCCGCTTGCGGGAATAACAGGTTACTATAATTTAAAAAAACTGCTTTGGCAGCAGTATATACAAATGCGATATGATAAAGTAATTGAGGCAGAAAGATGAAGCGACTAATTTGTGTAATAATGCTTGTAACCTTAGCCTTTTGTGCAATGGCTTGTGGGAAAGGACTGAAAACACATGATGAACAAGCCTTATATACTGTTCAAGATGCTACAGGCGTTAATATAAGCTTTAAAGAGAAACCGCACAGGATATTACCATTAGGTGTTGGTGTGCCTGATATAGTAATGGATCTTACTGGACCAGAACGTATATTGGCTTTGCCAAAGTATTTTTCTGATGCGCAAGTGTCGTTTATTGCAGATAAAGCAAAAAAAGTGCCGATAAAAACAGAACGTATTATTCCTGTTGAACAAATAATGAAGCTTAAGCCAGATTTGGTTTTGGTGCCATATAATGCTGATAGGACGAAGATTGAAACGATGCGCTCTATGGGAATAAAGGTTTTCGTTGTTAAAGCACCGCATAATATGCAAGAAATAGAGCAATGTGTATTAGATGTAAGTGAAGCAGTAGGTGAAGCTGAAAAGGGAAAGTCTATTGTGCAGAACATGAAGAGTATCTTTGAGCTGATAAAAAAGACTAATTCATCTATTCCAGTGACTGAACGAAAAAAAATACTTGCTGTATCTGTAGAAGGTGCATTTGGCGTAAAAGGTGGATTGTTCGATGATTTATGCCATTACGCATATATAGAAAATGCGGCTGGAAATATTGAACTGCCAACTGGTGCACGTATTGGAAAGGAAGGTATAGTAAAATTGCAGCCGGATGTTATTCTTTTACCGACTGCTACCAGGATGATGGCAGATAGCAAACGTAAAACTGCTATAGATGAAATCCTCCATGATCCGTCATATATGACTTTAAAGGCTGTACAAAATAAGCAGATTATTGCTTTGCCAGATAAATATTATCGTTACTGTGTGTCACATTATGCTGCAGAAGCTGCATATGTTTTAGCAAGTTCAGTATATCCACAATATTACAAGCAACTACAAATGCCGGGATTATTAGCTGGTATTGAAGAATGAAGGATGGACTATACTGCATAGCATATTTTTTCGTAGTAATTTCACAGAATGCTTGCAAGGCTTTTAACGCCGCTTGTCGAATATAATAAGTATTCGAGGAGGTATGCGTTATGAAAAATAAAAAATGGATTGCAGCAGCACTTGTGTGCGGTTTTGTTTTAGGTAACAGTATGCCTGCAGCGCAGGCTGGTATTTTGGATAAGGTCCTCAAGGGTGGTGCGATTGGTTATGCTGTAGATGCTACCGCTCCGGCGCTGAATAATGCAATTAACTCTGTAACGGCTAAATACGGTGTAAGCTCTACAGATGCGACGAAGGTAGTGCCGATTATTTCTGTTGGTGATGGCAGTCGTGCCGGTGCGGCGCAGGTTTCAGGACCGCAGTCTAAAGTAGACCAGGTAAAGGCGGCGCTGATGATTGAGCAGACGCTTTTGGGCGTGCGTTGCAAGGTGCTGATTCCGGTGGATAATGTGTCTTATCAAAATGTTAACCGCGTGCAGGGCGTTGGCGTGAGCGCTTCGCTGGACGTAAAGCTTTAAAAGAAGGAAAATGACATAAAAAACCAGCATATCATAGTTGATATGCTGGTTTTTTTATGGAGAGCTTATTCGTTTACTTTGTACCAGAAGGGACGCAGGAAGTGCAGATAGCATACCTCGTTAACTTCAGGACCGGGCTCACGGCGCCCGATTTGTACGCGGATTTCCTGATCACCGATTTTTACCAGATAGTCGATGATTTCGCCAAGGAAGGCCTTGCGGATAACTATACCACGCACGCCGTTGGGATCGGTTTCGCTGGTAAAGCGAATCTCGGTCGGACGGCTGGCGAGGTTGAAGACAGTTTCGCCACGCATACGGTCCGGGATAACAAGTGCGGACGGAAGTGCATGCTGTGAGCCTTTGATGAAGGCCTGGTTTCCTTGCCAGGTAACATCAGTGAAGCTGGATACACCGATGAAGCTGAAAACGAATTTGTTGGATGGGTTGTTGTAAACATTGAGCGGTGTATCAATCTGCTGCATAACACCTAATTTCATAACCAGGATACGGTCGGAAAGTGCCATTGCCTCGGATTGGTCATGTGTTACGTAAATAATGGAGAAGCCATATTTGCGCTGCAGGTCTTTGATTTCAAAGCGCATTTCCTCACGCAGATGCGGGTCCAGACTGGAGAGAGGTTCGTCAAGCAGCATTACGTCAGGATTAATAGCCAGCGCACGTGCTAAAGCAACGCGCTGTTTGCCGCCGCCTGACAGGTTGGCCGGGCTGTCTTCTGCTGATTTCAGCAGGTTGGTAGCAATGAGGGCATCACGTGTGCGTTGGTCAATTTCACTCTTGGGCAGTTTGCGCAGACGCAGCGGAAAAGCAACGTTTTCGTAAACACTCATGTGCGGCCATACAGCAAAGGCTTGGAAAACCATGCCGAAATTACGGTTTTCCGGAGGTGTATAGTGATGCTTTTTAGGTGAGGAAAGCAGGCGGTCGCCTACCCATACTTCACCGTCAGACAAATCTTCGAAGCCTGCCACCATGCGCAGGGTGGTAGTTTTGCCGCAGCCTGATGGTCCCAGCATGGAGAAGCATTCACCCTTGCCGATTTCCAAATTCAGGTTATTGACAGCGGTTACATCGCCAAATTGTTTGGTTACATTTACTAAACGGATATAGGACATAATTAACCCTCTACTTTCTTGGTAAAACGATTAATCAGCATTTGACCGACTACAATCAGGATCAGGGCGATACCTGCGAGGGCTGTAGACATAACCGTTTCGCCGTCCTCGTTTAAGGTATAGATAGCAACACCGATGGTTCTGGTGGTAGGAGCATACAGCATAATGGATACGGTTAATTCGCGCAGTGCCGGCAGGAAAATCAGGAAGAAAGCACTGATCATACCGGGCTTAACTAAAGGAATAACAATATCCTTTAATGATTGCCACATGGTTGCGCCGCAGGAGCGGGATGCTTCCATCAGGGAATCATGCACCTGTTCCAGGGCTGCAGAGTTAGCCTTCAGAGAGAAGGCCATGTAGCGGGCGATGTAGGCTACAAGAATAATCCATACTGTGTTGTAGAGGTTAACGCCAAATTGGCCGCTCCAGGCAAGGATTACGCCGAGGGCGATGACGGAGCCGGGTACGGAGAAGGGCAGCATGCCCAAAAATTCCAAAATACCTTTGCCGCGAACCTTCATCTTAACAATTACATAGGAAATCATAACACCGGCAAACATAGTGATAATTGCTGCTGCCAGGCCTAAGCTGATACTATTGAAGATAGCGTCTTTGGTAACTTCATATTCAAAGAGAATATATTTGTAGTTGTCCAAAGACAGGTTTTCCATCGTAAATGGCAGGCCGTAGGTCTTAACGCCGCCTACAAGGAAGATAACTGCCGTAGGCAGCAGAATCGTGAAGGCGATGTAAGCCAGACAGAAAAACAGCAGCGGGTAACGCAGGCCACGCAGTTTGAGTTCCATAGGACGGAAGCTTTTGCCGCCGATAATCTGGTAATGGCCGTTGCTGAGAATTTTTTGCTGTGCCCAGATAATGCAGGCTGCGGAAACAACGAGTACGGTTGCTAATACTGTACCGGTACGGATAGATTCAAAGCTGCCGCCGCTCTGGTGAATTTTTTCATAAATAAGTGTCGGGATGTTGTAAATACCCTGTTCAATACCCAAAACAGCTACAGTACCGAAGTGAGCCATGGAGTAAAGCATGATCAGCAGCGCGCCGCTCATGATAGATGGCATAACCAGCGGAATGGTGATTTTGCGGGTAATTGTAAACAGGCCGGCACCGGAAATACGGGCAGATTCTTCCAAGGTCGGGTCCATACGTTCCAGTGCACCGCAAACCTGGATAAATACGAACGGGAAAAGATACATGACCTCTACGGCACTGATGCCATGGTAGGTGTAGATATCGAAAACCGGACCGGAAAAACCGAAGGTTTCGATAAAGAATTTGTTGATATAACCGGAGTTAGGAGATAAAAGCATTTTCCATGCTAATGCACCGATGAATGATGGCAACATAAAGGGTACAAGGAAAAGGCTTTTCATAAAGTTCTTATAGGGCAGGTCAGTACGTGTTACCAGCCAGGCAAAGAAGGTACCGACAATAGTACTGCCGATAGTGGTCATGCTGGCGATAATCAGTGAATTGATGAGAGCCTGGAAGGTTTCAGGCTCGGTGAGTACTGCATAAAAGTCGTGGCTGTTAAAGGAGCCGTCAACAAAGAATGCGTTAAACAAAATCAGAAGTACCGGCCAGGCAACGAAGATGACCAGTACGGCGATAGAGATAAAAAGAATCAGCTGAGCTACGCCAAAGCCGGAATCTTTTTTGATGGTGCCTGTGCTCATTATTCCTCTACCTCCTTCAATTGCTCTGCGTCAAACCAGAGCAGGCTACGGAAGGTGATGTAGCATTCGTCGCCTTCCTTAAACATGAGATTGTTATTGATAGCTTCATGCGTCAAAAGCTCTGTACGCAGGCTTTCGCCGTCAATATCGATGGCATAGTCCATGGTTGCGCCCAGGAAGTTGGCACGATGGATAATGCCTTTCAGTCCGGGGCCTTCACGGTGGATTTCTACATCTGAAGGACGGAAGGCTGCTACCCAGGCAGCTGCTTTGCACTTAGGTGCTTCCCAGGGAACCTCCTGAGTGCCGTTGCCTACGACAAATTTACCGTTAGCTTCCTTGACTGCCAGGAAATTAGCAATGCCCATAAATTTAAAGATGAATAAATCAGCAGGCTTTTCGAAAATTTCGTAGGGAGTACCGATTTGGCGGATATGGCCCTGGGAATCCATAATAGCAATGCGGTCAGAAATAGCCAGTGCTACTTCCTGGTCATGGGTTACATACATAACGGTGATGCCGAATTTACGCTGCAGTGCTTTGATTTCAAAGCGCATTTCTTCACGCAGGTTAGCATCCAGGTTACTCAGTGGTTCGTCAAGCAGCATTACAGACGGGTCAGATACTAAGGCTCTCGCCAAAGCTACGCGCTGTTGCTGTCCGCCGCTGAGCTCGGAAGGAAGGCGTTTTTCCAAACCCTTCATGCCGACTATTTCAACCATATCCATAACCAGTTTATTGATTTCGTCTTTAGGGCGTTTTTCCATTTTCAGCGGATAAGCAATATTTTCATAAACCGTCATGTGCGGCCATACCGCGTAATCCTGGAACACGATACCAAGACCGCGTCTTTCCGGGGGAATATATTCACCGCTGCTGCTGTCGGCAACAGTAGTATTATCAATACTGATTTTACCGGCATCAGGAACCTCGTGGCCTGCAATCAGGCGGATAAGGACAGTTTTGCCGCAGCCGGAAGGACCAAGCAGGGTAAAGCATTCACCTTTTTTGATATTCAGGTCCAGGTTTTGCAGTACCTGGTGCTTAGCGTACCCCTTGGCGACATTTTCAACTTTAATAATGTCTTCCATTCTAAATAAAACTCCTTTTTGTTGAAAAAAGGCGGTACAGGTCAAACCTGTGCCGCCATTGCTTTGACTTACTAAATTTGACTGAGCTTGTCTGAAGCTTATTTCTTAACCTGCATAATATCAGAGAACTTCTTAATGGTCTCTTCTTTGGTCTTTACAGCTTCTTTGTAATCAATCTTAATGGATTTTTCCAGAGCAGCCTTCGGAGCCGGCAGATTAAATTTAGCAGGGATTTCTACGTCCTCGCGTACAGGGATGGTGCCTTGCTGTGCAACCAGGGTTTGTGCTTCTTTGCTCAACAGATAATCAACAAACTTTTTAGCAGCATCCAGTTTAGGGGTGCCTTTGAAAATAGCTACCGGGCTGGGAACTACCAGGAGTTCAGGCGGATAGCACATTTGCAGATGAGCACCTTTGGCAATCTTAGCGTTGGTGATATAGTCAACTGCTAAGGAAGAAACAAGCTCGCCAGAAGCGGTATCGTCGATAACTTGACCGGAGCCTTTACCGATGCGGCCGCCGTTAGCTTTGATATCTTCGAAGAATTTCCAACCGAATTGTTTTTCCAGCAGTGCTACGCTCATGTAAGAGGTGCCGGAAAGAGCCGGGTTAGCAATACCGAAGCCGTTTTTGTATTCCGGTTTCAGCAGATCAGACCATTGGGTTGGAGCAGTTTTGATTTTATCGGTGTTGATGATGATGCCCAAAGTACCAAGACGTGCTGCATGGAAGGAGCCATCATAATCGGTGAACGGGTTAACAGTTTCTTTTAATACCGGGCTTTGGTATTTTTCCAAAATGCCCTCATCTTTCATTTTATAGAAATCAGGAACTTCACTGGTCCAGATAACGTCTGCCAAAATTTTGCCGCTTTGACGTTCAGCAGCGATTTTAGCCATCAGCTTGCCTGCGCCGGCAGACTGATAGTCGACATCAATATCCGGATTTTGTTTTTTGAAGCCTTCAACAATGCCTTTAATCAGAGATTCTTTCATAGAGGTGTAGATGATAAGTTTTTTGTCATTAGCAGGAGCAGCCTTTTTCTCTCCGCCACCACCGCCGCAACCAGCTGTAAGCATAGTTACGAGCATTACGAGCAACAGTGCCCATAAACTAGTTTTCTTTGCCATTGATAAAACCTCCTTGAATATACCGCAGCAATTGCTGACGGCTGTTATTACTGTCTTGTTTTTGCTTACTTATTGCCTACAAAAACGCGACAATACTTTACTTAAATTTAACATAAAATTTACTAAACTGCAAGATAATTCCCGAAAGTCACACAGTTTTTTGAGATTAGCAAGCATTGATGTTGTGTAGCCTGTTCCAGTGAAGTGCATTGTTATCTTAAGAATATCTCTAGGCATTTTTGCAGCAAAAAAATACCGGCAGTCAAACTGCCGGTGCAGGAGCGTTTTAAACAATCGGAGTAACGTTGAGCGCCATGAGGCCATGCTTGCCGCGCGTCAGATGATAGGAAACACGCTGGCCCTCCTCCAGGCAGCGATAGCCGTTCAGGTGGATGGCAGAAAAATGCACGAAAATCTCCTGGCCATTGCCTGCTGTGATAAAACCATATCCTTTATTGTTATTAAACCATTTTACTGTACCAATACTAAGCATAAGCGAGCACCTTCTTTTATAAATATTATTCTAACAGCTGTTGTAAGAGATTATAGCACATAACATGACAGAATACAAGTAATATTCAGAAAATTAAAAATAAAAAAATTAGAGTAAGAAAAATTCTTACTCTAAGATGCTCCATTTGTCAAAGATATGCAGATTATTGCTGTAAAGCTGTATCCAGCGGCCAACGAGAAGAGCAGCGGCAATTGTGCCTAAGCCAACGCCACGCATGACGCCGAAGTGCATAAAGGAAATTGCCAGGCTGATAGCGACCAGCGTACAGTCGAAGCAGTTTTTGATGATGCTGAATTTAATTTTGCTGACGAAGGCGATAACCAGGACGATGCCCTCGCCGGCAGCAACAAAAATTTTAGCGCGGATGCAGAGAAAAACACCGAAGGCAAGGATGATGGTACTCAGTATGCAGTCAAACCATTGCCAGAACAACGTATCAGGTACTACCCAGTCCAGCAGGCTTATTGAAAAATCTATGCAGTAGCCGAAGGCGAGCAGTGTTGCCAACTGGCCCAACAGCTTACGCCAGTAAAATTGCCGCAGCAGGATGGGCTGGGCGATGATAAAAAGTAAATTCATGACGATGGTTATTTCACCTATGCTCCAGGGCATGAACATACTCATAACCCATGGTACGCTGGAAATAGGTGAAGTACCTAAATCGGCCTTACAGGAAAGAGCGATGCCGATGGTCATGGTAAAGATACCGACGAGAAACATGCAGCAGCGCTGCGGAAAATATTGCTTGTGCAAGCTAAGAACCCCTTTGAAAAAAATAAAAGACGCTTATGTACAGCAATTAATGCCAGACAAGAGCGTTTTTAATATTATACCATTTTTATATGAAATGCGCAAGGCTGAGCTTTGTAAGGCGTAAAGCCTTTGCTTTTCAGCGGTTGATGTAGTACAATAATATATTGAAGAAATATATCCATAAAGGAGGATAACCTGTGATTCGTAAAACATCTGCCATGGTTGAGGCCGGTATTTTAGCTGCCGTTGCCATCGTTATGGCTTTAATAAGTATGTATGTGCCTGTGCTTGGTGCTTTTGTTAATTTAGTCTGGCCCTTACCGATAGTCATCTGTGGCTGCCGTCATGGACTGAAGTGGAGCATAATGACGCTGCTGGTTGCTACCGTGATTATTGCGATGATTATCAGCCCGATTAATGCCTTTTTCTTAGCGGCTATTTTTGGCCTTTTGGGTTTGATTTTGGGCGAGTGTATGCGACGTCATCTGCCACCGATGAAAATGATGCTTTATGGCAGTGTTGGCGCAATAATTGCGCTGATTCTGAATATCGTGCTGAGCTTCTGGGTACTGGGCATTGACCCGATTGAGATGATGTTCAGCTCCTTCTACCAAAGTCTGGAGCAGCTGACAGTTTATTATCGCGAGCATGGTATGAGCGAGGCTGATATCAAAAAGACTGTTGACGGTTATGCTGAAATGCTGCGCATGATGCGCATTATCATGCCGGGTGCTTTCTTTATGTGTGCGCCTTTGATGGCCTTTGTAAACTACATGGCTGCCAAAAAGATTTTGACGAAGCTGGGCGAAAGCTTTGAAGCCTTTCCTCCGTTTACAATGCTGCAGGTTCCCGGTTGGATTTTGTGGCCCTATGCTGCTTCTCTGTTTGCAGTAACCTATTATTATCAGCATGACCAGGCCAGCTGGATGTATACGGTTTCTGTCAATGTGCAGACTGTCTGCAGCTTTGTGCTGGTTTTGCAGGGCATCGTGCTGCTGTACTGGTTTGTAGAAAACAAGCATAAGCCGCGTTGGTGGGCTAATATCGGTGTAGCGTTGCTCTTTATAGTGCCTATCTTTACCCAGATTATGGTTTATGTAGGTGCCTTTGATATTGTTATGGACTTCAGGAAAATCCGTCCTGCAAGCAGATTCAGAAAACAAAGGTAAAGTTCGGCAACTGTGCCGGATTTGAGGTGAAAATAATGTTCAGTAGGTTTAACCGGAATATGAATTCCAAAGCGGATACTAATATTTATTTGCTGATAATTGTGCTGCTGGCAATATTAGTCTGCTATCTGCAGCCCAAGCTGATTTTTCCTGCACTGATTCTTTTTGGTGTTATATACTATTTCAGCCGCCAAAATCTTATTAACAGGGAAATCTTCTTCAGCAGTTATCTGGATAATATTATCCGCAATATTGAACGTACTAACCATTTTGCGGTGCGCAAGCTGGATGTAGGCATTGCAGTTTTTTCCAAAGATGGCAAGCTGCAATGGAAAAATGAATTATTTGCCGCCTGGACAGGCAAAAGTAATCTGGAGGGCAAAAAGCCTGAGGAAATTCTGCCGTTGGCACAGAATGCTTTTGAGCTGATGAGCGTGCGTGACGGAGAGCAGGTTATTCAGATTGAGGATCACTATTATCGTATGCGCTATTACAGTGTAGAAACGCAGGAGCATCACAGCAAAAAGGAAAATACCTCCAGCGGCCTGATGCTGTATCTGACGGATATCACGGATTATGAGCTTTTGCGCCAGAAATACAGCAATGATAAGCTGTGTCTTGCTTATGTGCGCTTTGATAACTACGAAGAGGTTATGCGCGGTCTTAGCGAAACCAATATGGCCAACTTGAATGGCGAAATCAACGAGCTGCTGACCAAGTGGGCTGCCTCCAAGCAGGGCTTTATCTGCCGCATGAACAAGGAAAGCAGTCTGATGGGATTTTCCATGTCTGCCGTAATGGATATGATGGAAGATAAGTTCATGATTCTCGATAAGGTGCGCGAAATCCGCAGCGGCAATAAAATACCGCCGACTGTAAGTATAGGCGTAGCCTGCGACGGCGTTACGCTGGAGGAGCTTATTGGCAATGCCAATAAGAGCCTGTATCTGGCATTAGGACGCGGCGGTGATCAGGCTGTTGTTATGAAGGATAAAAATACGCAGTTCTTTGGCGGCACGAGCAGTGTCGGTGCCAAAAGTACGCGTGTGCGTGCCCGCATCGTAGCGCAGACGATTCATGAGCAGATGCTGCAGGCCGACCGTATCTTTGTTATGGGACACGTTAATGAGGATTATGATGCTATCGGCGCTACCATTGGTATGGCCAAGCTGGGACTGTCGCTAGGCAAGGAAACATTTATTGTCAGCAGCGAGCATAATGCCTATTATAAGCGTATTACCGAAGTGCTGGATAACGAGAACATCATTCTTTCGGCTAACGAGACCAAGTATATAGATATAATGTATAGTGGCGCAGATGCTTTACCGCTGATTACCAATAAGAGCCTTTTGGTTATCGTAGACCATCACCGTGAGGTGCTTTCTGCCAGCAAGGCAGTGCTGCAGGCGGCTAAAAACCGTATTATCATCGACCATCATCGTCGTGCCGAGGATATTATCGGTGATACAACACTGCTGTATCTGGAGCCCTCCAGCTCGTCTACCAGTGAGCTGGTGACGGAGCTGATTGGTTATTTTGATGACAGGCTTGATATAACCCCGGCGGAGGCAACTGCTCTGTATGCAGGCATTGTCCTGGATACGAAAAACTTTAATGTGCAGACAGGCGAGCGAACCTTTGAGGCTGCAGCTCTGCTGCGGCGCTGCGGTGCCAACCCGAATCTGATACGCCAGCTGTTTAAGGATGACTTGAGCTTTGTACAGCAGAAGGCTAAGCTGATAGCCGGAGCTAAAATGCCGATACCGGGTTTATCCATTGCAGTTATGCGTAATGCAGATAATGATACTATGTCTTCCGTGCTTGCCGCGCAGACAGCGGATACTCTGATTACTATTGAGAGTGTAGCTGTAGGCATGGCAATTGTTGAATATAAAGATGGTTCCCTGAGCATAAGTGCCCGCAGTGACGGCAGCGTCAATGTGCAGGTAATTATGGAAGAGCTGGGCGGCGGCGGTCATCAGACGGTGGCCGGTGTGCAGCTGGCAAATAAACGTGCCAGGGATGTAGAAGCGCAGATTATTGCGCTGACTAAAAAACAGTTAGAGGAGTGTCGAACAGATGAAAGTAATTCTTTTACAAGATGTTAAAAGCTTAGGCAAAAAAGGTGAAATTGTAGAAACTGCTGAAGGCTATGGCCGTAACTACCTGTTGCCGCGTAAATTGGCTAAGGAAGCTACCGCAGCTAACCTCAACCAGGCAAAACAGGATCAGGCAACCGCTAAGCATCGTGCAGCTCAGGCTAAGGATGAAGCTGTTGTTCTGGGCGCGCAGGTAGAAAAGGTTGTAGTAACCATGAAGGTACGCGTGGGTGAAAACGGTAAAATGTTTGGCTCCGTAACCTCCAAGGATGTTGCTGAGGCTTTGATTAAGCAAACCGGTCTGAATATTGACCGTCGTAAAATCGAGCTGAAATCCGCAGTTAAAGGCTTAGGCGAATACACCGCTGTTGCTAAGCTGCATACCGATGTAACTGCTACCTTCAAGGTTATGGTAGTTGCCGAATAATTTCAGAACGAAGCTGATGCATGTGGCAGTCGCCGGTGGCGGCTGCCGCTTTTACTTTGTTGTATACAACGGTAAAATGGTCGTTGACCCTGCTAACTTCCACTCTTGACGGCTGCAAGGGCATGATGCTGCCCTGGCTGGCGGTAGCTGGGAAAAATTAACTTTTCCTAAGTAATTTATATCACAGGTACTTCCTTTTTTGATTATTTAGGTGTAAAATATTTGCTGTTCCGCAATTGTTTTTGAATACTTGCGTAATATATGAGAATACAGGTCAAAAGATGATTTTGACCGACGAGAGATTAAAAAAAAAACTAAGCTAATCTGCAATGAGAATTATGAGAGAATGAGAGGGATGCAGATGGAAGTAGCAGGCTTTTTGGCCTTAGGTATTTTAGTCGGTTTATTGGGAGCGCTTTTAGGCATTGGCGGCGGTATGGTGATTGTACCGCTTCTGGTGTTTGCTTGGGATTATGAGCCGCAGCTGGCTATCGGTACTTCGGTGCTGGTGGTATTGATGAATGCTGTTTCTGGGACATGGGGGTATATCAGGCAGAAGAAGGTTTGCGTTGATGCAGCCCTAAAATTTGCTGTGGCTACTGTTCCCGGTGCATTTTTAGGCAGCTATGCCGCAGAATATCTGCAGGGGCGGCTTTTTTATCTGGTGTTTGGCGCTTTCTTCGTGCTGGCAGCGATAAATATGTATCGCAAGGCCAATAAGGAGGCGGCGGGTAAGACGGCCGGCGAGGTGCCGGAAGTCTATAACTGGAAGTTGGGCGTTCTTTGCAGCGTCGGTGTGGGCTTTTTAGCCAGCATTTTGGGCATAGGCGGCGGTATTGTCCACGTTCCCTTTATGGTTTATGTACTGAATTTCCCGGTGCACGTGGCCATTGCTACTTCTACCTGCATTTTGGCAGTTTCCTCGCTTGCAGGCTTAGTTTCGCATTCTATGCTGGGGCATATTGTGTGGACCAGCGGTCTGGCAATTGGTGCGGGTGCCTTTGTCGGTGCTCAGGGCGGTGTAGCTTTGGCGCAAAGGCTGCAGTCCGGCATTTTGATGAAGCTGGCGAGTGTACTGGTGCTGATTACCGGCATTAAATTTTTGATGAATGCTCTATAAAGTGCAGTATGTTTATAATTAAATATAGTGCAGTAATAAGAGTTCAGTTTTGCATAAAAATGTGAGACCAGATGCAAAAGTAATGGCATCCGGCAGTTGTAAAATGCTATTGCCGTTGTTATGAAGAAGGAAGATATGTAAATGCAGTATTGAACTTGCTGAAGATACGCAAAAGCAGTCGCCATCATCGTTGATGATAAAGCGACTGCTTTTTTTGCTGTCTGCTGCAACGCTTCAGGCGTTGCTTAGCATGATGTTGGTGTAAGCTGTGAAAATACCGATATTAAAACTGAACATAGTAAATTGACGAGAAATGAATATACTAATAAGCTCAGATATAGGTATAATACTACACATAACCTATTATTTGCATATATATTGGAGGTATTCACAATGAACGAACGTTATAAATTAAATGCACAGCTGGCACAGATGTTAAAGGGCGGCGTAATTATGGATGTTACGACACCGGAACAGGCGCGTATTGCGGAGGCAGCAGGTGCCTGCGCTGTTATGGCACTGGAGAAGATTCCTGCCGATATCCGTGCGGCAGGCGGCGTAGCACGCATGAGCGACCCGAAGCTGATTAAGGAAATTCAAAACGCAGTTTCTATTCCTGTTATGGCAAAGGTGCGCATCGGTCATTTTGTAGAAGCGCAGATTCTGGAGGCTCTGGAGATTGACTATATCGACGAGAGCGAAGTGCTTTCTCCGGCTGATGATGTTTACCATATCGATAAAACTAAGTTTAACGTACCGTTTGTCTGCGGTGCCAAGGATTTGGGCGAAGCATTGCGCCGTATTAACGAGGGTGCATCCATGATCCGTACCAAAGGCGAGCCCGGTACCGGTGATGTAGTGCAGGCAGTACGTCATATGCGCAAAATGAATCAGCAAATTGCGCAAATCGCTGCGATGGAAGAAAACGAACTGTTCAACGCTACCAAAGAGCTGCAGGTACCGTATGATCTGGTAGTTTATGTACACGAGCATAAACGTTTGCCGGTAGTAAATTTTGCGGCAGGCGGTGTAGCAACTCCGGCGGATGCAGCACTGATGATGCAGCTGGGTGCCGAGGGCGTATTCGTAGGCTCCGGTATTTTCAAATCCGGCGACCCGGCAAAGCGTGCGCAGGCCATTGTTAAGGCAGTAACAAACTTCAACGATGCCAAGATGCTGGCAGAGCTGTCCGAGGATTTGGGCGAAGCTATGGTAGGCATCAACGAGCAGGAAATTCAGCTGCTGATGGCGGAGCGTGGTAAATAATGAGAATCGGCGTTTTAGCACTGCAGGGTGCGTTTATTGAGCACGTGCAGGCCTTACGTCAGCTGGGTGCGGAAGCTGTAGAGCTGCGTCAACTGCCGGATTTGGAGCAGCCCCTGGACGGCATTGTCCTGCCGGGCGGCGAAAGTACGGTGCAGGGCAAGCTGCTGCATGAGCTTGGTATGTTTGCACCGCTGCAGAAAAAAATAGCGCAGGGCTTGCCGGTGCTGGCAACCTGCGCGGGTATGATTCTGTTGGCGGAAAAGCTGACAAACGACAGCAAGGTACATTTGGCAACCATGCCGATTGCTGTTAAGCGTAATGCCTACGGCAGGCAGCTGGGCAGCTTTTATACCGAGGCTGAATTCGGCAAGCTGGGCAAGGTACCGATGACCTTCATCCGTGCGCCGTATATTGACAGCGTGGGTGAAGGCGTAGAGGTGCTTGCTGCAGTGGATGAGCATATTGTGGCGGCACAGTACGGCAAGCAGCTGGCGCTGGCCTTTCACCCGGAGCTGGACGTAGCCAAAAGCACGGCCATCCACGAATATTTTGTCAGCCTGTGTGATGCAAAATAATTACAGCTTCAGATAAGGCTTAAGCACGGTAAACAGTGTGTCTAAGGCCGGATACAGCTTATCATCCGCCAGACCGGTGTAATTCATCAGCAGGGTGTGCGAGCTGTCACCGACCTTTTCGTGATAATAGTCCGAAAGAAATTTAATCTGAATGCCCTTGGCGGCAGCAGCCTGCACAAGCTGAGAATCCTTGGCGTCGGTAGCCAGATGCAGCAGAAAATGCAGACCGCTGTCCTCGCCTTCTACCGTAAGTGCGGGAGCAGCGTCGGACTGCGTCAGATACTGCAGCAGACGGTCGCGCTTGCTGCGGTAGTAGGTGCGCATGCGGTTGATGTGGCGTTCAAAATAACCGTCCTCGATAAATTTAGCGAGCGTAAACTGCTCAAAATTAGATACAGTACAGGAATAAAAGCCCAGTTTGTCATAAAACAGCGATGCCAGGTGCGGTGGCAGCAGCATGTAGCTGATACGGAAGGTTGGTGCCAGTGTTTTGGAAAAGGTGTTGATATAGATAACCTTTTCTTCTGTATCAATGCTTTGCAATGGCGGTATAGGCTTGCCGAACAGGCGGAATTCGCAGTCGTAATCATCTTCGATGATATAACGGCTGCTTTTTTTTGCTGCCCAGCGCAGCAATTCGTAGCGGCGGCTGACGGGCATGACGATACCTGTCGGGAACTGGTGCGAAGGGCTGATATGCAGAATATCGGCACCGCTGTTTTCCAAAACGTCGGCGCGGATGCCCTGTGCGTCCATCGGCAGATAACGGCAGAAAACATCGTTGGCCTGATAGGCTGCTGCCAGCTGTGGATAGCCGGGGTTTTCCAGTGCATAGACGTGGCTGCGTCCCAAAAGCTGCACGATAAGGTTGTACAGTGTCTGCGTGCCTGCGCCGATGATAATCTGCTCGGGTGCAACGTTCAGACCTCGGAACTGGTAAAGATGACGGGCGAGCGTCTGACGCAGCGGCAAAACGCCGCCGGCGCTGGTGTCGCTGATGAGGGCGTGCTCGTCTGCAGTTGTGAGAGTGTTGCGCAAAAGGCGCGCCCAGATGTTATAGGGAAAGGTGTCCGGCGGTACGCTGCTTTTGGCGAAGCTGACGCTTTGCGCCGCTGCTTGTGTTTTGAGTGACGGCAGCGCCTGGCGGTCTGCTTTTTGCGGCAGAGGCTGCTGCTCAATGCGCGCTACGTAATAACCGCGCTTGGGCTGCGAATAGATATAGCCTTCGACAACGAGCTGGGCGTAGGCATTTTCCACGGTGATGAGGCTGATGCCTAAATTTTTGGCCAGCATGCGCTTGGAGGGCAGCTTTTCCTCGGCATGCAGGACGCCGTTGGTAATATCATTTTTGATGCATTTGTAAAGGTGGGCGTACATGCTCTCACCCTGTAAATTGGCAAAGCTGTAGGTTAGCATAGCTTGTAATCCTTTCTTAAGTAGCAAGCTCAGGTATAAGTTTTGACTATATCGAAAATCTGCATAATAGAATAATTGATAAGTTCAGATGCAAATATGATACTATGTATTGGCTTAAAAGTAAAGCAGGCAGAAAAATAGTGCCAAATAAGGCAAAAAAACAGCCTATCCTACCCGAAAAACGCCTTTGGGGTAGGGGCAAATTACCGGGATTACCTTATAATAGAATTACACAAAATACAATAGCTGCAGGAAGCGAGGTGTAACCATGAAAAATTTAAAGAAACTGACACTCTTACATTCCAATGACCTGCATGGTGATTTCTTAGCTGAGAGAATTGATAATAAGCTTGTTGGTGGTGTATCCATGCTTTCCGGCTATATCAATAAGGTTCGCGCAGAAGAAGAGAATGTAATTTACTGCATCGCGGGCGATATGTTTCGTGGTTCGGTTATCGACGCGGAATACAAGGGTGTGTCGACTATAGAGATTATGAATCTGCTTGGTCCGGACGTTGTGACCATTGGTAATCACGAGGTTGATTACGGGCTGTCGCATCTGCTGTTCATCGAAAAATGCGCTAACTTCCCGATTATCAATGCCAATTTTCACATCCGCACGAATAATAAGCGTCTTTTCCAGCCGTTTTATATCGCGCATATCGATGGTATGAAGATTCTCTTCATCGGCATCATTACCGAGGACGTACTGGCGCAGACGAAGATGGATAAGGTAATCGGTTCCTTTGTAGATATCTGCGAGGCGGCGGAGGAAATCGGCCGTATTTGTAATACCTACAATCCGATTGATATCGACTTCACAATTATCCTGACGCATATAGGCTTCGAAGAGGATAAGAAGCTGGCGGCAATGCTGGACCCTGATTGGGGCGTTGACGTTATTATCGGCGGTCATTCGCATACCTTTTTGGAGCAGCCGGTAAAGGTTAATGATATTCTTATCGTACAGGCCGGAACCGGTACGGACCAGATCGGCCGGTTTGATATTATGGTGGATACCGACCTGAATGCGGTGGATACCTATACCTGGTCGACAGTGCCGATTGATGAAACGAATTGCCCGCGTGATGAGGGACTGGAAAACTTCATTATGCACTACAAGGATTTGACAGATAAAAAGTACGGCAGACTGGTGACGCGCTTCGCCCGCAAGCTGGAGCATCCTTCGCGTGTGGAGGAAACTCCGTTAGGCAGCCTGGTAGCGGATGCACTGAAGGAGAGCCTTGGCATTGATGTTATGCTGATGGGCTCCGGTGCAATCCGCAGCTATAATCTGGGACCGGTAGTGCTGTACAGTGATTTTACCGAATGCTTCCCCTATGATGAAGCTGTATATATGCTGCCGGTTACCGGCGAGCAGCTGACGCGTATGATTAAGCGTTTCCTGCGCGAGGAGGCCTTTACCGGCGAGCATACGGAATTTTATCAGCTGTCGCAGGGAATGCACGTAGTATGGAGCCGCAGCGGCCAGTGCTTCAAGGAGCTGACATTTGAGGGTAAGCCTTTGGGAGCGCAGCAGATTTACAAGATTGGTCTGTGCAAATATCACTACAGCAGCCTGAAGCCGTTTTTGGATATTACGCTGGAGGAGGTTGAAGCCAACGGCAGAGTACGCGTGCTGGCAACTTCGTATCGCGATGTGATTGAGGAATACTTTATGACGCATCAGCACCTCAAACGTGAAATTGAGGGACGTCTGATTATTGAGGACTAATTGTATAAAAGCGTCAGGCAGACGTAAAAAGGACCGTCACGGCAAGTGGCGGTCCTTGATGCTTTGGGTAATAATTTGCGCTGTGATTTCAGTGGAAAGCTTCCAGCTCCTTGATTTTTTCGATTACAGCAAGTCCGCAGCCGATGCCGTGGTCATGCAGTGCCAGCAGCTTTTGCGGCTTGATATCGAATTTATCAATTGTGAGCGGAATCTGCGGGCGGATGATGACAGCCTTGCCCTCACGTTCCATTTTTTCGACAGCCTCCAGCTGCTCGTTGTAGAGCTTGGGACGCTGCTCCATAATTTCCCATAGCTTGGGATATTTTTTATAAACGGATTTGAGCAGAAATTTGGGCACGCCCTTTTTCTTGCGGTAGCCTTCGTTGCGTGTGAGCACTACAACCAGCTTTTCGTAGCCTGCGTCGAGCGCTCTTTGGTAGGGAATGGGTGCGAGCAGTGCACCGTCGAGCAGCGCACGGCCTTCATGCTTGACGACAGGGGCAACGAAGGGCATGGAGGAAGAAGCGCGCACAGGAATAAAGTCCTGGCCCAATGCCTTCTGATCATACCAGACACTTTCGCCGTTGACGATATCGGTAGCAGCTACCTGCAGTACGCCAGGATAGGCGCGGTAGGCAGCGTAGTCGAAGGGTAAAAGCTGCTTTGGCAGCTCATTGAAGATAAAGTCAAAGCCGAAGATGCTGCCGCTTTTAATCCAGTTGCGCACGCTGAAGTAGCGCTTATCGGTGACGTAATGCTCGATAATCTGACGTGTGCGCAGCGGTTGGGCAGACATATATGATAAAATATTGCAGGCTCCGGCAGAAACGGCGGTGATGTAGGGAAAGGTGAGCTGGTGCGCTAAAAAGGCTTCAAACACACCGGCGGAAAACATTCCGCGCATACCGCCGCCCTCCAGAACGAGAGCTGTTTTTTGTAAATGCATAGTAGATTCCTCCTAATTGCTATTATACACTAGCAATTTAGATATACCAATAGCAGATGGAACTGTAAATGTAAAATATCGGTGAGCAAAGCGTTTAGGCTCCGTCCGTATAATAATGCAGTCACAATGTTGCAAGACGGCAAAACGACCTGTTGAAGTCTATTACGAGAACGTAACTTCAACAGGTCGTTTAATATAACGCGCTAGCTTATCTGTACTTATTGGTGTGTTTCTTTTTGGTGTGCTGTTCGCGGTAATCGGCCTGCACCTGATATACCTGATAGATATACAGAGCGCACAGGGGAATAGCTACAATCAGGCCTAACCAGCGGTTGTTGAAGAAGTAGCTGCCGGCCATGCCGCCAAGCAAGCTGATGATAAGTACAATCAGCATATTAACCTTGATTTTCATTAAATATTTTTTCATTATATATTCCTCCCAGGTTTTATAATCAGTGAAATGTGTTATTGCCTGCGCAATCAAAGCAATTGCGGTACGACGATATTGTCATGGGGAACCGATTCCGGACGGAAAAGCGGCAGCAGCTTTGCGGCGGTAAGCGGTTCCGGCTTGGGCAGCTGGCCTGCAAGATAGGCCAGGAGGCCGATAATAGGCTCGGGACTGCCAAAGTGCTGCCTGAGGGCTGCGATTTCCAAATCACCGTCGCGTTTGGAAAGCCTGCGTCCTTCGGTATCTGTCAGCAGCGGTATATGGCAGAAGGACGGCGGCGTAAGGTTCAGCAGGCGGTAAAGATAAAGCTGTACCGGTGTGGAGCTGAGCAAATCGCAGCCACGCACTACCTGATTTACGCCCATGAGCGCATCGTCAATGACTACAGCTAACTGGTAGGCGTAGACGCCGTCGCTGCGGCGCAGGATAAAGTCACCGCATTCGTGCGCCAAATTAGCCTGTTGCCTGCCATAGTGCATATCCGTAAAGGAGATAAGCTCGTCAGCAACCTTAATGCGCCAGGCGGGATGGCGCTGCTGCATTTTGGCGCTGCGCTGTGCTGCCGTCAGCTCGCGGCAGGTGCCGGCGTAAATAATACGTCCGTCGCTGGCATGGGGCGCTTCGGCGGCGTGCAGCTCGCTGCGGCTGCAAAAGCAGGGATAGACAAGCTCCTGCAGCTGTAAAAGGTCAAAGCAGTGAGCATAGATATTGCTGCGGCGGCTTTGGAAAAAGCTGTCGCTAGCGGCGCTGCAGTACGCACCCTCGTCCCAGGTGAGGCCCAGCCATTCCAGCTCGCGTGCCAATGCGTCAGCCTTAGCGCGCGAGCAGCGCTGCGGGTCCAGGTCTTCGATGCGCAAAACTATTTTGCCGCCGCTGCTTTTGGCATAAAGCCAGGCCAGCAGGCTGCAGAAGACGTTGCCCAAATGCAAAAAGCCGCTGGGCGTAGGCGCAAAACGTCCTACGACAGGCGCAGTAGCTGCTGCCATTTTATCTCACCACCTCGACGTAATATCAATATATACTATAATATTTTACCATAAACTCTCCTGCTTTGCTAAGGAGATTAGTGCAGCGACGGAAAAAGTTTGCTATAGCCAGTGATTTCACGATAAACTCACTGTTTTGCCTGCCTGCTTTGCTGTATAATGTAATTATAAAAAGTATGCTGTTTATAAGCTTAAGGAATGGGGTGTAAAAATGACAGAACGCTTAGATGAGCATAAAATGAAATATGCTGTTGATACGGATAAGGAGGCAGAGGATATCTGCCGTTGGGCTGCTGCCCGCGCCGGTGTGATTGTAGTTGCTCCGGTAGTAGGTACGATGACACTGATGGCTAACGAGGTTTATATGATTACCCGCCTGGCCAAGCTGCGCGGTGTTAAGCTTTCCGAAAGTGCCGTGCTGGGGCTTTTGGGTTCACTGGGCGGTGCCTTTGTAGGGCAGACGCTGGCGACGCTGATTCCCTTTGCGCCGGTGCAGATTCCTGTAGGTATGTCGGTGACCTACGCTGTGGGCAAGGTGGCGAATGCCTGGCTGGCAGCAGGCTGCCCGGAGGATTTGTCGGCCTTTAAGTCTACCTATGAGGAGGCACGCATTGAAGGCATCAAAATGCTGGGCGAGCTGAAGGACTTGGCCTGCAAGGATAAGCCGCTGGGCGATGAAAGCCGCCGCTTTGAGGTAGATAACGATTCGCCGGCAAATAAAAAGGTCGACGATTTGCTGCGTAAGGTAAAGGGCGTGTTGAAGAAGGACTGAGACGCTTGTTTATGCCGGTAGTGTAGTTCTTATGCTGCCGGCTTTTTTATAATTCTTTTTTACACCATAAGAAGTTTTGTTGTATAATAGATAATTGAGAAAATATTTTTATGTGAGGTCTGACTATGCGCTTAAGAAAAAAACCATGGATTGAAGAAGCTATGAAGGAAGTGCAGGGAGAATATGTTTTCCTGCATGATATTGATAAGTTCAAGGGACATTGGCAGGAGATGTTTCCGGGCAAACGTCTGTGTCTGGAAATTGGCTGTGGCAAGGGACGCTTTACCATTGGTATGGCAGAGCTGTATCCGGATAAGGCCTTTATCGGCATTGAAACACAGCATGATATTGCCTATTTTCCTGCGAAGGCTGCCAAGGATAAGGAGCTGACGAATGTAAAAATCATTTGCGCTAACGCTGAAAACCTGCTGGACTGGTTCGAGCCGGGCGAAATCAAGGAGCTGTACCTGAACTTCAGTGACCCCTGGCCGAAGGCACGTCATGCTAAGCGCCGTCTGACGCACCGCAACTTCCTGGCGCTGTATAAGCAGCTTTTGGGCGAGGGTGGTCACCTGCGCTTTAAAACAGATAACCGCGCTTTGTTTGATTTTTCCGTAGAGGAATTCAAGGAGTTCGGCCTGCAGATTATTGCTTTGAGCTATGACCTGCATCATTCTGAATATGAGAATCCTGTACAGACAGAATATGAGCAGAAATTCAGTGCGCTTGGTACGCCAATCAATTTCTGCGAGGTAGTTTTTTAAGTAAGGCTTTGCCATGAAGAAGAGATTTTTGTTATGGGACAATCCCTGCATTGCTGTTTATGCACTTGTGGGAGTGTTGCTGCTGGTGGGTGGCATAAATGTGTTCAGTGCCAGCTTTGTGAAGGCACAAGGGATGTTTGGTGACGGTCTTTATTTTCTGCTTTTGTATTATGTCTATGCGTTGCTTGGCATAGTAGCAATTGCTATTATCCGCTATTTTGGCTACAAATTTTGGTTGAATAAAAAATTGCTTTACTTGGCTTTGGCTGTTGTATTGGGCATGCTGATAGCAGTTGAGTTTGTGGGAGAGGTCAATAATGGCGCTGCCCGATGGCTCAAAATCGGTCCGCTTAAGCTTCAGCCATCGGAAATAGCCAAGCCTTTGCTGATAATGATAGCTGCGAAGTATCTGGGCAATGTGATGAAGCGGGGTGAAAGATTAAGCCAGCGCCTTGGCGATTGTCTGTGCGTAATAATCCCGACGCTGATAATTGGTTTTCTTGTTTATAAGCAGCCTGATATGGGAACGGCAGCAATTATCGTGGCTCTGGTCATGGGATTATTTGTTGTTGCCGGGCTGCCTATGCTTTGGGTAACCGGTATGGGTATCTTAGGTGTTGTGGGAGGCGGTATTCTGGCTTTTTCTTCGGAGTATCGTGCGCACCGTTTTATGGTATGGCTTGATCCCTGGCTTGACGCTCAGGGCAGGGGTTATCAGACGATACAGTCGCTGAAGGCCATTGGCAGTGGCGGGCTTACAGGTACCGGCTGGGGACATGGTGCAGCTAAGTTTGCTTTCCTGCCGGAGTCACATACGGACTTTGCCTTTGCTATTTTTTGTCAGGAAAATGGTTTAATTGGTGCTTTCCTGTTGATTCTAGTGTTTTGTCTTTTGTGTGCTGCATGTTGTAAGATTGCCTTCCATACACGTGATAAGGTTGGTTTTTTGCTGGCTGTCGGTGTTACCTTTTTAATTATCGGTCAGGCTTTTTCCAATATGGCCATGGTTTGCGGTTTGCTGCCGGTTATCGGCGTACCGCTTACCTTTATCAGCTATGGTGGTACATCAATGGTAATTTCTATGGCAGCAATCGGCCTGCTGTTGTCAGTTTATGATGAGGAAGAGCGTCTGCAGAAGCTGGAGGCCGAGCCGCCGGAAAAACGTCGCAGTGATTTGCGCGTTGTGCATAGCGGGAGGTGGCAGCGGTGAAGCGTTTTTCTTTATTGGATGCGCAAAAACGTTTTGTTAGCCTGTGTTTATTGATGGGATTGTTAGTGTTCCTTGTATTTTTGCGACTTGTCTGGCTGCAGGTGGTAGATGCCGCAAAGTACAAGGAAATGAGCAAATACCAGATGACATTAGATTATGAGCGCGGCACTCCGCGCGGACGCATTATGGACCGCGATGGAGAGGAGCTGGCCGTGAGCATTATGACGGGCTCGCTTTATGCGGACCCTGAGAAGATGGTTGACAGCGAGAACAGAATAAAAGAGCATGGGCCGCGTGATGCACGTCGCCTGTGTGCTAATCTGCTGGCGCCGGTGCTGAAGCGGGATCCCGAAAAGCTTTATAAGGACTTTTGTGGCGGCGGTAATTATCTTTGGCTGAAGCGTTATATGGATCCCAAGGAAGTGGCGCAAATCCAGAAAATTATTGACGCTAATGATTTGCCTGGCCTGCATTTTGAGCAGGAAAGCAAGCGCTACTATACTAAAAAGCGGGCAGCGGCACAGGTTATCGGCTATGTTGGTACGGATGACAAGGGACTGGCCGGTATTGAACACGTATATGATGACCTGCTTAAAGGTAAGAAAACGCTTTATTCATGTCTCATGGATGCTAACGGCAAGCGGCTGGTAGGACTGCTGTTTAATGAGCCTGCACATGATTTGCAGCGTAAGCAGGAGCAGCTGCCGACAATCTATTTGACCTTGGACAGCAAAATCCAGTATGTGCTGGAGGATGCTATGGATGATGCTATGAAGCGCACCAAGGCTCAGGGAGCAGCGGCAATCATCATGGATCCGTATACCGGCGAAATCCTTGGTATGGTCAGCCGTCCTACCTTTGATCCAAATAATTTTGGCAAATATAGTGAGGATAGCTGGAAGAATCGTGCTGTTTCACTGGTTTACGAGCCTGGCTCGGTTTTTAAGCCGATTGTAGGCTGCATGGGCCTGACGGAGGGTATTATTACGCCGGATACACTGATTCAGGATAACGGTCATATCAAGATTGCTGACCGCACTATTTATAACTGGGACGGCGAGGGCCTGGGCACGGTGCCCTTTTCAACGGTTATCAAGTTTTCGATTAATACCGGTATGGTACAGCTTGGCATGCAGCTGGGAGCGGAAAAGCTTACGAGCTATGCGAAAAAGTTCGGCTTTGGCTCGCCCACCGGCATCGAGCTTCCCGGTGATGAAAACGGCATCCTGTATAATCCCAAGAATATGTACGAACCTGATATTGCTACCATGGCCATTGGCCAGGGTATTGGCGTGACACCGCTGCAGGAGCTGCGCGCAATTTGCGCTATTGCCAACGGTGGCGAGCTGCTGCAGCCATATATCGTCAAAAAAATAGTGGCTGCTGACGGAACCGTCATCAAGGAGGGCAAGAAGACGGTGGTGCGCAATGTCATTACCGAGCAGGTGGCACGCCAGATGCGCGAGATGATGGAAATGGTAGTCAGCGAGGGTGGCGGTAAGACTGCCTCCATTAAGGGCTATCGCATTGCCGGCAAGACCGGTACGGCCGAAAAGCGGGCCGAGAACGGCGTCGGTTATGCTGCCGGTCAGTACATTGCTTCCTTCGTAGGCTTTGTGCCTGCTGATAAACCGCGCTATGCGATGATCGTTATGCTGGATACGCCGAAGGGTGCCTTCTACGGCTCGCAGGTCAGTGCGCCTATCTTCCGCGATACGCTGCAGCAGATTCTGGTAGCGAAGGGCATTCAGCCTGTCTACAGCAAAGGCTTACCCTCGTTTGAGGAGTTGAATACTGTCAGCCAGAAGGCTGATAACAAGCCGAAGCAACTGCCGGTGCTGCAAAGAATGCCGGACGGTAAAATCAAGCTGCCGGACTTCAAAGGACTAGATATGCGTAATACTATCGACCTGCTGGAGCCATATAAGCTGCGGCTGAAGCCTTATGGCAGCGGCCATGCGTGGCAGCAGAAGCCGCCACCTGGCAGTGAGGTGCTTGAAAACACTACGGTAGAAGTGTGGTTTAACTAAAAATTTTTGTATTATTTTACTTCCCCGGGCAGGAGAAAAGCTGCTCGGGGAAGAACTATATATGATACTTTGTTTTCAGTTGTATTTTTACGCAATGAAATAGGAGGAGATAAACATGTTATCCGATATTGAAATTGCCCAACAGGCAAAAATGCAGAAAATTACTGATGTTGCTGCCAAATTAGGCATCAGCGAGGACGATATTGAATTATATGGCAAATATAAAGCAAAACTGTCCTACGATTTAATCCGTCGTGTGAAGGATAAAAAAGACGGTAAGCTGATTCTGGTTACCGCTATCACCCCGACTCCGGCTGGCGAAGGCAAGTCCACTACTACCGTAGGTTTGGCACAGGGCCTGGCTAAGCTCGGCAAAAAGGTTATCATAGCTCTGCGCGAGCCTTCCCTCGGCCCCTGCATGGGCATTAAGGGCGGCGCTGCAGGCGGCGGCTATTCTCAGGTTGTGCCGATGGAGGATATCAACCTGCACTTTACCGGTGACTTCCACGCTATCACCTCCGCACATATGCTGCTGGCAGCAATGCTGGACAACCATATCCAACAGGGCAACGCTCTGAACATTGACCCGCGCCGTATTGCCTGGAAGCGTGTTGTAGATATGAACGACCGCGAGCTGCGCAACATCGTAGTAGGCTTGGGCGGAAAGGCTCATGGCGTACCGCGTCAGGATGGCTTTGACATCACCGTTGCTTCCGAGGTTATGGCTATTCTGTGCCTGGCAAGCAGCCTGCACGACCTCAAGGAGCGTCTGGCAAAAATTATCGTTGCTTATGATTACAACGGTAACCCTGTTACTGCAGGCCAGATTAAGGCTCAGGGCGCAATGGCGGCTCTGCTGAAGGATGCCGTTAAGCCTAACCTGGTACAGACTCTGGAAAACGTACCGGCAATCATCCACGGCGGTCCGTTTGCTAATATTGCCCATGGCTGCAACAGCGTTATGGCAACTCAGACCGGCATGAAGCTGGCTGATTACACTATCACCGAGGCAGGCTTCGGCGCTGACCTGGGTGCAGAAAAATTCTTTGATATCAAATGCCGTTATGCTGGCCTGAAGCCGGACGCAACTGTTATCGTTGCTACCGTGCGTGCGCTGAAGATGCATGGTGGTGTACCGAAGACCGAGCTGAAGACTCCGAACGTAGAGGCAGTTAAAAAAGGTCTGGTAAATCTGGAGAAGCATATCGAAAACGTTAAAAAATTCGGTGTTCCTTGCGTAGTTGCTATCAACATCTTTGCTCAGGATACCGCAGAAGAGCTGGAGGCAGTACGCGAGCACTGCGCTAAGCATGGCGTTAATGTAGCACTGTCCGACGTATTCGCTAAAGGCGGCGAGGGCGGCATCGACCTTGCTAAGGAAGTAATTGCCCTGGCAGACAGCGGCGAGAGCAAATTCGCACCGATTTATCCGCTGGAGATGAGCCTGAAGGGTAAGATTGAAACCATCGCTAAGGAAATTTATGGTGCTGACGGCGTTAACTATACTAAGGAAGCAGATAAGGCTCTCAAGGAATTTGAAGAGCTTGGTTATGGCAACCTGCCTATCTGCATGGCTAAAACCCAGTATTCCTTCTCCGATGACCCGGCACTGCTGGGACGTCCGAGCGGCTTCAAGATTACTATCCGCAACTGCCGCATTGCAGCAGGCGCTGGCTTTATCGTAGTTCTGACCGGTGATGTTATGACCATGCCTGGTCTGCCTAAGGTTCCGGCAGCAGAGAAAATCGACGTTACTGATGATGGTGTTATCAGCGGTCTCTTCTAAAAAAGTCTGACGGATAAAGCGCCATCTGCGTCGCGATAGCTCCTAGGAGTACGTGTAAGTACGCCGTCGTCGCTATCGCATAGCATCTGACGCTTTCCCGCCAGCCTTTAAGGAATTTGGAGGATAAAGCGCCATTTATTAATATATTTTCTATCTATAATAAATCAACTATGTTTTTTTGAGGTGAATTTACTATGGAAACTGTTTTAATGAGGGGTAAGCCTGTTGCTGATGTTTACCGTGAGGCTATTGCCAAAAAGATTGCTGTTGCTAAGCAGCACGACCTGGTAGTAACCCTGGCTATTTTGGTTGTGGGTGATGATCCCGCATCTCACGTATATAAGGACAGGCTGGTCAAATTAATTGAAAGTCTGGGCGGTGCCGCTAAGGTTATCACCTGTCCTGCCGATACTCCGGAGGAAGAGGTTATCAGCATCATCAAAAAGCTGAACCGCAACCGTTACGTTACCGGTATTATGCCGATGATGCCGATGCCGAAGCATATCAACAGCGATAACGTGGGCGCAGCAGTTTCCCCGAACAAGGACGTGGACTGCCTGAATCCGCAGAATATCGGTGATGTGTTCATGGGACGCAGCCGTTTTGCTGCCTGCACGCCGCGTGCCTGCATGGCAACCTTGGCGCACTATGGCATTGAGCTGGAGGGCAAGAACGTTGTTGTTATCGGCCGCAGTAATGTTGTAGGCAAGCCGGTAAGCGTACTGCTGCTGCAGAAAAACGCTACCGTTACCATCTGCCATTCGCGTACACGCAACCTGCCGGAGCTTTTAAAGCAGGCTGATGTTATTGTCGCTGCAGTGGGCAAGGCCTGCTTTGTGAAGCCGGAAATGGTTAAAGAGGGCGTTGTGATTGTAGACGTAGGCATCAACGCTGTAGACGGCAAGCTGGTGGGCGACGTTGATCCTGCTGTTGCTGAAAAGGCCAGTGCCTTTACACCTGTGCCGGGCGGTATAGGTGTTGTCAGCAATATGATGGTAATGGAGTGCCTGACGCGTCATATCTGATTTTGGCTGCAGACACATTAAGTGAGTGATGGAGCTATATGAAGTATTTTTTGTTTTTACTGGCTGCCTGTTTTGTGGGCATAATCTTTTATAATTCGTCGCTGCCCCTGCGGCAGTCATCCCAGCTTAGCGGCTGGGTGACTGCGCTGACGCAGCTTTTGGCGCAGCACCTGGATATCCAGCTGACGGGTGATGTGGAGCATCATATCCGCAAGCTGGCGCATTTTTGCGAATTTGCGCTGCTGGGTCTTTTGCTGTGCCATAGCTTCAGTGCTCTGGGCGTGTCGAATCGCACAGCAACCGGCTATATCCTGTTTTTGGCTTTGTTCGCGGCGGTGCTGGACGAATATATCCAAAGCTTTTCGCCGGGACGTGCCTGCAGGGTGACGGATGTGCTGCTGGATTTCAGCGGTGTGTTCTGCGCCTGGCTGGAATACCGCATCTGGCAGTGGTGCCGAAGATAATTAAACATGGAAGGCTGCAGCCTTTTGTTTGCTTCGGAATCTGTATCGGCAAAAAATATTGCTGTAATTATAAATTGCGCGCCAATCTGCTTGCACTCAAGGTTATCCTGTGCTATAATTTTGGTTAACAAATAGTGAGCGTTAAAACGGTCAAGGTTAACGTACCACTTATTTTTTTTACAGCATAAGCCTACCGATTAAATAGGTTATAAAAGGAGAAGAGAATATGAACCCGCAAGCATTAGCACAAGAAATTATTGATGGCAGAAGATTGACACGTCAGGACGATTTAAAAGCCTTTCTGACCTGCGACCTGCAGGAATTATGTGAAGGTGCAGATAAAATCCGTAAGCATTTTGTCGGCGAGCGCGTGGATTTGTGCTCCATTATCAACGGGCGCAGCGGCCGCTGTCCGGAAAACTGCAAATTCTGCGCGCAGTCCGCGCATAACCATACCGATTGCGAGGTTTACAGCTTCCTGCCGGAGGAGGATATCGTGAAGCTGGCCCGTCTGAACCAGGAGGAGGGCGTGCACCGCTTTTCCATTGTAACTGCAGGCAAGGCACTGACCGGTGAAGAATTCGATAAGGCGATTCATGCGTATGAGACTATGCATCGTGATTTGAAGATTGATTTGTGCGCTTCCATGGGCTTCCTTTCCCGTGAGCAGCTGCATCGTCTGCATGAGGCCGGTGTCACCAGCTATCATCATAACATTGAAACCTCTAAGCGCAACTTCCCCAATATCTGCACTACGCATACCTACGATATGAAAATCAACACGCTGAAGATGGTCAAGGAGGAGGGCATGTGCGCCTGCTCCGGCGGTATTATCGGCATGGGCGAAACTTGGGAGGACCGTCTTGATATGGCTATCAGCCTTGCTGAGCTGGGAATTGATTCTATTCCGCTGAATGCACTGATGCCGATTCCTGGTACGCCGCTGGAGCACCTGCCGAGTTTGAGCGAGGCGGATATCCTGCGTACTGTGGCCTTCTTCCGTTATATAAATCCGCTGGCCAACATTCGCCTGGGTGCAGGCCGTGCGTTGCTGACCAATGACGGTGAAACGGCCTTTAAGGCAGGTGCATCCGCAACTATTACCGGCAATATGCTGACTACTGTGGCCTGCGCTACGATTCGCAGCGACAGAAAGATGCTGAACCATATGGGCCGTGACATTAAGCCGGAATATATGACGGATGAAGAAGCTGCTGCTATTGATGCCAGAGCGGAACAGGCATAATTATACATTGCAAAAAAATCAGCTGCCTGCGGAGGAGAAAATCCTTTTGCAGGCAGCTTTTAGTTTTAGTTGGGTGGAGCAGGTTTGCACCAGTTTGCACCAGTTGAACCACTTTTTTCAGCCTTTTTGCTAAAAAACCGTAGGCTCGAAAACTTTAATATAATATAAATAAAAAGCACTTAAAGTTGCTCTAAAGCCCATAAAATAAAGGGTTAGAACCCTTACGAAGACTTTACTTACAGGGATATATATTAGGGGTTGTGGAGCAGTTTTTATTTTTGCACCAAAAGTAGTGGTGCAAGTGGTTCAAGTGGTGCAGAGAGAGCTGACAAGAAAATAACTAAAAACTATTTTACTATTTTCTTATAGATACCTCTATCCAGAAAATCAATAAAGCCTTTATCTCTGAGAAGCTGTAATTGTTGACGGATTTTAGCTTTGATATTGTGATTATTGGGGTGCTTGATTGTTAGTAATGCTTCAAATTGGTACATGTCAGATAACGAAAACATTTCTGTTTTTATGCTGTTCACGCAATTTAATATGTCTAAAAGCCAGCCTCTGGAGCTTAGGTTGTCCGTATATAATAAGGATGCCTGTTGTACTTGCGCCTGAACCAGCTCTTGGGGGACAGGTACACTGTTATGAATGATATCGATTTTTGCCTGACTGGGAATTTTATCGATAAGAATATTACAGCCAATCCAACCTTTTCGCTGAGCATTATCGGATAAAGGTTTTCTTTGTTCGATGATATCAGGCACAAAGAAATGCTTAGGAATAAGCCAAAGATTGTTTACAGTTAAAAGCTGCTTGCTGTAATTCAAAATGAAGAAATCAGGATTGTTGTTGCTGGTTATTCTGTCAATAAATGTATGATAAGCGCCATCGGCAATTTTGTGACCGATGCTTCCCGCTTTGCTTTTAAGCTCGTATTCATTATTGCAGTTAGGACAGTAGAAATCAGCGACAGCTTTGTTGTTGGGAAAGTGATTAAGTGAAGCATTCCCGCAGTGGGGACAATACATGTATTCGCTTACCCAGCTTTCGGTCAGAATACGGATGATTTGCGATTGGCTGTGATAGTTTTGCGTTAAGGCAGTGTTAAAGTTGCAGTTCAACGTAGCACTCAACTCCCTTCTTCAGAATTAAGCATACTATAAATTAAAATTTACTTCAATAGAATTGTTTAAAAGTTGACGCATTGCTAAATTTGTAGTATGATCGTGATCCAATTAAAATATAGAAAGGGAAACGAGATTATGGCATATACAAGTTGTGTAAATGTAGCAATTAAAGAAAGCGATTATAATAAAATAAAAAGTGACAGTTTTTTTGACGAGCTTTTGATTAATGTTAGTAAAAGAGTAATATACGATGAAAATGGAAAAAAGATATGTATATTAAAGTGGAATAACGTAAAATGGTATACAACCAGAGATGATATAGTTAGTATTATTGATGTTTTTATGAATAGATTGCGTAGTTTAGCTGAATATGAATATTTACGTTTGGGACAGGATGTAGATGATATAGAGCATGAAATGAAGTTTTTGGGTAGAGCGTATTTTTCTTTAATAACAAAATAATAAGTCTAACCTCCTTCTCCCTTTGTCCTCATCGTTACCTAATGCAACATTTTAGTCAACAATAGTAACACAACAAGCATATATATATACCTAATCAGCTGCCTGCAGACGGAGCAACTCCTTCCGCAGGCGGCTTTTTGACGTGTGACACAAAGTTTGTTGAATTGTTTTTTGTTTACAACTCGTGAACATTAAAATTATTGAGAAAAAAATAGATTAATTAAATAAAAGCTGAAATAATATAGAAATAACTAAAAAATATAAAGAACTTTACAACTTGACTAGAAATGCTGCTAAGGGTATAATGTACACAATAACTAATACTGATAAGAATTTTAGTATAAATTTAGAATAAATTTATATAGAGAGATTTGTTTTAGGTGCAATAAATACTTAATAGATAAACAGGTGTGATTTCTGTACTGTCCCGCAGCTGTAAGGCGGAGCAGATTTTTTTATGTCACTGGGTAACCGGGAAGGCAAAATCTGCGTTGAAGCTAAGCCAGAAGAACTGCCTAAAATAAAAGCCATAGTTTTCTGCGATCGACAGAATAGGCATGCACTGGGATAAGTACGCCTTTTTGCTGATTGCAAGAGGGTGTTTTCTTTTATGTTTAAGTTGTTTAGTAATGATGGCTTGCCAAATAAACCTTTCGTTTTTTTCGTTAGTGCGTTAGTGGGAGTTGTTATAATAGGAGAAATCATTTATTGTG
>OLSD01000297.1_pt1 | contig 53561 bp, 51 predicted proteins | sample 1672211 | NCBI WGS metagenome assembly OLSD01 (sample SAMEA3136659, study PRJEB25190) | human gut metagenome | reverse complement strand
ACACTATACTTTTATATGTCAGATAGTGTATACTAGGCAGTGGAAGATCATACAAAAGAGAGAATGTTTTGTATATAAAAACTAAAATGTGGAGAGGAAGTTAAAATACGATGTACTACGTACCAGATGGCACAAAAGAGTGTGGATTTTATGAATGTAAAAAATGTGGAAACCGTTTCTTATCCTTACAGACAATGAACCGGATCCCATGTCCGGAATGTGAGGCAGAGATCGACTATGAGATCGGACCAGACGAATCCATGGAAGATGCTCTGGACACGGCAGAATTACTGGAAAAGATCATCGGTGAAGAAGAAGTAGAGAAAATGGATGGACTTCTGAGTCTTGCAATTACCGGTGGAGACTGTAACTGGATTTAATTTTCGGTTAAAAGTGTTGAATGGGTGGTTAGGAAAAACAAACGAAGTGTGTTATAATAGAAATATGAGTAAAAGAGGGAGAAAATAGATGGATATTCATGATTTGAAAATATTTCTGATGATCGCACAGGAAGGCAGTGTTCCCAAGCTATGCAGCCTTCACATTCCCATTTGTTATCAGTGCGATCGCAACTAAACAAACTATGGCATGTGCAGCAAATATGGGACATCCAATGCCATTTCTTCAGTATGTAGTTCTGGTCGAGACAATTATTGCAGCAGCACTTGTTGTTTATACTTATGTTCGTTTTATGGGGGCTATTTTCGGAGGAAAGAAATAAAAGATTTGACCGGACAGATAAAAAAGGGTAAACTTAAATTTATCAAGAATATGTCGGATGAGGGACGTCCTAGACACCGCAAGGGGCCGAAGAAGCAAAGCGTAAGGTAACATCTTCCTTTCGTGGAAACTGACAGGCAAAAAGGAAGGCGACCTGACGAATCTTTGGAGAGTGTGCAAAGAAAGCACCACCTACGAGGCTAGAACCAACTGGTAAAAGGACAGAGAAAACAGATGAACGATTTTTTTCGTGTATCTGTTTTTTTCTGCCCTTTTTATATGGGCACTAATATGAGATGAGACTGTTAGCAGGCAGTACGTGGTGGCATACAGAAGTATTATCCGAGGAAGAAGGGAAAGGGCATTTTTTGAATAAAATTTGACAGAAGAAAAAGAAAAGCTGGAGGAAAAAAAGATGAGAATGATGCTTGTAGGAGCCGGTGCTGTCGGTGAAAGTATTTTAAAAGTAATGCAGTGGAGAGACCAAAAGGGAGAATGGCTGAAATATGTGCTGGTCTGCGACTATGATCTGAAAAGGGCAGAGGAAGTTGTCGGTATGATGAAGGGGGATTCCCGTTTTGAAGCTTCTAAGATTGATGCGACAAATACAGAGAAAATGGCAGAACTGATCCGGGAGCATAAGATTGATTTTGTGATGGATGCAGCACCACCTTTTGCAAGTAATATGATTTTTGACGCTGCATTTAAAACGGGTGCAGATTACGGAAGCATGGGAACCTGGTCGGTTCCGATGGAAAATCCGGCTTACGGACTTGGTATTGAGAACAGCTATACTGAACCGATGACAAAATACAATTTTGACCGTCATGAAGCCTGGAAGAAGCAGGGGAATATGGCTGTGATCTGTATGGGAATCGATCCGGGTGTTGTAAATGTATTTGCAAAATACGCGGCGACAGAGCTTTTGGATGAAATAACAGAAGTTCATGTAAAAGACGGCGGAAATCTGTCTGTTCCGGGTGCAGATCCGGATGACATTATGTTTGGATTCAACGTGTGGACCGTGCTGGATGAGGTAATGAACCCGAATGTTGAGTATGATAAGGAGAAGGGCGGATTTATCGTAGAAAAAGCATTTGCAGGGCAGGAAGTCTATGAGATGCCGGAAGGAGTAGGAAAAAATACCCTGGTAAAGGTAGAGCATGAGGAAGTTGTGACGATGGCACGCTACTTAAGCCAGTATGGATTGAAAAAGGCAACCTTCAAGATCAGTCTTGATGAGAATCTGATCACGGCACTTAAGGTGCTGGATAAGCTGGGACTTCGCAGTATCAAGCCGGTGCAGGTAGGGGATGTGAAGGTAGTTCCAAGAGATGTGGTTGCAGCCTGTGCACCGCAGCCAAAAGATATCGGAGATGAGATGACCGGAAAAATGCTGGTCGGAGTACAGTGTATCGGAAAGAAAGACGGAAAGGAAAAAGAATACTTCCTGTATCAGCCATTTGATAATCAGGAGTCTATCGAAAGATGGGGAACCCAGGCTGTTACCGCCCAGACAGGATTTGGAGCAGCACTTGCACTGGAGCTGATCGGAAGAGGAATCTGGAAAGAAGCTGGGGTCTATGCACCGGAATATTTTGATCCGAAACCATACCTTGAATTAATGAAAGAAAGTGGTTATAAATACGGAATTATAGAGAAATAATCTGGATGCGCTCAGAGATGGTCTGAGAAAATAAACAAAATAAAGTTACGCGCAAAACGGTACAAAGTCATAGAAGAACTTTGTACCGTTTTGTGTGTGACAGGAAATCAGATCAACTTACACTCTTTGGCCCATTTGGTGACAAAGGTAAGAAACTTATCAAGTGCAGGAGAGAGTTCAGGTGTATCCAGATAGGCTACGGACAGATTCCTGCGGAAGTGTTCGGTAAAGGAACGGACACAGACGTTGAATGGAATATTATGAAGCAGAAGTTTGGGAAGTACAGTGATGCCAAAGCCCTGTTCCACCATTTTAATCGCGGTATAGTCTTCATTGATCCGAAATCTTACGTTAGGCGTGATATGGTTTAATCGGAATAATTTTCCGGTTTCATAATCAAAATCATCGGCGGAGAGAACAAAATCCTGTCCGTCAATATCGGCAAAAGATACCGTCAGCTGATCGGCAAGAGGATGGTCCAGGGAAGTAACCAGAACCAGTTCGTCGGTGCCGACAGGCAGATTTGGGAAATCCTTTGCGACATATTGCGAAACAAAGATACAGTCCAGTTCTTTTTTGTGAAGCTTTTCCGTCAGGTTCTGAAATCCGTCAACATAGAGCCGAAAGGTGATATTCGGGTATTCGGCAGAAAAATTTTTCAGTACTCCGGGGAGCCAGTTATAGGCAATGCTCTGCACCGTTCCGATGCGGATAAAACCACTGTCCAGATTGTTGATATTTGAGACGATCTGATCGATCCGTGTATTGGCGGAGCGGATATGCATAAGTTCTTCAAAGATGGGTTCTGTTCCGGGAAGTGCTTCCATTCCGTTTTTTGAACGCTTGAACAGCTTAAGACCAATCTCTTTTTCATAATTGCGGATAGTCTGGCTGACAGCTGACTGTGTGTAGTTGTGTTTTTGAGCAGCTTTTGAGATGCTCTGATTCTCATAGACATCAAGAATCACATCGTATTTAGACATGATGAAACCTCCCGTGGTGTTGATAAACAATGCTCTTTTACTATCTTACTTAATATAAGGAAGATAATCAATATCTGTGGGATTTTATTATAAATTTTTTTAAAATCAAACATAAGAAAAAGTGAAAATATAAGCGCAAATCAAAGAGTTAACAATGTATTAAGAAAAAGTGAAGTCTGATATCAGTTTTACAGACTTTTCAATGACCGGAAACTGGAATAGCATAGAACAGGGGAATGAAATTCAAAGGAGTTTAAGTGTATCATGAATTAAAGGAGAAGAATAATGGGATACAATTACTGGAACGGAACAGAAGCGGCACACCGCCGTGTTATGATGAAGGCGGCAGGATATTCGGATGAAGATATCCGTCAGAAACCGCATATCGGAATACCGAATTCTTACATGGCAGGTTCTCCCGGAACTGCGCATCTTCGCCAGGTGACAGAAGCTGTAAAAGAGGGAATCTGGGCAGCAGGAGGAATCCCGGTAGAATTCGGAATCCCGGCTACTTGCGGAAATGTGGCAAATGGTGCGGATGAGATGAAGTATGAGCAGGTAGGAAGAGATATCGTGGCAATGTCCATCGAATTTGTATCCAGAATACATAATTTCGATGCGATCTGCTGTGTGGCATCCTGTGATCTGATCATTGCCGGATGTTATCTGGCAGCGTGCAGACTGGATATTCCGGCTCTGGTAGTGACCGGGGGATCAATGCAGGCCGGAAATTACTGTGGTAAGACAGTTGTAGAGGCAGATCTGGATGCAGCAAGATTCTCAGGTGCTTCCGAAGCTGAGTTATTTGAAATGGAAGAAAGCGTCTGCCCGTCATTCGGTGCCTGCCCGTCCATGGGAACAGCCAACACGATGCAGATGTTAGGTGAGGTATTGAACCTTGTTATGCCGGGAACATCTACGATTCCTGCATCAGATAATGCAAGACTTCGTGCTGCAAGAACAGCAGGAAAATACATGGTACAGCTTGCCAGGTCCGGAAAGACACCAAAAGATCTGATCACCAAAGATGTTCTGGAAAATGCGATCATGTTTGATATGGCAGTTGCAGGATCAACCAATGCGGTACTGCATATCCTGGCATACGCATATGAACTTGGTATCAAGCTTACACTGGCAGATTTTGAAAAGTATGCGAAGGAAATTTACTGCATCAATGCAGTGATTCCAAGCGGACCGTATACAGTTGTAGATTTTCATTATGCCGGCGGTGTAAAGCAGGTCATGAAGCAGCTTGCCGGTAAAATCCATACCGATGCGCCGACGATTTACGGGGATACAACTTGGGGTGAACTCCTCGATTCTGTGAAAAGCGCGCCAAATAAAGTCATTCATTCGCTGGAAGATCCTGTAGCAAAAGAACCGGGACTTAAAATCATGCGGGGAAATATTTCTCCGGCAGGGGCGATCGTACGTCCGACAGCAGTATATGAAGAAGTAAAATACATCAAAGGTGCGGCAAAAGTGTATGAATGCGATCAGGATGCATATAGAGCCATTATGGCAGGCGAGATTGTTGCGGGGGACATTCTTGTTATCCGCTATGAAGGCTGTAAAGGAGCACCGGGTATGAAAGAGCTGATGCTTAGTATCGATGCGCTGATCGGACTTGGACTTGATAAAAAGGTCGGGCTTATCACAGACGCGCGTTTCTCCGGATTCAACTACGGAGCAATTGTCGGACATGTTTCTCCGGAAGCTTATGACGGCGGTGTGATCGCTTTGATCGAAAATGGTGATGAAATTGAGATGGACATTGCAGGGGGAACCGTCAATCTTCTCGTATCTGATGAGATTTTAGCAGAAAGAAGAAAATCCTGGGTACGTCCGCCGCTTAAGCAGCAGAAGGGTGTTTTAAATATTTACGCACAGAACTGCAGACCGGCAGAAGAAGGCGGTGCAATGCAGCCATGGGCACTGGATGCAGACTACGGATATCATCACGAATAAAAGTATTGGTATGGATAAGGAGAGAACGGGTATGTTATTGCTTTCAAAAGAGGATATTAAAAGTGTAATTACAATGAAAGATATGATCGAAGCGGATAAGCAGGCATTTAAGATGGTTGTCGATGGTACGGTAGATACACCACTTCGTACAGTCATCAATGGAAAATATGACGGCGCATTTCTGTTTATGCCGGCCTATGCTCCGGAATTAGATGCAGCAGCCATGAAGGTGATCAACATTTTTCCACACAATATCGATAACAATCTGATGACATCACCGGCGCAGACTATGCTGATCGACGGAAAGACAGGATATGTGATCGCGATGCTGGATGGAACTTATGTGACACAGCTTCGTACGGGGGCCTCTTCCGGTGCAGCATTCGATCTGCTTGGAAAAAAGGAATGTAAAAAAGGTGCAATGATCGGTACAGGGGGACAGGCAGCAGCTCAGCTTGAAGCAATGCTTGCAGCCAGAAAATTGGAAGAAGTAAAGATCTTTGACCTGAATGAAGAAAGATGCAAAGCATTTGCCGAAGAAATGCAGAAGGGACTGGCTAAATACGGTGCAAAAATCATACCGGCCAAGGATTCAGATGACTGTATCGAAGATGCAGATCTTATTATCACAGTGACTCCTTCCGCAAAACCGGTATTTGACGGAACAAAGGTAAAAGCCGGTGCAACCATCAGCTGCGTAGGTACTTATGAGCCCCATAAGCATGAGCTGGATCCGGCAGTTTTACCGAGAGCATCTAAGATCATCTGTGATTCAAAAGAGGCGGCACTTTCAGAAACGGGGGATCTTCTGATTCCGATCGCAGACGGAATCATTACAGAAGAGGATGTGCTTGGAAGTCTTGGAGATGTGATCAATGGAAAGATCAAAGGACGTGAAAATGACGAAGAAATTATCGTATATGAAACTGTAGGAGTTGCTGCGCAGGATCTGGTGGCAGCAAAGGTGATTTATGATAAGGCAGTAGAAGCCGGAAAAGGACTTCGCTGGGGAGAATAATCTAAAAAGAGGATGTAAATACAAAAAACACGGAATATTTCCGTGTTTTTTGTATTTTAAAGAATAGCTTTGTGATAAGATAAATGAGAACAATAATTTAAAGAAAAGGAAACAAGAGAAATGCTAACTACATGGATTCAGGCAGTATACCAATTTTTATGGGGAGATCTTTTAAGGATACCACTTCCGGGAGGCTCCTCTTTTGGTGTGTCACTGCTTATTATTTTGCTGATTCCCACAGGAATCTATTTTACGATTAGAACAAGATTTTTGCCGGTTCGTCTTTTTGGCGATATGGTTCGCGCACTTACCGGGAAAAAGAAGGAAGATGGCAGTCTGTCGACCTTTCAGACACTGATCGTCTCAACTGCAACGAGAGTCGGAATGGGAAATCTGGTTGGAGTAGTCGCTGCCGTTTCCGCAGGTGGTGCCGGTGCGGTATTCTGGATGTGGATCACAGCGATCATCGGTTCTTCAACTGCGTTTATCGAGGCAACACTTGCACAGCTTTATAAAGAAAAAGATCCGCTTTACGGAGGCTACCGCGGAGGTCCGGCATATTATATGCATCATTATGTAGAGAGACGGACAGGAAAGACAAAGAAACATGTCTGTATTGCGGTGCTCTTTGCAATCTCAGGGCTTATCTGCTGGGCCGGGATCAGTCAGGTGATCAGTAATTCGGTTGCATCTTCTTTTGAAAATGCATTTGGGATTCCGCCAATTTTTACGACGGTGATTCTGGTAGCCGTTGCGGCAGTGATTGTACTGCGAAAAAATGCCACAGTAAAGGTGTTGGATATTCTGGTTCCAATCATGGCAGTCTGCTATTTTGTGATTACGATAGTCATTATCTTATTGAATATCCGAAGCCTTCCGGGTGTATTTGAGCGGATTATCCAGGAAGCGTTTGGAATCCGTCAGGCAGCAGCCGGAGGGTTCGGAGCAGTTCTTATGAATGGTGTAAAAAGAGGGTTATTTTCCAACGAAGCGGGTTCGGGATCAGCACCATGCGCAGCTGCGGCTGCAGAATGTGATACGCCTGTAAAAGCAGGATTTATACAGGCATTGGGTGTATTTATAGATACAATTGTGATCTGCAGCTGTACGGCGATGATCATGCTTCTTGTGCCGGAAAAGATGATAGCAGGACTGGAAGGAATGGAGCTTTTGCAGACAGCAATGAATTATCATCTCGGTAAATTTGGCGTGATCTTTATTGCGGTTACGTTGTTCCTTTTCAGCTTTTCAACGTTTCTTGGAATCCTGTTTTATGCAAGAGGAAATGTGGCATATCTTTTAGGGGATAAGTGGTGCTGGCAGACAGCATATAAAATCCTCGCACTTGTGATGCTCTTTATCGGAGGAATTGCGGCTTATCATATTGTATGGGATCTTGGCGATGTGGGAATCGGACTTATGACGATTTTTAATATTGTGACTTTGTATCCTATGGGTGGAGAGGCACTGGAGGAATTGAGGAAGTACGAAAAAAATAAACAGTAGGAGAAACTGGAGAATGTCAAAAGATGAATATTTAATTACAGATGCGCCTCTTAAAGCATTAACTGTTTTTGCAATGCCTATGATTTTAGGCAGCTTTTTTCAACAAGTATATAATATGGCTGATTCTATTATCGTAGGTCAGTTTGTTGGTTCGTCTGCACTGGCGGCAGTCGGTGCCTGCGCTGCACTTACGAATGTCTTCATTTGTATAGCATTGGGTGCCGGTGTAGGTGCAGGAGTGCTCGTGAGCCGTTATTTTGGAGCCAGAGATTATAGTAAAATGAAAACAATCGTGTCAACATCATTGATCAGCTTCCTGATTCTAAGCGTACTTCTGGGTATATTTGGCTTTTGTTTTTCCCATTCGATGATGAGTTTATTACAGACACCTGCTGATATACTGGATGAAGCAGTACTGTACCTTCGTGTTTATTTTGTGGGATTTCCGTTTCTGTTTATGTATAACATCCTTTCAACGATGTTTACCTCGATCGGTGAATCAAAGATTCCATTGGGACTGTTGATATTTTCTTCTATTTTGAATATTTTTATGGATCTCTGGATGGTGGCCGGACTTGGTTTGGGGGTATTTGGTGCAGCTCTTGCAACCCTCATTGCGCAGGGGATTTCGGCAGTGTTTTCACTTTTGATTTTCTTTAGCCGGATGCGTCGATATAAAAGTCATTTTGACTGGTTTGATGGGAAGGAATTGCATTCCATGCTTCGGATCGCTGTGCCATCTGTTCTTCAGCAGTCTACAGTGTCAATTGGCATGATGATCGTACAGGCAGTTGTAAATCCATTCGGTACACAGGCACTTGCCGGTTATTCGGCAACGATGCGGGTAGAGAACGTTTTTTCACTGATCTTTGTATCCATTGGAAATGCAGTTTCACCGTATGTTTCCCAGAATTTTGGCGCAAAGAAAATGGAACGTATCAAAAAAGGATATCATGCGGCACTGGTGTTGGATTTATGTTTTGCAGTTCTTGCTTTTATAGTCATTGAAACGCTGCATATCCAGATTTCCTCGTTATTCCTGGGGAAAGACGGAACTGCCCTGGCATATCAGGTGTCTGGGGATTATATGAGATGGCTTGGTTACTTTTTCATTTTTATGGGTATCAAGATGGCAACAGATGGAGTCCTCCGTGGACTTGGTGTTATGCGCCCGTTTCTCGTCGCCAATATGGTAAACCTTGCAATCCGCCTGACAGTTGCTTTGATTTTTGCACCTCGTTTTGGTATTGAATTTGTCTGGCTTGCTGTACCGGCTGGCTGGTTTGCCAATTTTGTGATTTCCTATGTGGCACTCAGAAAATCGTGGCCAACTGATAAAGCAGCTTCAGTTTGCTAACTGTCTGTTTATTCCGGAAATAGAATTACCCGCACCAACGGTGCGGGTAATAGCATAAGTCAGCAAGAATATAAAATCAGAAATATAATGCCGAAAATCCTTATGGAAGCGGATGACCTGCAGCCAGGTACAGCTCATACCATTCTTCGCGAGTCAGTGTTATCTCACATGCTGCGATAATTTCTTTCAGGCGGCTTTCGCTTGCAGTTCCGGTAATGATTTGCATATTTGCCGGGTGGCGTAAAATCCACGCAGCCGCAATGGTAGTGTCGCTGACATTATATTTTTCGGCCAGTACATGAAGCTTTTGATTCAGTTCCGGGTATTCGTCACTTCCGAGAAAGCATCCTTTCCATGCCGGCATCTGAAATGGTGACCAGGCCTGGAGGGTGATATCGTGGAGGCAGCAGTAGTCGAGCAGACTTCCGTCGTGGTCAATTGAACCGGGGGTTTCCATATTGACTTCCATGCCATTTGCAACAAGATTGGAAACCGGAATGCTGAATTGAACCTGGTTGACAACGAGCGGTTGGCAGACATACTTCTGCAGCAGTGCAATCTGCATCGGTTTGTGGTTTGAAACACCAAAATGGCGGACCTTTCCGCTCTCAAACAGAACATCAAATGCGGCAGCAACCTCTTCCGGTTCTACGAGTGCATCCGGACGGTGAAGCAGCAGAAGATCGAGATAATCTGTCTGAAGCCGTTTTAAAATACCATCGACGGATTTCAAAATGTGCTCTTTTGAGAGATCATAACAACCTTGACGGATGCCGCATTTTGACTGCAGGTAAATATCTTCCCGTTTCAGGGATGGATCGCCGGCAAAGGCTTCGCCGAACACAGTCTCACTCATACCTCCGCCGTAGATATCCGCGTGATCGAAGAAATATGCGCCCTGTTCCAGTGCAGAGTGAATGAAATGGTTCATTTCCTCCTTCGATTTTTCAGAAAGCCGCATGCATCCGACTGCAATGGAAGGAATTTTTTGCAAATGATTGCCTAAAATAGTTTCTCTCATGATAAAAATCTCCTTTGTAATGATTTGATATTCGCGGAATTTTTCCGTAAAGCAAGTATGGAAGAAGTCCGGAAGTACAGAAATAATAATTGTTATACTTTGGACCACTTTGATACCAGATTGCTACGTGCTTTGCACTCTTACAATCCACCATAGTATCATCATATCATAGAAGCGCACTCGAGAGTCAATGAAAAAAAGATAAAAGACGAAATTCCTACGAACTGTGAAGTTAAGCAGTTTGTAGGAATTTTTTTGGAAAAAATTACAACCCAAAAATCAATGTAAATACAACCTTATAATGTTAAAATAAATATGTATATTCAACATATTTGTTGAAAAATAATGGTGCTTGAATAAAGGAGGGACAGCCGGAATGAATTTAAAAGAAGTTTATGAAGCGAAGAAATAATAAAAGAATTTATTGATGATTATGGTGAAGATTATATTGAGCATTCTACAAAGAAAAATCCAGTAGCAGTCATGGGAAATGGTGATGTGACAGGATATGTTTACATTGTAAAAACACATGCATTATAGCTATTAAATTTGAGTAAGAGATAGAAGAGCAGATATTATATCTTGAAAAAAGTAATTTGCGTAGCAATCAATAAAGAAAATTAAACCTTGAAATATGAACTTGTGGGTTCTGTTTTCCAGAATCCCAAGACACAGCTGGTTTTCTGGATGCTAGAAAAATCAAATTGTGGAGGTTCAAAATTTAGTTGTAGAGAAGAAAAATACTGGCTATAATATAAAAAAAGAAGAGAAATTTTCCCGAAACTTTGTGAAAACAAAGAAGTAAATAAGATAGTATAAAAGGATGTGACATTATGGTAAAAAAGGAATCTGTAACTATTAATGTTCCAACAGGAATGGCAAAATATTTGGTGACGTTGAATCCAGAAGCTGAGCTTACTAGAAATGCGTTATTGTTGTACCCATATATCTTGAATCAAACAATTTCGCATGGGCGCGCAGCGGAAATTCTTGGTATAAGAAAATCAGAGTTGATAGATTTATATGATAAGCTGGGTTATTCTTATTTTGATATGACAATGGATGAACTGGATGATGAACTGGATACTTTCAGGCGGATGAAGGAGAAGGAGGTTTCTGTATGATTGTTGTATCAGATACAACACCACTTATATCGCTTCTTAAAATTAAGCGTGTGGATTTGCTGAAAGAATTATTTGGAGAAGTATTGATTCCACAGGCAGTATTTGATGAATTGACAAGTGATAAGCGTTTTCAAGTGGAAGCAGATCAAATTTGTCAAAAGGAATTCATTTTTGTGAAGCGAGTAAATGTTCCAGAATCCGTTAATATCTTAAAAAGAGCAACTGGACTTGATCAAGGCGAGAGTGAGGCAATTGTTTTGACAGACGAATTGAAAGCAGATATCTTGTTGATGGATGAGGCAAGGGGGAGAAATGTATCTGCTCAAATGGGACTTAGTATAATGGAAACAATTGGAAAATGAAAGCCAGTAGATAGTATTACGTTACGTTGAAGTCAATAGATTCCTCTTTACTTTCCCGACACAACTGCTATAATATATCAGACAGCAAGTAAAGGCAAAACAGAGAGGAATTCTATAATGGACATTATACAAAAATTTGGTAACGCAGTGAGCAGTATGTCTCTGGAGGATCCCGGGAAGGCGCGCAGGCTTCTTCTTACAGGATACCGACTTCAGGAGAAACGACTGCTCTTTTTTTCAGATAAAAAGCTGCCAAAATCGGGACAGTATGTAGCAAGAATTGTTATGAAAAATATCATCCAGACACTTTCAAAGCCTGAAAATTCAGCGATGGTCAGCATCTTTGTTCCGGGAGAGCTTTTGACGGCGGCAGGGCTGACTCCGTATTCGGTAGAAGCAATGTCCTGCTTTATCGCGGGAACAAGATGTGAGCAGACATTTTTGAGAAAAACAGAAGAAGAGGGATTTCCGGAAACGATGTGCTCCTATCACAGAGTTTTCCTTGGAGCGGCACTATCCGGACTTGTGCCAAAGCCAAAATGTATGATCTACACAAATCTAGCATGTGACAGCAATATGATGACCTTCCCGTATCTGAAGCAGAAAAATATGCTTCCGGGATTTTTTATAGATGTACCATATGACAAGAACGAAGATTCTGTAAAATATGTGGCAGATCAGCTCCGGGAGTTGAAAGCATTTTTAGAAGATGTTACTGGAAAGAAAATTTCCGAAGAGGCAGTACGGCAGGCGGTCAATAACAGCAACCAGGCAGCCGCATATTATCATGAACAGCTGGCACTGCGCAAAGAACATGATCCGGTCACGAGCCTGACCAATGAGCTGTACGCGATTTTCATGTGCCACCTCATGGTGGGTTCGCAGGAGGCAGTCAAGTACACGAAATTGCTTCTGGAAGATGTGAAAAAGGCACCGAAGAGCGAAGGTCTGCATATTCTCTGGATGCATATGATGCCATTTTTGCAGGAACCGGTAAAGGATATTTTCAATTACAGTGACCAGATTCATATCAGTGCCTGTGACTTTGTGGCAGACGGATTTCAGAAGACACATTATGAAGATCCGTATGAGTCCATGGCAGAAAAGATGGTGAACTGCATTTACAATGGAAGCGTCAGGCAGAGAATCCAGAAGGCAAAAGAGCTTGCGGCGCAGACAAATGTGGATGGAGGAATCCTTTTTACACATTGGGGATGCAAAGGTACGATCGGAGCTTCCAGTCTGATCAAAGGATCGCTTGAGGAAGCAGGAATCCCGACCATGATCCTTGATGGAGATGGATGTAATCCGGCAAACAGCAGTGATGGACAGATTTCTACAAGACTTCAGGCTTATATGGAGATGCTGAAGGTAAATAAAGCAGAAAAATATGCCGCAAATCACGGAAAGGGGGCTGGGTCAGATGATACATTATGTCTGTAAATATACGCCGATAGAGTTATTGAATGCATTTGGAGAAGAGTGTGCCGTACTGGAGGAAATGCCGGAGAACTTTGAAATGTCGGATCAGATCGCACACGCAAATCTGTGCGGCTTTGGGAAATCTGTGATTCAGGCAGTTCTGGAAGGAAAGGTCAAGCAGCTTGTACTTGTGAACTGCTGTGATTCTGCCCGGAGAGTTTATGATATTGTAGAGAGCACCGGAAAATGCAAATTTTTATATATGCTGGATCTTCCGCATGAAGATAATGAATGTGAGAAGGTAAAGTATGCACAGGCAATCATGCGTCTGAAAAAAGCATACGAAAAATTTTCCGGAAAAACATTTGATAAGGAAGCATTTTTAAATTCATTTACAGAAAATGAGACAGAAATGAAGCCATACATTGGTCTGATGGGTGTGCGTGTAACGGGTATTCTTGAAAAAATGATCCGGGATAATATTCAGATGGACGTGGACAATCTTACCTGCACCGGCGGAAGACAGCTTGCAGTTGTTCCGGAGCAGATGAGACAGATGGATGAAGAAAAAATGTTTCTGGCTTATGCGGATGCCCTGCTTTGCCAGATCCCATGTTTCCGAATGAATAACAACACTCGGAGAAATCAGCTGTATCTGGATCCAAACCTGAAGGGAATTATTTATCATACGATCAAATTCTGTGATTATTATGGATTTGAATATGCGAGCATTAAAAAGAATATCAAAGTACCGCTTCTGAAAATCGAGACGGATTTTACAAGTCAGAGCGCTGGACAGTTACTGACGAGAATCCAGGCATTTGCAGAAACGATTGAAGGATCGGAAGACATGGATCCGGGAAAAGGAATCAGTGAGGAGGCAAGAAAAAAGATGGAGTCAGGAATATATTATGTAGCAGGGATCGACAGTGGCTCTACAAGTACAGACGTTGTGATTTTGGATCAGGACGGAAAAATTAAATCTACGATGATCATTCCGACAGGCGGCGGAGCGATGATGAGTGCGGAGAAAAGTCTGGATCTTGCTGTAGAGAAGGCAGGAATTAAGGAAGAAGAAATCGTTAGAATTGTCACGACGGGATATGGACGTGCTTATATTGAAAGCGGGGATGACAGTATTACAGAGATCACCTGTCATGCCAAAGGTGCGCATTACCTGAACCCGAATGTGCGGACGGTGATCGATATCGGCGGACAGGATATCAAGGCAATCAGCATCGATGAAAATGGCGCAGTAAAGAATTTCCTGATGAATGACAAATGTGCGGCAGGAACCGGAAGGTTTCTGGAAATGATGGCACGGACTTTGGGACTTTCTCTTGAAGAGATGAGTACAAAAGGATTGGAATGGAAGGAAAATATTGTGATTTCCAGTATGTGTACGGTGTTCGCTGAGTCAGAGGTGGTATCACTTGTGGCTCAGAATAAAGATGTGGCAGATATCATCCATGGTCTGAATGTGTCGGTTGCTTCGAAAGTAGGAGCACTGGCGGCACGTCTTGGGAAAAAGAATCCGGGAGAATATATGATGACAGGCGGAGTGGCAAAGAATCCTGGAATCATCAAAGCACTGGAAGAAAAGCTGGATGCGAAATTGTATATTTGCGACGAGGCACAGCTTTGTGGTGCACTTGGAGCTGCATTGTTTGCATATGAGAAGTGCAGTGTGTAGAGGCTGTGTTTGTAATCACCGGACATTATTTTATATTGCATAAAAAAGAGAAACCTTACCAATTTTCAGACGTAAAAATTGAAAACCGGTAAGGTTTTTTACGCATATCGCCATGCAATATGCAATTATCTTTTATTTCATTGCATCTTTAATTGCGTCAAGCAGCTCTTCATAGGTTTCATATGCCGGGATCTGCGGATAATCCGCTTTGATCTTGTCTGTTGAACGGAATAAAAATCCTGCCTTACTTGCCTGGATCATACCCAGATCGTTGTAAGAATCCCCACTTGCAATCGTTTCAAATCCGATGGATTGCAGTGCCTTTACGGTTGTTAGTTTGGAATTTTCCACACGCATCTTGAAGTCTGTGATCTCGCCGTTTTCTGCAATTTCCAGACTGTTGCAGAAAAGCGTCGGATGACCAAGCTTTTCCATGAGCGGCATTGCAAATTCGGTGAAGGTATCACTAAGAAGGATTACCTGGGTGAAGGAACGTAGCTCATCCAGGAAGTCTTTTGCGCCCGGAAGCGGATCAATTTTGGAAATTGTTTCCTGAATTTCTTTGATCCCGAGACCATGCGCTTTTAAAGTATCCAGTCTCCAACGCATCAGTTTGTTATAATCAGGTTCATCTCTTGTGGTTCTTTTCAGTTCCGGAATTCCACTTGCTTCTGCAAATGCAACCCAGATTTCCGGTACAAGTACTCCTTCGACATCCAGACAAGTAATATACATATGTTAACCCTCCTGTACTTTCTGTTTTTTGCTTTCTATCATACCATATATCTGTTTATTTTGCATTCTTTTTTGCAATTGATTAAAAATTGCGGGTTCCATTTTGGAATGTGTGCAAACCGGAAAGATATTGACGATAAATTTTTTCAGGGACTATAATATAAGTATCTGTGACAAAAGAGGGATGTTTCGGAATGAATCATTGAAAAAAGAAAATCTGCCGAAACATATTTTGCTCAAATTGCATAAAGGAGAAAAAGGATGAATAACTTTATTTTTGAAAATAAAACGAAAGTATATTTCGGGAAAGGATGTGTCGGCGAGTATTTGCCGAAAATCGCTGCGGTGCATGGGGATAAGGTTCTGCTTGCCTATGGCGGCGGCTCGATCAAGAAAAATGGAGTTTATGAGGAAGTCATAGCGGCACTTGAAAAAGCCGGGAAAACGATCATTGAATTTCCGGGGATCATGGAAAATCCGACTTATAAGAAGGTGCTTGAAGGCACAAAGCTGGTAAAGGAAAAACAGGTGGACTGGATCCTTGCAGTCGGCGGTGGTTCGGTTATGGACTGTAGCAAGGCAATTTCCATGGCAGCGGTCAGCGAGAAAGATGTGTGGGATGAGTACTGGGCGAAGAAGGGTGTTGTGGATTTTGAACCAATGCCACTTGGCGTGATCGTAACAGCGTCCGGAACAGGCAGCGAATGCAACGGGGGAGCAGTTATTACCAATGAAGAGGTCATGATCAAGACAGACCGGGATTATCCGAAATGCAATCCGGAATTTGCATTAATGGATCCGACTTACACTTATACTGTTCCGACAAAACAGATGGTGGCAGGAAGCTTTGATATCCTGTCTCACGTTATGGAGACTTATTTCAGTGAGCCGGATGAGGATAACGTATCAGATGATATTTCGGAAGCTCTGATGCGCGGCGTGATAACAAGTCTTCGTGCGGCATTGGTAAATCCGGAGGATTATACAGCAAGAAGTAATCTGATGTGGCTGTCTACCATGGCGGAGAACCGGATCATCAAGCTCGGCAAAAAATGTGATTTTGAATGCCATCAGATGGAGCATCAGATCAGTGCTTATATCAACTGCAGTCATGGATGTGGACTTGCTGTGCTGCATCCGGTTTATTATCGGCATATCTGTCAGGCAGGCGCAAAGAAATTTACCCGATTTGCGGAAAATGTATGGAAAATTCCGAGAAATGGACGTACCGATGAAGAGATGGCTGAAGCTGGCGTAGAGGCATTGGCTAATTTTATCAGAGAGATCGGACTTCCGACAACACTTCGGGAAGTAGGCGTGGAGAAAAAAGAGGATCTGAAAGAAATTGCGGATTCTTGTTATCTGGTGGATGGAAGTTATAAGAAGATGACACATGAGGAGATTCTGGAAATATTTCTGGAGTGCTTCTAAGGACAATAGCTAAAAGGTGATATTGATTCACTGGGGCTTCAGAAGCCGTGCTATGTGGATGAACAGACGCACTACCGCTATTATGACATCAAACAGAATGCCTGTCTGGACATGATTCAGTATATGAAAGAGCTTGGAATGGAACTGAAAGAGATTAAAGAGATCCCTGTGCCGGAAAGGGTACAGGGATCTCTTGTCTCAGGTAGTAAAATTTCTATACTGGATGGATATCTTGGTTAAGGTGATCTGAAGTGTTTTGAGGATTTGTTTCCTCCGAGTGTTCATTCACCGGAAGATATTCATACTTCGGAATGAAATCCCGTTTATCGTACAGTTTATAATACTGAATGAAAATACGGTCCATAACTTTTGGAATCTGACTTTCATCTGATTCAAATAAAATGATCAGATACTGCAGGGCACTATACCGTGTACACACGTCAATCCTACGGATCTTGTGACGGATCGCTTCCTCCATGTATTCCAGTGCCTGTTCAATATTTTCAATATACATCATAGAATCCGGAGCGGTTTCCATTGTGACCATGACCAGGAAACAATGGTATTTATGTCGTTCTCCAAGTTGGTTGATGTACTCATAAATCTTAGAAAATTCACGGTAATTAAGATTAAGTGCTCCGGAATAGTTTCCGCTGTTGCGAAGTACTTTTGCCACAAGGGAAAGATCTTTTGCTACGCTGGAAACCGGGAATACGATATTGCCCATCTGTTGATAGAAAAAGAAGTTGTGTTTTCCGTTTTGCTTGACATAATAGAGTGCTTTATCTGCTTTGGAAGAACATTCGTCAAAGGAATCTCCCTTGGTACACATGCAAAGTCCGGCAGAAATGGATGCAACACGGATCTCAAAATCTTTTTTCTTCTCAGAATCAAAGCGGGAAAACAGAGTTTCCATAAGCTCGGATATTTCATTTTTACCGGCATCCGGTACAAAAAGAAGGAATTCATCGCCACCAAACCTGCAGCCAACCGAATTTCCGATATGCTTGGAGAGGAGAGCTCCAAGTGCTTTCAGTGCACGGTCGCCGGCTTTATGACCGTAGATATCATTTATCTTTTTCAGATTATCCATATCCATAAAGATCAGACAGCCATTGTGTTCCTGCATCAGCTGTGCGATCATTTTCTGACCGGTATTTCGCATAGGGAGTCCGGTAAGAAGATCAAAATTTTCTGATTCCTCCTGGCTCTTCATCGTATTCATAACATTGGAAATGAAGTTGCTGATTTCAAATTCCATGCCAGGAAGAGCTGGCTCGTCATCAATTTCCAGATAAGTATCTGTGATCGTCAGACGATTCTCATCCATCAGTCTGAGAAAAATATCTGCGATTTCCGGATCGAACTGAGTTCCTCTGTTTTTGCGTATTTCTTCATAAATTGTTTCTTTTGGAAGAGAATTACGGTAAATACGGCGGGAATTCATTGCGTCATAGCTGTCAGCAACAGCAACGATTCGCGCATGAATCGGAATTTCTTCACCTTTTAGACCGTCCGGATAACCATGGCCATCATAACGCTCATGATGAGATCGGGCAACTTCGGTTACATGATTGATGATCGAAACATTTTTCAAAATCTCAGCACCAATAACCGTATGTTCCTTAATAACAGCGTACTCTTCGTTTGTCAGTTTGGATGGCTTGTTTAAAATAATATCAGGGATGCCGACTTTTCCGATATCATGCAGATGAGCTGCATGTCGGAGATTGACGATTTCAGAGCGATTCCAACCCATTTCCTGCGCAATCAGTGCAGAGTATTCCGCAACACGATGGGAGTGCCCTCTGGTGTATTCGTCCTTGGCCTCGATGGTTGTAGAGAGAGTCTGCATCATCTGTAAGGAAATTTTTTCCATCTGCCGTTTACGTTTCAAAAGCTCCTCTTTTTGACGATGCATTTCAATGGTATGCACATTCTTTATTGTACGGATAATGTTAATGAAAAGAAGGATCAACATGCTGACACCAATAAAAAGACCGGAAATCAAAACTACAAAATATGTAGAAATGGATTCGATGGCGATGGCAAGCATTGCAATGATCAGGCCAATCAGCACCAATTTGTTTTTCCGGTATTCTTTCTTTCGCATATCCAGACAGAAAGTCAGGAAAACCAGAAAGAAGGTGACTGCAAGAATCACGTGGGCGCCCGGCAGAGTTTCAATAAAATCAGCAGTGCCAGTCAGATGAAGAACCAGACAGATCAAAAAGTTACCAAATGCCGCACAGCCGAGGTAAAAGTAAGGCTTTTTATAACGCCCCTGCTGAATGAGATCTGCATAAAAAAGTACCGGGATCGGAACGAGCATGATCATCACAAAGCATAAAGTCCCCAGTGCAGATGGATTCGGAACTATAAGCTGTCTGAGCTTGGATTCGCCGAGCATCCATGTAGCTCCCATGGTCATGCACCATCCAAGATATTCCATATCGAATTTTCTGTCATAGACAATTCCGAGTGCGATACTGAAAAGGATGGTAATGATACCGGCGAACAAGATAAAGAAAGCAATAATAGTCTCAAGCCCGTAAGATTCAAAAATATATTCCCAGATATCACTCTTGTCTCCGGAATAGATCTCATTGACTACACCGGAATAGTTAGAGGTATTGGTAGTCAGCTCAATACGGAGTTCTTTTCCTGCATCTGCTGCTGAAGTAGGACAGAAAACATAACAGCTGGCAGAATATTTCCCAGTCAGTCGATGGTCTTTGGTTGAGTATTCAGTGCGAAGCACTCCGTCAATATAGAAACGGATATCCTGCAGAGAGGAACGTATAGCAAGTGAACTTTGCGTATAATTTTCAGGAAGTGTTGTGGTAATGACCATAGTCTCTTTTGCAGGAACATTGTAATGTCCGGGGACGGCAATCTGTTCTTTGCTTCCATCGGAGTGAATCCAGGTAAAAGTACCACGATATGTGATGTCGCTGGATTGGATTTTGGCATTGTGATTGTTAATTCCTGTGAATTGTATTACCAGAAACCAGATAAGTATCAGGAACATCAGAAGATAGTAAAATCCGATCTGGATTTTGCTTATTTTATAGTTTTCTTTTGTCAAAACAGAGACTCCTTATCTACAATTTTGGTCTATTTGAAGATATTATACGATGTGAGTGTCAAAAGTGAATTTTGCCACTTACTGATGTAACCGGATTGCTCCATTGCTACGCAATTCCCACAATCCTTAAACATTATTATACTATTTGCGGACAATATTTGCAATTAAAGAGAAGGAGGAATGGTGGAAAAAGACAGGTCATGGAAGTTGAGAAATACCAGAAGATAGATTATAATTTTCATAAAATATTTTGTGTATGAAAGGGAACGTAAAATGGTAAAATTAAGCACACTTTGTTATATTGAACAGGATGGAAAATATCTGATGCTTCACCGGACTGTCAAAGAAAATGATATCAATAAAGACAAGTGGATCGGAGTAGGCGGTCATTTTGAAAAAGGGGAAAGCCCGGAGGAATGTCTTCTTCGTGAGGTATGGGAAGAGACGGGATACACGCTGACATCCTGGAGATATCGTGGGATTGTAACCTTTGTATATGGCGAAGATGTAGTAGAATATATGTCGCTTTATACGGCAGATGGTTTTACAGGAACGCCGATTGCGTGTGATGAAGGAGAACTGGAATGGGTAGAAAAGTCTAAGATCGGAGAACTGGAATTGTGGGAAGGGGATCGGATCTTTTTTGAACTCCTTGAAAATGAGCAGCCGTTTTTCTCATTAAAGCTTGTATATAACACAGATGATGTTCTGGAATATGCAGCGTTAGATGGAAAAGAGATGAAAGATTTCAGAAGAAGAGAGTGTTAAAGTGGAATGTCGAATAGTGTGGAAAAGTTACGAAAGTAATGTTTTAGCATGGAATGTTGAGTCCGCTCATTTGGATAGTGTATGATGATAAAGATTCTCATTAAATGAAGGGGGAAAAGAGAATGTACAGTGAGTTGACAAAGATGGAAGGGAAAAGGATTGTAATCCGCACATTCGGTTATTTTGATATTTTTGTGGATGGGGAAACGATCCCTTTTTCATGTAAGAAAGCCAAAGAACTGTTGGCACTTCTGGTTGACAGAAGAGGAGGATTTGTGACGACGGGGGATGCGATCAGTTATTTATGGGAGGATGAATGTACAGAAAAAAGAATAAAAGATAAATTCCGCAAAGTGGTAAAAGAACTTCGGAAAACGTTAAATGCATACGGAATCGAAAGAGTCCTGCACCGGGTAAATCAGGAGAGCCGTATCCGCACAGAGCATGTGGAGTGTGATCTGTATGACTACCTGGAGGATGAAGAAAAACATAAAAAGCTGTTTAAAGGAGTGTATATGACGAATTACAGCTGGGCGGAAAACACTTTGGGAACGTTGTTGAATCAAAAAGAATAATGGGAAATATAGCAAAAATCGGGAGACTGTTATCAGACAGCCTCCCGATTTTTTTGAAGAGATTTTATTGGACTACACATTCTTTGTACAGTTTTTTGATTGTGAATGTCTGCTGTAAAAGGAATAAAAAATGAATGGTTCAAAAGATTTTGTAAAAGAAACGAAAAAAGGATGAAAAAGAAACGGTTTTTGGACGGAAAAGAAACGGAAATCGGTTGTATGGATGTGTAAAATGAGGAAAGGATCCGAAAATAAAAAGAAAGAGAGGAAAAAGAATGAGACAATTGAGACGGCTGTTATCCGTTTTGGTAATGGCAGTAACGATCGTGGGGATGTCGATGACGGTATTTGCACAGGAAGATGTGGTGAAAGGAGGTAGTGGAAGCCTGACGATAGCGAATGCATCAAAAGGAGTGGTGTATTCTGTTTACAAGGTGTTTGATGCGAAAGTAAATGCTGATGGAACTTCAGTGGCGTATACCAAAAAGAATCTTGCTGATAATCCATATTTTGAGAAAGATTCAGCAGGGAATGTATTTACAAAAGAGGAAGCTTATCGACCAGAGTCAAAAGAACAATTATCCGAAGGTGCAATTGAATGGATTAAGAAGAACAGTACAGAAATATCGAGTGTGACATCCGATGGCTCTATATTAAAATTTACCGGTCTTCCATACGGCTACTATTATGTCACCAGCACTTTAAAAGATGGCGGTATGATCATGGTAACGAGTGTTGCAAAAGACGCGCAGATCGTGGACAAAAACAGTAAGGAGCCGCAGTGGACTCCGGGGGATGACGGGAATGCCGGAGGGAAAAGTATTGTACTTGACGATGGTAAACAGGTAAAGGAAAATAATGTCAGTATCGGTGAAACGGTTCATTTCCGTTTACAGATCAACACCTCGAATTATGTTGCAGACAAGCAGATCAAGGAATTCATTATTGAAGATACTCTTCCGACCGGATTTGATGCAGCAAAGATCACATCTGTGATGATTGAAGAAGAACCGTTGGAACAGTTTGAAAATACAACTTTCCCGGTTACGATTCCTTGGGCAGCGGATGAAGGAGAAAATGGCTGGAAAAATCTTTATGATACCGGGGCAAAAATTACCATTGATTATACGGCTGTGTTAAACGATAAAGCAGTGATCGACGGTGAAGGAAATAAGAACAGTGCCAGATTTTCATGGAATTATACGACAGAGGAACCGGGAAAAAGCTCGATAGAGGATTCTACAACAACAGATACCTATGCGGTTGTGATCCAGAAGGTCAATGAAAAAGGAGAGGCACTTACCGGAGTGGAATTTGAAGTGCCGTTCCCGGTTCAGGCAGAAGAAGAAAGCGGTGTGTATACTGTAAAAGGCGGACAGACCGGAACCGGAAAGGTGAAAGCCGGAAGTGATGGAGCTGTGGTGATCAAAGGTCTGAAGATGGGTGATTACAGAGTTACAGAAACAAAAGCACCAGAAGGATATAACAAGCTGACGGAGTCATTTCTGGTAAGTGCCGAAAAGATCAGGGCGACAAGGACGGACGCCAGCACATATCTTGATGAAAACGGAAATGTTACAGAAAGCGAGACTGAGACAAAGGTAACTTATACAAATGCAGATTTTGCAGCAAAGGTAAAAGTTGTTGTAAATAAATCAGGAAAACTTCTTCCGGGGACAGGTGGAACAGGTGAAATGATCTTTACGGTCAGTGGAGTACTGATTGCAATTGTTGCAGGAGTTGTCCTGTTGAATACAAAAAGACGAAAACGAATTGTATGATAGTGAATGAGCCGGAATGAAGGGGAAGACTTTGCTTTTTTATATGGACAGGAATCCTTCTTGTGGGAATCGCGGTCATGCTCTATCCAAAAGTCGGAAAGATCTGGAATGCCGGTCGGCAAAGCAGGGTGGTAGATGGATATGAAAGGACAGTGGAGAAGCTGGATGCCAAGAAGGAAGAGAAAATGATCGCACAGACAAGAGCGTATAATGTGATGCTTCTGGAACAGAATAACCCAGTGCCGAATGACAAAAATGCTGATAGTTATGGAGCACTTTTGAATATGACATCTGACGGTGTGATGGGATATCTGGAAATTCCGGAAATCCGGGTGAAACTTCCGATTTACCATGGAACGGGTGATTTTGCAATCTGCAATGGCGCAGGACATGTGGAAGGAAGCAGTTTCCCGATAGGCGGAAAGGGAACACATGCGGTGCTTTCTTCCCACAGAGGACTGCCGGGGGCGAAACTTTTCTCGGATCTGGATAAGCTGAAGGTGGGAGACTATTTTACAATTACAGTGCTCCGGCAGACGATTTTCTATCAAATCGATCGGATCGATATTGTAGAACCGGAGGAAACGGGACTGCTTGCCCTGGATAAGGAGAAGGATTACTGCACATTACTGACATGTACGCCTTACGGTATCAATACCAAACGGCTTCTGGTGCGGGGCGTACGCTGTGAGGTGACGGAGAGAGCGGAGCCGATCCGGACAGGCGAGAAGACGTATCGGAGATGGTATGCTGCAATCGGTCTTAATGTATTCGTGGCAGGCATGATCTTGTGCTGGAAAAGGAAGAAAAAAAGAAGAGGATAAATATAAATGAGGGGGATAAAAATGCAGACAGTATTTGCTGAAAAAACAGAAGACCGGTCGCTGGATGATAACAGACATATCGGGGAGCTTTTCTTTATCCGGATGTACTGGGAAAAAGGGAGGATTCCGTCTGGAAATATTCTGTACTGGAAGGATGCCAAAAGAGAGGATGCACAGATCAATTTCACAGGATTTGACGGGCTTTTGCTGTATCTGGATGAAACTTGCGAGCAGAATGGCGTGCTTCTGAGAAAAGCGCAGGTCCGACGATGCCAGAAAAGAAGACGTTATCTGGAGACTGGGAACGTGCCGGACATGGAACAGATGAAAAAATCGGGGCACGCAGCAATCTTCTGGTTAAAGGTGATGGGAAGAGAGTTTGCCTCGTTTCAGGGAATCGTCCACATCTGGGGAAGGGATTATCCGTACCGGAGCGGATTTGAACTGATTATTCTGCTGAAAGATATTGTAGGATTTACAGAGAGGCGGGGGACAAGAAGAAACTGGATGGCGGAGAGAAGCTGTTGATGAATATTGCAAATAAGATTTTGCAAAATGATTTTTTCGTCTGCAAAGGATTGTGAAGTCTTAAAAGACATATTATAATGACATAAGAAACTACAGACAAGACGGACAGGAGATGCAGACAATGGAATTATGGGATATTTATGATGCAGATAAGAAACCAACAGGAAGAACGATGAAGCGCAATGACTGGTGTCTGAAGAACGGGGAGTATCACCTTACTGTTCTTGGCGTTGTAGCAAGACCGGACGGGAAATTTCTGATCACTAAAAGGGTAATGACGAAAGCCTGGGCACCGGGCTGGTGGGAGGTATCCGGCGGTGCTGCGCAGGCGGGAGAAGCGTCTTACGATGCTGTATTAAGAGAAGTCAGAGAAGAAACAGGACTGGATGTAAGCCAGGCAGACGGAGGTTATCTTTTCACTTACAAGAGAGAGAATCCGGGGGAAGGAGATAATTATTTCGTAGACGTGTATCGTTTTGTGATGGATATTGATGAAAAAGATCTCCATCTTCAGGAGGCAGAGACAGATGGTTATATGTTTGCAACATTAGATGAAATTAAGGCATTTGCGGCAGAAGGAAAGTTTCTGCATTATGACAGTATAAAGAAAGCATTTGAGATGTAAGTAAAATAAAAATCGGATTATCGGGGAAATGACAGATCGCCTGATAATCCGATTTTTTATAAAACAGAAACTCTGAAAAAATATGCAATACATAGCGAGTATCTGTTTCTTTCTGCTACTTGCAATATGATGCAATCACTTTCAACACCTTATCCATTTCCAGTGGCTTTGCGAGATGCTCATTGATTCCAGCATTCTTTGACTTCTGGATATCTTCCGCAAAAGCATTGGCGCTGAGGGCAATGATTGGAACCGTTGGGGCATCAGGGCGGGAAAGTCCGCGGATCGCCTTTGCGGCATCCAGACCATTCATAACCGGCATCATAATATCCATAAGAATGATGTCGTATTCATATGGCTTTGATTTTTCAAAAAGCTGGACGGCTTCCAGTCCGTTGATGGCTGTGGATACATTAAGTCCTGCGGCTTCCAGAGAGAAAACAGCAATCTCAAGGTTCAGTTCATTATCCTCTACAACAAGAATATGAAGATCCGTAAGATCTGCGGGGTGACTCCTGCGGCGCACTACTCATAAGTATTGGTAGAAGTATGATTTTCACTGGTTTCAAATACATAAGCACGGTCGGCGTCTATAAATTCTCCGATCGATTTGAGCATAAAATTGATACCGTCAGCCAGATCTTCTGCTTCATGAAGCAGGGAAATCTGATCTGTCATAAAACGTTCGGCTTTCAGCTCAGCATATAAAGTTGCATTATCCTTGTCATTATTCATAAGGAAGTTCCTCTCAAGTAAAGTGTAAAGTTTATAAAATTACTTTACCTTGTTTTTGCGAATTCGTCCACGAAAAATTTAAAATACAAACAAATTGTCTGGTGGTTGAAAAAAAGAAGGAATGATTCTATAATTTCAATTAGACGAAAAAGATTTTGTCAGGAGATAACAGGAGGAAAATGAAATGGCTTGTACAACAATACTGGTTGGAAAAAAGGCATCGTATGACGGTTCTACGATGATCGCAAGGAATGATGATTCACCGTCAGGCGCTTATATGCCGAAAAAATTTGTGGTGATTCATCCGGAAGATCAGCCGAAGGTATATGAATCAGTGATTTCGCATGTGAAAATAGAATTACCGGAGAATCCGATGCGTTATACCGCCATGCCGAACGCAGTTAAGGGGGAAGGAATCTGGGCGGCAAGCGGGGTAAATGAAGCACAGGTAGGAATGACGGCAACCGAAACGATCACATCCAATCCACGTGTGCTTGGAGCGGATCCGCTGGTTACATATCAGCCGAAGTCAGACGACCAGGAAGAAATTGCAGGTGGAATCGGGGAAGAGGACATTGTATATATCGTGCTTCCTTATATCCACAGCGCAAGAGAAGGCGTGCAGAGACTTGGAAGTATTCTCGAGAAATACGGTACTTATGAGATGAATGGGATTGCATTCGAGGATGTAAATGAGATCTGGTGGCTGGAAACAATCGGCGGACATCACTGGATTGCCAGAAAAGTGCCGGATGAGGTTTATGTGGTGATGCCGAACCAGCTTGGAATGGATGAATTTGATCTGGAAGATGCACTTGGTGAGCAGAAAAATTATATGTGTTCTCCGGATATGAAGGAATTCATTGAGAAATATCATCTGAACCCGTCCATGGATGGAAGCTTAAATCCAAGAGATGCTTTTGGAAGCCATGATGACTCGGATCATGTATACAATACACCGAGAGCCTGGTTTATGGAACGTTACCTAAATCCAAATTCATACAGCTGGGACGGACCGGATGCAGATTATACACCAGTATCCGATGATATTCCGTGGTGTATGGTTCCGGAAAAGAAGGTTACAGTAGAAGATGTAAAATATGTTCTGTCTTCACATTATCAGGGAACACCTTATGATCCGTATGGAGCTTACGGGGACAAATCAATGAATGGTGCTTATCGTTCCATTGGTATCAATCGAAATGATTTTATGTCTTTGATCCAGATGAGACCGGATCAGCCGGAAGATTCCCGTGCAATTGAATGGGTGGCATTTGCATCAAATGCATTTAATGTAATGGCTCCATTCTATGCAGATATTGATGAAACACCGGAATATTTTGCAAATACGACAGGGGAAGTTTCAACAGAGAACTTCTACTGGTCAAGCAGAATGATCGCCGCGATGGCAGATGCTTCTTATAAAAAGTCTATTTTCCATATTGAGCGTTACCAGGAACATGTGATGGCAAAGGCACATCAGATCATAAACCGGTATGATGACGATCTTACGAAAGAAAGTGATATAGCAAAGCGTATGCAGATCAAACGGGAAGCGAACCGGGAGATTGCGAAGATGGTGAAGAAGGAAACTTCGGATACACTGTCTAAGGTTTTGTACGAACTGAGCAATCAGATGAAGAATTCTTATGCGAGATCGGATGCATAAATAAAATACGAGTGGGAAAAGAAGAGGGCAGAAAAATCATAAAATGATGTAAGTGTTAAAATAAGAAAAAAGTTGATAAAAAAATAATTTTATAAACAGAAAGGTTTGAATTTTGTAGACTAAGGTATTATAATAGCGTAGGAAGTTGAAAACTTCTTAATCAAATTCAAACAAAAGGCAGGTGAACAGAATGGACAGTTGTGATAGTCATGGGCGAAGTATATACGCAGGATGGGAAAATGGCAGCAGTTCATTCTGTTTGTTCGTATAGCATTTCTTATCCTGTTTTCCCGTATTGACATTCATAATTGAATATTGGATGAAAGACAGAAATGTGGAGAATTTTAGACTTTGATTCTGCATGTTTTTGTGCTGGAAAAAGGATAAGGAGGGCGAAAGTTATGGAAAATACACAGGATTATCAGGACTACCAGGACTACAGAGCTGAGATCCTGGGCATTGTAAGAAGCAATGCCTCTCCGGGAATTATGAGAAACAAACTGGAAGACTACCATGAGAATGACCTTGCAGATGTATTCCCGGATCTCTCCGTTGCAGAGCGGCGGAAATTGTGCCGGATTCTGAATCTGGACATGCTTGCGGATATCTTCGAGTATATCGATGAAAAGCAGGCTGCTGAATATCTGGATGAGATGGATGTGCGGAAAGCAGCAGCAATTCTTTCCAGAATGGAAACAGATGCGGTTGTAGATGTACTGCGGATGATTCCAAAAGAAAAGAGAGCTCTTTTGCTAGAGCTGATGGATGATGAAGCCAGAAAGGATATGGCAGTTATTGCTGCATTCGATGATGAAGAGATCGGTTCAAGAATGACCACGAATTACATTGAGATCAGAGAAAATCTTACTGTAAAGCAGGCGATGACCGAACTTGTCAGTCAGGCAGCAAAAAATGACAATATTTCTACAATTTTTATGGTGACAGCGGATCACACCTTCTACGGTGCGATGGATCTGAAGGATCTGATCACGGCAAGACAGGATACACGTCTTGAGGATCTGATCGTGACATCATATCCATATGTATACGGTCACGAGCTGATCGATGACTGTATCGAAAAATTGAAAGATTATTCGGAAAATTCTATTCCGATCCTGGATAACGATAATAAACTTCTCGGTGTTATCACATCCCAGAGCATTGTAGATCTGGTCGATGATGAGATGGGTGAAGATTATGCGATGTTCGCTGGTCTGACTGCAGAAGAAGATTTGAAAGAGCCACTCAAAGAGAGCATGAAAAAACGTCTCCCTTGGCTGCTTGTTCTGCTGGCACTGGGAACAGTTGTATCTTCTGTTGTAGGTGTATTTGAGCAGGTAGTAAGCCAGCTGACGATCATTATGTGTTTCCAGTCACTGATCCTGGACATGGCAGGTAACGTCGGTACCCAGTCACTGGCGGTAACGATCCGTGTTCTGATGGATGAATCACTGACAGGAAAGCAGAAAGTAGAACTGGTATTCAAAGAGATGCGGATCGCATTTTCAAATGGTGCGATTCTTGGAATTTTGTCATTCCTCGTATTAGGACTTTATATTGCACTTTTCAAAGGAAAGACCTGGACATTCGCGTATGCGGTATCCGGCTGTATCGGTCTGTCTCTGATGGTGGCAATGGTAATTTCCGGTGCGGTGGGTACACTGATTCCTCTGTTCTTCAAGAAGATCAATATCGACCCGGCGGTAGCATCCGGACCACTTATTACGACCATCAACGACCTTGTTGCGGTTGTAGCTTACTATGGACTGTGTGGTATTCTGCTGATCGGAGTGCTTCATCTGGCGGGATAATTATAAAAGAGAGTAAAACGAAGTGCGTGTAGGATATAAATGCTTTTACTGAATAAAACGGTAAAGACAGTACAGTATCCCACATGCATTTCTTTTATAGAAAATAAAAATAAAAAAAATAGATAGAAACTATAGGAATGATTATCTATAGAGAAAAACAATTTGAAAATTAAAATATCTGGTGCTAGAATGTAAAAAGCATGTCGGAATAATATCAGAGATATGTTAAAGGGAGGAACATTATGAAAAAAATGAAAAAATTTGCAGCTCTTCTCCTTGCAGTATCAATGGCAGCAGGTATGGTAGCCTGTGGAAGCTCAGATAAAAAGGAAGAGACTACAAAAAAAGAAGAAACCAAGAAAGATGACAAAGAGACAAAGAAACTGGAAGGAACTCTGAAGGTTGTTACAACAGGGGATGCTTATCAGCCTTTATTTGATAAGTTTACAGAAGAAGTAGGACCGAAGGTAGAATTCATTTCTATGTCTTCAGGAGAAGTTTTATCAAAGCTTAAAGCAGAAGGCGGAACACCTGCAGCTGACCTGTGGTTCGGGGGCGGAATCGATGCATTTATGGATGCAAAAGATAATGACCTTCTTGAAAAAGTAGATTTTGATGCAGCTGATGAACTTGCACCGGAATTCAAAGACAGTGATAATTACTGGTTCTCAAAAGGTGTTACTGTTGTAGGATTTATTGTTAACAATGATATTTTAAAAGAAAAAGGACTTGAAGCTCCTAAATCATGGGATGACCTTACAAAAGAAGAATATCAGGGAGAAGTCCTGATGTCTAACCCGGCTATTTCAGGAACAAACTACGCAGTAGTAAACGCTCTTCTTCAGACAAAGGGAGACGAAGAAGGTTGGAAGTATTTTGAAGCTCTTAACAAGAACGTAGATTACTATTCAAAACGTGGTTCAGATCCAAGTACGAAGACAGCAGCTGGTGAAGTTGGTATTGGTATCACATATATCAATGGTACACTGGATGAACTGAAAGAACAGGCAGATGTTGATGTAATCTATCCTTCAGACGGAATGCCATACGTTCCGGAAGGCGTTGCAGCATTTGCAAATGCAGACAATACAGAAGCTGCAAAAGCATTTATCAAATGGTTCTTCTCTGATGATGAGAACATGAAGATGATGGCTGAAATTGACAAGAACAATACCTGTCTTTTGGTAAAACCAAGTCTGAAAGGACTTGAACTGAACTTTGACAAGGATCAGCTTATGAAAGAAGATCTTTCTCTGTTCGGATCAAAGAGAACAGAGATCCTTGACAAATGGAGCACTCTGATGGGAGATAAAGGTGAAGAATAGAAAACCTAGAGAAAAACGGGCATCATTTTATGATGCCCATTTTTATAATATATTGGATTATTTTATATTAGCAGTGCTGGTAGCAGGTGTGTTGATCTTTATTCTGTATCCGCTTCTTTGCATGATCAGACAGAGTTTTGTGGGAGAAGAGGGATTTTCGACAGAAGTTTACAAGAGCATCTTCAGTGCCAATCTGCAGCTTGTAAAAAACAGTGTTTTTGTAGGTGTTTTATCCGCATTCTTTTCAACAATTCTGGGGCTGCTTGTATCAATCTGTGTATGGACAGCAGGGAAGAAACTGGGCAAATTTCTGGAAGCGATTTTGCTGATCAGCATGGTTTCGCCGCCGTTTATTGCTTCGCTCGCTTATATCCAGCTTTTCGGAAGAAACGGTCTGATCACAAAAGGAGTGTTCGGACTTTCGCTGAACCCGTATGGATGGCTTGGTGTTGTTGTAATGCAGACGTTATTCTTTTCTTCATTAAATGCACTGATGATTATCGGAATGCTGAGGAAAATGGATATGTCGCTCGTAAGGGCATCTTTTGACCTTGGAGCATCCTCCGGGTATACATTGTGGAGAATTGTTGTACCACTGTTAAAACCGGTACTACTCAGCTGCTTTTTGCTTTCGTTTATCCGGTCGATCGCTGATTTTGGAACGCCTGTTGTGATAGGTGGACGTTTTGAAACAGTTTCGACGGAAATTTATATGCAGGTAATCGGATATTCCAGACTGGATAAGAGTGCGGCACTTAATGTACTGCTTCTGATCCCGACGATTCTTGTTTTTATCCTGTACCGCTATCTAATGCAGAAAAATGAAAAAGTCATCAGCGGAAACAGTAATAAGACGGTAGAAGCGGGAGATACATTCCGGGTTCGTGGGCTGTCAGCAGTGATTGTATGGCTGGGCGCAGGTATCTTTTTTGTAATGATGGCGCTTGAATACGGATCCATTTTTCTAAACAGTTTCAGTAGAAACTTACGTGGGAAAATCACATTTACAACGATGTATCTGGACGCACTTCTGGAACGGAATATGGATACATTTATCCGGAGTGTGGAATATGCGCTTATTGTAGCAATAGTCGGCAGTCTGATCGGTATTTTACTTTCGTATTATATTGAAAGACGAAAGATAAAATTTGGCGGAGTACTGGACTTTATTATTACACTTCCGTATATGCTTCCGGGAAGTTGTTTTGGAATCGGATATATTCTGGCATTTAATCATGAACCGTTAAAACTTACCGGAACAGCGGTCATTGTTATCTTGAATATGATCTATAAACAGATGTCAATTACAACGAAGGCTTCGGCATCCTCCCTTTTGCAGATCAGTACAGAGCTTGATGCAGCAGCGCGGGATCTTGGAGCGAATAAATTTCTGGTAATGAAAGATGTCATTCTTCCGAATGTAAAGCAGGCATTTGCAACGGGATTTATCAATAATTTTACAAGTGCGATGGTTACGGCAGGAGCAGTTATTTTCCTGGTGACACCGGGACAGAAGATTGCAGTATTTACATTATTTGATTGCATTAACACAGGTCGGTATGGAGAAGCATCTATGATTGCGACATTTATTATTGTGATCACAATTTCAGTAAATGTGCTGTTTTCGATAATTGTTGCATGGAAAGGGAAAAAGAAACGTGTATTTAGAACTGAAAAACATAAGTAAAAGTTTTGGTGAAAAAGAAGTAGTAAAAGATTTATCACTCTCCCTTCCAAAGGGAGAACTGTTGTGTCTTCTGGGAGCATCCGGCTGTGGAAAAACGACAACACTCAAAATGATAAGTGGATTTTTAAAAACAGATAAAGGGCAAATCCTGGTTGATGGCCAGGATATCACCACACTGGCTCCGGAGAAGCGTCCGGTATCGACTGTTTTTCAGTCTTATGCATTATTTCCACATATGAGTGTTCTGGAAAATGTGATCTATGGTCTGAAGTTCCGTGGCATCCGAAAAAAAGAAGCCAGAGAAATGGGTATGGAATATCTGAAAATCGTAGATATGGAAGAATATGCCGGGGCATCGATCGGGGAAATTTCCGGAGGACAGCAGCAGAGAGTAGCACTGGTCAGATCTCTGATCACAAAACCGAAGGTGCTTCTTCTGGATGAACCGCTTAGTAATCTGGATGCGAAACTCCGGGTCAAAATGAGGGAAGAAATCCGTGAAATCCAGAAGAAATATGAAATTACAATGGTTTTTGTAACGCATGACCAGGAAGAGGCAATGGTACTTGGAGATCAGATCGCTATTATGGATCAGGGAAAGTTGGTTCAGATTGGAAAGCCGGAAGAGGTGTATCTGCATCCACAGAATGATTTTGCAAGAGATTTCCTTGGAATATCCAACCGTTTTACTGATATCCATGGAAATACAATATGCTGCAGACCGGAGGAACTGGAATTTGCAGCAGAAGGTTCTGTGAAAGGAATTGTAAGACAGGAAGAATTTCTTGGGTTTTACAGACAGTATTATGTTGAAACAATGAATCATGAACATATTATTGTACGGACAGACAGAAATATAAAAGTAGAAGCTGGCAAAGAAGTGCAACTTCGGGTGAAATAAAAAAGACACTGTGCAAGGTGACAATATCAGTTTGATATGCTACCCTGCATAGTGCCTTTTTTATTTTGAGGAATGACCGGTCAGACGTGCATCATCCCTGACATCACACAACCTCCTACAGCACCGGCATTTTTCAGTTCGTGCAGTTGTGCTTCATCAATTTTGATTCCGCCAATGCCATAAACCGGAATCTGCACAGCTTGGCATACATTCTGCAGAAATGGAAGTCCCCGTGGCGGGAGCCCTTTCTTGCAGTCGGTAACATAAATATGTCCTGCTGTGAGATAGGAAGCTCCCAGCTTTTCCGCTTCGACTGCTTCAGAAACAGAATGGATGGAAGTTCCAACTGTATGAAAATCGGAAACCACTTTCGGATTTTCAAGCAAAAGTGGAAGTGGTAAATGTAGCCTGTCGCAACCGAGTTCTCTCGCAACGGCTGGATAAAAATGCGGAATAAACGGAACTTTAAACTGTTCACAGATTTCCTTCACCTGCCGGGCAAGAGAAAAATATTCCTCTTCCGGCAGATCTTTTTCACGCAGGATCAGAGCTTTCGGATGCAGCTTGCAGACACGGGTAATCTGTTCTGTAAAAGGACAGGAACAGAGATGGCGGTTTGTTACGGCAATAAGATCTCTATACATAGATATAATCACTCATAACCGGCTGCATATTGTTGGAAAGAAGTGCCTGATAAACCTCATCTACGGAACGTCCGTCAGAAATCTCGAACTGGTCATCTCCCTTATCCTCAATATCATCCACATGGCTTCCGATTCCGGTGCTGACTCCGGCAGAAATCTTGGTTGCAGCAATCTGTGTCAGATTGTCTCTTACACGAGCACATTCTCTGGTAGATACCGTAATGCTTGCAAATGGCATGAACAGACGGTAAGCACAGACTACCTGGAGAAGCTGTGGCTCATGGACATCCATCGGATTGATCCGGTCATTGTTGATGATCGGGCACAGCCTCGGACAGGAGAACGCGATCTCAGCATGCGGGTATTTTCTCTGGAGAAGATAAGCATGGTATCCGGTTGCAAAAGCATCTTTTCTGAAATCATCCAGGCCAAGCAGGGCACCAAAGCCGACACCACGCATTCCGCCCATCAGTGCACGTTCCTGTGCATTGACACGGTATGGGAAGATACGTTTGTGTCCGGCAAGATGCAGGGTCTCATATTTGTCAGAGTTGTAAGTTTCCTGGAATACGGTTACATAATCGGCACCGCATTCATGAAGGAAAGCGTATTCGTCCGAGTTGACCGGATAAATCTCAAGGCCGATGACTTTAAAATATTTACGGGCGATCTTGCAGGCATTTCCAATATATTCGACGGTAGATTTACTGCGGCTTTCACCGGTCAGGATCAGAATTTCCTGAAGCCCTGTCCTGGCAATTGCAGCCATCTCTTTTTCAATTTCTTCCTCATTTAACTGTGCACGGTTGATCTTGTTGTGGCAGTTGAAACCACAGTAAATACAATAGTTTTCGCAGTAGTTTGCAATGTAGATCGGAGTAAACATGTAGACGCTGTTTCCGAAATGTTTTCGTGTCTCTGCCTGTGCAGCCTGTGCGATCTCCTCAAGAAGAGGAAGTGCGGCAGGTGAGAGAAGTGCAGCGAAATCCTCCGGTGTACGGATGTCATGCGCAATGGCGCGTCTTACGTCAGCTTCGGTATATTTTTCATAATCATAAGCGTTCATGGCACTTATGACCTGATCCATTACGTCAGATCCGATATCTTCCATTCCCGGAAGGTAAGTCATATGATCAATGCGGTTTTTCTTCTGGTCTTCCAGAATTTCTTCACTTAAAATACTTTCGTTGATATGTGAATTTTCCATTTTGACTGCCTCCTAATTCTCTAAGAATCCTGTCAGAGGTGAGGATGCGCTTGCGCCTCTTTCGATGGTGCGTCCCAGTCCGGAAAGATAAGCACTGCGTCCGGCTTCAATGGCTTTTTTGAAAGCTTCTGCCATGGCAGGAACATTTCCTGCAGTTGCGATAGCAGTATTTGCCATGACAGCGGAAGCACCCATTTCCATGGCTTCACAAGCCTGGGAAGGGCGACCGATTCCGGCATCAACGATGATCGGCAGATCGATCTCATCAATCAGGATCTGGATGAAATCCTTTGTGCTGAGCCCTTTGTTGGAACCGATTGGAGAGCCGAGCGGCATAATGCAGGCAGCTCCGGCATCAGCAAGTGCTCTTGCAGCATTCAGATCCGGGTACATATACGGCATCACAACAAAGCCTTCTTTTGCAAGGATTTCTGTTGCTTTGATGGTTTCGTAGTTGTCCGGCAGCAGGTATTTGGAATCATGAACGACTTCAATCTTTACAAAGTCGCCGCATCCGACTTCACGAGAAAGTCTGGCGATACGGACTGCCTCCTCAGCATTACGTGCACCGGATGTATTTGGAAGCAGGGTTACATTGTCCGGAATATAGTCCAGGATATTTGCAAGACCGCCTTCATTTGCGCGACGCAGGGCAAGTGTGATGATCTGAGCTTCTGCTTTTTCGATACAGGCTTTTACAAGATCCAGAGAAAATTTACCGGATCCGAGAATAAAACGGGAAGTGAATTCATGACCTCCCAGGATAAATTTATCTTCATTTGTACTCATAATAAAGTTCCTTCTTTCTTATATTTTTAAATTTCTTCTTCACCGAGGAGCAGCCGCGTGATCATGTTGGCTTCATGTGCGGCACAGATGGCAACACGCGGCGCCATCAGTCCATGACCGTAAGTTGGTGCTGTCACGCCATCACCACACAGATAAAAGTTTTTCATGATCCGTTTTGTGATAATGGTATTGCTGCTTCCATAGCCGGCCATTCCGGTTGCGGATACGAGCTTTTTCTCTGGGAAATGTTCCAGAATACCATTGACCAGCATTGCTTTGGCTTCCGGATTATCAAAAGCTTCGCAGACAATTGTGGCATCTGCAAATAATTCCTGCAGATTATCGTCCGTAACTTTTACACAGTCTGTGCGGATATCCAGATACGGATTGATCTTCAGAAGCAGGGATTTCAGGGCATCGGTCTTGTACATTCCGATATGCTCCATGAAATATTGCTGGCGGTTCAGATTGGTAATGTCAACTACGTCAAAATCAATCAGGTGAAGATGACCGACACCGATCCGTGCAAGCGCATAAGCAACATTAGAGCCAAGACCGCCAAGCCCTGCGACCGCTACATTTCCTGCCGAGAGAAGCTTCTGCGTCTCCGGTGAATGTCGCTCGTCAAGGGCGGTGTAGATTTCTTCTTTTGTAAGTGTATGATACATGATTTCTTAGCCTCCTCCTACAAAACTTACAACCTCCAGACGGTCCCCGTCTTTGAGCATGGTGTCAGAATAGCTGTATTTTGGTAAAATATCACCATTCATTTCAACGGCGATCCGTTTGATCTGATAATTGTTTTGTTCCAGATAATCCGCAACACTGAGCGGTCCGGTCAGAGTAACTTCTTTACCATTAACTGTAATCATGGAAAAACCTCCTTTCAAAACGGAAAAGTTCTTAAAAATGAAAAAAGAGTCCACAAAGAATTACACCCGTGGTGGTGTACCCCTTCATGAACTCTCGCCCAATCTCAACTTTACCTTATTCATTTTCGTGTAAACCCTGGTTGAATGTGGAATTTCATGATGTTGGGGTCAAAAGGTATTTTGACCCCTTTGATACCAGATTGCTACGTGCTTTGCACTCTCGCAATCCTCAAAAACATTCGTAATCCGCTCATTTTTCTTTGAAAAATGGCTACTTACTCATGTTTTTGGCGGGTCAAGAGGTCAAAAATCCTCTTGCAAGCAAGCTTGCATCAGCTTTCTGACCTTTTGACCCTGGTATCATTTCATATTATTATAAGAAATCCTGTTTCTCAAATATCATCAGAGTATGCTGATGGTATTTGACGCCGTATATCAAAAAAAGAGAGATACCAATGTATCTCCCGTTATCATCAAAATATACGTTCCTACGTTGGCATTATCCAAATCAGGTATATGGGTCGAAGTTCTGAACTTCCTCTCAGCCTGTCAAACAAGCTCCCCGTTTCATTTACAAAATTCAGTATAGTTCGGTTTGGAAAAAATGTCAATATCAATATAAAAATATATCCGGTCATATTCTGGAGTCAGATGCAGGTGTCACGGACAAATTGTATATTACAGGAATGCTTTCGAGAAACGGTCATATGTTTTTGTAACGCGGAGTATGGAAAAATGCACAAAAAAACAGAGCATACTCTAAAAAATCATGTGAACGTGCCGAAATTGCGAGAAGTCCATTGACAAAAGGGCTTTAAAGAGTTAAAACACCACTATAATAATTTAATAAAATTTTTATTTATCTTATTAAAACTTAATTATTTTAACTGGAAGAGAAAGAGAGGGATTAGTATGAATACATTAGTTATCGTATTGATCGCAGCAGTACTTCTTAGCTGTGCATATGTATTCTATGGCCGCTGGCTCGCTAATAAGTGGGGAATCGATCCCAAAGCAGAGACTCCGGCAAAGAAATTTGAAGATGGAAAGGATTATGTTCCGACAGACGGATGGACCGTATTCAGTCATCAGTTTTCGTCAATTGCAGGTGCAGGTCCTGTTACCGGTGCAATTCAGGCTGCGGTATTTGGATGGGTTCCGGTATTCCTGTGGATCATCGTTGGAGGTATTTTCTTCGGTGCTGTTACAGACTTCGGTGCACTGTATGCCAGTGTAAAGAACGAAGGAAAGTCTATGGGACTTCTGATCGAAAAATATATCGGGAAATTCGGACGAAAAGTATTCCTGCTTTTCTGCTGGCTGTTTACACTTCTTGTAATTGCAGCATTCGCAGATATGGTTGCAGGTACATTTAACGCTTACACAGAAGTAGACGGTGTCGTAAAACTTGCAGATGCAGCAAAGACAAACGGAGCTGCAGGAACCATTTCCCTGCTGTTTATCGTATTTGCTATGATTTTTGGTCTGGTACAGAAAAAATTCCGGTTTCACGGATGGAAAGAAACAGTTGTCGGTCTTGTATTTACAGTAGCTGCTCTTGGTCTTGGTATGTTAGTACCGATCACAGCAACAAAAGATACATGGACTTACATTACATTTGTATATATCTTCTTTACAGCAGTACTTCCGATGTGGATCTTAAAGCAGCCTCGTGATACCATGACAACTTATATGTTCATCGGTATGATCGTAGGAGCTGCACTGGGACTTCTGGTTGCACATCCAACCATGAACCTTCCGGTATTTACAGGCTTCCACAATGATACACTTGGAGATATGTTCCCAATCCTGTTCGTTACCGTGGCATGCGGTGCTGTATCAGGTTTCCACAGCCTTGTTTCATCAGGTACATCATCTAAGACTGTATCCAATGAAAAGGATATGCTGAAGGTTGGATACGGAGCAATGGTTCTGGAAAGTCTTCTTGCAGTTATCGCACTTTGCGTAGCTGGTGCAGCTGCAGCAGCAGACGGAACACCGGCAGCCGGAACACCATTCCAGGTATTCTCAAGCGGTGTTGCAGGATTCTTTGAAATGTTCGGTATTCCGGTTTACATCGCACAGTGCTTCATGACCATGTGTGTATCTGCACTTGCACTTACCAGTCTGGATGCTGTTTCACGTATCGGACGTATGAGTTTCCAGGAACTTTTCAGTGTAGATGATATGGAACATGCAGAAGGATGGAGAAAACTCCTTTGCAATACATATTTCTCAACAATCGTGACTCTGTTATGTGCTTACGTTCTGACACGTATCGGATATGCAAATATCTGGCCACTGTTCGGATCAGCAAACCAGTTACTGTCAGCACTTGTACTTGTAACACTTTGTGTATTCATGAAGGTAATAGGAAGAAGCAACAAGATGCTGTTCGCACCGCTGATCATCATGCTTTGTGTAACAGGAACCGCACTGGTAGAGAGAACCATCGGACTTGTAAAAGCATATGCAGCAGGTTCCGCTACTTTCCTTGTAGAAGGACTTCAGCTGATCATCGCAGTTCTGCTGATGGCACTCGGACTTGTTATTGTGATCAATTCTCTGAAGGCTTACTTTGGAGCTAAGAAAGAGTCTGAAGCTTAGGATTTATAAAATATGACGAAAAGGGATGGCTTGTCAAAATGATGGGCTGTCTCTTTTTTTGATTGACTTTTATTAAAATTTGCCCTGAAATACTTAGGAAACAATCGGGATCAGCGGTGCACAGGGGAATATTTTAAATTATATTTTAGTAGAATCTCAGAACAGATCTGTCTATCAGAAGGATATTGAACAGGAATTCGGACTTCGTCCTTCCACGGCAACCGAAGCACTGAAATCGCTGAAGAAAAATGAACTGATGGGAAGTATGAAGGTGTCAAACGTCATTGCGAAGATGGCAATACCAAGCGTGATCAGCAGTCCGGTCAAGTACGGAGATGCACTTCTTGCAAATATAACGTGCAAAGTGGAAAGAATCATTGCGGACACGCATATAATAGTCAGGTACAGGAAATAATTCATCTGAATAAATGTAAGAAAGAGAGGCTGTTTATGGAAGAGCGAGATGATCTGGAACAGATGACAGCATTATTTAAAACTGTAGGAATCCGACATGAAGTGCAGGAAACCGATTTTTTTGAGCAGTTGATACGTTATATAAAAATTACTGTAAATGTTCTTTCGACGAAAGTGTTTATATTTATCAATATTAGAAGTTATTTGACAGATTTACAAATGCAGGAATTGATCAAGGAAATAAGTTATCAGGAAGTAAAAGCTTTATTTATTGAAGATCAGGAAAGAAGTTGCATGGAAGGAGGAAGGCGATATATTATAGATACAGATGGATGTGAAATTTATTAAATAAAGTATGCTTGAGTACCTTGTTTTATGCAGATGATGGCATTTCATTTTTGAATTTGAGGTTTGAGAATGATGTAAAAATGTATGGTACTCAAGCTGAAAGGTGAATTTAGATGGGAAGAGCTAAGTTTGAGAATGATGTAAAAATGTATGGTACTCAAGCGAATGAGATGCAGAGAAGCCAGCAAAAGCCGTTTGAGAATGATGTAAAAATGTATGGTACTCAAGCTAAATCCTTGGAAATTTATCTTTCACTTCCGTTTGAGAATGATGTAAAAATGTATGGTACTCAAGCCACCTCTCGTTGTTCTCATCGCACCAATTCGTTTGAGAATGATGTAAAAATGTATGGTACTCAAGCCGTTTCGGCTTATTCATCACACTCTCTAATGTTTGAGAATGATGTAAAAATGTATGGTACTCAAGCCCTCTGCAACTCCCTTGTTCAGCAGAACATGTTTGAGAATGATGTAAAAATGTATGGTACTCAAGCCCATAGAATTTGCTTTTCCTCTTCTGATAAGTTTGAGAATGATGTAAAAATGTATGGTACTCAAGCGAAGACGTTACTCCGTACACACAGACTGGTGTTTGAGAATGATGTAAAAATGTATGGTACTCAAGCTATCTTTGATCTCAATATCATGGTCGATACGTTTGAGAATGATGTAAAAATGTATGGTACTCAAGCACCTACGTGGTAAAAGAAGCAAAAGCACCGGTTTGAGAATGATGCAAAGATATGGTATTAAAAAGTAAATTATATGTAATGATAATGATAGAAGAGAAGAGGGGGATAGATCAATGTCATCAGCAGATAAAATTTTAATAGAAGTATTGTGTGGCATAAAAGATAAAACTATAAGATTTGTAGAACTGCAAAAGTTACTGGAATGTTTAGGATTTGAATGTAGAATAAAAGGAGATCATTTTATATATTACTCAACTTTCCAACCAGTAAATCTGGTGTAAACACTTGATTTTCAAGCAAAATAATTGAATAAATTGGTGCATTGACATAAAAATAGCATCTGACTTTTGGCATAATTAAATCACCACAAAATAAAAAACCAAGCAAGAAAGGTGCTGAGTTGAGAGTATGAAACTTTTTCTTGTCATAATAAAAGGCCCTCCTAATGATATTTATTGTATCATAGAAGAACCTTCTAAATATAATTTTACAGAAAAAGTTTCATACTCTTTTTCACACGTCCTGTTAATTTATTGTTTTTTGGTAAATGATATGTTTTATACGACTGCCATCCATAATGATGGTATCATTTTCAGCTTTTACATACATTACAAGATTTGCATCCATTCGGAAGATAATACTTCCTGATGCTGATTGGTAAAGTGTTGTTTTCCCATGACGACGCATATGGATTTCGCAGGTATTTTCAACTTTCACTAATTTCATGAAGGAATCGGTTTCATCGTTGTAATAGGTTCCTTCCTGGAAAAGTGCCGGATCTACAGGTTTGGCAGGGGTCAATGTAAGTACACGACCAGGAAGCCGATAAAGGATTCCGTTATCTGTGAAGTAGATTTTTTCATCCAATGAACCAATGCGATAACCGCCATCCTCTTCTTTTACCAGTTCTGTGCGGCACCATTCTCTTTGCATATAGAAAGTACCGTTTTGCTCTGTGATATCAACAAACATTGGATCATCCGGAAGTGCTGTCAGGAATACACCGCTGCGAGCAGGTGCATTTTCATGTTCCGGCACGGCTGGTTCGGTACAATCCGGTAATCCGAGTACGATGCAGGCGGCTTTATCGGCAAGCTTAGACATTGCGTAAGTTGTGGTGTTACTGATCAGTACAAGCTCCAGTTCTTTTTCCGGAATGCAAATAATTTCACCACGGTATGCAGCATCGGCACCGCCATGACCGAATACATCCAGACCATGAAGCTTATGGGTGATCAGTCCGCCGCAGTATTCAGCCGTTTTGCCATTGCTGAGAAGGACAGGTTTCTTCATAAGCTCGATAATTTCAGGATCGATCACATTTGGATGAATGTACTCATCTAATACTTTGCAGAGATCGGAAGCACAGGTATTTACAGAGGTTGGTCCGTAAAGTGCATAGTTCAGTGGATTGTAGTAGAATGTATCATCACCTTCGTCCTGGTAAGAGTAAGTAAGATCCGGAACAATCTGTGTAAAACTTTCGCGGACAAAAGAATGTGTCATTCCGAGTGGAGTGAAAATACGTTCTTTTACAAATTGTGGGAAGCTCATTTGCGACAGCTTTTCAACGATAAGTGCCAATAAATGGAAACCGGTGTTACTGTATAAATACTGTGACTGCGGTTCAAAGTTCAGCGATTTCTGAAGAGATATCGTTGTATTGATATCATCCATGTCAATCTGATCGTTGATCTTGATACCGCGTAAAAATAAGAGTTCCCATTGGTCGCGAAGTCCGCTGACATTATTCATCATCTGGCGGATCGTAATCGGTGTTTCAATGTTGATATATTCATCTAAATATTTTCTGATGTTGTCATCTAAATCAAGTTTTCCTTCTTTCCAGAGAAGAAGAATAGACATAACAGTAAATTCTTTGGAAATCGATGCGACATGGAAAATACTTTCTTTATGGATTTTTAATTTATTTTCAAGATTTCCATATCCAAAACATTTTTCGTAAAGAGTTTTACCGTGCTGGCGAATCAATACCTGAGCGCCAGGGCAAAGACCGCGATCCCACATACAGAAAAGCTGATCTAATTGTTCTGTCATATTTGAATTCATTACAAAAATACTCCTTCTGATAAACTATTTTTTTAGGATTTTTTCGAATGCATAAAGCCAGTTTTTGCCTGCAAGCAGAGAAATTCGTTCATCTGAATAATTGTGTTCTTTCATATTCTGCAAGAAATCCGGAATGTCCGCATGACCGCCGGAGAGAATGTCGAAAGGAAACTCCGGCATCAGGGATAAGTCTTGTGCGGAACTGTTCTTTAAGAAGAGATCGCAAAAGTCAAATCCGAAACCGACATGCTGTTCTCCCATTACCTCAATCATGTAATCTAAGTGTGCAAGCATTTGCCGGCGGTCAGCTGTGCTGCCGGTATCCGCGTTAATGATACTGCAGGCATTCAGTCCCACAACACCGCCACGTCTGGCGATTTCTTTTAAATGCTCATCCTTCAAATTCCTGTTGTTATGAGCAACCGCCCGTGCATTAGAATGTGATGCGATTAGTGGGCAGGAGGTAATGGATAAGACATCATCTACGCCCTCATCACTTAAATGACTGAGATCAATGATCATGTTTAAAGATTCAGCTTCTTTTACAAGCATTTGACCAAAGTCAGTCAGACCGCCTTTTTTCGCATTTCCGGTAAAATCACAGCCGTCAGCTGCCATATTTCTGCGGCTCCAGGTAAGTCCCAGTCCTCTTACGCCTGCGGCGTAGAATGCGTGTAACATGAGGCAGGAAGATACCGGTTCTGCTCCTTCAAAGGAGAGAAGGATACCGACCTTTTTTTCCAGAGCAGCTTTTACAAAGTCATCGGCACATGTACAAAGCATAAGAAGTTCCGGACTTTCGCTGATCTCACAGTGGAGAGCTGCAATCTGTTCCAGAGCGATGGAAACACTTCCGTAAGGCAGGTACTGGCTGTCTACAAAGAGTGAGGCAACGATTCCGGTAACATTTCCTTTTTTGAATGCAGGATAGTACAATCTTTCGATGACCTTGTGCTCACCATTTTTGCGGCGTACAGCGACATCGCTTAGCAGGTCAAGATGTCCATCAATAATATATTTCATAATCGTGTTTTCCTTAATAAATTAATTGTGAAAAATAAACAATTATAGTCGCTTCTTCATCTGATGTATTCAAGTAGTTATGTAAACAATTTTTAGGGATATAGAAACTGTCGCCCTCGTAGATTATATAAGTGCTGTTATCGATGCGGAGTTCTAATTCCCCTTTGAGGAGCAGGAGACTTTCGTCGTAATTACCATGTGAAATCATTTGCTCAGTTACCCAGGTGTTCGGTTTTAATCTCACGATGAGTCCGGTCATTTGTGCTTCTTGTGCGTTCGGAAGTTTAGAAGGTGTAAAAATAGAGTAGGAAACATCAATTTCCGGGATTTTCATTGGAATTCGGTTCTCTTTTCTCACCAAATAAGATTCCTTTGATTTCTTTCCTTCTTCAGGTGACTTGGCAGAGAGTTCGGAGTCACCCATGATCAACCATACTTCTGAACAATCTAAGCAGACTGCAATTTTTCTAAGTGCCACGAGTGAAGGAGATTTTAAATCTCTTTCAATTTGTGATATATGACCTATTGTGTATCCGGTAGCTTCAGCTACCTCTTTGAGCGTGAGCCCTCTTTTTTTTCGCATTTCGCGAATTCGGCTTCCATACATGATCCCGCTCCTCCTTTCGCAATTTAAGTATAAAAACTAGCGGTTTTTGATTGCTTTTTCAATGCGGGCAAGAGCTTCCTGAAGTTGAGCGCGTGGACAGCCAATATTTAATCGCATATAAGTGCTGCACTGAGCACCGAAACGATATCCAGGATTCATTTTTACCTTTGCTTTTTCTAAGAAAAATTGATTTAATTCGTCATTTTCCAGATTAAGTTTTGAACAATCAAGCCACAGAAGATATGTTCCTTCAGGTGACCAAACGCTGATTTCCGGAATATTTTCTCTGATATATTCCACGGTGAAATCTCTGTTAGCTTCGAGATATTGAAGCATTTCTGTAAGCCAGTCCTCGCCTTTTGTATATGCGGCAGTCAGCGCTGTCATACCGAAAATGTTATCCCCCAGATCAAACGCATTATAGGTTGCGTCATACGCATTATATAATTTCTTGTTCGGAATAACAACATAAGATTGACAAAGACCGGCAACATTAAAGGTTTTACTCGGTGCAAAAGCTGTGATTGTATGTTCCATAGCATATTCTGATACGGATGCCATCGGAGTATGGTGTTTTCCGCCATATACGAAATCGGCATGGATCTCATCTGAAATAATATACAGCTCATGGCGTTCGGCGATTTTAGCAACTTCCAAAAGCTCTTCTTTTGTCCATACACGACCAGCCGGATTATGAGGATTACACATCATGATCGCTTTGCAGCGGTTGTCGATCTGGGCTTCCAGACGCTCGAAGTTAATGGAATAACGTCCGTTTTCATCACAATCTAACTGGTGATTAATGATAACACGTCCATTTTCTTCAATCGAAGAGTAGAATGGATGATAAACAGGTGTCATGATCACAATACGATCCCCAGGTGTTGTCAGAGATAAAAGACTCATAACAAGAGCAGGAACAACGCCGGGACTGAAACCTAACCATTCGCTCTGAATATCCCAGTGATAACGTCTTCCTACCCAGGATACGATGGCATCTTTTAATTCTTTGCTGTGATGAGTATATCCATAGACAGGATGATCTAAACGTTTCTGCATTGCTTCGCGAATTTCCGGAGCTGCTGCAAAATCCATGTCTGCTACCCACATCGGAACGACATCTTCCGGAATATTGTATTCCCATTTATTACAAGATGTGCCATGTCTGTCGATGATTTCATCAAAATTATATTTTCCCATTTTCTTTTTCTCCTTCGAAATTTTTAGTTAGCTGTTCCTGCAAGACCGGTAATTGCAGAGATGCCACATTCTAATTCATGCATGTTATCACATGTGATTTCTACTTCTGTACCGCTTAAACGTTTCATGCGAGGGATTTGTGCAACGGTGTCGGCCATTGCTGTTGATTTGAATTCAAATCCCAGCTTGATCGGAGTTGTAACTTCATATAAAGGAATTTTGCTCAAATCGGAATCAAGAACTTCCTTTACTGCAGAAATCGTGTTTTCCCTGAGAACTTTTTGCGGAGGGAATTTTGCTGCGTAGCGGGATAAAGCTTCTTTTGTTGTTACAAATTTTACCCATGGCATCATTTCTTTGTCTATAAGCTGTTTGCGAAGACCGGAATCACCGATGATAAGACCGACCGGAACCTTATAAGAAGCAGCAAGTGCTGCGTTCGTTGTGCTTTCGTTCATATAGGCCCCGTTGATCTTAAGGCTGGAAACAACTCTTCCGTAGAAGCTGTGATCCATATTGGCGAAATCTTCTCCCGGACCGGCATGATATCCGGCCAGAAATACAACATCGTAGGTTTCATCCAGGCAAGACATCATGTACTGTCTTCTTGGAGAACCGCTTACTAAGCTGATACGTTCATCCATCTGGCAAAGTTCATACGATGCAAGTGGACTTATTAAACTCTTCTATTCTCAGAATGGTAATAATACATGTCAGTGGAGATGGAGAGAATACAAAGGTGCTCCGCACGATACGACATTAAATCCGGGCAACAAAGCCTTTGATGAAGCCTTTGATAAAGCAATGGCATCATTAGGTAAAGAAAGAGATGAAGCCTGGGAAGAAGCGAATAAAGCTCTTATGGATGATATGCCGATCACAGCGCTTTATTATCCGTCTTTCGTAGCTCTTATAAATGAAGATCAGGTTGAAAATGTTGAACTTACATTGGGCAATTCATTTATGTTCAGCCATGCTGAAATCGTTGAGTAGTTGTTGACTTTAGGAAGACCGAAAAGTACCTTGCTTTTCGGTCTCCCTATTATTAGAGGAGAAGTAATATGCTGAGATATATAGCGAAAAGAGTACTTTCTGCGATTATTACGATCTGGTTCATTATGACACTGACATTTATATTAATGAATGCAATTCCAGGTGACCCATTTGCCAGCGAGAAAATGAACGATCCGGTAATTATTGCAAATATGAAAGCAAAATATGGTCTTGATAAACCGTTTATTGAACAGTATGGAACATATATGCGGAACTATATGCATGGGGATTTTGGTATTTCCTTTATGAAAAAAGGAATCACAACCAATGATATTATTTCAGCAGGATTTCCATATTCTTTAGCAATCGGTATTTGGGCTTCATTAGTTATTTTAGGTTTCGGAATATTTTTTGGTATTATTGCCGCATTGAGGCAAAATAAATTTGTAGATCGAGTCTTGATGGTGCTATCAACCCTAGGGGCGACAATCCCAAGCTTTGTATTTGCAACAGGATTCTTATATCTGTTCAGCAAGATTTTAGGATGGGTACCATCGTTTGGTGTGAATAGCTGGAAGGGATATATTGGACCGGTTATAGTCAGTGCATTATTCTCACTGGCATATGTTGTACGACTGACAAGAACTTCTACGTTGGATGTTCTGAACCAGGATTATATCCGTACGGCAAGAGCAAAGGGACTTCCGGAATGGAAGGTACTTGGAAAACATGCATTGAGGAATGCCTTGCTTCCGGTTGTAACTTACATCGGACCGATGTTTGCGGCTTTGATCACAGGATCTTTCGTAGTAGAAAAGGTATTTGGTATTCCTGGTATCGGAAACTTGTTTACAAACAGTATTCTTAACCGAGACTATACGCTTATTATGGGTATTACGGTATTTTTCTCAGTTATACTTGTAATCTGCATTTTAGTAGTCGATATTCTGTATGTATTAATTGATCCACGTATTAAATATCAGTAAAACAGGTGAGAAAATATGAGCGAAAAAAATAACGTTATTTCTCCGGAATTATGGGCACCGTTGGAACAGGAAGAAAAAAATGCTGAGAAAATGGAGAGACCTAGTCTTACTTTTTTACAAGACGGATGGAGAAGATTAAAATCCAATAAAATAGCGATCCTTTCGTTGATCGTAATTGCTTTGATCACAATTGGGGCTATTTTTATCCCAATGTTTTGGAAATATGATTATAAGAAACAGAATCTGGAATTAGCGAATATTCCGGATGTAATGAAAGTATATCCGCTTGACAATGGAAAAAATATTTATGTAACACCACAGTATACGGTTGTTGTGGTTGATAAAAAGGGAAATCTCGAAGGGCTTGCAGAAGTTAAGAATAAAGATGTCAATGGAAAGAAAAATTTCTTCGTGGTCGGAGACAGTGAAATCTGTGTTGATTATAGTGTTTATTCAGATGCAAGCAAAGAGTATAAGAAATTAGAAAAGAAAGCAGCAAAAAAAGATTTAGATACAACAGCGATCAAAGGAATTAAATACCTTGAAAACTATTATGCAGGAAGCGATGTGACAGAGGTTACCATCGATGAAGCAAAAAGTATTTTGGAAAACAAGATAGAAAGAACAGTGATCACTTGTGATGGTGAGAAGCTTACAAAGCAGGAGAAGATAAAAAATAAAACCTATCTGCTTGGAACAGATGGTCTGGGAAGAGATCTGTTTATCCGTATTGTATATGGTGCACGTATTTCTCTTTTGGTTGGTCTGTTTGCGGCATTTATCAACTTTGTGGTTGGTGTATTCTACGGTGCGATTGCAGGTTACTGCGGTGGAACGGTTGATAATATCATGATGCGTATTATTGACGTTCTGGACTCCATTCCGATGACGCTGTATGTTATTTTGATCATGGTTGTAGTAGGACCTGGTATTTCTTCCATCATTATTGCATTAGGTTTGACATTCTGGGTTAAAATGGCCCGTATCGTCAGAGGGCAGGTTCTGACGCTGAAACAGCAGGAATTTGTTAAAGCTGCCATCGTAACAGGAGCAGATACAAAGAGAATTATTGTGAAACACCTAATCCCGAATATGATGGGACCTATCATGGTAAATATGGCAATGCAGATTCCAAGTGCAATTTTCAATGAAGCATTCCTGAGCTTCGTAGGTCTTGGTATTTCTGCACCGATGGCTTCCTGGGGTACTTTGTGTAATGACGCTTTAGCAGGAATTTATGTATATCCATATCAGATGGTATATCCGGCGATTGCCATTTCAGTTACAATCCTTACATTCAACTTATTAAGTGATGGTTTAAGAGATGCATTCGATCCAAAACAGCGTAAATAAGGAGGAAAAAGCAAATGAGTGAAAAATTATTAGATGTAAAAAATTTACATACCTCTTTCTTTACACATTTAGGAGAGGTGCAGGCGATCCGTGATGTCAGTTTTGGATTAGATAAAGGCGAGATCATTGGTATTGTAGGTGAATCAGGCAGTGGGAAGAGTGTTACGTCACTTTCTATTATGGGACTGCTTGCATATCCGGGAAGAGTAAAAGACGGGGAGATTCTCTTTAACGGAGAAGATCTTTTGAAGAAGAAAAAAAGTGAGATGCGTAAGATTCAGGGGGATCACATTGCTATGATCTTCCAGGATCCGATGACATCATTGAATCCGTTATTTAAAATTGGTGATCAGATTACAGAAGCCATTCTGACACATCATAAAATTAAAAAAGAAGATGCAAAAAAACGTGCACTTGAAATGCTGCGGCTGGTAGGTATTCCTTCACCGGAAAAAAGATTTCATTCCTACCCGCATGAATTTTCAGGCGGTATGAGACAGAGAGCAATGATCGCGATGGCACTTTCCTGTGAGCCGGAGCTTCTGATCGCAGACGAGCCGACAACCGCGCTGGATGTTACCATTCAGGCCCAGGTACTGGCTCTTATGAAAGAATTAAATGAAAGACTTGGAACAGCTACTATTTTGATCACACATAACTTAGGATGTGCATCAAGTATCTGTGACAGAATCATCGTTATGTATGGCGGAAAAATTATGGAAGAAGGAACAACAGAAGAAATCTTCTATGAACCGCACCATCCATATACCATGGGACTTTTGAACTCTGTACCAAAAGTAACCGGAGAAGCATCAAAAGAAAGACTGGTTCCGATTCTTGGAACACCGCCGGATATGCTTCATCCACCGACAGGCTGCCCGTTTTATCCGCGATGCAAATATGCAATGAAGGTATGCGCATCCATGCCGGTGCCGGAACAGTATATCAGTGATACACATCGTGTAAGCTGTTTTATGTGCCATCCGCAGGCACCTCGGAACGAAGAGTACGAAAGTCAGAAAGGAGGAATCCGACATGCCAAATAATACACTTCTGGAAGTAAAAGACCTGAAAATGTATTTTGAGAATAAAAAAGGATTTTTAGGTAAAAAAATCGAGTATGTAAAAGCAGTGGACGGAGTTTCCTTCAAAATTCAAAAGGGAGAAACAATCGGACTTGTAGGAGAGTCCGGATGTGGAAAATCTACAACCGGATATTCAATCATGCGTCTCTATAAACCGACAGCAGGAGAAATCATATTTGATGGGAAAGATATTGCACAGTTGAGCGCAGCCGAAGTATGGCCATATAGAAAAAGAATGCAGATGATCTTCCAGGATCCATATGCATCTCTGAATCCTCGTATGACGGTTTCAGATATTATCGGTGAGCCACTGGATATTTATCATCTTTATGAAGGTAAGGAAAGACAGGAACGCATCTATGAATTGTTGAATACAGTTGGTCTTGGAAAAGACCATGCCAGCCGTTATCCTCATGAATTTTCAGGTGGACAAAGGCAGCGTGTCGGGATTGCAAGAGCACTTGCAGTAAATCCGGATTTTGTAGTCTGCGATGAGCCTATTTCGGCACTTGATGTCAGTATTCAGGCACAGGTAGTAAATATGCTTGAAGATCTGCAGGCAAGTCTTGGACTTACTTATTTGTTTATTGCACATGATCTTTCTATGGTCAGACATATTTCCCAAAAAGTAGGTGTTATGTACCTTGGATCTCTGGTGGAATTTGCAGAGACAGAAGAATTATATGAGCAGACACTGCATCCATATACAAAAGCATTGATGTCGGCGGTTCCTGAGCTTGACCCTGCGATCAGTAAAACTAAGAAACCGGTTATGTTGCAAGGAGATGTCCCGAGTCCGATCGATACACCGGTTGGATGTAAATTTGCATCCAGATGCCCATATGCTACCAAACGCTGTCATGAAGAAAGACCAATCTTCAGAAACGTTGGAAATGAACATTATGTAGCCTGTCATCTGGTAGAATAATGCATTTAACTTTGCTACAATGGAAGTAACATTGAAGCAGTCAATAATCTGAATGTCTGATTGAAGGAGAAAAAGAAATGCACGAATTAACACGATTAATTAAAGAGGATATGCGTCCGGCTCTTGGAGTAACTGAGCCGGGAGCGATCGCATATGCGGTTTCAAAGGCAAAATCCTACATTTCTGGAGAACTGGAACAGGTTACACTTTTGCTGAACAGCGGTATGTATAAAAATGCGTATACATGTGGTATTCCAAACAGCCACTTTTACGGGAATGAATATGCAGCAGCGCTTGGAGCCGTAGCAGGAAAACCGGAGAAAGAACTGGAGAGTCTTGCGGATGTAACAGAAGCTGACAATGTGGCAGCAGAGCAATTAGTAAAAGACGGAAAAATCGTTGTGAAAATGAGTGAGATCACAAGCCGTATTTTTATCGAAGCCCGTGTAAAGACAATAGGTGGAGAGGCGATGGTTCGAATCCGCGATGCACATACGAATATTGTTCGTATGGAAGTAAATGGAGAAGTGATCCTGGAAAAAGAAGAGACATCCGGAGAAAGTAGTCATGAAGAGAAAGCTTTGATCCACGATTACACATTAAAACAGATTTATAAATATGCTAAAGAAGTTCCGGCAGAGGAAATTGAATTTATCAAGGCTGCCTATGAGATGAACTATGCTCTTTTTGAAGAAGGAATCCAGAACCCGAGAACAACCTATGCACGGTATTTGCTTGAAAAAAATGACGGAAAGATTATTTCGGATGATGAGTTAAAGACTGCATCTTTACTTTGCAATGCAGCAATTGAGGCCCGTGTGATCGGACTTGACAGACCGGCCATGAGCATTACCGGTTCCGGGGCACATGGAATTATTGCAACCATGCCTCTTTACGGTGTTTGCAAGATCCGCGGATTAAGCGATGAAACCTTATATCGTGCCACCGCATTAAGCTATCTTATCTGCATGTATATCAAAGAGTATTCCGGTAAGCTTTCTGCTTTCTGTGGCTGCGGCATTGCTGCCGGTACAGGAATGGCCTGTGCGTTGGTTTTCCTTCATGGAGGTGATGAGCATGCAATGGCAAGAACGATCAACAACATGTCCAGCAGTATTACCGGTATGATCTGTCATGGCGGAAATAAGGGCTGTACGATGAAAGGAGTCGTGGCGGTAAATGCCGCATTTCAGTCGGCGGATTTTGCAATGCATGAAATCTTTATTGATGATATTCATGGAATCAATGGGTTTACACCGGAAGATACCATGCGTCATATGGGAGAGATCGCATCACCGGGAATGATCGGAACGGAGAAGACGATCGTAGATATTTTACAGGAAAAAAGTGAATAGAAACTATATAGGGGTGATGTTTGAATAATGTAAAAGCCTTTAAATTGATTGAAAAAGATCAGTTTGAAGGCTTTTGTTTTCTTTGAAGAACATCATGAAGAACTATCCTACTGTGCAAAACATTGTTTAGATAATTAAAAAATTAGTAAAAATTGATTAACGAGTTGAAAATTTCTATAGAATTTGCATGAAAAAGAATTGTAGTATATTATAAATGCATCGGCTTTCTGACCTTTTGTCCCCTTTGATACCAGATTGCTACGTGCTTTTGCACTCTCGCAATCCTCAAAAACATTCGTAATCCGCTCATTTTTCTTTAAAAAATGGCTACTTACTCATGTTTTTGGCGGGTCAAGAGGTCAAAAATTCTCTTGCAAGCAAGCTTGCATCGGCTTTCTGACCTTTTTACCCTGGTATCATCATAAAAATGCATAGTAAGAAGAAAGGAACACACCATGGATTTCAAATACTGCAAATTAGAAATTTTCATCCCGGAAACTCATCTTCCGGCTCTCCAGAAAACTCTCCAGGAAGTAGATGCCGGACATATCGGGAACTACGATTCCTGTATGTCATCAAGTGAAGTGATCGGATACTGGCGTCCGCTTGAAGGCTGCAATCCTTATATTGGAAATGAAGGAGAGATCAGTAAAGAACCGGAAGTAAAGGTTGAAGTCACTGTATTTACAGAAGCAGTTGACAGGACAATTGAAGCAATCAAGAAAGTTCATCCGTACGAAGAACCGGTGATCAATGCGATCCCGATCCTGAGAACTTCATTTTGATGTAAAAAAAGAAGCTTAATAGTCAGAACAGAAATGGTAAAAAGTGAACGTTCAGATCAGAGAAAATTGATTCTAAATCTGTTAATAAAGTAACGAAAAAGTTGCATAAAGAAAAACATCTTTTTTCAAATAACAAGCCTGATTATTGGCAAAATATTTGTAGAAACTGTACAAAAAGTATATTTTTGAAAAAATTATTTGCAAATAATTGTGCAATGTGATATAGCCTGACTTTTGCAAGAAAATAAGTATAAAATACCCGTCAAGCCCAATAAATACAG
>OLSD01000295.1_pt1 | contig 53783 bp, 50 predicted proteins | sample 1672211 | NCBI WGS metagenome assembly OLSD01 (sample SAMEA3136659, study PRJEB25190) | human gut metagenome | reverse complement strand
CTGCTTGAACAATTTTTACTTCGAAATATTGTCTAACTTTTTGGGGTCACTTCACCCGGCGAAGCCGGGGGATATTTTTTTTATTTTACGATCATATAGCTTCCGCTGGCGGCGGCCTCTGCTGTGGTGAGCACCACCCGTGTCTCCGGGTCATAGCCCTCCGGCAGCGCCGCCTTCACCGCGGCGGCATCGCTCTCCGCCGGTACATACAGCCGGTCGAACAGCTCCGCCATCTGCGCGATGCTCAGGCTCTCCGTGCCCCGCACTGTCACCGACAGCGCCACGCCCTCCGGCAGCGCCGCCCGCAGCCTTTCGGCGAAGTCCGTCAGCACCTGCGCTCTGTCCGCAGGGAGGTTGCTGACGCCCTCCGCGTTTTCCGGATAGCAGAACTGATCCAGCACGACCTCCTTGAAGCCCAGCTCGCCGCACTCCTTCACCAGCGCGGTGATGTATTGCAGCACCTGCGGGTTGGTGGGGTCAAGCCATGCCTGCCCGCCGTTGTCGTACCACAGGCTGCCGTCCTCCCGCACCAGCGCCGTCTCCGGCACGGAGCGGCTGTAGGCGCTGTCGCGGAAGCACACCACGCTGCCCACGGTATACCGCCCGCTGGCCAGCAGGGTCTTCAGACAGTCGATGGGACGTCCCGTCTCCACCACCACGCCCGACGGCGTCTCCACGGACGTGCCGTAGGTGATGCCGCCGGTGGTGCGCTTCACCGCCAGCACCATGTCCTCCGGCGCCAGCGTGTTCATGATGTAGTCCGCACCCCACCACAGGCAGTCGTCCGGCAGCCGCACGCCGTGCAGCGCCGTCACCTTCACATGGGGATGCTCCGGCTCCACGGTGTCCACGATGTCGTCCCGGTCGCCGGCGGAGGGCGTGTCGTCCGGCTCCTCCTTGTCCTTGCGGTGGAGGAACGGCAGCTCAAGCCTGGCGTTGCCCGCCTCGTCATATACCACGTAGTTTTGCAGCGTCAGATACGCCACTGCGCCCACCAGCACCAGCGCGACGATCAGCGCGATCTTTCCGCCGGACATGCGCCCGTGGTAGCTGTTGTACCCTTTCGTTGCCATAGGCCTTTACCTCACTGGAAAAATGTGTGTCCTCACTGGATGGCGTCCAGCAGCGCCACGCGCCGGGCGTGGCGTCCGCCCTCGAACTCAGTGTTCAGGAAGATCTCCACCATCCGCTTGGCCAGGTTGCCGCCGGTGATGCCGGCGCCCAGCGCCATCATGTTGGCGTCGTTGTGGCGGCGGGTCATCTCCGCCTGCAGACTGTCGGTACACAGGGCGCAGCGGATGCCCTTCACCTTGTTGGCGGCGATGCTGACGCCGATGCCGGTGGTGCAGATCACGATGCCCTTGTCACAGGCGCCGTCGGCCACAGCGCGGGCGGCCTTTTCCGCGAACACGGGATAGTCCACGCTCTCGGTGGAGTAGCAGCCGAAGTCCTCGTAGTCGATGCCGTGCTCCTCCAGCCAGATGAGGATGTCCTGCTTCAGCAGGTAGCCGCCGTGGTCACAGGCGATGGCAATTTTCATGGTGGTATTCTCCTTTTTGTACGTTTACAGCTTCCGGAACCGGGGCTTGCCTCCCTCGAACGTGGTGAAATAGCGGAATCCGCACTGCCGCAGCAGCTCCTGCCGCTCCCGGATGCAGCAGCCCACATACTCTGCCGAGTGCGCGTCCGAGCCAAGGGTGATGATCTCGCCGCCCTGCTCCCGGTAGAGCTTCAGCAGCGGCGCGTCCGGCAGGGGCTGGTGCCCCCGGTTGGTGTTGCACTCGATGCCGCAGCCGCTTTCGATCAGCGCCCGGAATATCTCCCGGCACTGGTCGAAGTGCCCGTCAAAGGTCAACTCCTCGCCCAGATTCTCGTTGATATACCGCAGAGGCAGCGTCAGGTGCCCCAGCACGCTGAACTTGCCCCACCGCGCCAGGCGCAGCACGTCCTCCAGATAGCTGTCTATAACGCTATGATAATACGTTTCGTCCTTTTTTTCAATGTAGTACAGGTCGAAATGATGGAATTTTTCTCCAGCCATGTGTACAGAACCGATGACAAAGTCCAATCCGGGCGATTCTTCGAGCAATCTCTCTGCCCGCTCGAAGCCCATGGGCGCTTCGCCCAGCTCCGCGCCCAGCCGGATGGTCAGCTGCCCGGCGTACTGCTCCCGCGCCTGCGGCACCTGCGCCAGCAGACCCGACCAGTCGAAATGCTCTCGGGGCGCGTGACTGCCCCACAGCACCGTGTCCACGTGGTCGGTGACGCATATCTCGTCCAGCCCGGCGCGCACCGCCGCCTCCGCCAGCTGGTTCACCGTCAGCGAGCCGTCCGGCGACGCGGCGGAATGAGTGTGATAATCCGCCAGATACATGGTTCACCTGCTCATTTCTTCTTGAAAAAGCTCTTGCGCTTCTCGTAGTTGCTCTCGCCCAGCATGTCGCTGAACGTCCGCAGCGCTTCCTTCTGCTCCCGCGTCAGGTTGCGGGGCGTCTCCACGTTGACGGTGACGTACTGGTCGCCCCGTCCCCGGCCGTTGAGCACCGGGATGCCCTTGCCCCGCAGACGGAACACGCTGCCCGTCTGGGTGCCCTCCGGCAGGTCGTATTTCACCTTCCCGTCGATGGTGGGGATCTCCAGCGTGGCGCCCAGCGTGGCCTGTGCAAAGGTGATGGGCGCCTCGCAGAACACGTCCACACCCTCCCGGCGGAACACCTCGTCCGGCTGCACCATCACGGTGATCAGCAGATCGCCGGCGCTGCCGCCGTTCTTGCCGGCGTTGCCCTGTCCCCGCAGGGAGATGGTCTGGCCGTGGTCGATACCGGCGGGAATGGCGACCTTGATGGTCTTGCGTTTGCGCACGCGCCCCTGCCCGCCGCAGTCGGTGCAGGGCTGGTGGATGATGCGGCCGGTGCCCCGGCACTTCTGGCAGGGGCGGCTGCTGGCGAACACGCCCATGGGCGTCCGCTGCTGCACCTGCACCTGTCCGCTGCCGTGGCAGTCGGGGCATATCTCCGGCGTGGTGCCCGGCTGACAGCCGCTGCCCTTGCAGGTGGCGCACTGCTCGCTGTGCTCCACGGTCACGTCCTTTTCGCAGCCGAAGGCCGCCTCCTTGAACGTGACGGACACGCTGGCGCGGATGCTCTCGCCCCGCTGGGGCGCGTTGGGGTTCCGCCGCTGCTGGCCGCCGAATCCGCCGCCGAAGAAGCTGCCGAAGATGTCGCCCAGATCGCCGAAGTCGAAGCCGCCCGCGCCGCCGTATGCGCCGCCTGCGCCGCCTGCGCCCGCCCCGTAGCTGGGGTCAACGCCCGCGAAGCCAAACTGGTCGTACCGCGCCTTCTTCTCCGGATCGCTGAGCACCTCGTTGGCCTCGTTGACCTCCTTGAACTTCTCCTCGGCCTCCTTGTCGCCGGGGTTCATGTCCGGGTGGTACTTCCGCGCCAGCTTTTTGTATGCTTTTTTGATCTCGTCCTCCGATGCGCCCTTGCTGACGCCGAGAACCTCATAATAATCTCGTTTTTCCTGTGCCATGGGCGTTATCTCCTAAACACCACAACAAGGGACAGGTACTTCCTGCCCCTTATTGCGGGATATATTTGCCTTACTTGTTCTGATCGTCGTCATCGACTACCTTGTAGTCGGCGTCATAGTACTGCTGGCCGCCGTTGGGGTCGCCGCCGGGCTGCTGACCGCCCATGTTGGGGTCGCCCTGGGGCGCCTGCTGCTGATACAGCTTCTCGCTCATCTTGTAGAACAGCTGGGTCAGCTCCTCGGTGGCCGCCTTGATCGCGTCGGTGTCCTCGCCCTTCAGCGTCTCCTTCAGCTTCTCCACGCCGGCGCGGATGGGCTCCTTCTCGCTTTCGGGTACCTTGTCGCCCACCTCGTTCAGGGTCTTTTCCGCCTGATAGACCATCTGGTCGGCCTGGTTGCGGATCTCCACCTTCTCCTTGATCTTGGCGTCCTCGGCGGCATACTGCTCCGCGTCCTTCACGGCCTTCTCGATGTCCTCCTTGCTCATGTTGGAGGAGGACGTGATGGTGATGTGCTGGGCGTTGCCGGTGCCCAGATCCTTGGCGCTGACGTTGACGATGCCGTTGGCGTCGATGTCGAACGTCACCTCGATCTGAGGTACGCCGCGGCGTGCCGGAGCGATGCCGTCCAGATGGAAGCGACCCAGGCTCTTGTTGGCAGCGGCCATCTCACGCTCGCCCTGCAGCACGTTGACCTCCACGGAGGTCTGGTTGTCGGCGGCGGTGGAGAAGATCTGGCTCTTCTTGACGGGGATGGTGGTGTTGCGCTCGATCAGACGGGTGCACACGCCGCCCATAGTCTCGATGCCCAGGGACAGGGGGGTCACGTCCAGCAGCAGCAGACCCTTCACGTCGCCGGTGAGAACGCCCGCCTGCAAAGCGGCGCCCATGGCCACGCACTCATCGGGGTTGATGCCCTTGAAGGGCTCGCTGCCGGTGAAGTTCTTCACGGCCTCCACCACGGCGGGGATACGGCTGGAGCCGCCTACCATCAGCACCTTGGCCAGATCGCTGGGCTTCAGACCGGCGTCGCTCATGGCCTGACGCACGGGGCCCATGGTGGCCTCCACCAGATGACCGGTCAGCTCGTTGAACTTGGCGCGGGTCAGGGTGACGTCCAAGTGCTTGGGGCCGGTGGCGTCGGCGGTGATATAGGGCAGGTTGATGTTGCTGGTGGTCACGCCGGACAGCTCGATCTTGGCCTTCTCTGCGGCCTCCTTCAGGCGCTGCATGGCTACCTTGTCGCCGCTGAGGTCGATGCCGTCGCTCTTCTTGAACTCGGACACCAGATACTTCATGATGCACTGGTCGAAGTCATCGCCGCCCAGACGGTTGTTGCCGGCGGTGGCCAGCACCTCGATCACGCCGTCGTCGATCTCCAGGATGGACACATCGAAGGTGCCGCCGCCCAGGTCGTAGACCATGATCTTCTGCGCCTGCTCCTTGTCCACGCCGTAGGCCAGAGCCGCGGCGGTAGGCTCGTTAATGATACGCTTCACGTCCAGACCGGCGATCTTGCCGGCGTCCTTGGTGGCCTGACGCTGGGAGTCGGTGAAGTAGGCGGGCACGGTGATGACCGCCTCGGTGACGGGCTGACCCAGATAGGCCTCGGCGTCGCTCTTCAGCTTCTGCAGGATCATGGCGCTGATCTCCTGCGGGGTGTAGCTCTTGCCGTCGATGGTCACGCGGTGGTCGGTGCCCATCTCACGCTTGATGGAGGAGATGGTGCGCTCGGGGTTGGTGATGGCCTGACGCTTTGCCACCTGACCCACCATGCGCTCGCCGGTCTTGCTGAAGGCCACCACGGACGGGGTGGTGCGGTTGCCCTCCGCGTTGGGGATAACGACTGCCTCGCCGCCTTCCATAACGGCTACGCAGGAATTGGTCGTACCAAGATCGATACCGATAACTTTAGACATAATGATTGCCTCCTGTATATAGATAAATGTTATTTACTATTTGTATTAGAAAATCCTGTTTAATAAGGTCTGTCGGGCATGATCAGCGCCGCGATGATATACGCCAGCAGGCCGCTGCCGCCCAGCGCGCAGAACACCACCCAGCCCAGACGCACCAGCGTGGAGTCGATGTTGAAATACTCCGCGATGCCGCCGCATACACCGGCGATCTTCTTGTCCGTGCTGCTCTTGTACAGCTTCTTACCTTCCATAATAGCTTCCTCCCTCTCAGTTGGCTACCTTCACCATGGCGAACCGCAGAACCTTGTCGCCCAGTGTGTAGCCCTTCTGGAACACCTCCACCACGGTGTTTTCCTCCGCGGTGTCGTCCTCTGTGTGCATGACGGCGTTGTGCTTCTCCGGGTCGAATTTCTCGCCCAGCGCCGGTATCTCGGTGACGCCCAGCTTGGTCAGCACCTCGCTGAACTGCTTGCAGATCAGCTCCATGCCCTGCCGGTGTCCGTCGCCCTCCTCGAACTGGCTCACGCCCCGCTCCAGGTTATCCAGCACCGCCAGAAACGGCTTGATGGTGTCGATCTTGGCGTCGCCGTACAGATGCTCCTTCTCCCGCGCCGTCCGCTTGCGGTAGTTGTCGTACTCCGCCGCCAGCCGCAGATACTTGTCATTGGCATCCGCCAGCGTCTTGGCCAGCTCCTCCATCTGCTGCATCTGCTCCTTTGTGACGGTGTACGTCTCCGGCGCGGCTTCGGCGGCTGCCTCCGGCGTTTCGTTCACCGGCTGCTCCGCCGCGGCGTTTTCCTCCGGGGTCTGCTTGCTCTTTTTATCCTTTTCGCTCATTCCGTTGTATCCTCCGGTAGCTGTTTTTTACCAAACATGCGGCTCAGGCTCTCGGCAAAGTAGCTCAGCCGCGCCGCGACTGCGGCATAATCCATTCTCGTGGGACCCACAACGCCCACCAGCCCGCGCATGTTGTCGCCGATGTCGTAGCTGGCGATCACCACGCTGCTCTCCTTCAGAGCGTCGTTGACGTTTTCCGGGCCGATGAGTATCTGCATGCGCGCGTCTCCGGCGGGCACAGGCAGTTCCTGCTTGTTGTCCACCATGAAGCTCATCAGGTCGTGAGCCTTGTCGATGTCCCGGAACTCCGGGAATTTCAGCAGCTGGCTGGCGCCGCTGGTGTACACCTGCTGGTGGCTGGATTCCTCCAGCAGCGATCCGGCGTATTCCGTCACCTGATTCAGGATCAGGAACCACTGCCCGGACACCTGCTCGCTCAGGTGCATGAGCGTGGCGTTCATCTCCTCGGCGGAAACGCCGGTGAAATGGGTGTTCAGCAGGTGGCTCAGCTGGGGCAGCATCTCCGCCTCTACCGGCAGCGATGTGCGCATCAGCTGGCTTTTCACCCGGTTATCCGACAGCATCACCACAGCGATGAAGCTGCCCGCGTCCACGGCGATCAGCTCGAACCGCTGCACTGTGGCCGCCGTCCGGTGATCCGCCACGGTGTAGGTGGGATAGCCCACGAAGCTGGACACCATCTGCCCCGCCTGGTCGATGACCTGCTCCACCTGCTGCAGCGGCTTGGCCAGCGCCGTGTTGATGCTGGCCTCCTCTTCTGCCGACAGGGGCTTGCGATCCATCAGCTCGTTGACATACAGCCGGTAGCCCTTGGCGGACGGGATACGTCCCGCCGAGGTGTGGGGCTGCTCCAGATAGCCCATGTCCGACAGGTCGGCCAGATCCTTCCGCACGGTGGCGGAGCTGACCTTCTCCGGCAGCTGATCCGCGATGGCCTTGGAGCCCACCGGCTCGGCGGTGTTGATGTAGCTGTCCACCACGATCTTCATTATTTGCTTTTTTCGTCTGCTCAGTGCCATAATATCTTCCTCGTTTAGCACTCCGTATCTTCGAGTGCTAAACGCAGTGTACCACCCGCCGCACCAGTTGTCAATAGCCGGGGTTTTAATTATTTGTGAACATGTGAAAAGCCGCCCGAAAGGGCGGCTCAGCTTGTCAAAAAAGTTCGAACGGACTTTTTTGACAAGCTGAGGCAAAATCGCAAAATAAAAAACAGTATTTTATTTTGCAATTTTGGTCGCTGCGGCGGGTGATTGAACGCGAAAGGGAACCCTGACGGTTCCCTTTCACACTATCCTTCCCTCCGATACTTGTAACCGGGCAGTTTTTTTGACAGACTGAAGCCGCCCTTTCGGGCGGCTTCAGATGACACATTATTCCTCCGGCGGCGTTCTGACCGGCTTGTCGGAGCGGATGAAGTCCTGCACCAGCGCGTATACCACCGAGCAGACCGGCACGCCCAGTAGCATGCCCAGCACGCCGAAGGCGCCGCCGCCGACGGTCACGGCTGCCAGCACCCACAGACCCGGCAGGCCAACGGATTTGCCCACCACCTTGGGGTAGATCAGGTTGCCCTCCACCTGCTGCAAAATCAGCAGGAAGATCAGGAACGTCAGCGCCTTGATGGGACTCTGGAACACGATAAGGAACGCGCCGGTGGCCGCGCCGATCCACGCACCGAAAATGGGGATCAGCGACAGGGATGCGATGATCACCGACACCGGCAGCGCATAGGGCAGCCGCAGGATCAGCATACCGATGCAGCACAGCGTGCCCAGAATGAACGCCTCCGTCACCTGCCCGGTGACGAAGCTGGAAAAGGCGTTGTTGGCCAGGCTCAGCAGGTGCATGAGCCGGTCGGCGGCCTTTTGAGGCAGGATGCGCCGCAGCAGACGGCGGGACTGTGCCAGCAGCGTCTCCTTCTGCGCCAGCAGATACAGGGAGAACACCAGCGCCAGCAGGAAATTCACCAGCGCGCCCACGATGGACGTGGTGATGTTCAGGGTGGTGTTCACCACGCTGTCGCCCTTCTCCTGCAAAAAGCCGGTGATCGTCTCCTTCACCTGATCGGCGCTGAGGGACAGCTCCGGCAGCGTCACGCCGTGCTCGGCGGCGAAACCGCTGAGGTTCTCCCACCAGCTCTGGATCTGGCTGACGTAGGTGGGGATGTTGGCCACCATGGTGGTGGCGGCCTCCTCCAGCCGGGGGATGAGGATGAAGAAGATGGCGAAGATGATGCCCACAAAGAGAACCATGGTCAGCGTCAGGCACACCGGGCGCTTCAGCTTGCCGCGCCACGGGCTGCTCCACTTGGCCAGCGCCCGATCCCACAGCCGCTCCAGCGCCGCCATCATCAGGTTCAGCACAAAGGCGATGCATATACCGATCAGCAGCGGCGACAGCAGGTTCAACAGCCCGCTCAGAATGCCGCTCAGCCACGACAGGTTGTTCAGTCCCCAGTACAGCAGTGCCGCGAACGCGATCAGCAGCATGATGCGCTTGATGTTTCTCTTGTTCAGCTCCAAATCCATCCCGCCTCTCGGTAATAGTACCTACTATATTACCATGATTCCCGCCAAGATGCCATCCGAAAAGCGGCGGAAAGGGAAAATTTTCTGTGAACAGGGGGACGGGCGGGGCGTTTCTCACCGGCGGTGCGCCTTTTCCAGCGCCAGCAGCGCCGTTTTCATGTCCAGCCCGCCGCCGTAACCGACGAGAGAGCCGCCCGCGCCGATGACACGGTGGCAGGGCACGGCGATGCAGATGGGGTTCGCATGGTTGGCCATGCCCACCGCGCGGAACGCCTTCGGGTGGCCGATGGCCTCCGCAATGTCCTTGTAGCTGCGCGTCTCGCCGTAGGGAATGTCCCGCAGGGCAGCCCAGACCTTTTCCTGAAAGGGCGTTCCGTGCAGCCGGTACGGGAAATCGAAGCGCCTGCGCGTCCCGGCGAAATACTCGTCCAGCTGCCGGAACACCTGCTCCGTCAGCCCGTTGGGCACGCCCGCCTCCTTTACGTCCGCGCCGGCGCGCTTCAGCGCCGTTATCGCGCCGTCCTCCCAGTCCACCTGCAGGTCGCCCACAGGCGCGTGATAGATGACCGTTCCCTTCATGGCGATGTGCTCCCTTCGCGTTTTGCCGCCATTATAGCACATTTTCCGGCAGAATGCACGGCGGACAGACCGGCTGTCTGACCGGCGGCTCCGCGCGGGAAGCGGTCTGGCTTTTTACAGCTCCAGAGGCGCCGGCACGGCGTCCGGCGGGATGGGGCAGGTGTACCCGCCCGCCGTCCGCTGCCGGAACTCGGCCTTGGCGGCCTCCAGCAGCGCGGGCTGCTCCAGCAGGTCGATGGCGGCGGCGCACAGCACCTTGCCGGCGTGGACAGTGGCCTTGTGCGCCATGGGCGTCTTGTTGCAGGACACCACCTGCCAGCTGTGGCAGGGGACGTGGTTGGGCCACAGCGCCACATGGATCTGCGCCGTAGGGCACTGATAGCTGACATCGCCCACGTCGGTGGAGCCGGCGTTGAAGGCGGGACCCTGATACAGCGGCATCAGGAAGTCGTTGAAGTGGCTGGTCTGCATGGCCTTCACCTTTTCGGCGAAGGCGGGGTCGTTCTCCGCGCCCACGCCGCCGGGAATGTCCCGCCCCTGGTAGGTGGCGGACAGCGCCTCCATGAAGGCGTGCTCCTCCGCCGTGCAGGGCGGTACGCCCAGCTGGGAGAAGTTGTCGTACAGCACCTGCTCCAACGCGTGGTTGCACACGGTGTCGGATAGGCCGTCCACGAAGCGGCGCTCGATGGTGGTGTCCGTCATCAGCGCCGCGCCCTGCGCGATCTTGTCCACCCGCTGGTGCAGAGCCATGCAGTCCTTAACGAAGTTGGAGCGGATCATGTACAGAACGCTGGCCTGGTGCTGCACCACGTTGGGGCTTACGCCGCCTGCGTCCAGAATGGAGTAATGTACCCGTGCGTCGTGGGGCATGTGCTCCCGCAGGAACTGCACGCCCACATTCATCAGCTCCACTGCGTCCAGCGCGCTGCGTCCCCGCTCCGGCGCGGTGGATGCCTGGGACGCCAGCCCGTGAAACGTGTAGATCATCTGGATGCAGGAGTTGGTGGAGCCGGTGGTCACCTCGCTGCTGTCGCCGGGGTGCCACGTCAGTGCCGCGTCCAGCCCGTACCACAGACCCTCCCGTGCCATATAGGCCTTGGACGCCACGCCCTCCTCACCGGGGCAGCCGTACAGGATGACGGTGCCGCTTTTGCCGGTCTGGGTCAGATAGTGCTTCAGGCCGATGGCGGCAGCCATGGCTCCCGCGCCCAGCAGATTGTGGCCGCAGCCGTGGCCGCTGCCGCCCCTTACCAGCTCGTGGTACACGGTGCTGCCCGCCTCCTGCGAAAGGCCGGACAGCGCATCGTACTCCGCCAGCAGACCGATGACCGGTTTGCCGCTGCCGAAGGAGGCGGAGAAGGCGGTGGGGATACCGCATATACCCTCCTCCACCTGAAAGCCCTCGTCCTTCAGCACCTTGACGAACAGGGCGGCGGACTTCACCTCCTGCATGGACAGCTCGGCGTAGTCCCAGATGGCGTCCGCCACCTGCGCCACCAGTTCTTTCTTCTCGTCAATGGCGGCCAGCGCCGCCTGCTTTTTTGTGTTCATAATAGATCTCCTGTCTTGAAATGCGACGCTCCCCGCCCCGCGAAGGGACGGGGAGCACCAAAAAGGAAGGAAGTAAACGGCTGATGTATGCTTTCAGCGCCGCTATTACAGGACTTTCCTCAGGAAGTCCTGCAGGCGGGCACTCTGGGGATGCGAAAATATGTCCTCCGGGCTGCCCTGCTCGGCGATCCTGCCGGCATCCATGAACAGCACCCGGCTGCCCACCTCCCGGGCAAAGCCCATCTCGTGGGTGACGACCACCATGGTCATGCCGCTCTGTGCCAGCTCCTTCATGACCTCCAGCACTTCGCCCACCATTTCCGGGTCGAGAGCGCTGGTGGGCTCGTCAAACAGCATGACCTCGGGCTCCATGGCCAGCGCCCGAACGATGGCCACCCGCTGCTTCTGCCCGCCGGACAGCTGGGCAGGATAGTCGTTGGCTCTGTCCGCCAGCCCCACTCTTTGCAGCAGCACCATGGCCTTGGCCTCCGCCTCGGCCTTGGGCGTCTTTTTGATCTTGATGGGCGCCATGGTCAGATTCTCCAGCACGGTCTTGTTGGGAAACAGGTTGAAGTGCTGGAACACCATGCCCATCTTCTGCCGGTGCAGGGGGAGATCCACCTTCTTGCCGGTGATGTCCACCCCGTTGAACAGGATGGAGCCGGAGGTGGGCGTTTCCAGCAGGTTCAGGCTCCGCAGGAACGTGCTTTTGCCGCCGCCGGAGGGCCCGATCACCGCGATGACATCGCCCTTGTACACGTCCGCCGTCACGCCGTCCAGCGCCTTCACATCGCCGCCGTTGTAATACTTTTTCAGGTCGTGTACCTCGATCAGCTTCTGTGCCATCAGACATGCACCTCCCGCTGCTGCTTGCGCTTGCGCTCATAGCCGCTGTGCCGGTCGGCCTTCTGCATCTTCTTTTCGAAGTGGCCGAACACCTTGCTGAGGATGAACGTCATCAGGAAGTAGATGACGCCCACGATCACCAGCGGCTCGATGGGCAGGTATGTGGCGCCCTTGACCACCAGATACTGGGTCATCAGGTCGCCGATGAAGAACGTGGAGCCAAGGGACGTGTCCTTGATGATCATGATGAACTCGTTGCCCAGCGCCGGCAGGATGTTCTTCACCGCCTGGGGCACCACCACGAACCACATGGCTTTGCTCTCGCTGAAGCCCAGGCTCAGCGCCGCCTCCCGCTGACCGGGATCCACGGCCTGAATGCCGGAGCGGATGACCTCGGACACATAGGCCGCGCTGTTGCAGATCAGGGCGATGGCGATGCACAGAAACTTCTGCTTGTTCAGCGCCGGGATCAGCATCGGCAGGCCGAAATAGAAGAAGCACAGCTGCAGCAGCATGGGCGTGCCGCGGATGATCTCGATATAGATGGTGGACAGCCACCGCAGCGGCGGTATTTTGGACATCTTCATCAGCGCCAGTACCGACGCGAACACCGCGCCGAAGGCCACGGTGATGGCCGCCAGCGCCAGCGTGTACTCCACGCCGTCGATGAGGAACTTGTCCCAGTATTTCAGGAACAGGGCGGCCAGCTTTTCAAAGTCGATGAATTTCATGGGGTGTCTCCCTTATCTTTGATGGCGGCAGGCACGGTGTCCGTACCCGCCGCCGGAAGGTGTACCGGTATCAGCCCAGAGTCAGCTCCTGCGCGTTCTCGCTCTTGCCCAGCTCCACGGCGTCCTTGTACCAGCCGTCGTAGAGGTTGGCTTCCTTGGCCTGCGCCAGAATGGCATTCACTGCGTCCAGCAGCTCCGTCTCGCCCTTCTGCATCATGATAACGTTGGCGGAGTACTCGGCCTTCACGTCGAACTCCCAGGTGCAGATGGCCAGATCGGGGTTGGCGTCCACGATCATCTCCGCATTGCCGTAGGCCACGGCCAGCGCCTCGATATTGCCGCTCTTGAGCTCCATGACGCCCACGGTGATGTCGCCGATGGAGATGGGATTGGCGTCCGTCAGCTGCTCCGTCACCAGCTGCATCTGCAGGGAGGCGTTCTGCGCGCCCACGTCCTGACCGGCCAGATCCTCAGGGGAGGTGTACTTATCCGCGTTTTCCTTCTTGATGAGCAGAGCCTGTCTCGTCTCGTTTTCACCGGCGTAGTAGTAATCGCTGAGCTCATAGTTCTCGGCTCTGTCCTCCGTCCAGGAGTAGCCGGAGATGCTCATGGGGACGGAGCCGGTGTACACGGCGGTCTGGCTGGCGTCGAAGCCCATGGGCTCTATGACCAGCTCCACGCCCAGATTCTCGGCGATGTACTTGGCCAGCGTGATATCAAAGCCCACATACTGGTCCTGACCGGTCTTGGAGGAGTCCACAAACTCCATGGGGGAGAAGTCGGGGCTGAGAGCCACGGTCAGCACGCCGTCGGCCTTGATCTTTTCCAGCGCGTTGGCCGGCTCTGCTGCGGCGGTGTCATCGGTCTTGTCGTCGGCTGTCGTATCGGCCTTGCTGCCGCAGGCCACCAGAGAAAGCGCCATAACCAGCGCCAGCATCAGTGCAAAAAACTTTTTCATGGTCGTATATCCTTTCTGTATACCCTGTATAGGAGATGTATATTTATTCATGTATATGCATATTGCATCCATCTGCGTTACGCGGCGTGATGTCGTCGCTGGCTCTGTCGTCGTCGCAGTATAAGCAGGGCGTTTACCCTTGTATTACAATGGCTTATCATGGGTATACCGCCTTTCCGGTGATGTGCCTTGCCGCGCCCGGTGCGGGGACGCTCGGCTGTGTCTCTCTCGTTGATGGTGCATACTTTACCACCGGAAACTGGAAATGTCAAGGCGATTTTTGCATATTTATCCGCTGTTTGTGGGAATTTGGTGAATATACATGCAACACCTACCGGACAGGTGGGCGGCTCCGTGCAAATTGACAAAGGCGGGGCGCTCCCGCCCCGCCAAGATAAAGTTGCAATCCCCGCAAAAATGGGCTATGATAGAGCCACTTATACTCCGGGAGGAACTGAAATTATGTGGTATGCGATCCTGCTGGCGGGTGCCATCGGCCTAGATCAGCTTTTGAAATGGTGGGTCACGTCCCATTTAGAGGTGGGACAGTCGGCGCCGCTGCTGCCGGGCGTGGTGCAGCTCACCCGCCTGCACAACACCGGCGCGGCGTGGAGCAGCTTCTCCGGTAAGACCGGCCTGCTGGCGGCGGTGACGGTGGTGCTGCTGGCCGCCGTGGTGTATCTGGTGGTAAAAAAGATCGTCCGGCACCCGCTGGGGCTCAGCGCCGCCATGCTGGTGCTGGGCGGCGGCATCGGCAACATGATCGACCGCATTTTCCGCGGCTATGTGGTGGATATGTTCGACCTGGAATTCATGGACTACCCCATTTTCAATCTGGCGGACATCTTCGTGGTGATGGGCGTCATTCTGGGCGCTGTGTACTACCTGTGGTTCTACGACAAATACGACAAGCGCAGCGGGAAGGAGCCGGGCGATGATACGGCAGCTGACAGCCACAAGTGAACACGCCGGCGTCCGGCTGGACGCCTTTCTCTCCGCGGACGGACAGCTGTCCCGGTCGCAGGCGGCGCGGCTCATCGAGGAGGGGCGCGTCACCGTGGACGGCCGCCCGGCGGCCAAGAGCTGCCGCGTGGCGGAGGGTCAGCAGGTGACGGTGGACATCCCCGAGGTGAAGAACACCGCCGTGGAAGCCCAGGACATTCCGCTGGACGTGGTGTATGAGGACGGGGACGTGATCGTGGTCAACAAGCCCACCGGCCTTGTGGTGCACCCCGCTCCCGGTCATCCGGACGGCACGCTGGTCAACGCCCTGCTGCACCACTGCGGCGACAGTCTCTCCGGCATCGGCGGCGAAAAGCGCCCCGGCATCGTCCACCGCATCGACCGGGACACCAGCGGCCTGATCATCGCCGCCAAGAACGACGCCGCCCACGCCGCCCTCAGCGCCCAGCTCAGCGACCATACGCTGGCGCGTACCTATGAGTGTCTGGTCAGCGGCAACATGAAGCAGGACAGCGGCACGGTGGACGCACCCATCGGACGCAGCAGCGCCGATCGGAAGAAGATGGCTGTGGTGCCCGGCGGCCGCCGCGCCGTGACCCACTGGGAGGTGGTGGCGCGGTATCCCGGCGTGACCCACCTGCGCTGCCGGCTGGAGACGGGGCGCACCCACCAGATCCGCGTCCATCTGGCGTACATCGGCCACCCCATTCTGGGCGACACGGTCTATGGCGCGAAAAAGCCCGTGCCGGGGCTGACCGGCCAGTGCCTCCACGCCACGGGGCTGCGGTTCCTCCATCCCCGCACCGGGGAGCCGGTGGAGCTGCACTGTCCCCTGCCGGAGGAATTCACCCGCATGCTGGAAAAGCTGGAGAAGAAGCGGTAGGGGACGGCGTCCCCGACGTCCCGCTGCAGGCGCTTGCAATGGCAGGCTCTTCCAATTAGCAAAAGAGACGGCTTACGCCGTCTCTTTATTATATATGTCCCTCCGGCAGGGGCTGACTGTGGAGCATCACCCGCCCGAAGCAGGTCAGGCTCCGCCCGCTGCCCCGGTGGAATACCACGTCCATGTCCGCGCGCTTTCTGTTCAGCGAGAACAGATACACCATGCCGAAGCCGTCCCGGTAATACTGCTTGCACAGCATGTCGCCGTCCACGCAGAAGATGCCCACGTCGCCGCTTTGCACCGGGTCGTGGTTCACATACACCACCGACCCGTCCTCGATCACCGGCGACATGGAATCCCCCTGGATGCGCACGGCCAGCTCCGCGCCCGGCGGCACGTCGCCGCTGACCTGTATCAGCTCGTAATCCTCTCCGAACACCGGCGCGGCAAAGCCCGCGGCGGCGGGGGAGGTATACAGCGGGATGGTGCGCACCTCGGCGGCGGGCGCGGCAGCGCGCAGCTCGCCGGTCATCACCGTCAGCGCGTCCACCAGCGAGTGGACGGTCTGCCGCCCGGACAGCGGCAGGTCGCGGTATTTGGCCAGCAGGCGGCGCTCCTCGTCGCTGCGGCTATCCTCCCCGCCCCGGAAGCTGCCCCGGTAGAGATAGTTCGGCTCGGCCTCCAGCGCGGTGAACAGGCGCAGCAGCACCTCCTCCTTGGGGGCGCTGACGCCCGTTTCATAGTTGCCCACCGCGGACACGGACACGCCCAGCCGCTGTGCCAGCTGCTGCCGGGTCAGCCCCAGCTCCTCGCGCCGCCGCCGCATCTGCTCACCAAAGGACACGCAGGCCACCTCCTCGCCGTTTTTCGGCAGATTTCGACATTCGATGACTGTATACTACTCTGAAATGTTGGTTTTGTCAATGGCAAATCACAAGATTCTTGTGATTTTAGCCTTGACATCACAAGAATCTTGTGATACAGTAGCTTCACAAACAAGGTTCTTGTTTTCTGCACGGGTTATTCACAAGAAATTTGTTGGCAGTCTGCGCAAAAATGCCGCCGCGCACAGGCGCGGCGGCAGAGGCCGTCACATGGCATATCACGCATCCAACGGGTCGGTGATCTCCACATCGTCCCCCAGCAGGTGGGTGTCCGGCCAGTGGCGGACGCCCGGTGCGGTGGAGCCGGCTGCGGTGGCGCCGGTCTTGCTGCCGCAGGCGCACAGCATCAGCAGTGCCAATATGACAAAAAGGGAAGTGAGCTTTTTCATGCCGGTACCTCCTGCTTATCCGATATATCCCCATTATACCGTGCCGCCGCCGTTTTGACAACAAAAAAAGCGTCCTGCCGGGCGCAGGACGCGGCGACGCGGCGGCGTATAAAACGGGACGTCGCACCCCAAGGGCACTTGTTCCGCTGCGCTCCACTGCGAGGACGCCGTCCCCTACAGACGGCTCACCGCGCTCAGCCGTAGGGCGGGACCCGTGTGTCCCGCCGAGGAATGCGCGTTATCCGTCCGGGCAGACAGAGTCGCTCGCCCCTACAGACGTTCCACGCAAAGGCGGCAAAAAGGAAAACAGCACTCGCAAAGCAAGTGCTGTTTTCTGGTGGGGGATGGTGGATTCGAACCACCGAAGGCGTTGCCAGCAGATTTACAGTCTGTCCCCTTTGGCCACTCGGGAAATCCCCCATATACAATATGGAATTGGAGCTGGTGGACGGATTCGAACCCCCGACCTGCTGATTACAAATCAGCTGCTCTACCAGCTGAGCTACACCAGCATCTCACCAGCGAACCGTATTATAACAGAGGTTTTCTGAATTGTCAACTACAAACTTCGCACGAAAGTAGAAAATTTATCGCTTTAAAGCTATGCAACATCCACAAACGTACATAAGAGGGGGAATCACACCAATGACACTGATGGAAATGTCCGCGCTGTATGACGACAGCGCCCTGCTGATCTCCGGGCGGCTGGCGGAGCTGCGCAGCGCTCTGCGCGTCTGCGGCAGCGAGGACGAATCCCGCCGCCTGCGCCGCCGCATGGCGGAGCTGAAGCCCATGCTCACCCAGTGCCGCAAGCTGTCCTGCCTGACGGCGCGGTACTACGACCGGGACTTTTACGGCTATGACGAATACCGGTTATGATTTTGCGGACAGGGCGGGGCTTCAGGCGTGGCTCCGCGCCCAGTCCGGCGACAACAGCCAGCGCCGCCAGCGGCTGCTGCGGAACCTGCCCCGGGCGGTGGCGGCGGAGCTGACGCCCCGCCAGCGGGAGATACTGGCGCTGTACATAGACCGGGGCATGACCATGTCCCAGATCGCCCAGCAGCTGCGCATCAACAAATCCACCGTCTCCCGCTCCCTGCGCCGCACGTTCCAGCGGCTGCGCCGCTGCCTGGAATACAGCCTGTAGCGAAAACAGCCCGGTTTTGCGCAAAGCACTTGTGCCGCCGGGCGTTTTCCGTTATACTATCGGTGCGGGTACACCGCGCCGCAGTATTACGCTGTGTCGGGAGGGATGAGGGCTGAAAAAACGAACCGTCACGCTTCTTGCGCTGGTTCTGGCGCTGGCGGCGGCCTTCGGCCTGTGGCTCGATGGCAACGTCTACGAAAACGGCTCCCGGACGCTCCCCTGCGAGGAAAGCGGCCTGATCCTCTCCATCACGACCTTTGACGGCGAGAGTGAATCCACGCCCCTTGTCAAATGCTTCGGCCATACATGGATATCCCTTGACAACCGCTCCGGTCACCCGGTATATCTGAAGGACTGCGAGATCAGGGACGGCGAGCAGGTCACGCTCTCCGTCTGGGCGGTTCGCGGGCTTTCGGGGCTGCTTTTCAACATGGAGCCGGGCTATATCCGGGACTATGGCCGGTATGTGGGCAGACGCTCCCTGAGTGCGAACATCGGGGAGGAGCAGCTGCGGACGATCGAAGCGTACATCGACCGGGAGGACGGCTGGACGCTGGGCGGGAATTGCAGCCGCTGGTCGCTCCGCCTGTGGAACGCGGTGGTGGAGGAGGACTTCGCCCTGAAAACGCAGACCCTTGTCTACACGCCGAAACGGGTGGAAAAAGCCCTTTGCGAATTCGACTGCGTGGAAACGGACAGAGATTTTTCCCGGGCGGGGAATATCTTTTGCCTCCGTGACGGGGTCAGAACGGAGCTGGCATTATGTTCCTGAAAATGAAAAGCCGTGTCCTGCGGATGCTTGTATGCGCGGCGGCGGGCGCGCTCTGCCTGTACAGCGGCGCGGCCTGCGCTGCAACCTTATATAAAGCCCACGGGCAGCCCTACCTGCTGGCGGGCGCGGAGCGGTTTGACTTTACGGGCTATTACATGGTGGCCGCCATGTGGGGCACGGTCTGCGTCCTGCTGGTCGTGTGCCTTGTCCTTTTTATCAGACGGTGCCGAAGGGCGGGGACTTGACTTTTCCGCCTCCGTCGCATACTATATCAGAACCCGACCACACCAAAGAAAAGGAGTGACTGCTCCATGTATCAAAAGCTGCTTCACACAAGAGGGCTGCGTCTGCTGGGCGGACTGCTGGGCTCCCTGCTGCTGGCCGCCGCCATCAACGTGTTCATCGTTCCCCAGGGGCTGTACGGCGGCGGCGCCTACGGTCTTTGCCAGGTGATCCGTACCCTGGTGCTGCGGGCGCTGGATCTGGAGCTGCCCTTCGATCTGGCGGGCGTGCTGTATTTCTGCGTGAATATCCCGCTGTTTATGCTGGCCTTCCGCGCGCTGGGACGGGAATTCTTCCTGAGGGCCGCCATCTGTACCGCCGCCAACTCCCTGTTTCTGGCCATCATCCCCTCCCCTGCCGTGCCGGTGATCCCGGACATGCTCACCAGCTGCATGGTGGGCGGCATTCTGGTGGGCTTTTCCGGCGGACTGGTGCTCAGCTGCGGCTGCTCCACCGGCGGTCTGGACATTCTGGGACTGTATCTCAGCAAAAAGGGCAGCCGCTTCACCGTGGGGCGGTTCTCCATCACCTTCAACGCCGGACTGTACACCCTGTGCTTCTTCCTGTTCGACGCCACCACCGCCATCTACTCCGCTATATATAATGTGCTCAGCAACCTGTTTCTGGATCGGCTCCACCGCCAGAACGTCACCGTGCAGCTGCTGATCTTCACCAAGAAGAACGACCCGCAGCTGCCCCGGTACATCATGGAGCAGCTGGATCGCGGTGTTACCAGCTGGGCGGCCAAGGGCGGCTGGACGGGGGACGATGTGCAGGTGCTTTGCGTCTGCCTGTCCAAGTACGAGATCGACACCCTGCGCCAGGTGATGCAGCAGGTGGATCCCGACGCCTTCTACATCGTGCAGGAGGGCGTCCACGCCGGCGGCAACTTCAAGCGCCATCTGGGGTAAAGACCCTTCAAAATGCCGAAGCACCACTCGTCAGAGTGGTGCTTTTTGCTGACTTTATAGGAAATCGGACGCGGCAAACGGGTACATTTTGCGCACTGTTTACGTCCCGTGAACGTCAACCGGGCGTCGCGTCCGCCTGTGCTGCACAAATGAGAAGTAAACGAAATCCCGCGCAGAGCGGTAACGTTATCATAGTATCATATTCCTTTACGCAAATCAACTAATAATTTACATAAACTTAATGGTCAAAAATTGTTCATTTTTACGTCTTGAAAGTTGAAAAATGGCGGCGTATATTTATGTTTGTCATCCGGTAACGTCATTTCATGGCGTAAGAATAGGGAAATGCAACTATTTCCATGCGCTTCTTTCACGATTTTAATTGCGAAAGACGCGCGCCTCTGCGCGCCGGGTGTTAAGAAACCGTTAGGGAACAGGAGGCGCTTGTTATGACCAGACAGGAGGCTGTCGATCGTCTGTGCGACGTGTATGCCGGCAGCTACGATGTGACCCGCTGCGACGAGAACGAACATTCCCTCGCCGCCACCATGGACTTCTACGCCACCGCAGAAAAGTACGTGCTCTCCAAAAAGGCCAAGCTCTGGGAGGCCAACAGCTTCGAGTATGTGTACCTGTTCAACGTTCCCCATCTGACGAAGGAGATCTACGAGAAGTGCGAAAAGCTGGCCTACGAGCAGGGCATGGCGCGCATCTCCCCCAACCCCAAGCACATGTACACCTATATTACGGCGCTGTTCGTCTGCGACAGCTGCGACGAGGATGCCCGTAAGGCGCTGAAAAAGTGCCGGCTGTACAAGAGCTTCAAGATGTCCTATTGGGGCTGGATGGATTTCCACACCGGGCTGGTGGTGCTGCCGGAGGAAAAGATCAGCACCAACGCCAGCGGCCATTGTGCAGCACAGGTTTTCGAAAGAGGCCTGTTTCATAAGCAAAAGAGATCGTTATTCAGAAAGGAGAGAGCTATATGAATGCTGCGTTGTTCCTTATTATCGGCTGCGCTGTCCTGATCGTAGGTTATATCTTCTACGGCGGCTGGCTGGCCAAGAAGTGGGGCGTGGATAACTCCCGTCCGACTCCCGCTCATACCATGGAAGACGGCAAGGACTACTGCCCTGCCAAGGCTCCTGTGCTGATGGGCCACCATTTCTCCTCCATCGCCGGTGCCGGCCCCATCAACGGCCCCATTCAGGCCGCTGTGTTCGGTTGGGTGCCCGTGATGCTGTGGGTGCTCATCGGCGGCATCTTCTTCGGCGGCGTCCACGATTTCGGCGCCCTGTTCGCCTCCATTCGTCATAAGGGCGAGTCCATCGGCGAGGTCATCGGCGACGCTATCGGCGCCAAGGCCAAGAAGCTGTTCATCACCTTCGCTTACCTGACCCTGATCCTGGTGGTGGCGGCATTTGCCTCCATCGTGGCCAACACCTTCAAGGCCACCTACACCGCTGACGGAGCTATCGACTATGCCGCTTCCTCCGCCAACGCTTCCACCGCCATCATCTCCATCATGTTCATCCTGATGGCCATTCTGTTCGGCTTCTTTGTCTATCGCCGCAACGCGCCTCTGGGCATTTCCACGGTCATCGGCGTCATCGGCATCGTGGTCTGCATGGTCATCGGCCTGAACTGGCACCCCATCTACCTGAACTACACCGTGTGGATGATCATTGTGGGTCTGTACATCGGCGTGGCCTCCGTCACCCCCGTGTGGATCCTGCTGCAGCCCCGTGACTACCTGAGCTCCTTCCTGCTGTACGGCATGATGGTTCTGGCTGTGGTGGGTATCATCGGCGCTCATCCCGTGGTGGATATGCCTGCTTTCCTGGGCTTCAAGGATACCCTGGCTCCCAGCGGCACCTCTCTGGGCTATATGTTCCCCGCTCTGTTCGTGACCATCGCCTGCGGTGCTGTGTCCGGCTTCCACTCTCTGGTTGGCTCCGGCACCACCTCCAAGCAGCTGGATCAGGAGAAGGACGCCAAGCCCATCGCTTACGGCGGCATGCTGATCGAGTGCGCTCTGGCTCTGATCTCCGTCTGCGCTGTCGGTTACATCTGGAACCAGTATGCTGACGGTACCACCGTTACCCCCACCGTCGTGTTCGCCACCGGTCTGGCCTCCATGTTCTCCAAGGTGTTCGGCTCCGGCTGCTACAACGTGGTGTACTCCATGCTGATCCTGGCCGTGTCCGCCTTCTGCCTGACCTCCGTGGATACCGCCACCCGTCTGGCTCGCTACATGTTCGCTGAGTTCTTCGTAGAGCCCGGCAAGACCCGCGAGGATCTGACCGGCTGGAAGCGCGTCATCACCAATCCCTATGTGGCCACCGGTATCACCGTGGTGGCTGGCGTGGCTCTGGGTCTGACCGGCTATGCCAAGATCTGGGCTCTGTTCGGCGCTGCCAACCAGCTGCTGGCTGCTCTGGGTCTGCTGGCTGTGTGCTGCTGGCTGGGCAAGATCGGCCGCAACAACAAGATGTTCTACTTCCCCATGTTCTTCATGCTGATCGTCACCCTGACCTCCCTCGCCTTCACCATCAAGGCGCAGATCACCGGCATCATCGCCGGCGGCGAGGGTGTGGCGTGGTGCTACATCCGCGGCATCATCGGCGTCCTGCTGGTGATCCTGGCCATCGACCTGGTGGTAGAGGGCATCCGCGCTCTGGGCCGCAACAAGAAGGCTGCCCAGGCCGCGAAGTAAATCGCTTATCAGGAGCGTCCGCCCCTGCGCAAGCAGACGGCACCGTTTCTTCCCTGATATCATTTTCTCCTCACAAAAAGCACAGGCTCCGGCGAAAGCCGGAGCCTGTGTCTGTCTAAGCGGGGATTGCTGTCGTTCTGTAGGGGACGGCGTCCTCGCAGTGGAGCGCAGCGGAACAAGTGCCCTTGGGGTGCGACGTCCCGCCCCGCAGAAAAAAAGACCGGCTTAGGCCAGGCAGCCTAAGCCGGTCTTTTTGCGCTCTTATTCAATGGCGATGATGTAGTAGTACACGGGCTGCCCGCCGGGGAGCGCCGCCACCTCCGCGTCGGGGCAGGCGGCAGCGAACAGCTGCGCGGTGCGGTCGGAGTCCTCCTCCGTCACGCCCTCGCCGGCGTAGACGGTGATGAACTCGGCCTCCTTATCCACAGCCACCTGCGCCAGCTTCTCCAGCAGGACGTTCAGGTCGCGGTCGGTGCCCAGCAGCTTGCCGTCGCACAGCGCCAGATAGTCGCCCTCGTTGATGGCGAAGCCGTCGAAGTCGGAGTTGCGGGCGGCGTAGGTGATCTGGGCGGTGGTGACGTGGGACGCGGCCTCGGTCATGGCCGCCAGGATCGCCTGGGGATCGTCGTTGTCGGGATCCACGGCCATCATGGCGGAGATGCCCTGGGGCACGGTGGCGGTGGGCACCACGATGACCTGCTTTTCGGTCAGACCCACGCACTGCTGGGCGGCCATGATGATGTTCTTGTTGTTGGGCAGGATGAACACCACCTCGCTGGGGGTGCGGTTCACCTCCTGCAAAATGGCCTCGGTGGAGGGGTTCATGGTCTGCCCGCCGGAGACGATGCGATCCACGGTCAGGTCGCGGAACACCGCGGCCAGACCCTCGCCGGCGCAGACAGCCAGAAAGCCGTAGCGCTTTTCCGGCGCGGCCACCGCCGCCTCGCCCTTCTCCAGCTCCTCCTCGATGGCGTCCAGATCGTCGGTGCTCTGCGCCTTGCGCCCCGCTGCCAGATCGGCGGCCTGGGTGCGCATGTTCTCGATCTTGGCCAGCTCCAGCGTGCCGTATTTCTGCGCCTCGTTCAGCGCGTCGCCGGGGGTGTCGGTGTGGACGTGTACCTTGAAGGACTCGTCATCCTCGCCGATCACCAGACTGTCGCCGATGCTGCCCAGATAGGCGCGCAGACCGTCCAGCGGCTTGTCGGAGGTCTTGCGGACGATGAACACGGTGTCGAAGGCGAAGGTGATGTCCTCGTCGCCGATGGCGGCGAAGTCCGCCTTGTCCTCGGCGGTGTCCTCCACCTCGGGCACAGGCTCGCCCCGCAGGGAGCGGAGCATGCCCTCCAGAATGATGAGGTAGCCCTTGCCGCCGGCATCCACCACGCCGGCCTTCTTCAGGACGGGGTTCATCTCGATGGTCTCCGCCAGCGTGGAGTAGCCGGTCTTGATGGCCTCGTCCAGCACGTACTCGGCGGAGTTCTGCTCGCCCGCCGCCTCCAGCGCGCGCTGGGCAGCCAGACGGGAGACGGTAAGCACCGTGCCCTCGGCGGGCTTCATCACCGCGCCGTAGGCGGTGGTGACGCCCTCCTGCATGGCGGCGGCCAGCTGCGCGCCGTCTGCCTCGGCCAGCCCCTTGAACACCTTGCTCATGCCCCGGAACAGCAGGGACAGGATAACGCCGGAGTTGCCGCGGGCGCCCCGCAGCAATCCGGAGGCCGTGATCTTGGCGGCCTCCTCCAGCGTGGACGGCTCCACCCGCCGCAGCTCGGTCACAGCGGTCTGGATGGTCAGGGACATATTGGTGCCGGTGTCGCCGTCGGGCACCGGGAAAACGTTCAGGTCGTTGATGGCCTGCTTCTGGGCGGTGATGCAGGCGGCGCCGAAGGCGACCATCTGCTTGAAGGCGCCGCCGCTGATCCTATCTGTCATGTCTTTTCTCCTTCCGGGCGCGTCACACGGTGACGGAATCCACGCAGACGTTCACCGCCTTGACGGTGACGCCGGTGTTGAGGTTGACCACATATTTGACCTCGCCCATAATGGAGCGGCAGACTGTGGCGATGTTGACGCCGTTTTCCACGACGATGTGCAGCTCGATGGACACGGTGCCGTCGTCGTTATAGGTGACCTTCACGCCCTTGCTCATGGACTCCGGGCGCAGGAGATGCACCAGACCGTCGGTCATGCTGCGCTGCGCCATACCCTTGACGCCGAAGCAGTTGGTGGCAGCCGCGCCGGTGATGGTGGTGAACACGGCATCGCTGATGGTGATCTCGCCGTTTTCGGTGGGAACTTTTATCATAGCGAACTTCCTTTCTGCGGAATAGGCACAATACTACATAATAATATAGGTTATTATATACCAGTTTCCGCCGGAGTACAAGAGGGATTTTTTCGCGGAAAAGGCTGTCCCCGCCGAGAAATCGGCGGGGACGTTTCAAAAGGAATGGAGGGGATGGGAGTCAAAAGAAGATCGTGCTCCTGACGGCGGCGCAGTGGTCAGGTGCGCCGCGGAGCGCTTCGGTGCGGCTCAGCCGCGGTTGCCGAAGAAGTAGTTGTAGAAATCCTGCCAGTTTTCGGGGATCTGCCCGCTGTAGCCGCCGTTATTGCCGCCGCTCTGGGGGGTGTCCTCCTCCGTGTCGGTGCCGGTGATCTGGGGCTGCTGGTCAAAGGTGATGTCGGTGGTGATGTAGCTGCCGTCGCGGAACACGGTCAGGGTGGCGGTGTCGCCGGCGCGGTAGCTCTTCAGCGCCGCGGACAGATCCTGACGGCTGGTGAGGGCGGTGTCGCCCATCTTGGTGATTACGTCGCCCAGGCGCAGGCCGGCCTTGTCGCCGGCGCCGCCCTTGACAACGGAGTAGACGAACACGCCCTGGTCGATGTCGATGCTGTACTGAGCGGCCATCTGGGAGTTCATGGTGCCCACGGTCACGGCCATGTATGCCTTGCCGGTGACGGCGCCGTTCTCCATGATGTCGGTGATGATGGACTTCACATCGTCAATGGGAATGGCGAAGCCCAGACCCTCCACCGTGGTGGTGGAGTAGGTGGAGTACTTGGCGGACACGATGCCCACCACCTCACCGTACAGGTTCATCAGGGGGCCGCCGGAGTTGCCGGGGTTGATGGAGCAGTCCACCTGGATCATGTTGAAGGGGGTGCCGTCCACGTTGATGGCGCGGTTGCAGCTGGACACATAGCCGCCGCTCATGGAGAATGTCAGCTCGCCCAGGGGATTGCCGATGGCCAGCACGGAGTCGCCCACGTTCACGTCGGCGCTGTTGCCCAGGGTCACGGGGGTCAGGCCGGTGGCGTTGATCTTCAGCACCGCCACGTCGTAGTCGCTGTCGCCGCCGATGACGGTGGCGTCGTAGGTGTCGCCGTTATACAGCGTCACCTTCACGGAGGAAGCGCCGTTGATCACATGGTAGTTGGTGACGATATAGCCGTCCTCGCTGATGATAAAGCCGCTGCCGCTGGAGGCGGACTGGGTGGTCTGGCCGAAGATGTTGGTGCTCTGGGAGGAGCAGTTGATGGACACGGTAGAGTTCACCGTGGAGGCATAGACCTCGGCGGGCTGCATCTTGGTCTTGCCGTCCACCTTCTTGACCTCCACGGCGGTGACGGTGCGGTCGCTCTCGCTGATGGCGGTGCCGCTGCCGGAGCCGCTCTTTGCCAGCGCCGCGCCGCCGTAGCCCGCCGCGCCGCCTGCCACGACGCAGGCCAGCACCAGAGCGGTGATCTTCACCCATGTGCGGTGGAAGAAGCCGGCCTTCTGCGCCGGGGCTGCGGGGACGTTCTCCTGCCGGGGCGCGGGCGCGTAATCGTCGCGGGGCATATCCCGGTTGGTGAAGCGGTACATATCGTTGTTGTTGAATTCGTCGTTATACATGGTCGTTACCTCCTGTGGTGCAGTTTCGTATAAGGATCGCGTTCCCGTCTTGCCGCAAGGGGGAAAGCGTGGTATGATGGAGGAAGCAGACAGGAAGAGGACCATCTGCCTCGGAGGAGCCGTATCGCTCTTTCTGTTTTATAGAATACTCGCTTTTCTTAATTCTACCTTTAAGTTTTCAGGCAAAAAAGTGAACTTTTTTTGAACGGAGGGCACAAAAGTGCTGCGGATAGATCAGATCAGGCTCCTGCCCGGCGACAGCGAAGCGCTGCTGCCGGGTAAGTGCGCCAGAATACTGCGCCTGCCGGCGGAGGACATCGTGTCCTGCGCCGTGCTGCGCCGCGCCATCGACGCCCGCGAGGGGCTGACGCTGGTGTATACGGCGGCGGTGGAGGTAAAGCGGGAGGACACCGTGCTGCGGCGCTGCCGGGACAAGCGCGTGTCCCGTTACGCGCCCGAAGCATACGCCCTGCCCGCCGCCGTGACCGCGCCGGAGATACCGCCCATCGTGGTGGGCGCGGGCCCGGCGGGTCTGTTCGCCGCGCTGGTGCTGGCTCGCTGCGGCGCACGGCCTATTGTATTAGAGCGAGGCCGCCCGGTAGAACAGCGGCAGGAGGACGTGGAGCGCTTCTGGAGCGGCGGCGCGCTGGACACCGAGAGCAACGTCCAGTTCGGCGAGGGCGGCGCCGGTGCGTTTTCCGACGGGAAGCTGAACACCGGCACCCGTGACGTGCGCCACCGGTTCATTATGGAGACGCTGGTGCGCTGCGGCGCGCCGGAGAGCATCCTCGCGGACGCCAGGCCCCATGTGGGCACCGATATGCTGCACATCGCCCTGCGCAGCCTGCGCCGGGAGCTGACCGAGGCCGGGGCGGACATCCGCTTCGGCGCGCGGCTGGAGAACCTCCGCACGAAGGACGGCGCGGTGTGCGGCGTGACGGTGCGGCAGGACGGCGCGGTGTACGACCTGCCCGCCCGGCAGGTGGTGCTGGCGCTGGGACACAGCGCGAGGGATACCTTCGAGATGCTGTATCGCGCGGGGCTTGCCATGGAGCAGAAGCCCTTCGCCATGGGCGTGCGCATCGAGCACCGGCAGGCGGACGTGGACGCGGCGCAGTACCGGGCACTGGCGGGGCACCCCGCCCTGCCGCCCAGCACCTATAAGCTGTCGTGCCATCTCCCCAACGGGCGCAGCGCCTTCAGCTTCTGCGTGTGCCCCGGCGGACAGGTGGTGGCCGCCGCCTCGGAGACGGGACGCACCGTCACCAACGGCATGAGCGAATACGCCCGGAGCGGCGAGAACATCAACGGCGCGCTGCTGGTGAACGTCACCGCGGAGGACTTCCCCTCTCCGCACCCGCTGGCGGGCATCGCCCTCCAGCGGCAGGTGGAGGAGGCGGCCTTTGCGCTGGGCGGCGGCGACTATCGGGCGCCCTGCCAGCGGGTGGAGGACTTCCTGCGGGGCGCGCCCTCCGCGGGCGCGGGGCGGGTGACGCCCAGCTACCGCCCCGGCGTGGTATATACGGACATGGCGCGGTGTCTGCCGCCGTTCATCGCGGAGACGCTGCGGCTGGCGCTGCCGGTGCTGGGCAAAAAATTGAAGGGCTACGATGACCCGGACGCGCTGCTGACCGGCGTGGAGACACGCTCCTCCTCCCCGGTGCGGCTGGTGCGGGACAACCGTTACGAAGCCAACATACGGGGCATCTACCCCTGCGGCGAGGGCGCGGGCTATGCCGGAGGCATCCTGTCCGCCGCCGCCGACGGGATGCGGTGCGCCGAGAAACTTTTGGAGGTTTGCAAATGAGAAAGATCGCGGTATATGACAACTTCACCGAGCCGAAGCACCGGCAGCAGATCGACGGCACCGCCGCCCGGTACGGCTTTGCCGTGGATTACTACCCGGCGCCCCAGACGGTGCCGGAGGAGAGACGCGGCGAATACGAGGTCATCTACGGCATGCCCAAGCCGGGCGAGCTGAAGGGCTTCACCGGCCTGAAATGGTTCTGCGGCAGCTTTGCCGGTGTGGACGCCTATCTGGACGAGAGATTGTACCCCTCCCCGGCGGTGATGCTGTCCAACTCCTCCGGCGCTTACGGCGTGACCATCGCGGAGCACATCGTCATGGTGACGCTGATGCTGCTGCGCCACGCGCCGGTGTACTGCGCGGAGCAGGCCGCCGGACGCTGGGGCGAGGTGATGCCCATGCGCTCCATCATTGGCAGCACCATCACCGTGGTGGGCACCGGCGACATCGGCACGGAGTTCGCCCGCCGCGCCAAGGCGCTGGGCGCTAAGAGCATCCGGGGCGTGCGCCGGACGAAAAAGGCCGCCGACCCCGCCTTTGACGAGATACACACCAACGATGAGCTGGACGGCCTGCTGCCCGACACCAACATTCTGGTGCTGGCGCTGCCCGCCACCGGCGAGACGAAGGGCATCCTGTCGGCGGAGCGCATCGCCCTGCTGCCCGCCAGCGCCTATGTGGTGAACGTGGGGCGCGGCAGCGCCATCGATCAGGCGGCGCTCATCGACGCGCTCAACGGCGGACGGCTGGCCGGTGCCGCGCTGGACGTGTTTGCGCAGGAGCCGATCCCGGCGGGCGACCCGGCGTGGACGGCGAAGAACCTGCTCATCACGCCCCATATCTCCGGGCAGATGAGCCTGGGCTACACCCGCGACCGGAACGTGGAGCTGTTCTGCGAAGATCTGGAGCGGTACGGCCGGGGCGAAAAGCCTCTGCGCCTGGTGGATCGGAAAATCGGCTACTGAGAGGGCATACCTGACGGCGGGAGGTGATGACCGTGGGCGATCGGGTGATCCTGCACTGTGACCTGAACTGCTTTTTCGCGTCGGTGGAGCTGCTGGACAAACCGGCGCTGTGGGAGGTGCCGGTGGCGGTGTGCGGCGACCCCAAGTCCCGCCACGGCATCATTCTGGCCAAGAACGAACCGGCCAAGCGCCGGGGCGTCAAAACGGCGGAGACGATCTGGCAGGCGCGGAAGAAGTGCCCGGGGCTGGTGCTGCTGCCGCCCCACCACGAGCTGTACCGGGAATATTCCCGGCGCGTCAACGAAATATACGACCGGTTCACCGATCTGGTGGAGCCCTTCGGCATTGACGAGAGCTGGCTGGACGTGACCGGCAGCCTGCACCTGTTCGGCGGCGACGCCAGGGCGCTGGCGGATCGCATCCGCGCCACGGTGCGGGCGGAGACGGGATTGACGCTCAGCGTGGGCGTGTCGTTCAACAAGGTGTTTGCCAAGCTGGGCAGCGACCTGAAAAAGCCAGATGCCACCACGGTGATCCCCCGCAGCGGCTGGGAGAGCATCGTGTGGCCGCTGCCGCTGGGGGATATGCTGTTTGCCGGGCGCGCCGCCACCGAGACGCTGAAGAAGTACGGCGTGGAGACCATCGGCCAGCTGGCGGCCTGCGACCGGGCGCTGCCGGAGCAGCTGCTGGGCAAGATGGGACGCCAGCTGTGGGAGTACGCCAACGGGCTGGACGCCGCTCCCGTGCGTCCGCGGTATCTGGCCGAGCCGGTGAAGTCCGTGGGCAACGGCACCACGTTCCCGCAGAATCTGGTCAAGTGGGAGCAGCTGCGGGCGGGGCTGCTGCCCCTGTGCGACAGCGTGGCCACCCGCCTGCGGCGGCAGGGGCTGTATGCCGGAGGTGTCAGCGTGGCGGTGAAGGACGCGGAGTTCCGGACGGCCAGCCGCCAGACGCGGCTGACCGCGCCCACCCACCTGATGAGGGACATCTACCGCACGGCGCTGGAGCTGACCGGCCAGATATGGAAGCCGCCCACGCCGGTGCGGGCGCTGACAGTGACGGCGCTGTATGTGACGGAGGAGGGGGACTCCTTCGAGCAGATGGATCTGCTGGGCGGCGCGAAGCGCAGGCAGGATCGGCGGCAGGAGCAGCTGGAGGGCGCCATGGACGCCATCCGCCGCAAGTACGGAAGGAGCGCCATCGCCTTCGGCGACGGCGAGGAGGGAGAACCCCATACGGAGGAATAGCAGGAGCCGCGGCAGCGGCTCCTGCTTTTTGCGTATAGGGACAGTCCCGGCGGGCATAGGGTGAGGTGAAAGGAGCGATGTATATGCTGTCTGCGGCTCTGCTGCTGCTGTGCAACAGCCTGTTTCTGTCCCTGCACCTGTCCGGCTCCGCCGGCTCGTTCCCCAAGCCCCTGCCCCCGGAAAAGGAGCGGGAGTGCCTGGAGCGGTGCGCCGCCGGCGATCTGGAGGCCCGCAATCTGCTGGTGGAGCACAACCTGCGCCTTGTGGCGCATATTATCAAAAAGATGTAGTCCAAAATGCCAATCGGAAAGCTGGAACGCGGAAAAATACAAGGCGGAAGAAAACTCGACGGAGGATTGGTGGCGTACATCTTCCCTAAGTGTTGCACCACCAAATGCGGGACAACTGCTGTCCGGCAGCCTGAGAGTAGACAGCTACAACCGGCATCTGGATATTGCGTATCAGACGTACCTCCTATTGGCATAGGGGACAAGCACTATAAAACAGGAAGGAAAAAGAGACGGTGTGAACCGTCTCTTTTCCTATGCAAAAATAAATAAGGGAGGAGGAACGCCCATGGCTGTATTCAGGGTGGAGAAAACGCGGAACTACACCGTCATGTCAAATCACCATCTGCGGGATAAGTCGCTTTCGCTAAAAGCCAAGGGGCTGCTGTCCCTGATGCTGTCGCTGCCGGAGGATTGGGACTACACCACCAAGGGGCTGGCCCGCATCTGTAAGGATGGCGTGGACAGCATCTGTGCCACGGTGCGGGAGCTGGAGGGCGCGGGGTACATCGTGCGGGAGCGGGAACGCCATGCGGACGGTACGCTGGGCGGCATCGAGTATACCATTTTGGAGCAGCCGAGGGGGATAGATGCACCTAAACGGGAAAATCCCGTTCAGGCGAAAAATACCGGTGACGCACCAAAACGGGCTTTTCCTGAACAGGTAAAACCTGTCTTGGGAAAACCTGAACAGGAAAATCCCGCGCAATTAAATATAGAAGAACAAAGTAAAGAAGAATTAAATACGGATGTTACGAAATCCTTCCCTTCATTTCCTCATGAGGGTAAGCCTATACAGGAAAACGGAATGGAGCGGCGGGAGACATACCGAGAGCAGATCATGACCAATGTGGACTACGATTATCTCGTCGGCTATACAGAGGTAGATCGCGCACGGTTGGACGAGCTGGTGGGGCTGATGCTGGATACCGTGTGCTCCACCAAGCCCACCATCCGCGTGGCGGGAGAAGAACTGCCAGCGGAGGTAGTGCGTTCAAGGCTGCTGAAGCTGACCGGCGCGCATCTGCTGTATGTACTGGATCGGATCAGGGAAAATACTACCGACGTGCGCCATGTGAAGCCATATCTGCTGACCGCGCTGTATAACGCGCCGTTGACCATGGATAACCACTACGCGCTGATGGTGGGCCATGACCTCAGCGACGGAAGCGGGTAGAGAAATAGCTGTCCGGCACAAATTACCGAACAGCTATTTTCGTAATGATTTGGTTTGGATGAGCGTCAAATGCAGAAGGCTGCGTACAGAGGGACAGACTTCAGACCATCCTTTTCCCCGAAGTTCTTAAGGGACAGGCGTATCGCACAGGAGGGATGATAGGTGCCGATGAACAGATTGAGACTGCGGGAACGGACGTGTTCGCCCTTCTTGACCTCAATGGCCATGACTTGATTTCCACTTTGCAGAACGAAATCCAGTTCGGCGGTGTTGTTGCTTTCCCAATAGTAGAGGTCATGCCCATTTGCGGCTAACTGCTGCGCCACATAGTTTTCCGTGACAGCGCCCATGAAAGTGTTCCCCTCGCCGGATAAAACGGTCTGCTGGGAAAGCCCGGACTTTGCGGTCAAAAGGCCCACGTCTCCCATGTATAGCTTAAAAGCCGACAAGTCCGCATATACAGAGATGGGTTCAAATGCCTGACTGATGCGCTGACATTTCAGCACGACCCCCGCCAGATACAGCCATTCGATGGATGCACCGAACAGGGAGGCGCTGCCGCCTTTTTGTACGACCTTGTACTGGAACTTGCGGTTGTCCTTTGCCAACTGCGCTGGAATGGAATTGTAGCAGGCGCGGATCTTCACACTGTCGGCGTTACTGGCGTACTTGGCCATATCCGCGATGTAGTTGTCCAATATTTCATTCTGCACCAGGGAGACATCCAAAAAGCTGCCGCTTCTGAGGAAGGCGTTGATGCTGGCGGGCATACCGCCAATCAGCAGATACTCACGATACAGCTCAGTCGCCTCCGCATGGAGCGCGTCAGGCAGGGCGATCATCGTTTCAAAGGCGGAACGTATTTCAGAAGCAAGGAACTCCTTACCACGAGCCCATAGGTATTCCTCAAAATCCAGAGGATACATGGTAATCGTTTCGACCTTTCCCACAGGGAAAGAATAGTGCTGTCTGTTGATGGCGACACCCAATAGGCTGCCCGCCGCTGCAATGTGAAATTCCGGAGTTTCCTCACAAAAATACTTCAGTGATGTCAGCGCACGTTCACAGGACTGAATCTCATCAAAGAAGATAAGCGTTTCTCCTGCGATAATGCGTTCGCCGGTGGAGGCTTCCAAATAGCGCAGCAGACGCTCAGGGGCAATATTATCGTTGAAGTAGGAGGCGATGGTCAGATTCGTCTCCAGGTTGACATAGACCACGTTCTTGAATTGTTCCTCGCCGAATTTGCGAAGGATATATGTTTTGCCTACCTGTCTGGCCCCATTGACCAATAAGGGCTGACGCTCAGAGGACTTGTTTTTCCACGCTATAAGCTGCGCTTCGACTTTGCGTTTCATGTGGATCACCTCATTGACAGTTTAGCTCTTGTAAAACGTTAAGTCAAGAAAAATATGTAGAAACACGATTTTTTCCCACTTAAAAATAGAACGACAGTAAAGTACAAGAGCCGGAAGGCTCTTTTTTTGTTGCACGAAATGGAGGTGTGCTTTTGAAAACCATCGCATTGGCAAATCAGAAGGGCGGCGTGGGGAAAACCACCACAGCTGCCAGCTTGGGTATCGGTCTTGCAAAGCAGGGCAAAAACGTTCTGCTGGTGGACGCCGATGCCCAGGGCAATCTCACCCAAATGCTGGGCTGGCGGCAGCCGGACGAGCTTTCCCCTACGCTGGCCGACCTGATGACCAAGACTGTCAACGAGGAACCTATCGCACCCGGCGAGGGTATCCTGCACCATGCGTCCGGCGTCGATCTTGTTCCCGCCAACATTGAGCTGTCGGGACTGGAGGTGACGCTGGTGAACATCATGAGCCGGGAAACGGTGCTGCGGCAGTATCTGTCCACGCTGGCACCGGCCTACGACTATGCCATTATCGACTGTATGCCCTCGTTGGGGATGCTGACCATCAACGCACTGACAGCGGCGGACAGCGTTATCATTCCGGTGCAGGGGCAGTATTTGGCTGCCAAGGGACTGGAGCAGCTTATGCGTACCATCGCCCGCGTTAAGCGGCAGATCAATCCCCACCTGACGGTGGACGGTATCCTGCTGACCATGATGGACAGCCGTACCACGCTGGCCAAGGAAATTAGTGAGCAGCTGCGCAGGAACTACGGCAGCCGGGTATTCGCCAGCGAGATACCCCGTTCTATCCGCGTGGCGGAGATCAGCGTCACGGGAACCAGCATTTATGAGCATGACCCAGAGGGAAAAGCGGCACAGGCATATGCCGCGCTGACGAAGGAGGTGTTGCAGCTTGGCCCGCAAATTAAACGGCATAGAGCTGACCCGGTACGATGATCTGTTCAAGACGGACGCGGAGCGGGAGACCGACCAGCAGGAGCGGGTACAGATCGTGCCGGCGGAGCAGGTATTTCCCTATGCGCGGCAGCCGTATTCCGTAGACCGGCCCAGTGCCGATCTGGTGCGGCTGATGGACAGCATCGAGCGCACCGGCATTGCCGAGCCGCTGATCGTCCGTCCCCGCAGCGAGGGTGGGTATGAGATCATCTCCGGCCACCGGCGCGACTACTGCGCCAAGGTGGTGGGGCTGGACAACCGCCCGGTCATCGTACGGGATTACAGTGACGAGGACGCGGATATTCTGGTGGTGGACTACAACATCAACCGGGAAAACCTGCTGCCCAGCGAGAAAGCAAAGGCATACAAGCTGAAGCTGGACGCTATGAAACGGCAGGGTGCGCGAACGGATTTAACATCGGACCAACTTGGTCCGATGTTAAGCGGAGTGCGTACAAATCAAGTGCTTGCTGAGCAGGTGTCTGACAGCAAAACACAAGTCCAACGCTATATCCGCCTGACAAACCTGATTCCGCCGCTGATGGAGGCGGTAGATACCGGAAAGCTGAAATTCGTACCGGCAGCCGACTACATCTCCCACCTGACCGAGAAAGAACAGACCTACCTCCAGTTCCTCATGGAGCGGGACGAGGTATCGCCCTCCATGGATCAGGCCCAGCGGCTCAAGCAGATCAGCGCGGAGGGGAAGCTGGAGAACAACATCATCGACCTCATTATGCGGGAGGAAAAGCCGCTGGAGCGGAAGGTGACGCTGCGGAACGACCGGCTGCAAAAGTATTTTCCTGCCAGCTATACCCCCAAGCAGATGGAGGAGGTCATCATCAAGCTGCTGGAGGGCTGGCATCGCCGCAGGCAGCAGGAACAGACGCGGTGAGGAGGTTGGTTATGCGAAGGAATGAATTGCCCGATTTCTGTTTATCCACGCTGCCCTCTACAGGGCAGCTCATCATTCTCAGGAAGGGTGAGTGCGGCTACTACGCCTCCGACTGGGATACGGGGAATCGGGAGGAAAATCAAAACATCGCTCGAGAGCATAATCGGCGGCGGGGCATTTCTGACATACAGGAGGCCGCCATGAGCGCAGGTTCCATGTTCGGCTGGAACCTGCCGGGGGCAGACCCGCAGTGGTATTTGGACAACGCCAGATATGTGAACGCGACAACGGCGAAGGGGCATATCAAAGACCCTGTTATGAGTATCTACTATCCGGTGGACGATTTTCTGCTGCGGTATGAGATTTTGGGGGAAGCGAAAATGTATCTGCCGGTATCGGCGCTTCCGAGGGAGCTGCTGGGCGCAAGGTCACAGTTTGTCATGCAGCCGGATCTGGTCTGCGGTGTACCCGCCATGCCGGTGAAGGCGCAGCAGGCACAGAACGGCAGCTACACCATGGAGCTGGAAAGCGGCAGCTATGTCATTGGTGAAATCATCAACGCAGACTATAAGATCACGGCGCGGGTGCGTGTGGGAAACGCCGAGTTTGTGTTAGGTGAACACCCGAAAGCGCCCTCCCCGTTTGTTACCTGGCAGCGCAACTGCAAGAATGATGGAGATGGGCCGCCCAACTTCTTCTGGGGACATTACGGGGCAGACCGTGCGGCGATGATCGAGGACTTCTGTGAAAGGACAGGCAGCGAGTATCAGGAGCAAAAGGAGCGGCGGGTACAACGGGAGCAAAGCCGTACCGCGCTGAAAAAGGAACCGGGTGAAGAAAGGTGAGCTATGATGCGAAGAAGTTGACCTATCAGGAGGTCACAATTTTGGGAAAGCCTGCGCTGTTTACGGAGTACCGCATTGACAGGACAACTGTGCCGGAGGGGGTGTACCGCTATGAACTGCGCCATGGTGACGAGGATTGGGGTGAGCCGGTAACGCTGTCACGGAGTATCTTGGTCAACTACTATGGCACTGTTCTTACTCGAGAGCCGTTTCAGCTTCCCGTGGAGGGTTGGATTCCGCTGGAGAGCGACAGCCTTGCCTTTCAGGACGGCGGCTGCCGCACACTTACAGAATTTCAGCAGAAATACCCCATCAGCGAAAAAGACGTCATCGACTTTTACAGTGTCAATGATGAAACTCTGCACGACCTCTATTTCTCACGCGGCGACGAGCAGGACAAAGCCGTGGGTTGTGTCGGACATCTGCGGGGTGATTTTGGCCGCGGCGGGAAGCAGTTTTTTACGACATGGTGGCCTCACCAAAACGATGCGCTGAATACACCGGCGTTCAAGGCGGATATTGACCGCGCTGTGAATTGGCTGCGGGAGCAGCCGGATTCTCCGCTGCGGGATTTTGACACCATGAAGCGCTGCTGCGACCGTTACGGGAGAAGCTGCGCCATCAAGGGGACGCTGCTTCCGTCATGCGCTTTCATGGTAAAAACGAAGCAGTATGTGTATATGCTTCGCTGCACGCCGGTCAAGGGTGATTACCAGTTCTACTGTTACTGCTACCAGCGGGAGCCGTTTGAAAAGGCTCACAGAGAACGGCAAGAAAATGACCGGCATCAGGCGAAAAGGCAGACGGAGCCGGAAAGATAAGTATAACTGCTTGCAGAAAAACAGGACGGAGGTGAGTTGATTCGACAAGCGGATATTTCACGCGGTATCCCTTTCGGGCGGCAAGGACAGTACGGCCATGCTGCTGCTCATGCTGGAACGGAGGATGCCCATCGACATGGTGCTGACAGCGGATACCGGCATGGAGTTTCCGGAGATGTACGAACATTTGGCAAAGCTGGACGAGCATCTCTATCGTGAGCGCGGTATCCATCTGACAACGCTCCGTCATCCCAAAGGCTTTGAATACCTGATGTTCGAGGAGAAAAAGCAAAAGCTATCTTCTATCGAGAATAGGGAAAAGCTGGGCGTTTCGCTTTACGGCAACGGCTGACCCGGGGTCAAAGTCCGATGGTGTACCGGTCAGCTCAAGACGCATCTTATCAACAAAGAGGTCAACCGGCTCAAGGGTGCGTATCAGGCGCTCCACTATGTCGGTATCGCGGCAGACGAGCCGAAGCGCATCAAAAATGAACAATACCCGCTGGTGGATTGGGACATTACAGAAGCGGAGGCTTTGAAAATATGCTATGACCGTGGGTATGATTGGGGTGGCCTTTATGAGATATATCACCGCTGCTCCTGCTGGTGTTGCCCGCTCCAAAGAATAGGTGAACTGCGTAAGCTGCGGCACCATCATCCGGAACTGTGGCAAAAGCTGCGGGAGATGGATCAACGAGCCATTGAACAGTTTGGCCATAACCCTTTGGGGCAATTCAAAAAGGACTGGACAGTAGAAAGACTGGAACAGAGATTTGCGGCAGAGGATGCTCAGATCTCTGTTTTTTTGTGCGAGGAAAAGGAGGCCGAAATAAAAAAGAAACAGATAGCGCATGAGGATGAGTCGGTTGAAACGATGTTGAGAGGGACGCCGTCCTCCAATATTCTCGTTTCCTTTGATGGGAAACCGGCGCGTTCTTTGGAGGAGCTGCAAAAAGAACGGAAGCGTAAGAAAAAAGAGCGTGGTGAGGAACGATGACAAACTATCAGAAGCGGAAAGCAAAAAATGATGAATACCGCAGCAGGATCAAACGCTTTACCCTTCAATTTTCCCTTGGCGACGGTGAGGCGCGGGAGTGGTTTGAGCAGCAGCCTGAACAGGGTACATATCTCAAGGGGCTCATACTGCGTGATAAAGCTGAACAGCTTGGGTACAGAGAGCAGAAGGCTTCAACCCCCCGCAGAGCCGGTGACTATGAAATCATACAGTCCATTCGTATGGGCGGCATGACGATGCTGATCGGCTATAATCCGGGAGATACCACCTACATGACCTGCTATCAGGATTACGACTTTTTGGGCAATGAGCGCTTTTCGGAGGCCATCGGCAGTGAGAGCTATGTTGAGATCATGGACGTGTTCTTGCAGCGCTTGCGGGAGCAGACAGAGAAGGTGAGGACATTTCAGGCGGAACGTGCAATACCTGCAACTGTTTTAGGGCGGGAATATTGCCTGCCATGCTCGGATGAATCCTTGGAAGGAAAACTGGTGATCATCCGCCCTGCCAGCCTTGCACCGGAGTATCGCACTGCGGACTGCCAGCTTGGGTATGCGCTGGGTGGTTTTGGCTGTTCTCCCGGCTCCCGTGGACGTGCAGTTTATTTTGAAGAACTGTATTCTGGCAAAAGATGCCGGTGGGACAGAACGGATATTCTCGGTATCGCTGACCGTGAAAAGCTGCCTGATTGGGCCAAAGAAAAAGCGGAAGAGTACGAGCAGCACCGTACTGCACAGAAAAAAGAGCGAGGTGAAGAAAGATGACAGACCGTGAGCCGGTAAATATCATGGGCGTTATCGCCTTTCCGGAGCCGGATAAAAGCAAGCGCCGGATTCGCTTTATTGATGCGGAGTACAATACGCTGTTCTATATTCCAGATGGTGCCAGCATCGTCATGACGCGGATGGATGGCAGCAGCGTGATACGGCCCTGCACCTATATCGACGACTGCCATACGCTGATCGGCAGCGAGGTCTATCATATTTGCGAGTTTGCGGAGGCAGCGCAGCGGACAGGCACGGTGTATGAGCCGCTTGATCCAAAGCAGTTGCCTGTGGAGACTGGCTGCTATGAGATATATCAGATCGACAACGTGGGTAAGGTGGACTACGCCTTTATGCGCTATGAGCGTGCCAAAGGCAAGCTGCGCGCTGCCCATTACCGCAAAGCCTTTGCCGGGGTGTTGGCCCCCAACATGACGCTGGAGGAGTTATATCGGAAGCACAATGCGGATACGCGGCCTTTCTACCGACAAATGCGCTCTCTATCTGAGAGTGATGTGATCGTAGTCAAGCGCGGCAGCAAGAGAAATGCTTACTATGTGGATGCTGTGGGCTTTCAGGAGGTGCCGAACTTTTTGAAGGGACTGCAAAGACTGAAAGAACGGGGCGAAGCACGGTAGTTGAAAAACAATACGTCCAACCGCATGGAGAATAAGTCCAAAACGATGTGTGTTTTGGACTTATTAAGAGTATAGGATCATTTCAGGAAGGAGGCGAAACCTTGGCAAGTAAATTTCAATTCATTACGGAGTTATATAGCCGCACACTGACAAGACTGACCGGCGATTATGAGAGCTGGACGGGCTTTCTGCGCTCGGCCTGCTATAACTATAAATGTCCGTTCGACGAGCAAGTCCTGATCTATGCCCAGCGGCCTGACGCCACGGCGGTGCTGGAGTTGGAAAAATGGAACCGGCAGTTTGGGCGGTGGGTCAATGCCGGTGCTACCGGCATTGCGGTCATTGACGAAGCCCGTGGAAAAGGGTGGCTGAAGCACTACTTTGACATCACGGACACCCATGCCACACGCATCTCGCGGCCCGTTCCCATCTGGTCGATGGAACCGGCCTACACGGAGCCGGTCATCGAGACGCTGGAGGCCACCTTTGGTACACTGGCCGAAAAGGATAATTTGCCGGACGCCATACTGTCCGCCAGCCGCAACGCTGTGGCGGATAATATGCAGGACTATCTGCGGGATCTGCTGGATTGTCGCGGCGGCAGTATGCTGGAGGAGCTGGACGCACTGAATGTAGAGGTCACATACAGGCGGGCGCTGCAAAGCAGCGTTGCCTATATGCTGATGACCCGGCTTTCTCTGCCTGCCGCAGCCTACATACTGCCGGAGGATTTTGAGGGTATTTATTCCTTTGATACCCCCAGCACCATCAATGCCTTGGGCATTGCCACCAGCGATATTGCCGAGATGGGCCTGCGGGAGATCAGCCGCACGGTGATGCAGGCGCGGCGGGAGCAAAATTTTGCAAAGGATGCACAAATCGACTATGATGTGGGCAAAGGACAGAATAGCGGCGAAACGGAAAGGAGTGTTGAGCATGGAAGTGACATACAGGATGCAGGAGGGCTTTCGCCTGCCGAACCTGCTGCTGCCCCAAGAGGCGGAGGTGCACCTGGGCAAGTACGCGGAGTTGAGAAGGCAGTACATCAAGAAGCACCGCAGGGTGCTGTATACAAATCTCAAGACCAGCGGTCAGTTGGCGGCACATCTGGCAGAGATCGAGGAGACAGCGCAGCGGATGGTGACGCAGGCCGTGGAGCAGATGGCGAAAGCCGAGGGTGTTACGGAGGAGCTGAAAGCCGCCGATCCCCAGCGCTGGACGGGGCTGATGAACAACCTGAAGCACAGCGCGGAGGAAACGGTGCTGAACGACCTGATCTACAACTAATAAGCAAAGAAACGGCAAGGGCGGGAAGAGCATCACTTCCCGCCCTTGCTGATGACAGGGCTAACTTATATCATGTTGCCGCCTATCATCACTTTGAAAACGGCTTTGATGATAAGCTGGACTATCCTACGTTGGAAGAAGCAGAGGCTGCGGCGCAGGGCTATGTGGCCGGAACGATGGAAGCAGATGGCTTTGCCTATGATGGTGCCGCTGTTTATGATGCCGATACGAACGTGTGCCTTCGCGTTTATGGGGACTATCCGGACGAAAAGGCGCAGGCACAGGCCGCAATCTATGCGGTGGAGCACGATAGAGAGGCAGAGCTCCCAGCGTTTTTGGATACTTACCTCATAGAAGCAATCCTGCTGGACGACGGCGGGCGCAAGCATACGCGACAGGAGATATTTGCGTATTTCCAAGCCAATAGGGATATTGCGACACGCACGGAATTTCTGAAAAACAGCTACAACGATATATGGGTGGAGGTGCTGGCCGGCGCGGACAAAGTCCGTGTGGGCTACCACGCCGAAAAAGACGGACTCTTGATGTGGGAGGGCAGCTATCTCTCCCGCACAGCGGAGTCCGTTTTTTCGTGGGGCGTGGTCACGGAAATGACCGAGAACCTCATTGAGCGCGGCGCGTATAAGATCAAGCTGGGCTTGCAGAACGCGCCGGTGATGGCGGAGCAAATGTCCCTCTTTGGCATGGGCGGCGGCACGGCGGTCTATGAAGTGCCGGAGACGCAGCGAACGGGTGAGCTGTTTCCCACTCGCACGGTGCCGCAGGCGGTCATCGACCAGACGCTGTATACGGCGGGCAACAGCCGCGGCAGCGCGGAACGGATCGCGGTGTTCTATATGCGCCAGCGTCCGGAAGCGGAATGTATTGCTTTCCTGCACCGTGAATTCGGCACGGAGAACGGACGCGGCATTGAATATGAGGGCAAGAAATATGCCGTGTGGTTCATGGAGGACGGTATCCATCTGGCGCAGGGCGACAGCATCCGCACCGGCCACAGCCGTACCACGGTGACGTGGGAGCAGGCGTCGGCGCGGATACTGGAGTTGCTGGAGGCGGGAACGTACCTTTCGGCACCAGAGCTGGAGCAGGCGCAGGACAAGGTGCTGCTTGAGATGGGTGACGCTCTGCTGATGACCGCCCGCGATTTGGCCCAAGAGGGCCGCGCACAGGGCCTGTTCCCTCAGACGCTGGCCATCCACGACCAGCGCAAGGGCTATCCGGAGCTGGACGAGGATATGGTGGCCTTTGCCAAGAGCGAGGGCGGCCTTGCGGTACTGGCAGAGGAATACCACGATTTCCTCCGCGCATACGAGCAGAACCGTAGCATCATGCGCTTTCGGCTGTCTGAGTATAATACACACCGAATCGGCGTGGTGCTGGACGGAATTGATCTGCCGGAGCGCAGCTTTATCGCGCAGCCGGATTTCCTGCGTCGGTGCAAAATGTTCATCACACAGGATGAGATAGACCAGTTCTTCCTGGCGGATTCCGTGGACAGCCAACTGGCGGTGTATTCCTTCTTCTGCTATCCCCACACAAAGGAGGAACAGCAGGAATTCATCAAAAAGTGCTTTGGTGAGTATAGCGGCGGCGGGTGTGACGGATATGACTATACCAAAACCTATAAGGGCCTGACCTATCAGCGAGAATATGCCCGCAAACGGTACGATGAAGTCAAGCTGACCATTCCCAATGTGGTCAAGGAGTATGAAAGGCTCATCGCGCAGAGGCGCTTCCCCGGCGAGGATGCCATTGCGGAGATCCCGCAGTATGAACGGCGGCGGTTAGCACGGTCGGTGTATTTCGGCTTTTCGGATGCACCGGACGATGTGCCGAGACCATACCCCAAGGGCGCGGATTACTATGACGCCGTTCCCGTCATTGAGGAGCAGCTGGCAGATAAGGCGAAGGCGGTGGAAATGCTGGAATCCCTGACATCCTATTTGGATGGCATGGACGAGGGAGACCGGCACTATGATTCCTGCCAGCAGGCAAAGGAGAAGCTTTCGGAATACGTTGACGGCACATTCAGCCTGTTTAACCATCGGCACGACAGCGGATTACGGCAAGCGGAGCAGGAAGCGACACCCATAACCCCCACCGGGGAAGTGGGGGTCACGGAGGAACCGGCACAGGAGCAAGAAATATCCCCGCTGCCGCAGGTGCGGCAGAGAGAGGAGAAAGCACCGCAGGGACAGGCGGCGATGCCGCCTGTCCCTCACCTGCCGAGAAAAAAAGAGAGGCTGGAGGCCGCCGCCCCGCTGTTCGCGGGCGGCGTCAACTACCGTATCACCGACGATGCCCTGGGCGTCGCGCCGCCCAGCCAGCGGTATGCCAACAACGTGGCGGCCATCCGGCTTTTGAAGCAGTTGGAGACGGAGGACAGGCCTGCTACATCGGAGGAACAGGAGGTCTTAGCCAAGTATGTGGGCTGGGGCGGTCTTGCGGACTGCTTTGACCCTAAGCACAGCCGGTATGAGGAATTGAAAAGCCTGCTGTCCGAAACAGAGTACGCCGCGGCGCGGGAATCCACACTGACCGCCTTCTATACGCCGCCTGTGGTGATCCGCAGCATCTACGCCGCGCTGGGGCAGATGGGCTTCCGGCAGGGCAACGTGCTGGAGCCTGCCTGCGGCATCGGCCACTTCCTCGGTATGCTGCCGGAGGGCATGGCGGAGAGCAAGGTCTACGGCGTGGAGCTGGATGACGTTTCAGGACGCATCGCCCGTCAGTTGTACCCACGCAGCAGTATTTCCGTTCGCGGCTATGAAAAGATGGATTTCCCCGACAACTTCTTTGACGTGGCGGTGGGCAACGTTCCCTTTGGTCAGTTCAAGGTGCAGGATCGGCGCTATGACCGACTGAACCTGTCTATCCATGAGTATTTCTTCGCCAAGACACTGGATAAGGTGAGGCCGGGCGGCGTGGTGGCGTTCGTTACCTCCAGCTACACCATGGACAAACGCACCTCTAACGTGCGGAAGTACATTGCCCAGCGGGCGGAGCTGTTGGGCGCGATTCGTTTGCCCAACGATACCTTCAAGGCGGCAGCGGGTACGGAGGTGGTATCGGATATTCTGTTCCTGCAAAAACGTGACCGCATGGTGGACATTGAGCCAGACTGGGTGCAGTTGGGGACGAATGACGACGGTATCACCATGAACCGTTATTTCATCGACCACCCGGATATGGTGCTGGGCGAGATGAAAATGGTATCGGGACCGTATGGCCCGGAGCCCACCTGTGTGCCGTTTCCGGATCAGCCGCTGGACAGTCTCCTTGCCAACGCCGTGCAGAATATCCACGGTGAGATCAATGCCTACGACCGGGCGGAGGAGCTGGAGGGAGAAGATCAATCCATCGCGGCAGATCCCACCGTCCGCAATTTTTCCTATACGCTGGTGAATGACAAGCTCTATTACCGTGAGGACAGCCGCATGAACCCGGTGGAGGTGTCCAAGACTGCCGAGAGCCGCATCCGCGGTATGATCGGCCTGCGGGATTGTGTGCGGACGCTGCTGGAGTATCAGACGGAGGACTATCCGGATGGCATGATACGCCAGCAGCAAGCAAAGCTGAACGACCTCTATGACCGCTTTACCCATGACTATGGGCTTATTAATTCTCGCGGCAACGCCATCGTCTTTGATCAGGATAGCTCCTACTTCCTGCTGTGTTCGCTGGAGGTGCTGGACGAGGAGGGCGGCCTGAAGCGGAAAGCCGACCTGTTCACCAAGCGCACCATCCGCAGCCACCGGCCTGCCGAAAGAGTAGATACGGCGGTGGAAGCGTTGGCCCTGTCCATCGGGGAGAAAGCCCGCGTAGATATGGTGTATATGGGGCAGCTCACCGGCAAGGATGAGAACACCCTTTTCGCAGACTTGCAGGGCGTCGTCTTCCTGAACCCTGATTACGGGGAAAGGGGCGGCGAGAAATACCTGCCCGCCGACGAGTACCTGTCTGGCAATGTGCGCCGGAAGCTGGCGGAGGTGAGAACAAAGGCGGAAACGGAGCCGCAGTACCTTCCCAATGTAGAAGCACTGGAAAAGGTACAGCCCGTGGACTTGACCGCCAGTGAGATCTCCGTGCGGCTGGGTGCCACATGGCTGAATCCGGAGTATGTCCGGCAGTTCATCTTTGAGACGCTGGACACGCCCCGCCGTGCACGGTGGGACATTAAGGTGCATTACTCCCGAATCACCGGCGAGTGGCGCATCGAGGGCAAGAGCAAGGATAAGAGCAATATCAAGGCTTTCAACACCTATGGCACGCTGCGGGCCAGTGCCTATGAGATCATCGAGAGCAGTCTGAACCTGAAAGACGTCCGCATTTTCGACTATCAGTATGATACGGACGGGCGGCGTGTGGCGGTGCTCAACAAAAAGGAGACTGCCATCGCACAGGGCAAGCAGGAGCTGTTGAAGGAGGTGTTTGCCGAGTGGATCTGGAAAGACCCGGAGCGGCGGGAGAAGATCTGCAAGGCATACAACATCCTGTTCAACAGCAACCGCCCACGGGAATACGACGGCAGCCACATCAACTTTTCCGGCATGAATCCGGAGATCACCCTGCGGAAGCATCAGGTGAACGCCATCGCCCACATCCTCTATGGCGGTAATACGCTGCTGGCACACGTAGTGGGGGCAGGGAAGACGTTCGAGATGGTGGCGGCGATGGAATCCAAGCGGCTGGGTCTGTGTCAGAAATCCCTCTTTGTGGTGCCGAACCATCTGACCGAGCAGTGGGCCAGCGAGTTCTTGCAGCTCTATCCTGCCGCCAATGTGCTGGTGGCCACGAAAAAGGATTTTGAAACAAAAAATCGCAAGAAGTTCTGCGGGCGCATCGCTACCGGCGACTACGACGCCGTCATCATCGGACACAGTCAGTTCGAGAAGATACCCGTCAGTATCCAGCGGCAGCGTGCCATTCTGGAGCAGCAGATGGATGAGATCATCCTGGGCATTCAGGAGGCAAAAAACGCCCATGCGGAGAACTTCACCATCAAGCAGATGGAAAAGACCTGCAAGGGCTTGCAGAATAAGCTGGACAAGCTGAACGACCAGAGCCGGAAGGATGATGTGGTCACATTTGAGGAGCTGGGCGTTGACCGGCTGTTCATCGACGAGAGCCACTACTATAAAAATCTGTTTCTCTACACCAAAATGCGGAATGTCAGCGGTATCGCGCAGACCGAGGCGCAGAAATCCAGCGACCTTTTCATGAAGTGCCGGTACTTAGACGAGATCACAGGCGGACGGGGTGTGGTGTTCGCCACTGGTACGCCCATCTCTAACAGCATGGTGGAGCTATACACCATCCAGCGGTACTTGCAAATGGGAGCGTTGCAGGAGCAGGGCTTCCAGCATTTTGACGCATGGGCTGCCAACTACGGTGAAACGGTCACGGCTATCGAGCTTGCCCCGGAGGGGACGGGCTACCGAGCCAAGACCTGCTTTTCCAAGTTCAACAACCTGCCGGAGCTGATCTCCGTATTCAAAAATGTGGCGGACATCCAAACGGCGGATATGCTGAACCTGCCCGTGCCGGAGGTACACTACCACAACATCGCCCTGAAGCCGTCCGAGTATCAGAAGCAAATGGTAGCGTCGCTGGCGGAGCGTGCCGAGCAGGTACGCAACAAGCAGGTGGACAGCAGCGTGGACAATATGCTGCTGATCACCAACGATGGCCGGAAGCTGGCATTAGACCAGCGGCTCATCAACCCTATGCTGCCCGCCGACCCGGAGAGCAAAGCGGTCAAGTGCGCGGAGACAGTATTTGACATCTGGCGGCGCACGGCGGAAAAGCACTCCACGCAGATGATCTTCTGTGACCTGTCCACGCCCAAGGGCGAGGGTGTTTTCAGTGTCTATGATGACATCCGCAGTAAGCTGGTGGAAATGGGCGTGCCGGAAAACGAGATCGCCTATATCCACGACGCTAAGACGGAGGCACAGAAAAAAGACCTGTTCGCCAAGGTGCGCGCCGGTCAGGTGCGGGTGCTGTTGGGCAGCACACAGCGCATGGGCGCCGGTACCAACTGCCAGCAGAAGCTGGTGGCATTGCATCATTTGGACTGCCCGTGGCGTCCCGCAGATCTCCAGCAGCGGGAGGGGCGCATCATCCGGCAGGGCAACGAAAATGCCGAGGTGGACATTTACAGTTACGTCACCGAGGGTACATTCGACGCCTATCTCTATCAGTTGGTAGAGCGAAAACAGAAATTCATCGCGCAGATCATGACCAGCAAGTCGCCAGTACGCAGCGCTGAGGATGTGGACGAACAGGCACTCTCCTATGCGGAGATCAAGGCGCTGGCCAGCGGCAACCCGCTCATTAAAGAGAAAATGGATTTGGATATTGAAGTGACGAAGCTGAAGCTGCTGAAAAGCAGCCACCTCAGCCAGCGGTACGCGCTGGAGGATGCCATCAGCAAGACATTCCCCAAGTCTCTTGCTGAGACGCAGGAACGTCTCGCCGGGTACGGCGCGGATATTGCCGCAGTCAAGGCGCACACCGCGCCTAACGCGGACGGATTCTCCCCCATGACGCTGGCGGGTAAGGTCTACACCGAGAAAAAGGCGGCTGGTGCGGAGCTGCTGTTGCTGTGCCAGAATATGCTGACGCCGGAGGCGATGCAGATCGGCTCTTACCGCGGTCTGACACTGGAACTGTCCTTTGACAGCTTTTCACAGGAGTACAGGCTGACCATGATCGGGCAGCTGCGCCATGTGGTGACGCTGGGTACCGATGTGTTCGGCAATATCCAGCGCATGGATAATCTGCTGGAATCGCTGCCTCTCAAGGAGCAGGCTTGCAGGGAAAAGCTGAGTGATCTGCATAACCAGCTGGAAACGGCGAAGGTGGAGGTGTTGAAGCCATTTCCGCGTGAGGAGGAGCTGCAAACAAAGCTGGCGCGGCTGGAGGAGCTGAACGCCCTGCTGAATATGGACAAGCGTGAGCCGGAGGTCGTAGCCGAAACGGAAGCACCGGATAATAGCCAGCAGTCTCCGACAAGAAAAACGACAGAGTTAGAAAGGTAGGTCGATATGGGATACCAGGAGAGCTTTCTTTACATTGAGCCGCAGTGGAAATTCGAGAAGCTGATACGCACATACGAGAAGGCGGAGCAGGCCGGTTACTATCGGGTGGCTGGTGCAGAGCCGCGTTCTGTAGTCGTTCTCAAACAGCCTTTGGGCAGCATACCGGCAGGCAAGCGGCTGCTGTGGGTGTGCGGTGATCGGGGCTTTCACAGCGTGGGCGGCGTATTCGGCGGCGAGTGGAAAAGCAGGGCGCGTGTTCGCGTGATTCCCGTGGAGGAGGTGCTGCGGCCCGATGATTACCGACTGGAGGGTATTGATCTGGACAGTACTGCACCCAGTGAGAACGCCTATATGCGCCGTTACAGCGTGGAGAACTACGCGCACCGTATGCGGGCGGGGCTGGCGAGGTGAAACAATGCATGGAATAGGGATTGAAAAATAGGGAACTTTATAATATAATAAAAGCAATAAAAGTTCCCCATAAGGAGTGCCGTATGAAAGACAACTATCCGCAAATCCAAGAGCTGCTTCATCAGAGAGCAGATTATCAGGCAAGGTTAAACCTGCTGCCGTATGACGGAAGCCCTGAGATCAAGGAAAGCGGCGGCAAGCAGTATTTGTATATCCGCAAGAGGGTCGGCTCAAGGCTGAACTCTACTTATGTGGATGTATATTCTGATGAACTGTATCAGCTATTGCTCCGCAATGCCCGCGATGCAAGAGAGTATAGAAAGAATATCCGCCGTTTGGATAAGGAACTGGCTCAGTTGGGATATTCAGATCAAGAGGTATCGCCAAGAGTGCAGATGAATTTGGACTTTGCAAGAGCCAATATGAAGTCCAACATCTATGACCAGGCTGTTTTGGAAGGTGTTGCTACCAGTTTTCCGCAGACGGAGGATATTATCGACAACGGCATTGTCAGCGGTATGACAGCCACCGATGTGCAGAAGATTTTGAATTTGAAGCACGCATGGGAGTTTATTCTTGACCGGGATGTGATCACATACCCCACAGACTATTCCATTCTGTGTCACATCGCCAAGCTGGTCAACGAAGGCTTTTTCCAGAATGGAGGGCGCATCCGTGGTGTTCCGGTAACCATTGGAGGATCAAGCTATATACCTCCGCTGCCCATCGAAACGGTTATCAAGGAGAACCTGGAAGAAATACTGAAGCGTGATATGCCTGCAGATGAAAAGGCGATTGCATTGTGTCTTTATTGCATGAAGGCGCAGATATTTACAGATGGCAATAAGCGGGCATCGGTCATTTTTGCAAACCACTATCTTATCTCACAGGGCGGCGGAATGCTGATCATTCCGGAAAAAGAGGTGTCGGAGTTCAAAAAAATGCTGGTCGCATATTACGAAGATCGAGACCGCGGTATCACGGAATTCATGAAAAACAGGTGCATCAAGAAATTCTGATATAGGGAACAAATGAGGCGCCTGTCACTTCGAAAAGTTCCCTAATTGAAATAGCAGAGTTGCTGTGGCTTTTAACATGAAGATGCGCGGTAAACAAAAAGCGTAGGCATAGTGCCTGCGCTTTTTGCTTGCCCGGAAGGAGGTGATGCCCTATGCCGTTTATCCCGCCAGAGCAGTTAGCCCGCGCCCGTGAGATGGATCTGCTGACATATCTGCGGTGCTGTGAGCCGGAGGAACTGGTCAGCGTTGGAGGCAATACTTATGCCACCAAAAGCCATGACAGCCTGAAGATCTCCAACGGGGAATGGTATTGGTGGTCACGGGGCGTCGGCGGCAGCAGTGCGCTGGACTATCTGACCACTGTGCGGAAGCTGTCGCTGCCGGATGCTGTGCAGCGCATCCTGAGCGCTGGCGGCGTACCTTTGGCAGAACCGCCGCGCCGGAAAGCCCGCCCGACAAAATCATTTTCCCTGCCGCCCAGACACGCCGACAACCGGCGTGTTTTTTCATACTTGCGTGGGCGCGGTATCGACCCGGAGATCATCAACCACTGCATCAAACACGGCCTGCTCTATGAATCGGCACAGCATCACAACTGCGTGTTCGTAGGCTTTGCCGGTGACAGACCGGCCTACGCCATGCAGCGGGGGACGCTGCAAGACAAGCGTTTTGTGGGCGAGGTGGTCGGCAGCGACAAGCGGTATTCCTTCGCAGTGCCGATGACACCGGGGGACAGCCCTACCCTGTGCGTTTTTGAAAGCGCCATTGATGCCCTTTCCTACCTGACGCTGCTGAAGCAGCGGGGGAGGGACTGGCACAAGGCAAACACACTGTCGCTGGGAGGTGTCGGGAAGGAAGATCGGCAGCTGCCACCGGCGCTTTCGCGGTATTTGAAGGCCGCACCCCATATTACCCGCATTGTGCTGTGTCTGGACAATGATGAGCCGGGACGGAAAGCGGCGGCGGTGTTGAAGGAACTGCTGAGAGGATACGAGGTCATTGACAGACCTCCGGTGCGGGGAAAAGACTACAATGATCTGCTAAGGTATCGGCGTGACGCGCAGCGCGGCGAAGCCCGCTGATTTCTTTCTTCGGCAGGTATTGCAGGACGCGGCGCAGAGCGCCGCTGTCCTGGCAAGCATAGCATTTGGCCGTCCAAATGCGCTTGTTAAGGGGCAAGCCCCCTAAGACCCCCGTGTAGAGAGGAGGAGAAAGCATTGAGAAAACGTGCGATCAAGATTTCGGTTCGATTGAACGAGCAGGAACATAAGCATCTGAAAGAACAGGCTATGATTGCAGGACGGCCAATAGAGCCGTTCATCCGTGCGCTTATCACAGGCGTCGAACTACGTCCCCGTCCGCCCGATGAACTGGCAGAGCTGCTGCGTCAACTGTCCGGCATAGCTGTGAATATCAACCAAATTGCCAAGGTCGCCAATGCCAGCGGCTTTGTCCGCATGGAGGATATAGAGCATATCAAGGCAATGCAGCAGATGCTCTGGCAGGCGGTGAAGGAACTCTGATATGGCCATCACGAAGATCATCGCCATCCGTGACCGGCTGGATAAACGGATAAACTATGCCGTCAACGGCGAAAAGACCACGCTGGACGCCGGTATTACTTACGCCACAAATCCGGAGAAAACGGAGCAGCATTTCTTTACAGCTGCCCTTAACTGCGAGAGCTGTGAAACGGCCTATGCCGAGATGCAGGCAACAAAGCGGCGGTTTGGCAAGCTGGGCGGCATGGTGGGGTATCACTTCATCCAGTCATTTGCACCCGGCGAGGTGACGCCGGAGCAGGCCCATACCATCGGCATGGAGTTTGCCCGGCGCTTGTTTGGCGACCGCTATGAGGTGGTCATCGGTACCCATCTGGATAAAGCCCACCTCCACAATCATGTGGTGGTGAACTCCGTGTCCTTCGTAGACGGCAAAAAATACCACAGCAGTCCCGGCAGCTACTATTTTGATGTGCGGGGCGTATCGGATGCCCTATGTCGAGAGAACGACCTGTCCACTATCGCGCCGCAGGGTAAAGGGAAGCACTACGCTGAATGGAAAGCGGAGCAGAAAGGTAAGCCCACCATCCGCAGCATCGTTCGTGCCGACATTGACCGCATCATCGGAGAGGCTTACACATACGAGACATTTCTGATGCTCCTGCGGCGGGAGGGCTATGTGGTGCAGAACCGGCTCGACTGCAAATATGTGACCGTGCTGCCGCCGGGCGGCAAGCGGGCGATCCGGCTGGATAGTCTGGGCGACGGCTACACGGAGCAAGGCATCCGCAGACGGCTGGCCGGTCAGCGGGAGGGCGGCGCACAGACCGTGCCTGCCATGACACGCACGGGTAAGCGCTACCGCGTCAAGGGAAAGCACCCTACCGGGCCGAAAAAGAAGATCACGGGGTTTCAGGCACTTTATCTCAGATACCTGTACCTGCTGCGAGGGACACACCGGAAGAAGCACTTCCGACGTGTCCCTTTTTCCATGCGGCAGGAGGTCATCCGCTTACAGCGGTATGACCGGCAGTTTCGGTATCTGTGGGCGAACGGCATGACCACGGCGGAGGATTTGGAGCAGCGGATCACCGCCCTTGAACGGGAGATATACGACGGTGAACAGCAGAGAAAACCACTATATCGGGAAAGGAGGGATGCAGAAGATGAGGCGTACAAAACACAGTGCAGTGCAGAGATCGACCGCCAGACCGCCGCCCTGCGGGAAAAGCGGAAGGAGCTTGCCATGTGCCGCAGGATACTGGAGGATGTGCCTTTGGTATCCTGGCAGGTGCAGCAAGCCGAGGCGGAACGGCGGGAAGAAATGAGAAAGGAGGCGCAAAAGCGTGAGTACCAACGGTGAAACCGCCGATATGGTGGTGCGGGAGAGCATCCAGATCACGGAGAGTGCTGTTAAGCTGGCGGGGTTGGGCGCAAAGAATCTGGCGGCCCTGTTGGTGGCGCTGGCCAAGGATAACCCCAAGCTGGCCGGTAAGACGGGCTTGAAGCGGCTGATCCAGGACGGCGAGGAGCTGGCCATATTCTCCGTCAAGCAGGAGGATCTGCGGGGCTTCCAAATGGAGAGCAAGCGGTACGGTGTTTTGTTCTATCCCATTATCAATCGGGTGGAGAAAACCGGCACAGTGGAGATCATGGCGAAAGCCAAGGACGCCCGACAGATCAACCGCATCTTTGAGCGGATGGGCTATCCTGCGCCGGTACGGGAGGATGACACCGCAAAAAAAGCGAATCCCCGCGCTCGGTCAGAGAGCAGCTTCAGAGAGCGCGGGAATGGTGCCAGAACGTCTACCGAGATGGATAAGCCATCCGTGCGGGCGAAAATGCTGGAGCTGAAGAAGGTATCCGAACAGATGGCGCGGCAGGCAAGGACCATTGCCGCGCCGGAGCATGAACAGAGATAGGAGATTATTATGGCAAATTTGAGTGAATTGATTCGGCAGAAGGAGCAGCAGACCGAGGAGTGGAAGCAGCGGAAGGCAGATGAGCGCGACAGCCTTAACGAGATGAATGACGCCGCCGCACTGCGTGTGACGGAGAGTACCGGCGCATTCCTGCACTATTTGGATGTACAGGCGGACAACCCTCGTTTCAGCGCGTCCAATGTGCTGCTGGCGATGGAACAGAACCCCGAGGTGACGGTGTTCAACAGCGTGAAGGGATGGAATGGGCTGAACCGTAACGTCATGCGGGAGGAGGTGGGTATGAAGATCCGCGTGGGCGATACCTACGTCAGGGACGGACGGCAGTATCGCGGCTATAAGGTGGGGCGTGTGTTCGACATCTCCCAGACCGCAGGCCGCGGTCAGATGGTGAAAAATCAGCTTACGGACAACAGCGACGCCATGAGCAAGGCACTATACCAGCTTCTGACGGTGTCGCCCGTCCCCATTGTGACCGGTGACGCCCGTGGGCAGGACGCACTGTATGACCCCAGCCAACAGCAGATCATTGTCAGCGGGTATATCACAGACAGCGCGGCGTTTCGCGCCTTGAGCCGCGAGATCGTCCATGCGGGTATTCATGATCATGGGAACTTCCCCTATTACAGCCGTGAGTCCTGTGCGCTGAGTGCGGATAGCGTCAGCTATATGCTCTGCCGCAGTTATGGCGTTCCCTGCGACAGACCTAAGCCCGTAGGGCTTGTGGAAATGTTTGACGGACTGGAAGCACGTGACAGAATGGGTGTTATTGCTGATTTCCAGCAGACCTTCTCCGCGCAGCGTGCCGCCATCCAGCGCGGCCTTGTGCCGCCGCAGCAGGAAAAGAAACAGGAGCAGAGCGTAGAGAGATGAGCAAAAATTTGACGGCAGATATTTATGACCACATAATGGGGGTATCTTAAAACGAAGGGATGATGTTACAATGAAACGAACAATTTTCTGCGTGGCTCTGATCCTTTGTATGGCGATCATGGCGGGCTGTGCAGCGCAAGCATCGGGCAAGACACAGACGCCGATTTCCGCAAAGACAGAACTGACCTCGGCGCAGGAAGCCGATGATACGGCAGAAGTGGCGACCGCGTTACTGCCATCGCAGACGGTGGAGGAAAACAGCAAAACCGAGGATAATGCGGATACGCCGCTGCCGGTCGAGCGGGTGGATACGCCTACGGATGCAGAAGCGGAAAAGAATCCTGCACCCGCTGAAGCGGCACCGCCCGCTGCACCGAAAGAGCCGGCAATACCCGCGCCTGTGCCGGAGGATAAACCTGCTCCCGCACCCGCACCGGCACCTGCACAGAAGCCGGCGGAGAAGCAGGAGGAAGAATCTGCGCCTGCGCCTACGCCCGAACCTGCCCCCGCGCCGAAGCCTGCCGCCAGCGGGAACATCTACTCCATCGCGGAGGCCATCCGGGC
>OLSD01000291.1_pt1 | contig 53840 bp, 77 predicted proteins | sample 1672211 | NCBI WGS metagenome assembly OLSD01 (sample SAMEA3136659, study PRJEB25190) | human gut metagenome | reverse complement strand
AAATATACTTATAGAAAATGGTTTCAAAAGGCAGATATTCTGCGAAAGGTTATATAAGAAAAATTTATATATGTCGAAATTTGTATATAGGGAAAATATATTTGAGAAAATTTCATATATAGGAAAAAAGTATATAGTGAATTTTCATAATTGGGAAAATATATTCGAGAAAAAGATATTGCCGAAAAAAATATAGTTAGAATAGAAATATTCCCTAAGGGGATAAAAAAATAAGTGGAGATGGGCGACTATTTATAAGAGATAAAAATTTTGTTTCTTATATGAAGGCGTTCTTAAATAACACAGTGACATTGGTATTGTACTTAATCTCCGTGGGATGTTTTTATGGGGCATTTACAATAGTGTTTGCAAGTCCGTTGATAAACATCTTATTAGGTGTGATAGCCGTCTATATATTCTTGCAGGCATGTGGGAATGTGGACAAGAAAATGGAGATTGGGCCATATTCAAAAGATAAAGATGACCATCCTCGTCCTCCACATGGGGATGGTCCGGTGATGTTTTAACATAATTATTGATGGAGCCGACATAAAAATTTGAGCCGATAAAGGCAATAGTCCCATATAGAGAATACGGGGCTATTTTTTTTTATTATTAAAATAAGTTATAAATTGAAATAAATCCCCATAGGGAAAAATATTAAAATATAATTAAAAAGATATAGAAAAATTATAAATTACAATTAAAAATGTTTCAATAATATTGATTAAAATGTTTATATTATTGAGATATAGGTGATTAAACAAGGTTATAGATTGAAAGTTTGTATAAAACGATTTATATATGAATGCTGGTTGGAGTATACTCTCCTATTATATTAAAAAAAATATATCAGCCCTTGTTGAGGTGATAGCCTCTAATTAATATAGTTGAACTACTATGGCGGTTTTTTAATCATAACAAATAAAGTTTTAAAATATCTGTATATACTATTAGCAAAAAGTGTGCCATAGAATCAAAAATATAGGGACGCATTTGCGTACATATAAAAAGAAAAAACAGACGCACCATCACGGCGAATCTGTTTTACATTTTTAAACTGAATAAAAAATATCTTGTAAAAAACAATTATGTAAAATATTAATTTCTTAGTTCTTTAGCCTTATTGAGATACCACTGTTCTTTTTCAAGGTCTTGATTGATATCATTATTTGGTTTGGTCCCCATTCTCATTCTGTATTTAAAGGCGTTCATTTCGCAGAAAAGGGCGGTATTTTTTCTCCCGAAGATATCAACCATCATATCAATAACTTCTTTTGAATAGTTGTTATAATGTTGAGGGTGATTAACATTTTCATAAGAGGAAAGAGGTGATTTATCATTTGAACCATATTTTTTAAGATAAGGAACTTTCTTTTCAAGAGGTTTAAGGTCCGCAAATGCGTATTCATTATTTTTCTTTTCTTCTTTTTTCCTTTCATTTTCATGAATTCTGTCGGCACAAAATTTTCTTGTATCCTTAATATCTTTATAATCATCTCTTAAATAGAGATTACCATCTTTAATATTATCGACTATACAGGAAGGGATAAAATCAGGATTTTTTCTGATAAAATCAAAGTCCTCTTGAGGTACGTTACATTCACCGATGGGTTTGGAAATTTTATCCATTTTCTTAATAGTTGCCAAAGCATTCTTCAATGTATCCGAATTATATTTAATTTCGCAACCATTAAGAAATTTGAAAATATCATCATCAATTTTTTCGCTTTGTCCAATATAGTGTTTATCATTCAAGAATTTATTCAAAAGAGAATGATTATCTTCATCTGTAGCAAGATTATCATTTGAATCAGATTCATCATCATAAGATGGATGTTGTTTTTTTGGAGTTAATCTATCCGTAGATTTAATTTCCTCCTTTGGTTCATTTGTTTCCTTTTTACATTTGATTGACGGATTAAGATTGTTTTGTATTCTATTTTCCAAATCAATCACGTTTATACTACGTTTCATTAATGCATTAAATATTTTTACTTATTATTATTTTCATTGTGTTGAACAATATTAATATACAAAAAACTATAATAAAAGACAAGGGGAAACTTATTAAAAATTCCCCTTTGTTTGAACCATAGCGAGTTGCATTTTCTTGGTAGCGGCAACCTTAAGTTGTCTGACCCGTTCCTTTGATAGGCCGAGGATTTCTCCTATTTCATCGTTTGTATATTCCTTACCATCAACAAAGCCATATGACAATAAGATAATCTTTCTATCCCTCTCATTGAGTACTGAGATGGCGTTCTTGACTGTAAGGGAAAGTTTTTCCTCATCAATCTTTTTCTCATAAGAATTGGTTTGTGCTGTGGCAACGGCGAATTCCGGACTATCCTCATAGGTATAATCAGAATCATCATTATTCACGGATTCATCAATATATTCCATTTGAGACGGGTACAAATCAAGTTCATTCTTGATGTCAATATTATAATCTTTCTTAAGGATTTCAAAGATTTCTGTAGGAGTAGGCTTTCTTCCATTATTGAGGAAAAAATCATTCTGAATCTTTTTAACCTTTGTCTGAACAACAAAGTTTCCAGGCTTTCTCACCATGAAATTTTCCTTATTGAGATAGGCAAGGATTGCCCTACGGACATACCATATGGCGAAAGATATGAACTTTGTTCCATTTGTCCAATCATAAGCCTCTATTGCTTCATAGAGTCCTATTGTGCCGACCGAAATCAAATCTGTCAAAATATCACCAGTGTTATATCTTTTAGCAACAGCAAAGACAAACCTCTGATTTCTCTCAGCGATTTCCTTTTTGATTGACTCTTGAATTTTCTTTTCATCATTTTCAATGGCATGATATTTATCCGCCGAGATAAGATGATTGGAATAATCATCTTTTGCCTTATGGAGATTTTCTTTTGAAGTATTAAGACGGGCAAAGATATCCTTTTCCTCTGTAGGAGTCATTACGGAATACTTGTTAATCTCTGAAAGATAAGCGTCAATTGAATCAGACCTCTTGAGATAAGAGGTGGCGTTTCTTAAATCCATAGAACCATTCATATTTTTAAATCTTTTATTGTTTCTTATTTACAGTAATTATTTTACAAAGACCGTGCCGTAATGTTAATGATGAATATTATTTTTCATTTTTTTTCAATATATCTATAATCATATATACGAAAAAATAAACAGATGCACATCACTGCGAATCTGTTTAAAATGTTATTTAAATCAATGCTATAAACAAAAAAAACAGAAAACGGATAACACAAAGATTATGGGTCTTTTTATCAAGTTTCCCAATGGCATACCATTGCCACAATTTTAATCCTCTTTACTAATTTGGCTATTCAAATTATTTATCATCTAATGATAAAAAAGAGGAGGTCCCATAAAATTATGAATTGCAAGTCAATTACAATTGCTGCACGTTTTCTTTATTTTTCTTACACTATTTTAGTTATTATTATCCAACCGTAACCACGTGGAGGTATAGTGTATATACGGTCAAGCGGGAGGAAGAGTCGAACTTCCGACCTTCAGCTTAGTATCCATAAAAGGATTCACACCTTACCCATATCCTATTCATCTCGGTCACTATAAAAGCACTTAAGTTCCATCCATTGATTATTGCGATTATTTACACCTACCAAAACTTTCGGTTATAGTTGAAAAAGTTACCCGAAACTTTCCCATATGGATATAAAACAATTGTGTAATTGTTGATTTATCCGGTTTACTCCGGTATTGAGGCTGACGAGCTACCACTGCTCTACCCCGCTATGTTAAATTTCAAAGAGCTAAAAAATAAATATTCAGAAAACATTTTTTCCAAAACCAGAGTAGAAAATTATAAGTAAGAATTGCTGTATGTTTTCTTTATTATTTTCTTACAATGCAAATATACAAAATTATTTTTTAATAACCAAATAAATTTGAAATATTTTTACATTTTTTTTGTTACTTCATTCCGTCAATAGTTTTTGATGTATTGTCAATGGCATTCTGCTGAGCCATCTGTTGTTTTGCCTTATATTCGGCAATCTTTTTAATAAGAGCCTTATTCTGACGGATTTTCTCAGTGTTATGCTCCCTTATATGCTGATTTGCATCAGTCATTGGAACAATGATATTTTTCTTCTTTGACTTATTAGTCTTTTTTCTTCCTTTGCTTTTTGGCATAATTAATATTTTTTTAACAATGCAAATATACAAAAATAATTTGAATATTGCAAGAACAAAAATAATGGTTATCAGAACATTTTTTGACTGGGATTTTATCTTCCATGTCCAAGATAGTTCATAATCTATCAATCCCGAAAGATTTGATAACCATATTTTGTACCTCAGGTCGGATTCGAACCGACATGCCCCGTTCGGAGCGGCAGAGCTTAAATCTGCTGGGTCTCGCCAATTTCCCCACTGAGGCTCAATAAGTTATAAAAATAAAGAATATACAATTCCTTTCCTCAGGTGAATCTATGAGCATGCCAAAACCGACTTTACTCACCATATTGAAAGTTTTATAGGTATAATATAGTTCCGTAAATTATAGTAATTTATTACAATTTACATTTCTTTCTTGTTTCAACCTACCACTACTTTTTAGGGGCGGAAACTCCGCCTTGTCATCCATAGTTGGGCAGTCCGCAAGCGTCTATTCGGGTGAACTCAGCCCTATTATCCTTTCTCCCTCCTCCAATATATTCAACGCAGCGTTGTAGTCACGGTCTATTAATAAAACCAATCTGCTCCGCTGTCGGATATATACGTATTTTGATTGCCTTAAGCATACTTTAAGTATTTAATTATAAATAGTTTAATATACAAAAAAATAAATAAAATTTCTAAAAAATGCTATAAATTTTATGAATATTTATTATACCGGCGGAGTAATTTGCAAATTTACCGAACTGCGCTTGTATATCCTAAATCTATTTGTGGTCCCGGTAGGGCTTGAACCTACGACCTCTTGATTATTTCATTATTTTTGACGTATTCTCTGAATAATTCTTCGTGTTAAATTATAAAATTTAGCAACTTTTTCCCATGAATGTAATTCATCATATTTGGAAATAACTTCTGTTTTACTTGGATATTTATCTCTACCTTCATATTTTTCTCGGCATTTTGGTGAACAGAATTTCTTTCCTTTTACGCTATCAAATGATTCTCCGCATACCGGACAAATACTTTGACTTCTTTTTCTTTTTAAAGTGCTGATAGACGATGTATTATATCTTTCTAATAAAGAATGAATATTATCTTCATTATATTCCGGATGATGAATTTCTCTATGACAGTTAGAGCAAAGAAGAATACATTTATCAACTTCGTTTTTTAATCTTTCTACATTTGTATTAGATAAATGCCTTGAATCTAATTGAAATTCTTTTTCATTTGGATTAATATGATGAAATTCTAAAGCGGATAAATTATGTTTATAATGGCATTTTTCACATTCGCCACCTTTATATTCTATTAATTCAAGTTTTCTTTTTATTGCTCGTTCTTGCTGTTTAGCATATTCATTAGGATTCATAATATTTAAAGTTTATATATAAATGGTACATTAAACTCAAATATTATGAAATTATTCATAATATGTCAAAGAACTTAGTGGAGAGGAAAGGAATCGAACCTTTTTTCCTCTTTTCAAGATTTTAAAGGTGCACACCACTGTGCCCTCCCCGAGTCAATTGCTCTGACCAACTGAGCTACGGGACCATTAAATATTTTTATTTTGTCGGGAAAGGCAGATTCGAACTACCAATTCAGTCTCCTAAATGCTAAGATATTGCTGTTAATAACCTTTTCAGATTACATCTGCAATACTGCGTGATACCATTTTCACTATCTCCCAATAATTCGACCTTTTGACAATAAATTTAAAATTTTCATAAGGGAAAAATTCAATAATTTTCGACCTTGTGACACTATTTTAATTTAATGCCTTTATAGGGGACGCATTTGCGTACATTAAACTTCCTTATCAGCCAAGTTCCACAAGATTATCAAGATATTCTTGTTTTGCCCAAGCGACTGTTGTATCAAAATTAATTACAACATATCCATCATCCTTCACCCAATCTCCCATAAGTTTTCCTTTTGAGACGGGGATAATTGCCCCATAATAAATTCTTGTCTTTTCCTCCTCGATATCCTTATCCATCTTATGAATTCTTCCATAGATGAAAGAAAGATTCTCATTAATTTTTACGGAAATAAAAGAATTTTTCAGCGCATCAATAGGCATATCTTTGCCGTTTGTATAATTAACTCTATCAGCCATTTACGTAGATTCAATTAAACTTCAAATTAAAATAAAGAGTATAAAAGCATCAATCGGTTGCTTCAAACCAAACTCTTTCCCTTGGATATCCGAAGGTGGTTTTTGGAACGGGGACAGCCGCAATCATTCCCATAACGTCTAGTCTTCCATAATGCCCCTATGGAGTTGCCGGTAGCCGGTAATTCAAATATACAAATTCTTTTTGAAAAAAGCAAATGAAAACATCACTTTTTCTTTTTCAGAACCTTATATTCACCATACAAGTTGATTATTGATATACAACCTATTGTTGATAGGATAGTAAACATAATGCTCGTTGATATGATGATATAGACGAAAAGAACTCCTATGGCAATTATAATGCCTATTAAGAGTAAAATATCCTTGTATTTGTCAGTCATTTTCTAAAAATAATTTTTCTTAATTTTCCGTGGCTCATTCAAAGGGATTTTATAATGCCCGTTTTCATCCTTACTCCATTTGTCATAATCTTCTTCAATGTTTTGGGACTTCCAATAATATATTGGCTTTTTTTGATTCTTGTAGGTGTATAATCCAACATTATCATACCAAAATCGTTTTATTTTGCAATAAGGATTATGAAATGAATTATATCCCCACGTCACAAAAACTTTGGCCAGAAATGTATTCTTGATGCCATTGTCCATTTCTTCCTTGGAATAGCAAGAACCGCTCTCCGGAATATCATCAATATAGACTGTTGAGCCGTTTGGCTGCTTTAATGTCTCACGCATTTCCCAATTCCTCTTTAGTATATGGTATAAGCCTCAATGAAATCGGCTATGTAAGCCAAATCAAAGGTTGAAATGAATTCACTATTCACCGATGTCCCATTAGAGAGGTCAACCCTAATTAGTCCGATTCCAATATCACCTAATGATACTTTGGTCACCACATTGTCCATACCCAGATGGGAATCAACCACATAAAGTTTGACCCCCAAATTATCATAAAACTCACTTTCAAACACGGCTGTCTTATTCTCCAATAGTTCAAGGTTGAACCTGATAGACTTCTCTATTTGAGAACGAAGATAGTTGTACTCTTCAACAAATTTACTCATATTTCTTTTTTTATAAAATTATCTGTTTATACAATTTACAATAACTATGCCAAACTTAATAAATGGGGACGCATTTGCGTACATTATAATACGTCCCTGTGATAATTATACCACATCTCATACGTGGCGAGCATTGCCAGAATCTTTTCCCTTTGCTTTTTCGGCAAGTCTTTCATATCAACGCAATGATTGTTCTTATACTTGACATAATAGCCTATGCCCTCATCCAGTTCAATGCTGTCGATTGTCACCAAAGCCCCGAAAGGAAGTTTCATATAATACTTTGGAAATTTGAAATATCCTTTAATTCCCATTTTTCTAACATACCAAATTATTGAAGTGTTAATTTTATCCATATCTTTTTCTTTGTTTTTAAGATTATTCCCCCCAACCAAAGTGTTGATTCTCGGCATATATTGCCAAATTGTCATCAAGACTTTGCCTATATGCCATTTCCCTGTCAGATTCAGAATAAATGTTTTCATGAATCATCCTATCAACAAGTTCCGAATTAGCCGTGTTCTCATCAGCATCAAGGACAATGAAGATATATTTGCCACTATATGACAAGTGAGCGACCATATCTCTCTTGAATTTGACTTGATATCCTATCTCTTCACAACCGTCATTAAAGTCTTCAATTTCGGTGTTCCACTGCATTTTTGTGAGTGCAGATTCAGACATTGATTTACGGCATTCCTCAAACGAGCCAAAATTAGCCCCTCTGGCGTAAAAACTTTTGCTATTTGATGTTCCGTACCACTTATAACTTTTCTTCATAAAATAAAGCGTTTTAATAGGGTTTAATTGAAAATTAGATGAAGAACGGAAATGTTCCCCATTATAAATGTTATGAAAGTTGGGAAATTTCTTTCCAAAGGGTGTCCCAATCCTCGGTGATAAACCGCTTCTTGGCTATATGCTCATTGATAAGGGCAAGATACTTGTCAAAGGAATCTTCATTCGTATAAATATCCAAAAATTCCGTGACAATCTCCATTGAATACTTTTCAAAAAAATCCGGATTGTTCTGAACCAAGTAAATTGCCAAATTGTCAAAATCAATCGGGCAAAAATAGTCGTTCAGTAGGTTGAAAGATATGAAACGATTAATTTCATTCTCATACCAATATCTGTCATAAACTTTGAATTTATTTGAATCAATGGCATTGATAATATCGAAGAAAGAGTGGTGATAAAGGACATCTTTCATATCCTCCTCAAGATTCTCCATATCCTTGATATAACAGTCATATTTATCCAATGCCCCGTTTTTCTCCTTTTCGGAAAGATATTTGTTCCAAAGGGCAACGATAGACTTACTCTCTTTTGAATGCCAAAGAACATTAGAGAGTGAGGTCATTTTTTCATTCATAATGATATAATTATCTGTTTATACTATTTGCAAAGAGTGTGCCGTAGTGTGATTAACAATGGCAAAGGTATGAACAATTTTTGAATTATCCAAGACCTTTGCCGAATGTTTTCTGAATTTAATCGTTCCAGTGGGACTTGATAGTTTCGGCTATATCGTCCCATTCGTCCATAAGGTAATCAATCGGTTCAGATTCTGACAAATTGTCGGCAATGTACATTGCTTTGTCATAATCATCGCTGTTAGGAAAATATTCATCAAGAAATTCTCCCTGTAAAAAATCAGAATCAATTTCAAGGTCAGAATCGCCATTTTCGATGAACCAGTCTGCAAGTCCATCCAAGTCTATTGGGCAATTATCGTCATCAAGGTAATTGAATGAAACAATATTGCCGTAGCCGTTGAAAGTAAAATAATCGTGGCGGAAATCATAGTCTCCGTACTTTGCAGAACGAGCGAATTTATATGCGCTCGGAAACATTTCATCAAGAGTGGCATCATCATTTGGATAAATTTCTTCATCAAAGTTATCCACCCCGGAACAATAAACGTTCCACACATCCACAAGGTCATCAAGGTCGGCCGACCTGAGATAATCAATAACAGAATTTTTCTTGCTCATAGTCTTTGAAATTTTATTGATTGTTAAACGAATTGCGATACTTTGCATTTTCCTCCAGTGCGCAATGCTGACAAAAGGACTGACTATTTGGCAGGTCAGCAGCCGTGCACATTGAACACGTTGGTATCCAAGATTTACATTTTGGACACTTATAAACTCCCAGCCTTGCCGGCAGTTGAACGTAATTGTCGCAATGCGGACAATATTCAGTGGTCTTTTCCATAATTAAAAATAAACGTTAATTGTTAAACGCTATCTTGGTATATTACAAACATCAGGCCAAACTATTCATAATGCTCCTTGATAATCCAAGAATTTAATACGTCAAGGGTTTCTTCATCGGTTTCCCATATTGAAATCTGTTCCCCTTTTCTTGCGTCAGTATTGTTCGCTTCTGTCAAAGCAGAGGTGTAGTCTATGAATTGTTTGAGGACTTCAAAATCCTCCATATTGCCGTCCACATCAATCCACTCCCTGACTACTTCGTAAATCACATTGTCTTTCATAATCAAAAAATTTGAAAGTTAAACAAACTTACAAAACCACTCCGGTTCTGTTTCCGTATGCAAAGGTAACACTATTTTTTGAATTACCAAAACTTTTTTGAAAAAAATGCAATTTTTTCCTCATGCGCACGCACACGCACGCACGCACACACGTGCGCACGTAAAGAATTAATTTTATATTAAAAAAAAATATTATTATTATAAAAAAAATTACTAGTTACTAGAAATAATTATAATTTTATAAATATATTATATTATAATAACTAGTATTAATATTACGCACGTATGCGCACACGCACGCACACACACGTGCGCACGTGAGGACTAATCACTTCTTTCAAGATTCATCAGTATCTGTTTATCAACTTTTTTATTAAAATTAATTAAAATTTCTAAAACGATTTGTTTAGATTTTTTATAAAAAAGCGCTAGCTGGAGTACACTCTCCTATTGTCCTTTCAAGGACACCAGCCCTGTTGCGCTGTCAACCGCTTGTTGTATCATTTCAAGTTATGACGGTGAATTTCTCATTTTTTTAAGTTTTTAATATTCGTTTATACAAGATACAATAATCAGGCCAAACTATAAAAAACCGCTCTCGTTTCTCAACGAAAGCGGCTCAAAACAAGTATAGCGAAATAGTATTGTCAAGCCATAACTCTTTTTTTTGTTGTAGAATCCCAATCTTCCGGTACCTCAACAACCACTCTTGAAAAGAACGTGGTTTTTACCAATAATGCCACTTTCTTTGTCATAACAAAACAAGTTTTTATAAGGGACGCATTTGCGTCCCCATTAACGTTTATTTTACAGTCTGGGTGAAGATATCAAAATTGATGTAGTACCCATAATCCGTGTTGTCAGCGATGTGGTAAGAGACATCTGACTTCTCAATAACAAAGTCTTCCTCAAACTTGTCAAGATTGGAGTCACACACGTCCTTGAAAATCCCTCCAAAGTGGCAATATTCATCGGTCACTTCGTTATTAATAGCCGCTTTCATTTCCGCTTGCGCCTTTTCAAGGGTATCAAACGCCTTGGCTTGGGTATAAAGCCCCTCTTCATCATAAGCGGTGTAGGTGAAAATGTAAATTGTCTTTTCCATATATTAGTCCTCCTCTGGGTAAAGTTCAGTGTCAAGAAGTACATAGCCGATTGCTTGAAGCACGATGGCGGCTTCATCGGTCTCTATGCCGTTGTCAGATAGAACCTTTTCGGCTCTCTCAATATCACCTTTGGTGATTGTCTTTGTGATTTGAATCATAATCAAATAAACCTTAATTGTTAAACATATACACACCCTTATATTGCAAAGGGTGTGCCGTACTTGTCATTAGTCAGCGTTATTTGCCCAAAATTCAACTGACTTTCTCTCTCTTTGTTCCGTAATTGCGGTAACCATATCCTTTGCTTCGCTTTCGCACTCATCAAGGTCAAAGAACGACCAGCAAGAATCAACCTCATTGTCAAGGTCATTAAGGTCAAAGATTTGATATCCATACACTTCGCCATTGCTCCATTTTGTGTAAACATCAAGTTCGCTAATGATATAGTCTCTTGCTTCACTTTCATCCTTGAATAACGATTTTGGTACGGCTATAACGCCATAAAAACAGGAATCCCACTTGTCTGCAAAAGGGGTAAGACTAAAATCTACACCTGTATGCTCATACTTATAGACCTTGAACCAGAACTTGTCTTTCAACTCCTCACAATTTGGGTTGAAACGATTGTCTTCATCAACAATCAAGTCCTTTGGAGCATTTTCATCCACTCCATACCACTTTGATTCGCTCCAATTCCTTGGAGATTCACTGAATTGGTCATAATCAATAACCACCTTTAGACCGTTAAGGTTGAACTCTTTAACCATAATCAAAAAAAATTAATTGTTAAACAACTCTAACAGAACCACTCTTGTTCTGCTTTCCGAATACAAAGGTAACACTTATTTTTGAAATACCAAAACTTTTTTCACTTTTTTTCATATAAAATTTTCTAAAATATTCAACTCCCTTTTATTAAAATATTTTATATTGAAAATTGTATGATATTCGTTTATACCATAATGAAAAAAACGTGCCAAACCTATCAAGATTCAGCACGATTTTTTAATTTTTTCAAGAATTGTCTTCAACAAACAACCTTGATTCTTTGATATAAATATCTTCCCAATAATCATCGGTCTCGTCCATAATGAAATATCTGTCTTCACTACTTTCGATTGTGCAGTCTTCAGGGTCAGCATTGAGAAAATGGCCTTCAGTTTTGACATCGTTTATACATTCCGTCATTTTGGCACGAGCCACTTCAATAGTATCACACGGATAAAATTCATAAAAGATTTCTCCGTCAACGTTCGATTCCCAAACAACATTGAAAATCTTTTGTTCTGCTTGCTTTATTTCCATATCTTATTCTTCCTCGTCATAGGTTGCGTCCTTTGCTTCCGGCATATCCTCAACATAATAAAGGATGTGTGAAAGCGAATCAATGTCAAGTTCAGCACCAAGGAAGTCACAATCCTCATCACTGTCATGACTAAATCCTATAATTTCCAAGGCATCAATACTCGATTGGATTTCTGTAACCGTCATATCGAGGATATAGTCAATGTCAAGATACTTCTCGAACGCAAGGATACCAACAGATATACCCTCCATTTCAACCGGAATCCGGATAGGTTCGTCAACATTATACCCTTTGTCTTTGAGGGTATTGAAGATGTCGGCAAGAATCACCTGCTTTGTCTCATTGTAATCGAATTGTCTTTGATACATACTCTTAAATTTTTTTGATTGTTAACCATTCTATCCAAATAATAGGCAAAGATAGTGCCTAAAGGACTATTTTCCGAACAGAAGTGTACGCATTTGCGTAATAGTCATCCAGCAGCCACCTTGTCTCCTGAAGTACATCTCCATTGGCCGGATTTTCAGATATTTCTGACACTGCCGTTTCGTCATACATTCCTCTCATATCCTCAACCACTCTGTCATACTCTTGGAGAGCCGTAAATGCTTCCTTGTAGTTCTTGACCACAATTTCATCCTTGCTCGGATAGTAGGAAATAACTTGATAAATTAACAACATAATCAAATGAATTTAATAGCTAAACTTCTGTTAGTGTATTAAGCATATAACGTGCCAAACTTGGCAGAATCTGACACGTTATCATGCTTTTTATTCATTTTCGTCAGCAAGATAGGCGTTGTAACCCGAAGCGTCACCAAATGTGAAATTAACATTACCAACTTCAACCTCATTAGGGGAAGTATTCAACATTTCCGCATTCAAGAGTGCTTCCGCATTGTTGATTGCTTCCATTTTGGATTTTGCTTTAACCTTGACAAGTCCGTTATAGGTGACCGCACATTCCACAACGTATTCTTTCAAGCACTGACTTTCGTATTCCGTTTGAAGAAATTTCAGACAAAGTGTCAGGTCGTTCATTGACATTCCTGAAATGTCATATCTTGTTTTCTCGCCATTGCGTGACAAAATGGCATACCAATGATTTGAGTTCGGGTCTTGCTTACAACCGCAGAAATAACCGAATTCGGTTTTATATAGCGTAATATGCCCATTGAATTCACCGATAGATTCAGCGATTTTTTCAACCAGTGCGATTCTCTCCAAACGCAGTTGTGACTCTGCATCAAAAGATTGCTTAATTTCATTTTTAATTTCTTTCAAGTCCATAATTAAAAAAGATTAAAAGTTAAACCTTGACTGAACAACCATTGTTCCGTTTCCGAAAGCAAAGGTAACACTATTTTTTGAAATATCAAAATATTTTTCACTTTTTTTCATATAAAATTTCCTAAAATATTTGAAACGTTTTGTTTAGATATTTTATAAAAATATGCTAGTTGGAGTACACTCTCCTACTACCTTTTTAGTGGTTCAGCCCTTTATGTGAAGTTAATCACTTGGTCTATATCTTAATTTTATGGCGGTGCTTTGTTCATCATATTAAAAACAATTATTTGTTTATATTATAAGCAATAATCTTGCCAAACACGTTGATTAAACAAAATTAAAATAAAAAAATATTTTTATTAAAATTGTTTATATTTGATAGTTTGGTATGATTTTAGCATTTGGTATAAACGAATATTTTAGGTAAAATAAAAAACACCCCATATCGTCACGACATAGAGTGCTTTGAATAATACGAGACTTGCTTATTTGATTTCGTCAATAATAGATGAATCCACATTCACACAAGTCCAGCCCTCGTTGACAAGTTGTCCGCTTTCTGCATAAATCTGTTCATATTCAATACATTCAGCCTTGTCTTCGGCAAGTTTGCAGGCTTCTTCTTCACTCACTGCTTCCACTTCAAGACAAATTGTCAGGTCGTGGTGAACATTGACAAGATACTTCTTCTTCATATCAATCTAAATTTATTTGTTAAACCTGCTTTATCTTATTCAATAACTATGCCAAACTCAAAAGATAATCCGGATTATTCTTCCGAATTACCTTTTTTTTCAAGCCATTCCTGCAAACCATTGACAAACGGAAGTAAATCCTCAACATAGAAATGCTCTATATTGCAGTAATCATTAGTATTGGCATTGAAGACTATATACAAAGTGTCTGCGTTTGGGAAGTATGTAATCCGGTCAATCGTGGAGTTCTGCAACTCGTTTCCGGTAGTCGAACAAAACTCGAACACGTCAAGAACACCTCTGTCTCCGTATTTCATCACCAATCCGGCAAGCACATCATAGAGTTTCCTTTTGTATAAATTCAGCTCGTCAGCAAGATTTGGCTTTTTGATTTCCTCAACATTATATGCTTCGTTATAAGTTGGCAAGTCATCAATCTCTTCAAGGATTGAAAACAAATCATCTACTGAAAAGTGTATTGAATTAATATCCCTCTTATCTTCATTATACTCGTAATCTACGGTAAATGTTAACTCGTATGGGGTGGAATGAACTTTTATTATACGGCATTTACAGAGTTTCAATTCATAGTCTATATATGTTGTTGAAAACTCTTTGTCTATTTCAAGTAGATTGACTTCATCAGGCTGATATCCTTTCTCAACAAGAGTATTATAGATATCCTTGATAATGGTTGCCCTAATTTGGGAATAAGATTGTGATATCATATTTTATTCCTCCCAAGCGCTTTTGGTTCTTACTTCTTCTTCAAAGATTGAAAGATAATATCTTTCGTTTGGTGTGCAAGAGACAAGAAGAGCATCATTCAGATACTCTATATCGCCATAATCTTGAAAAGAATCAAGTTGTGAGAGTTCCTCTTTGCGAAAGTCCATACAAGACTTTGCAATCTCCTTTGTGGCGCAAGGGACAATCTCAACCGAAGTCTCCCCGAACGTTGTTGCTTCCATTTTGAATATCCAAATCTTCATAATCAAAAAAAATTAATTGTTAAACTTAACAGAACTATCGTGTTCTGTTTCCAAGTACAAAGGTAACACTATTTTTTTGAATCACCAAAATATTTTTCACTTTTTTTGAAAGTTAATCCAAAGGGAATTTCCCCTTGTTTCTCTTTCGGTCATAAACCTTTTTGGACTTATGAATCCTTGTAGGTCTTGTGGATATTTGCTTTCCGTGCAGTTCTATCTCCAATTCCCTTTCGGTTTTCTTCACCGCAAGAATATAATCTTTCTCGGTTATCTTATAACATTTTTGCTTTTTATTTTTTCCCATAGTCAAAATTATATTAATATTCGTTTATACTATAATACAAAAAAGATGCCGAACTCATAAGAATCCGGCAAAAGTTTTAACAATTTTTGATTATTTTGAATTATGTACTTGATTCTGAACGGTTTTCAATATTTCAGTCAGAACGTCCATAGGAATTTCTTCGATTGAACAACTATAAGTATTACTCTCGAATGAAATTTGAACATCGATATAATCTATCTTCGTTTCGTAAGAATTAAAACTTGCCCAAAGGTCGCCAAATACTACATCGTCTTTGGTGAAATCCAAAGGAACGTGGAATGTGCCGCCTAAAATCAATACGGCTTTGATTCGGTCTATCAACGTTTTTTTTTGTGGCGTTAACGGCTCATCGGTAAGTGCCAAACCAGTAACACAAGATTCAGTGTAGTTTGCATCGCAATCATTGAGAGACATATAACTTGCTTTGTCAACCGCCAAGTCAAGTGCATTATCTTCGCTATCGGCAAAGACTTCAACCGGAACAACCACGTCATAATGAACGTTGACGAAAAACTTCTTTTTCATAATAGAAAAGGTTTTATTTGTTAAACTTCTGTTAATGTATTATTCAAATACCTTGCCAAACTTGCTAAATTGACACCACAAGGACATCTTTTTCCTCATAACCGCAAGCACCTTTCTTTGTCGTGCTAAATCCGTGGTCGTGCAGATACTTTTCCACACAGTGGACATATCTCCGATTTACTTGAATATCGGTAGCCCAAATATGGTTGGCATGTCCCTTTATAAAGGAAAGGATACGATTAGGCGTGTTTTTGAAACGATAGTCATAATCCAGCCCTATTTCAAGGTGGTTCATTCTCTTTGTGATAAAGAAGTCGTTGATATAGTTGTCAAATGCTTCAAAATCAAACTCCTCATTGAACTCTGATTCAATGCCGTTTCTTATTGCGTTTGCATCAATCATAATGAATTGCTTTTTAAGTTAAACTATCTGTTGATAAAATAGGCAAAAAGTATGCCGTGAATTACTTCACGGAATGGAATCTCTGACCTTTTCGGCCAATTTGATACTTTTCTCCGATACTGCTGAACTTGTATTCAACCAAGTAGTCAGTTTCTTCTGCACCCTCAACGTGGAAATTTGTCGGAGGAAATAAATTATCATAATACACGTTTTTAACAATGTCAATTGACACGTATTCAACTTTCGCATTGCAGATATAATCGTTATAAATCTGCTTTAAGCAATCAATGTCAATTTCGTATGGTTCTGAATGAACTTCAACACACTTGTCATTATCGTTGAAAGGTTCGGTTGATATACGAATGTCAAGAGGTTTGTCGGTTGTGGCCAAAGCCTTGGCTACTTCCGTCATTACATCAAGGAAGAATTCATCGAATGTAGGAACGTTTTTATTCTCACAAAGATAGTTGTTAATAATCGTATTCTTTAGCGAATCAGACAAGTTTGCTATATCAATATAGACATATTTTGACAAACTGCTACTGAATAATACGCATTCAAGCATATCATCTGTAACACCTACGATTGTCAGATTTCTCCCGACTTTCACTTGGTTCTCCTTGCTGAAAGTGATAATTTTTTGCTCCATAATCAAAAAAAATAATTGTTAAACTTTAACAAGAATCCCTTGTTCTTGCTTTCTGATTACAAAGATAATACAATTTTCTGAATCTGCAAAATATTTCTTAACTTTTTTGAAAAATTTCTTTTTAAGGCACGCAAATGCGTACATCTGTTTATGATATATCACAAATTGCGTGCCATAGATTAAACCTTTCTCATATTTTTATTGTCTAATTCTTACTAATCAATTTAGGATTGTACGTTTCAGAAAAGGACTTGACGATAAAGATTTATCTATCAAGGGATATTGCCCTTATTTTAGAATCTTAATTCAAAAGATTTAGATTTTTTGAATAAAAATTCTTGCATAAGTTGCTTTACTATTGACAACACAACCACGAAATTCTTTGTGCCTATCATCAAGGTAATATTTATCACATTTAATAAAGCAAGGATTATCGTTACGTTTATCATTGCAAAGTCCTACAATCCTAAATTGATTAGGGCAATACTTATCAAGAAATGAAATCGGTACTCCATAGATAGGGTTATGGATTTTAGCCTTGACGGAATCCCCATTGTCTTCAACGATTGAGCAATCATCACCATAAACGTTCTTCCATTTCGGATAAACGTCTTTGGATAATGTAAGGGTGATATCCTTTTCCCTTGGAATATCAACAACTTTGTCAATGTTGATTGCCGGATAGTTGTCATATACATTGTAGTAACGTTCATCAAACCGTTGAACCAAGTCAAGAGGCCTGTTTCTTTTCGGGTGTCCCATATTGGTAAACCAACAGATATTCCCGAATTTCTGATAGACTTTCCCCTCCTTGATATATTGGGTTTTCTCGTTTTCAATTTCGGTTAAGGGTGTAATAAATTCCTTGACAGGATTAATGCCAAGCCACAATTTGTTTTCCTTAATCAAAGGGAATATTTCTTTGTATGTTATTGCGTTTGAATTGCCGACAATAAGGAATTCTTTCCCATACTCAACGAGTTGGGCAACATATTCTCTGAATAAGCTGAAAGGTGGGTTTGTGACCACAATATCCGCTTCTTTGAGAAATTCGATACATTCCTCTGACCTAAAGTCTCCACTACCTTTTAGAGGGTATCTTTCAATCTCCTCAATGTTAGGTATTCTGTTTCCGTTCTTATCACCCTCATATATGTAGGCGACACCGTGACCGTCTTCTTTGTACCCTGTGGAAATAAGTTTCTTCAAACCTAAATCCTCAAACTTATAAGAGAAATAATGATAGAACTCTGATTCGATAGGGTCATCACAATTACAATAGACAACCTTTCCTTTGAAGTGGTCTCTGTAATTACACAATTCCCTTTCAACGGAAGTTCTTGTTGTATAGAACTCATCGTTTTTCGCACGTTTGGCGTTATGAAGATTGTTGTTCTTTGCCATAATTCTTAAATCATTATTGTTTTACTTTCTGACTACAAAGGTAACATTATTTTTTGAAATACCAAAATATTTTTCACTTTTCTCATATAAAATTTCTTAAAATAAGAAAAGCAATTTATTAAAATATTTTATATTAAAAAAGCATTTAATATTCGTTAATACATAATGCGAATATCGTACCAAACTTAATGGAAAATGAAAATTAAACAAAATTAAATTTTTAGGAAATAATTGATTAAAATATTTTAAATTTGATAATTTGGCATAATTTTGGCATTTGGTATTAACGGATATTTTAAGCAATAAAAAAAAATCGTCCGCATTTCACAACGAAGACGATTTCAGCAAATACAAACATTAACCATAAACTCTATAAACCTTGTGCGTCCGACGGGACTTGAACCCGTGACCCATACATTAACCTACCACACTTGCTTTAATACAAGCAAACTTACTCGCTTTAGCTTTATAAGTCTTTGTGGTCTGGACTATTTCTTTACCATATTGAAAATCTTGCAAGTTATTAATGAAACTTATCATGGTGTTCAAGTAATTAACTTTACTAATCCTATTATTCTATATTTTCACCAATATTTTCAACTTAGGCATCTCCTGTATAGTCTCTACGCCATTTATGAATAACTTTATAGTGTTTAGTTTCCTTTGCGCTATTTCAGCAAATACAAACATCAACCATAAATATTCAATTTAGTTCGCCGTAACCACCGATAATGTTACCACTATCTAGGCTTTCGTTGCAATTTGAATAAAGAATAGTTTGCGACATTTTCCCCATTTTGTCACGTGATTACTGTTTTCCGTATGGGAGATAAGTACTATTCCTACCAATCTCGTTATTCAAACTGTTTAATTAGGGAGATTCTACATTCAGAGTTTCCTCTGAAGCACTCTTATTTTAAGTGTATTGCTCTACCAACTGAGCTACGAACGCAATCCGAAAATAAATATACGAAAAATAATATTAATAACCAAAATTTTATGGCTTGTCTCTGATACTCATCGTTTGAGTTGGTTGTGGACTTTTTGTAAACTTTTCACCTTGCTCCTATTATAGTCCGTTGTTGGGAGTTTATTCGCTGACAATTAAAATAAAATCTTATCAATGTTATATCCGTATATTACGGCTGTCCTCTGATGAACCGCATAAGTTCTGATTTTAAGGTTAATATCTTACTATAAAAATTCATATAATATCCTATCAAATTTAACAATCTGGATAGGTTGATTACTTGGGCAACCCCATAAAATCCACAGCCGTTTCAATAAGGGACTTGATAACTTGTTCTTTGACCTGTGAGCCGAACGAATCAAACGGAACGTAAGTCTGCTGTCCGTTGATAGCGACAATCACATAGTCCTCTTTGCCCGAACCGATGATTTCAAGTCCGTCCCCCACTTTTACAGGGGTCTTGTAGATGATGTCCTCCTGCTCCACTTGGGTAGCGTTTGAGTCCTGTTCTGTGTTTGAAGTGTTGTTTGCTGCATCAAGCATTGCTCCGAGTATAAGGAGCGAAAGAAAATCATTTGACTTTTCCATAACTCTTGTTGTTTCTTGTTTCCGAGTACAAAGATAGTACTTATTTTTGAATTTCCAAAACTTTTTTTACTTTTTTTTTCATTTTTTTTGCGAAAGGGAACGCATTTGCGTACTTATTACTCCGTTGGCGGAAAGTCCTTGGCAATCATATTGAGAAGTTCTTTGTCATCTTCTGCCGTGGCATATTTGTTCAGCCAACGGCTTTCTGCGTATGAAGGGTCATAGGTGAGGGAATCAAGGGTGTAGGAACTAATGAAATAGTCCGATTGCCACTGCTTGACCTTTTCAAGGATATGTTTCTTATCCATAGTCTGAAAATTTTAATAGTTGAACTTAAATTTTAACTTTTATTTATTTTTACTTCTTACTATGCGAATAGCGTGCCAAACTGATTAGATTTTCGTACAAAGTTCGGTAAATTGCCTATCCACCTCATTACGGATGTCATTGAATGCAATCTCAATGTTCTTTCGGTTATAGACGATATTGTCAGCAACCTCCGGACAATATACACACTCTCCGTCAATGTAGGCTTTGATAGTGGTAATCATATCGTCCTCAACGATAACCTCCATTTCGGCATTCTTGTAGTGACGGGTCAAAACTCCGTCATACTTTGGTAATACTGCTTTCTGCATAACCATAGATTTTTTGAATTAAACTTATCTGTTAATAATATAAGCAATTATTGTGCCATAAGTACACATTTGCGTACCCTATGACAATATTTTTTCCTCGATAACGTGCTTTACGGCTCTGACAACATAATCGTCAATGACCGTATTTTCATCATCAGTGTAGTTCTTCACCTTGAAATGTGTGTCCATATAGTTAAGGACATCATCAAGGATAGCATCAGCCAATTCGCTCATAGGGTTCTCGTTACTGCCGTCAAACACCTCTTGCAGATACATTGCAATAGATTCGTAAATGTTGGCGGTCACTTTGCTGTTTCTCTCGTTTGCCATAACTTAAAAGAATTAAATTATTAAACTATCTGTTCATATATCTTGCAAAAGGTGTGCCACGATTAACGTGGCTTCAAGGTTTGCGTGAACATTTTATCAACGATTCTGAAATAATTGAAATCTGTTAGTTCAGTACCATATTGATAAGTTGGCATTCGCAACGAAATTGATTGTTCAGTTCTGCACTTGTAACGGATTTCTTTTCCGTGAAAAACAAGGTCTGTTGAATACGAAAATTCAGGTGCGTCTTGATAGTTTTCTCTTGGTTTGGATTCATCAATCTTTTTCATCTGTATCCAATCGAAATTTTCAAGATATCCTTTTGATTTCCATATCATAAAGGAAAATCCTGAATAGTCGATGATTCGTGCCATATTACGGTTACGGAACGACTTTGGCTCATCACTGATAAAATTGATAATGAGTGGTCCTGTTAATGATATTTCCACCTCACATTTCAAGGATTTGTCGTATCTCTCAACAAGTCCTTTGAAATAATCCTTGAACATTTCCTTTTCTTTCTTTGTGAAAGGAACGCTTTCTTTGCTAACAAATTTGCCGTATTTCATAACTCAAAACAAATTAGTTTGTTAAACCTTAACAAGAACCCTTTGTTCTTGCTTTCTGATTACAAAGGTAACACTTATTTTTGAAATACCAAAACTTTTTTCACTTTTTTTCATATAAAATTTTCTAAAATATTAAAAACGTTTTGTTTAATTATTTTATATTTTATTGTATAACGGAGACTATACTTTAGCGATTTTCTTACTACTTGGACGAAGAGTTCTGTTCATCAAAAAATATGTCTCTTATTAAACTATTAAGGCGGTCTCATAATTTATCAATATTTAACTGATTATATTAAGGCAAATATTGTGCCGAACTTGATAGAAAATGAAAATTAAACAAAATTAAATTTTTTGGAAATTTGAACTAAAATATTTTAGATTTGATAGTTTGGTATGATTTTGGCATTTGGTATAAGCGAATATTTGTATAAAATAAAAACGTCCCATATCATCACGACATAGAACGCTCTTATTCAATTAAAATTGATTTGTAAAGTTATTAACCAAGTATAAAGTAATCATATATTATTCCTCCATATCTTTTCTGAATCTAATCTCAAAGTCATCAAACCAAGATATTCCTATCTCTTCCTTTTGATGCTTAAACCATTCAAGAGCTTTTTCTTTCATCCAATTTGCGCCTGCAATATAAGATTGACAGGCAATATCGTTATTGTTGCTATTGCTTATGTCATCAGATGGGAAAGATTTTTCCGCATATTCACTTGCTTTTTCTTCTATTGTCATATATTATTCCTCCGTATTGAAATTTTCCATTTTGAAAAACCTTTCTGCAAGAACGGAATTGCGATATTTGGCGATGAAATCCTTTTTGCAAAGGTCACAATCGCAATGATACAAGTTGCAGTATTTTCTTTGTTCCGTTGAGCAAATGCCGTTTTTGTTCTCGAACTTGGCTTGAACGAAAAGATTCACAAGTGATTCGATTCGTCCATTGACAATCTTTAATTCCTTTTCTGTCATAATTCAAAAATCTTTGTCAGTTAAATTTCTATTAAGATAGTAAGCAATATCTATGCCACACTTTTACTTTCTTGCGATATACATCAACCCTTTTTCCTCATCATACCAAGTTATACTATTCTCTTCTGTGAGTTTGTTGATATAGCAAAATTGCATAAAAGTAAATATGTTATCAAATCTCTCAACTCTTGGATTGCCGTTGAGGTATTCTTTTTTCAAATCTTTTGCTTCCATAACTTATTAAGTTAATATTGTTTATCTTTTCGATGACAAAGGTAACACTATTTTTTGAATATGCAAAATATTTCTTAACTTTTTTCTCATATAAAATTAATTAAAATTTGAAAATATTTTTATTAAAATTGTTTAATTTGAATAGATTGGCATAGTTTTGGCATTTGGTATTAACGAATATTTTAGATAAAAATAAAAAACACCTTATATCAATCTGATACAAAGTGTTTATCTTATAAGATATAAATCTATTATCTTATCAAATTATTCATCTGTTAGATTAATTCCTTTATAGAGTAATCCTCTGTATCTCCAACCATTTGAGCCTATACCATTTAATCCGATATTCAATGCTCCTCTTCTATCATTTTCATTAAGTGTGTTAAGGTTATTGATTATGGATTCAGACAAATCAGAAAAAATGCTGAAAGGTATTGTATATTTGAATCTTTTTCCTATAACGGAATAATCCTCTTCATTGCTTGCATCAATCCACTCATCACATTCATCTTTCTTTACATAGGGATTGAATTTTGGATGATATGGCTGTGTGGAATCTTGTTTCTCCCAATATTCGCTATGAACACAATTTTCCCGAAGTTCTCCGTAAATGAAAGATGTTTGTTGATATTTGCCACTATAATATGCAAGGGCATCAACAGATATATTGAAGACAAACATTGAATGCTCATCATTCCCTCCGAAATGTCCCTTTTGCCATACCCAAATGTAGTGTGCAGATTTAAGGGACTTGGCAAGCAAATATTGATACTTTTTGTTATCACTTGCAGATGCTTGTTCTGAATCGGGATTTTCTGCCGTTATAACGCCAAAATGTGTGATGCCGTTATATCCCGATTTGTTCTTAACAAATACGTTTTGCGCATTTTTAATATTCCGATGGCGGTTTATGATTTCCGTTACAGCGGATAATGTCATATTTTTTATATCTTCTTTTGTTACTTCTATTAATTTCATAATCAATTTTATTTTGTTATTCATTTATAAATATTACAATAACTATGCCATAAATGATTAAAGGTGAGAAAATCTTTCAATCTTCCCACCTTTTTTAACAAACAATTTTGAATATTTATTCTTCACCTAAAAAGTGCCTATACATCTTTTGAATAAGGTTGCCGATTTTGTAATAGTCAGCATTGAGAGCCAATGTATTTTCGTCCATATAACATCTTTTATTGACCTCAATCATAATTGATTTATAATCAAACTTGGACTTTGGAGTTATTGAATTTGAATAAGGGTCATTGATTCCCACCTTATAGCCGTGACTTGAAAACAAGTCTTTGATATATTCAATATCTTCATCATCAGGTTTTGTGTTATTTAGATTATATCCTATACAGATATCAACATCAGACAAATCAGACGGAAATGAATGACAATCAATCAACAATGTGTTTTTGTCAATGAAGCAAGCAAGACGGCTGATATAACTTTCATACAAACGCATACAATGCTCCCGAAGAAAATCATCAACATCTCTATGCAACTCATTGAAATCGGTATAGACAATCCCTTGACCAATCTTTTCCAAAGGGTCATATTCAAGTCTTTCCACATCCACATAAAAACGTGAATACTCAAACGAGCAAGGTATTATCTTACTTCTTAACTCCTTGCTTGGATTGAACAATATATTGGTATGCCAATCTGTCCACTTTCTTATCTCCTTGTCCAATTCGGCAAGATTGCTCCACCCCGAATTACAAGGAAGACAATTTGATGAATGTGGTACATTCAAGACTATGTTCTCAAACCAGCTCATTGCTTTTATACTTTTGTATTAACTATATCAACATCTATGCCACAACCTCTATTGTTGAGGAACTTTTTTTAATTTTCTTAATATGACATCGGGTCTTCCATATCTCTCATAATCCCAATTCGGGTCAGCATATTGGTCATCCCATTTATATCTGTCATATTCCTCAAATCCATGTTTTGAATATAGGGCGGAAAGAAAACCGTCATAGTGGTCTAACTTTGTACCTCCGTTCGCTTTCGCTGATTCAATTAACGCATCCCCAACCCCTTTGATATTTGGCTCATTGTTATGAACTGATATTATATCCACTCCGTCCTCATCAGGCTTCAATGCATAACCTATATGATATCCATTCAACTGATATGTCTGAACATTATGGTTCTTCAATTCCTCTGCTGTATATTTGGAAAGAAAAGATTTTCTTGTTGAACGATTAAGACTTTCCAAGAACTGCTCATATTGATTTCTAATCCAATAGTGATTGGATAATATCATCTCTTTAACCTTTTGGCTTTCCTCATTATCAACTTTATCTTCCGTCAATGTCTCATCTTCTATAAATGAATTGTCAAAGGCATACTCATATATGTTCTGTCTTTTATTGTAATGCTTAATCATTCCCATTCGGGACATTAAGTCCATACATTTGTTTTCCATAATGATTTAATTTATTATCATTTATAAATATAAAGTTATTCGTTAATACAAATGCCAAAATTATGCCAAACCAATAAAAAAGGCAAAGAAATTTCACAACTTCCTTGCCTTGCGATAACAAACTAAAACTATTTGAACTATGAATTATTAACTTCCGCTTTTCTTTCCGTTACATTTCTTGCATAGCATTTGAAGATTGTCGAAAGTTGTTGTTCCACCTTTCCACCACGGAATTATGTGGTCTCCCTCCATTTCCTTGATGTCGTGCCATAAATGATATCTGATTAAACCTTTCTCATATTTTTGTTGTCTAATTCCTAAACAATTTAGGATTATAGACCTTAATCCTCATTTCTTTTCTTTAATATCTCAAGACTTGCCTAAACCGAAACAATTAACATTACATTCTGTTAATAAAAAAGACCCGTATGCAAGAGTTCTTATTAAGAAAATTTCTGAATAAGTATTCGAGCATAAACGCCTTTAGAATTAATATAGAATTTTTTTCTATTATCATTTCCATTAACAAAATCTTTTGATGAACTACCTGTCATTATTCCTATAATCCTAAATTGTTTAGGGCAATACTTGTAAAGGAATGTAATAGGAACACCCATAACTCCGTCATAGTCCCTTGGAATGTCCATAACCTTTGAGACTTCTATTGCATCATAATTATCATATTTAGGATAATATCTTGGGTCAAACCTTTGTGCAAGGTCAAGCGGCCTGTTTCTGTGGTCGTGTTCCAAATTGGTAAACCAACAGGAATTACCTAAACTTCTCCAATTATTACCTTTTTCATCTCGCCAACTTCTTGTTGCTCTCATTTCATAGTAATCCGGAACAACAAATGACATATTGCCATTTTGTATTCCAAGCCACAATTTATTTTCCTTAATAAGTGGAAATATTTCTTTATAAGTAATAGCATTTTGATTACCTATAATAATAAAATGCTTCTTATATTCAATAAGTTGTGCTACATATTCACGGAACAGGCTGAACGGAGGATTGGTAACAACCACGTCCGCTTCCTTTAGGAATTCGATACATTCCTCTGAACGGAAGTCCCCATTACCTTGAAGTTCATAGGTCTGAATCTCTGAATCATCGGGTAGGTTGTTTCCGTTCTTGTCCCCCTCATAGATATAGGCGACACCATGACCGTTCTCCTTGTACCCTGTGGAAATAAGTTTCTTCAAACCAAGGAACTCAAATTGAAGGGAAAAGAACTTGAAGAAGTTGGATTCTTTCGGGTCATCGCAGTTGCAATAAATGACCTTTCCACGGAAATGCTCACGGTAGTGACACATCTCTTTCTCAATATCTTCAAGACGTGTATAGAATTCATCATTCTTTGCTTTCTTTGCATTGTGCAAATTATTATTCTTTGCCATATCAGTCATTGTTTTATTTTATTTATATGCAATTATTGTGCCAAATTAAAAAATACACTTTGGGATTTTGAATATATTTTGTGGATTGTGTATGGAAACTTTGCCATTTCTACGATAACGGGATAACCCCAAATCATTAAGCACAAAGATTTTGAAACTATTTGAGCCATCGTGATGGTACACATTTACTTCAATGTGATTGCCTTTTCTAATAATACTTCTTATCTCACAACCATCAACACATTTATGTATGGCAGTTTCAATATCCTTACAAAAGCAAGGCTCAATTTCAAATCTTCCTCTCCAAGTTCCAACAGAGCCAACAATAACACACATTTTATATTTAATTGTTGAATAGTTAAAGTACATTATAAGGTCATCAAAATCCCAACCTTTCTGTGTACTTTCCCAATCCATAAAGTCGGTATCATTATCTTCCTCCCAATCACAATCTACATCATCTTCTTTCAACATTTTTAGTGTTTCAAGATAATGCTCTCTTGTGTAATCTTCCTCGTTGAATAATACTTCTTTCCTTGCCATATTAGTTATTGTTTATGTTTCATTTATATGCAACTATCGTGCCAAACTGATTAGACTTCTACATTAAGTGCTTTCAGCAATGACCTCTGCACCGCTAATGATATATCGGAATCGTTGAACTCTTCATCAGCACATTCCTTGACATCAGTCTTAACATCGTCAATGATTATGTCATAGACCATATTCATATAACTTGTTTCAGTAAAGACATTTGACAGAACTCTCTTGGTTTCGTCCTCAATGTATTCATTCATTTCGTCCTCAAGAGTTTCCTTTGGCAGATTGTCATACTCTTCATCGGTCATATCTTCGTAGTATCGTCCGCCATAGTCAAGGAAAAGGTTTTCCTCTTCTCTGCAACGAATTTCATCTATCTCGTCAAACCTCTTGTAGTCCATTCCTTTCTCAATGTAGTTCTGTACAGCACATTCTCCAAACACATTAACGAGGATATTATAGAGCCTTTGTGGTATTTCTTCCATATCTTTGTCGGAAATTTCATCGCAGTATATCGCACAAGCCGCCGATGCCCAATCTGCTCTTGAAACAAAGATACCTCTATAAGAGTAATAAACTACTCCATTGACAACTGACTTTTCTACTTTGTATTCTTTTGTCATAATTGTTTGATATTTAATTATTTATGTATTGTTAATTGAAGTAAGGGTTGATGTACGCAAGTGCGTACCCAATGATTAGATTTCGTTGTCAGTCTTTGAAGTGAAGTATGATATACATTCATCAGCAAGTTTCTGCCACTTGTCGAACAAGCCGAATTCGGCATAGACCTTTTCAACTTCTTTCTTGAAGTCCTCATCCTTTTCGTTGAAATCCTTGATTTTTTCCCAAATCTTGCTTGCCGTTTCCTCATCAATGTTGAGGTAGTCAGCACCGCTCTTTACACCCTCGGTCTTGAAGAAATAGACGGCATTCTCAACGTAATACATTGGTCTGCCCTGTTCGTCCGCAAGATGCAGAGGAAGAAACTTTACAACATCAGGAAAGAACTTGCCAATAAACAATATCCTTTCCTTGGAGAAAATTGCTCCGGCGGATATTTCGCTGAATCTCTCTGAACCGCCTATTTTTTTATAAACATCAGCGGTGAATGCGAAGTCATTGTGACCGTTTCCGCAAGGGTCTGAAAGTCTTACATGAAGTACAACTTTAGTCTTGCCGTCCTTTGAAAATCTTGTTATTGCCTTTTTCATATTCAAAATATGTTTTTGTTTGTTAAACTTCTGTTCAGAATATATTCAACTTCCTTGCCAAACTATCGTTTTTGACAGGAAATTTGCATTCATTCAACGGAATTTTTTTGTAAGGGTCATAATCAACGAAAAAACCTCTTACAATACAATCGTCCGATTCCTCCATAATATCAAGGGTAAAATCCTCATATTTCATATTGTCATAGGCGTTCCACACTCTTTTATTGATAACTATAACATTATCTTTCCTTAATCCGAAAATAGGCGTGTAACGTCCATTTTTGCCCTCTTTTTCAATAATTGATTTTGATAAGGGACTGAACCGATAGGTAACAGACGATTCTTTCAGTCTGTTCCAATGTTTTTTGATGTCTATAACTTCCATAACTCAAATATGTTTGTTTTCAATGTTTATATTAAGCAATAACCTTGCCAAACTTGAAAGAAATTGAATATTAAACAAAATTAAAATTTTGGAAATAATTGATTAAAATATTTTAGTTTTTTGTTTGTGGCATAGTTTTGGCATTTGGTATTAACGAATATTTTAGACAATAAAAAAAGATGCTCTCTTTCGGGAAAGCATCTTTATTATTTTCATATTAGGCTTGGATTGCCTTAATTCAAATTAAGGTATAAACGAATTCGCAGTAAAGGTCAAACCAATCGGAAAGCGGATTTTGCTTTCTTGCGAACGTAAGTGCTTCGTCTATTTTGCAACCGCTCTTCTTGGCGATATATTTCGCAAGTTCATAATCATAGATATCAACCGCTTCGATGTTGTCAAACAACTTTTCAACGTTTTGCGGTAATGCTCTGCCGTCAAAGACGTTTTCGGCAAGTTCCGAAAAATCAATATCGTCTTCATCAACAGAGACGAAAATCGTGAATTGTTGTCCGAACTCACCGACTATTTCAGTCTTGAAATAAGGCTCATGGAACTTGAATTCTCCGTGCGATACGGCTCTCACAAGATTGTACGGCAGGCAATCTTTGAATTCTTCGTTGAGGTTTTCAACCTTGTAAATCTTTTTACCGCCCTTGAAGACCTCGTTATAAAGGTCAATGACTTCTGATTCTTTCAGATAGCCAAGCAAATTTCCCAAGGCGTTGGCTTGTTCATATATCATAATCCAAATAGTTTTGACTGACTTGTTATTCCTTGAAAGCGGTGCAGTCGTTACCGTTTCCGAATACAAAGGTAACACTTTTTTTTTTAATATACCAAAACTTTTTTCACTTTTTATTGATATAAAATTAATTAAAATTATTGGATTTTTAATTAAAATATTTTAGATTTGATAATTTGGCACAATTTTGGCATTTGGTATTAACGAATATTAAATAAAAAATACCCTCCATATAGGAGAGCAATTCTCTGAATAGAATTCCTTTTCACTATATCAGCAAACAACCCATTGCGTCACTGTAAGTGAAAGTATTTCCTACCTTTTTGCCTTGAACTACCATATAGGTATAATCGTAAGCAAATTCATACCCTTTGTCTTGGTAAGGAGAAACAACCTCCCGAACAAGTTTTACCACATCGGAATTGTTCAGCACATCCAAGACGTTTTCCCGATTATCAACCTCTGCCCTTGTAAGCCTTTGGCAAAGTGCCATTTTGTCGGAACCAAGATTCTTTCTCCAATGAGAAAATGCTCTTCTTCTTTCTATCTTCTTCGTCATAACAAGAGAATTTAATCGTTATACTTTTCCATCAGTGATACCGACTCTTTCAGTAAAATGCTCTTTGAAGTCCATAACTCAAATTGTTTTTAGTTGAACATATCTGTTAATATATTATCCAATAATCAGGCCAAACTATATCAATTTGGTTTTCAAGTCTGAAATTCTTTTGTAAAAGCCACTTGTGTGCGGACTTGCAGAAAATTTCAAATACTCGAAGTCATAATGATGTATAAACTCGTGAATCAACGTATCAAAGAACGTCTTAATTCCAACGGCTTTGTCAGTCTTTGCTGTGGTATTGTAAATACAGATAGTTTTAATTATCGGACGATAATAGCCGTATAATTGAGTATTGCGACCTATCTGTTTTCTCGGTCTTGTTGTCACTGTCAATTTGACACGCCCAATTTTGTATTTGTCACAAAGGTAGTTTAACAAGTCTTGACTTGCCCTCTGCCTGTCAGTTGCGGATGCTCCACATTTCAATACTTTTGAAGCATATTCTTTTCTGAATGAAGTGAATTTCACTTCCTCAATTTTATTGCTCTTGTTGTAAAGAGCGGTTTCTAACATATTCATAAAACTAACAATTTAACGTTTGCTATCTGTTTATATTCTATACCAATATTGTACCAAACTGATTCATTTTCAAAAATATTTTTAACTTTCTTATCAGTCTTTTTTGAATACAAAATTCGTTTATACCAATACCAAAATTGTACCAAAGTATTCAATAAGGAACGCAAAATGCGTACTTTAATACAAAAAAAGGCTTGCACCCCATTTATAAAACAGAGCGCAAGCCACCGAACAACATTGTCAGTTACCAAATTGGCGGCATATCACTAATGTAGTCAAGCGATATGTTAGGAAGTTTCTTTGCCGCCTCTTGACACTTTTGATATTCTTTGTAAAACTCCGCAAAAGATTCTTGAAATTCCTCCACCGCTTTCTCATCAACACTTCCGTACTTGATAGAAAGTCGTTCGCATTCCGCACCACGATAGGCTATTTCATTCAACAAGGCGGTTCTTGCATCAATGTCCTTGCGCAAACAACCCTTTGAGAAATATCCACCTTTAGGGCAAGCACCCTCTCTATAGTCATAACGACCGATTTCGATATCTCCATAATAAGAGACAGAGCGACCAATAGAACTAAGTGACAAGTATTTAGTCAGTGTGTACGCATCAGTCAATATATATACACGGAATCCGTATTGAGAAATTTTCTCGTTGATTTCCTCAAGGTTCTTGTCGTTGAACCTTTTTCCGTTTTCAGGGATGTTCTGCCCCACAACTCGCAACGCAACTTCTGCAAGTTCATAATACCTTGATTGTTTTTTAGCCGATTCAAGGTAATCGGCTTTCTTGATATACTCCATATCCAAGTCGTTTTGTTTATTATCACAAACCCACCGTGGGATTGTTTTCAAGGGCAAAGGTAAGTATTATTTTTATAATAGCAAAACTTTTTTTCACTTTTTTTTGAAAATTTTTCCTTAAACGTTTTAATGCCTTTAGATAAAATTCGGCTTGTTTATACAACGGCAAATTTCAAGCCAAACATTATATTTCTGAATATAAAATTATATTAAAATATTCCACTTGATTTATTAAAATAATTTAGATTTATTTATAGGCTTTCTGACGGACTTTCTTTCTTTAGATGATAGATTTATCATATTTGTATATTATTGTTAAAATAAAACAATTTAATGGGGTATTATAGGGGTATAGTGGAGGTGTAATCCCCCTCACCCAATCCCACAGTGGGTTTTTTCAAAAACACGGGGCACAGTTGCTTCCGAAAATTTTTCCGGAAATTTTCAACTTTTTCAAGACCTCCTTTTTATTAACAAAAAAATATAGATTTAAAAAAAATAAAAACACTAAAAAATTAAATAATAAAAATCATAATTCAAATAAAAAAAATAATTTTCATAAAAAAATCCCATACGGAGAATTTTTCCATACGGGATTACAGTTTCAGAAACGGATTTCATATAGGGGATAAATTTCAGGAGAATTCAAAGTGCCAAAAAATTTTTTTCCGGAAATTTTCCAAAATTTTCAGAAGGCTTTTATCTTATATAATTTTTTTTGTATCGGATTACAGTTACAGAAGAGGTTTTATATAAGGGGGAGGGGTATTTTTTTCTTGGTGTCGTCACTGTCAATCACGGCATCAATTCCTTTGATGTCAATGATTGCGTAATGGTAAGGATTGAAGTTGAATTTGAAATTCTTTCCGACATAATCCTCCGCTTTGCTGTCCAGCGATGCCTTTTTCGCAATATAATGAGAACAATTGTTTTTTTAATGTCATTGATATAGGCATCAATCTCATTTTTCCTATTCTCTCTCCGTTCATCGGAGATTGGTGTTATTGTATGAAAATATTTCATGATATTTTGTTTTTAATCCTTTATTTCTTTTTTATTGCGCCAAATTTCCATTTTTTCGTTGCAAAAAGACGGAGCCCATACCTTTAAACCTTTTTTGAAAAGCGGGTTAAGGGAATGACTGAAATCTTCATACATCCATCCATATTCAAGTATTTCAAAATCAAAATATTTTTTCAAAAGGAGTCTTGTGCCATTATGAATAATATTGTTATTCCAATATGCATTTATATTTTGATTATTTGGCGGATAATCTATCATCAAGAATCTGTATTCGTTTGCCTCATCATTATCTATACAAATACCGACAGCGTTTTTGATTTCATCCTTTGTGCAGTCATTATAATTCTTAACAACGTTTGGCGATACAAGAAGTTTCACTGTGGATAAGTCATCTATGATTTCATCATCGTCATATTGTTTTAGTATCCTTAAACTTTCAGAAACACATTCTCCGATTTCGTTGACGAAATACTTCTGTCCTTTTGGAATCACGGCGTGAAAGAATCTCCAATTATTACGAAGCGCAATTTTATAGCCATTAATAAAATGGAAGCCACTATTCAAATCATAAAAAATTTGGTCATATTTAAATGAGTGATATCCCCAATTGATTTGATAACCATTATAAGTATTAACAACATATATGGCCAATGAAGGTGTATCTTTATTTAATTCATATGCAAAATTAAAACAGAATGGGGCTATCAACTCTGATGTTAAAATTTTTATAACAGGAATATCCTCTTCCGCTATCTTGCCGTCAAGGCATGCCTCTGATTTTGTAATCCAACACATATTCTTTTAATTAATTTTCTGATTTATAAAAAATACCTTTATTTCCCCAATGTAATATTTTGGGAATCCAAGCCTTGTTGAATTCCGCACCTTGTCTGTTGAAATATACTTGCTCTGGTCCGAAAGTACCTTGGACCCATATTGATGTGGGGGATAATCCGAATTTTTGCCCAATCAAATTAAGAAAGCCTTTATTATAGAAATAAAGGGAAAGATATTGCCCATCAAATAATAGAGCGAAATTTTTAACTGCATCAGCGTAATGCCCTTCTTTATAATCTTTCTTCCTTATTGATACAAAGATTTTATCACCTTCACATATTGTGAAAGTAGATGCATTAATACCTATTATTTCATTCACAATACCATAATCAACGCACTGTAGATAGGTTGTAATGTTTCCGTCTTTTAACAATACGTCAAAATCCATATGGATTACTGGTATTTCATAATCATCAGTATTGGATTTTCCGATAATTCTGATTGTTTCCGAAACGATTTCGCCACATTCGTTTTCATAATATTTTGTTCCTTTGGGAATGATTGCGTCAAACAAACATTCATCAGGTGTAAATGTAGCGTTACGCCATTTATAGCAATCTTTTGCTTCAATCCATACAAGTCTTGTGTTTGGAGTAATTCTCATTGAATGATATCCTCGATTGATGATATCTTTCTTATCCCAATATGTTTGTTCCAAAATTATTGGTATGTGATAGGAGTTTTCATTTATTGTATAATGAAAGTTCGGGTAAAAAGGAGATGAAAAAAATCTTTCTTTCAATATCTTGACAACTTTCACATCATCTTCGGCGATTATTGGCTGAAGGCATCTGTCCTCATCTGCGGTCCAACACATGATTAAAAACTTTTGGTGTTAATGAAATCATCAAGCAGTTTTTTCAATTCATCACCTTGCGGGAAATCCTTGAGATGTCCGTCAGCGTCAATTGACAAAATGATATAGTCTCCGAAACCGTAGTGTTGTTCCTTGTCAAGATAGGCAAGAATTTTCGGGACATAGCAGCATGCCTCATGAATCACATTATGATTCTCATCAAGCAAGGCATAGGAGCCTTCGTCACGGACTTTGTAATAAGTGCTTGCCGTAGTTCCTTTCGGCCAGTTTATAATATTTCCTGACTCAAGGTCAATCTCAAACTGCCATCTATGCTCCGTTTCTTTTTCATCATAAACCATAAGGGGCATTCTTGGGGCAATAAGGTATCTTTGTTCCTCCCAAGATATATCTTCCGTACCATTCACCGTGGCATCCTCGAAATACATGCCGCCGGCGTTAACCTTAAAATATTTTTCCATATATGCCAAAAATTTATTTTGTATTTTCTTTCTTGTTAAAATTTTTAATCCAATTGATTATCTTGATTACGCCATAAAAAAATCTGATAAATAAAAATTTAAAGCCATAGGTAACGGAAGCAATAAGTACTGTCACAGGCCAAAACGCTCCCCCAAGGACCACTATCGCCCAGTCTTCTCCAAGCAAATCAAGGTCCGAAACTCGGATATCACGACCATATATACAATCTTTTAGACAAATAAAAGATATGGCCGCTGAGGTAATCAGTCCAAGTATAATATAAAAAATAAAAAAAACCAAAAACATATTACTTAAACAAATTGATTAATTTTTCAAACATTATCTTATGAATTTCAAACATTATCTTATGAAGCCATTTTCCTATTGAAAAAAGTGTTGTGATAGTAAAGACAATAGGTCATACCAATGTCAAGATGAAAAAACAATATGGTCTGCATTCATTTGCTTCGTCTTCTATATAAGTTTTAACTTCCCTTTTACATAAAAGATAGTAAAACAATGATTCGTGATGTTTTTCTCCGAACACTTCGCAAGCCGTGGCATAAAACAGCCCTACTATCAAATAGACAATTATTATTACTACTGTTACCATAGATAAAAAAATAAAATCCAAAATCTATTGCAAATGTACAAAAAGATTTTGGATTTTCAAAACAACAAAAGATTTTATAGTTTATCTTTCTTGGCAAGTTCAAGATATTCGTCAAATTTCTTTTTCATGCCATCTCTCATCTCGTTAAATTTGGATTTGAATTCTTCTTCCGTGATTTCCTTGATGGTATGAAGTTTGTCCAATTTCACATGTACTTCCTTCCACCAAGAGAAATGTGCAAATGTTGCGTCCTCGTATGAGGAGTAATACCAGTTAAACCCCATGCCGTTGAGATTGATGCCATACTCACCGCTTGTGCCATATTCTCTACACGTGGAAGAACGAGCGACATACATATATGTTATATCATCCTTATCAAAATCTGATATGATTTTAACATATTTTTTATTATATTCACATTCATTGTGTTTCACTTTCGCCGCAAAATCAAGAGCCTTATCATACTCATGTCTTTTAACAATAAGAATATTTTGGGCATCCTTTATTATTTTCTCTCTTTCCGGGCTTCCAAATGGAGGGAGATTCTCCAAATCATATTCAATAATGTCTTCTTCCATAATTTTATTTATAGTAATTTTGTTGCAAGTGGTATCTTAATTCCGTCAATGGCGATTGTGTTTGCACAAAGATAATCAACGTTTATCAGATACCCGCAGGTCTTATCTTTTCTTCTATCCATATATTTTGTGATGAAATACGGAACCTTGTTGATGTTTGCAAATTCCGTCATAATCCAATATCTCAATGTCTCCATTTTAATAAGAAAAATTTCAGATATTTTCTTGTTTTCATCAATATATGCATAATATAGATAATCAGCCTTGGACCTGTCCAAACAACCCGGTTTCCCATGGTCGAATACTTCATAGAAGATGTTTCTTGACTTCATACCATAAGTATCGGTCTTTACTTCATATAGGACATAATCAGCAAGAGTGCTTGCTTTTCTTCCTTTTCTAAGATTTTCGAGAACTGTTTCCTTATCACCATCAAACCCTTCTTTATATTGGATTATGTCAATATCAAAGGGAACAAATCTTTTGTCATCGGCGATTGATTCGGCTTTTGCCGTTAAAGAACTTTGATTTAATCTGTTCAATAAATCAATTTCTCCAATCGGACCGAATTCCCTCACATCATTGGCAAAATCAGTTACTTGTCTAACATTTTCATTCATTTGCTACAATGGTTGCTTTTGCATTTATTTTTGAACCAACAATCCCGTTGTTTTCCATTAGCTTTAGAATATTATCAGCATTGATTGAATCCGTTTTGGGTAACAGAATTGTTGCGGTTTTCCCACATCCGTCATAGGCAAAATATGGAAGTTTGGAAGCCATTAGGTCAAAATGAAACATCATTTGTTTGAATTCGTCATCAAATTTTCCTTGAACAACTTGAAGTTCCTCCATATTCGGATAGACGGAGAGATATTTATCAAAGACTGTTGTCAGTTTCTTCTTTGACGTTGCCATCTTCTATGTTTTTTCTGAGGTTCTCAAGGGCTTCCTTGAGTTTGTTCATCATTTCATGGGCTTCCTCCATTGCTGTGCTGTATCCCATTGCGAATCCTTTGGAAAAGATTGTTTCTCCCAACAATCCATATTTCTCCTTATGCTCGGCAAGAATTTTAATCAAATCTGTATTACCTTCCATATTTTTATTAGAATTTTGTTTTAAAGATACAAAAAATAATTGATAAAGGCAAGTTTTATCAAACTGGACTAATGCTGAAAATAAACTATTTATGAATAAATCAATCTTTTATAAAAAATATGGCTAAGAAAGTTATAAACGAATCAATCATACGAAAGATAGTGGAGGAATCCATTAAATCATACTTGTTGGAATCATTGAAAACCGATTGCGGGATGGATGAGGAAAAGAAGATGATAGACAATTTTGACCGTGCCGAGAAATTCATGGAATTCAATTCACCGGATGATTTTTATTTTGTTCAGATTGTGAAAAGACTCAAGGACAATCCAAATGATGACCGCAGACAGGGTAATTATCATGCGGGGGCTTGGTATTTTGAGAAATGGAGAATACACTCTGCACAGGAACTTGAACAATTGAAACCGCAAATAATAGCATCTTGTGAAAAGAATAACGCAAGGGCATATATTTCGCTTAACTCACGTTCTGACAAAATGACAGACGCACAGATAATCAAAGTCAGAAGAATGTATCCGAGGGGGGATGCAAGAAATGTCAATGCTGATGCGATTGTTCCGGCACAGCCTAAATACGGTCCGAATTGGAAAGGTCAAAGGTTGAAATTCTTCATAGACATTGATTCAACGGACACAAAGATTTGGGACGAATGTAAAAAAATCATAGCAATGTGCGGAATGAAGCCAATTGATGAATATACAACACCAAATGGAGGGTTACATATCCTTATGCCGAATAAGGAGGACCCGAACATTGATTATCTGCTTCATATGTTACATAAACTTGACAATTGGGTTGATAAAGGAAGGTTGGCGATGGCACACCCTAATTTCGATGGCAGAATAATTCTTTATTCAAATGTTGATGCAAAAGGTTATAAATAAAATAAAGGAGGGCTGAACGCTCTCCTTTATCTTTTGCTAAGAATTAATGTTCATTAGCCTAAATTCGATTGATTTTGACCGTCTTTGTATCCTCATCAGGCAAAACTTCCTTTTTTGGAAGGAAATCAGCACTGACTTTAAGTTTTCCGTCAGAGACAGATGCTGAAAGTGTTTCTGCATCAGCGTCTTCAGGAAGAGTTTCAGATATCGTAGTTGCGGTTGAACAGTTCTTTGACTTGTATGAATATTTGATAGTCAAAAGTCTATCCTCATCATCAAAATCAACTGTTACATTTTTGGCGGTTGCATCATCTGCGACCGGAACTACAAGTTCATATCCCTTATCAGTTTTCTTCAAAGAGGATTCCACATTACCGAAATAACTTTTAACCGCATGGTTAAACTGATTCTCGAAATAATCAGAGTCAGTAAAGAGTCTCATCAAATCACCCATAATTATAAATTAATTTTTTATTAGGTTCTTTTGTAAATATACAAAATTATTTTTGAAAAGGCAATATTAAAGTCGGGAAATTATTCTTCCCCTTGTCAAATCATATGGAGATATTTCAACCTTTACTCTATCCCCCTCTATGACTTTAATATAATTTTGCCTCATTTTTCCGCAAGCAACACACAAGATGTTATATCCGTTATCCAAATCAACTCTGAACATAACGTTGGGGAGTGCTTGTGTTACCACTCCCTCAGCGGTAATCAAATTTTGCTTAGTCATTTTTATATGATAGATTTCTTTTTAACATCATAATCTTCATCTCCCCAATTGAAAATGTCGGCAAGAGTGATGTTCTTTTCGAGCATGACCTCATGACCAAGTTCTTTAAGGAGGGATTGAGCCTTTTCTTTTTCCAGACCTTTGAATTCATATTTTGATACAAGTCTTCCCTTTCTGAGCAATGCGGGGTCAATGTTCTTCATATCATCATTGAATGTGCATATGAATTTCATTTCAAGGTCATCTCCAAGAATACCATCGGTAAGATTAAGGAGCAATGAAACCGCATCGTCATCAGACTGTCCGGATTTACGGTCTCTGATGGCATTCTCACAATCCTCAAGAATAATGATGTGATTATTAAGTGTTGTGAGGAATGACTGAAAAGCAGGCTGACTGAAAAGCCTAATCAATGAGGATGATACATACACAAACTTCTTGTCAGTGAATTCACCCACCAAATGCTTGATATATGTGCTTTTACCTGTACCACGCTCACCATGAAGAATGATAAGACCGCTCTTTTCTTTCTTATTAATGAACTCCTTTATCTTTTTATCCTCCGCAATAAAGGAATCATTGTACAATTTGGCAATGTCAAAATCCTTAGGCGGCTTGATTTTACCTTTATCAAGATAATATCCGTTACTATTTTGACAAAGTTTCCAATAATTACATTCCTCACTCTTTGGAGGGAAATAAAACTTAAGAATTGAATTTTTAAATTCAATCATCTCGTTGTATCTCTTGATATCAAAGAGGATATAGGAATCCATAGGAGATTCATCAAATCTTACGCAAAGATTAAGGCTCTTGATTCTTGCACAAAGCCCAAGGTCTGTCTTCGGCTCCTCTTTCTTTCCGAGAATCTCGGTCCAATAAGGAATAATCATCAAATCGTCAGAATCAAATGTATCAAGAAGATAATCCAAAATCTTCTGTACATCAAAAGTGTAGTCGCCATTTGTGCGTGATTCATAACTGAAACACCACATGGCTGGGAAGAATCCGTTCTCTGTGTAAAATATGTTTTGCAGCGAGAGCCCGTCTGTATTTCCATAGATATTTGAATCCTCTCTGGAAAGTTGAATGTTACTAAAATCTGTTATGTTTTGTTTCATAATGCAAAGATACATAATTTTTATTGTTTTTCCAAAAAGAATAACTATAAGTTTGAGGTATTCTGAAAAAATTCCTTTTAATGTCTTCACTACTAACTCTTAAAGAGGATGTTTTATAAATTCCTTCTCTTGGAGTGTCTCCATATTTTTGTCTAAATTCACCTTTTCCAATAAAAAAGCGAGCGTCTTTTGTCACAAAATCATCCACATTGTACCATCTGTGTCTATTTTTTCTCATAATCTAATTTTATATAATATATTTTTCCTTTTATATAATGGGACTTATAAAATCATCAATTTGATAACATTTGTGTCTCATCTGTATAATATTATTTTTTCGTATTCGCCAATATTTTCAATTGATGATATTTTGCTCATAACATCATTTCTATCAATTAAACTCATTAGTGTTGATGAGTCAAAAAGAAATCCATGCCCAATATATTGTTGAGTAAAGTAATCATCAATATTGTTCATTTTAAATTTAAGCCGTCTTCTTATTTTTTTCATTCTATTTGATTTTTATCATATAATGCATATCCGAAGACACTTTAAGTAGAGTCCTACAACGGCTAATGTTTCTCCAATTTTTGTGTGAATCAAGGAAAAAGTTCTTTTCATATCTGTCCCAGTTATCTATTGGAGTTACTCCTTGTTTTTTAATAGTTCTACAATCCATATTTGCTTTTTAAATAAAATTTTGTACTTTTATCTACACATCTTGGTAAATCCAAACAAGATGTGTCAAAATTTCTTTTTAATAGAAAATTTCTTGATTTGTAAGTTAAAATATAAGAAGTGTGATAAAAACCTCTAAACGAGTGATTATCATCCATTCCAGTCCTATAAGGGTTTCTTTCTTTTTTGATATTTGTAACCATTTTTGCTAATCTATTTTTATTTGCAATTTAGGCGCAGTTGAATTGATTTTTGTTTTAAAACAAGCATTTTTCCTCATGAGAAAACATGTTCTTTGGCAAAATTTCCTTTTACCAGAATTCCATACATCAATATAATTCAACCTATTTTTCATTATCTTTGTTACCATATTCTAAGCATCTTTCATTCTCCAACTATCATTGATGATTAACGGATAATCTCCTTTATCCCAAGTATTAAGGAATTCGGAATTTTTTATCCAATATATTTCACTTTCTCCATTGCTTTCCAAATGATTATCCGGCAATCCGTGAAAGTGTCTTCTATCTACAATTGTACGAGTGTAGGCATCTTTCCCGATACTTTCCATTCTATTCTTCCTTTTTAGATTCATTGACTTCCTGTTTTATAATAAGTAGTTCATTATAAAAGGCATTGACGTTTTGAAAGCATTTGAAAGGGACAATTTCTTTTTCCGATATGAAATTAAGAGACAACTTAGGTCGGGTGGCCATCACATATAGCAAATGTTGTTCCTCTTTTCTTTGCCAATCCAATGTTGCCAATGAACTTGGAATTAATGATGGGCATATAACAAATACATTGTCAGCCTCAAGCCCTTTTGCTTTATGGATTGTTGACAATTGGATTCCGTCTTTGCCCTCATCGGAAAAAACATCTTTTATGAATTTTTCAAAATCATTTCTATTTTCAACTGTTTTTGGTAAATTCTCAATTGTTTTGATTGTATCATATAAAGTAACAATCTTCGGGTCCAACATTGTCTCCTTTGGGTCAAGATTTTCATCTTGATTCAAATAATCCCACATTGAAATTAGTCTTTGCTTTAAACTAAAAATGATTTCCGGAATAGTGTTTCCATTGGCGCAATCTATCGCTGATTGTAAATTTTTCCCCATGTTTTCACCTCTGAAATACATTTTCTTTGCCAATTGCATTCCCTTATTGAATACTTTCATTAAAGGGGCACTGTTTCTGCAAAGAATCATGTCACCATTTTTAACATCATCAAGATGCATGTCATAATTGACTTCACCATCAGGAGCATCATCTCTTGCATGGATATTATTATTGACAAAATGTTTGGCATATTCAATTATATTCTTTCCGCAACGATAATTTGTGGTCAAAGGCAATTCTTTCGCCTCCCTACGGAAAGTATCCGAATCTTTAAGATGATTGAAAGCCTCGGTATCAGAGCCCGCCCATGAATTAATACATTGGTCCTCATCTCCAAAAGCAAACAATCTTGTGTTCCTTTTAAAGCATCTGCTGACAACATCTTGTTGTGCCAAAGAGGCATCTTGTGCCTCATCAAGCATTATTATATCAGCAAGATATTTCTTTGTGAAATAACCATATTCTGACGGAAACCATAACAAATCCATATAATCAACAACATCTGTAGTGGATTGCCCCCATTTAAGAACTTTTGCCACAAATGCGCATTCATCAGCAATCAATGACATTCCATATTTTTTCTTGGCCATTTTAGTAATCTCCTTTTCCGATTGCTTGAGGTTTGAGCGGGATTTGTCAATCAGTTCAAAAACATTGGATTTATATTGCAGTTTCAATGGCTTTTTCAATCTTTGATATTCTTCACTTCCAAGAACATTGATGTTTTTGTTGATATAATTTCTATATTTATCTTCTTCTATTGTGGGAGTGAAATCAAAATGTTCCACAAAAAGTCTCCATCCAAGCCCGTGCAATGTACAAATCATAACATTGGACTTATCACCGATTCTTTCTTTCAAAGTGTCTTTTGTTGAACGGTTATGGGCAAGAAGCAATATTTTCTTGCTATTTTCAATACGGTTGGCACATTCAACAAGAGTTGTTGTTTTTCCAGCCCCTGCCACCGCTTGAACTATCATGTTCAGCACTCCATGCTCCGCATATTCAAATATATCTTCCTGTTCCTTACTAAACGCAATGTTTGCCATTTAAAAATAACTTTTGTTATAAAGATACAAAAAATCTTTTAATTATTCAAATCTATTTATGATAAATCAATTAGGTTGAAATGATTCCAAATGAGCAATGGGTGACTGAAAAATTCAGGTTCTACAACGCCAAATATTTTAATGGGAAACTTCCCTTTCCCACCTTTAGGGTGATTCCTCTTCCAAGCAGGAAATTGGGGGAGTATTTTCTTGATGGTAAATACAACCCTTTTAATCACAAGATTTTCAGCATCAGAAATAAAAACGGTGTATTGAGCATATCCAACAAATATTCCCGTTCGGAAAAAGATTGGGAAAACACATTGATACATGAGATGATTCATATGTATATTCAACGGGTTATGCTTTATTATCCATCAGATGCCCACGGAAAGGAATTCCAATCACTTGCCAACAGAATCAATCAAGACGGGTGGAACATATCTGAAAAGAATGACATTAACGCCACAATGACGAATTATAATGGAGAAAATACAGATTCGGAAGCCCCTACATTTGACAATCAATCCATATTGTGCTTAATAGAAAATCCAAGCGGAACAACATATAAATATTGGGTCTGCAAGGCTGAAAATGATAATATGGATGATTTTATTGCCAAAGCCCAATCTATCAGTGGTGTGACATCAGTGAAATTTTATAGATGCGGCTCAAACATATTGGATAGTCTCACTTCCGACCCGGCTACATTATTCGGATTTGGAGGAATGACACTCCATGATGCAATAACAGCATTGTGCAATTATGCGGGCACTACCGAAAGGGAATTGAATTTTAGAGGATTGACGTTGATAAAATCAGCCTAATATTTTTTATTTAAAAAGATGATATTATTATGAAATTAATTTTGACAGAAAAACAATCAAAAATGCTTGCACAGATTTTAAAAGAGGAAAATTATGTTCAGCCCGAACCTCAAAATCCTTCAATGAAATCTGCTAACAAGCCATATTGTATAAATCCGGATAAGGTTTTAATAGTGAAACGTTTTCTTGACAGAGGATTTACTCCGCATGATTATGAGAAAGTTGGTGCGGATGGATTTCCTGTTAAAATTCAAATAGTTTCGATGAATGCAAGTAACGGAGAGCCGTTAAAATATCTTTATAAAAGCCAACTTAAAGACCTTCTCATAGACAAATTCCAAAAGATGTTTTCTGATGAGAATGAACGTAGTCTGTTTATGCAACAAGTAATGAATGATTGGTTTAACGGTAAAATCGGCGTTCATGGAAATCTTTCCGTTAATAGATTGAACGAGAACAGTGTTTCTGAAAAATTAGCCAATATCCACAATGATGTCAATTTGAATCCTACAGAAGGACAGAAAGAAGCCGGGAATTATAAAATGGGGCATATCACGATAAAAGGTATGCCGATATCAATTGAAAATCCTAAGGGAAGCAAAAGAAAGTACAAAAACGAAGATGGAACTGATGGATATAATATAATGGCAAACCATTATGGATATTTCACCAACACGACAGGTAACGGAAAAGATGGGGATGCGGTAGATGTGTTTATTGGTCCTTATCCGGAAGATTTTGACAATATTTTTGTTGTTGACCAAAACAATAAAGAAGGCGGCTTTGACGAAAGCAAGGTTATGCTTGGTTTCAAGGATATTGATGATGCCAAAGATGCCTATATGTCTAATTATTCTAAAGGATGGAAAGGATTGAGAGATATCACCGGAGTTCCGTTAGAGATATTTAAGAAATGGCTTTACAGAGGTAATAAACAGCAAAAACCTTTCAAGGATTATGTAATGGTTCAAAAGCACAAACTTGATGAAAGTGAAGAGCCATCAATGCTTGACAATTATACAAATTTCAAATCGAATATGTCAAAAAGGGAATATCCGGCATTTGATGATTTCAGACCGGTATCACATCATGGGTATATGAATCTCATTTCTACGAAAACCAATGATTTAATATCAAAAGAATGGTATGATTGGGTAGGCTATATGATTAACGGATATGCCATAGTACGTAAGGGAAACCAATATAATCTGATGAATCAAAATGGAAAAATTGTGTTACCGGAATGGTATGATGACATTGAGGATACTGATGATGGAGAAATTTATACATTAGTCAAAAATGAAGGACATCAAGCCAAAACTTTTACATTGGATATCAACGATTTATAAGAGCAAAAGCCCCATCAACTGATGAGGCTTTTCTTTTCAAGCAACAGTAACGTCACCTGACGGAGAACAAGAAATTTTGAATTTATATCCATTATCATAATCTTTTTCAAGAAGGGCATCCGTGATTTTGTTTTCAATCACATCTTGGATTGCCCTTACAATAGGGCGTGCGCCATAATCTTTTTCATCTTTCACAATATCAAGAATATGATTGACAATATCATCGCCATATTCAATTGAATAACCGATTTCGGAAAGTTTATTTTCAAGTTTGTTAATTTCCAACTTTATGATGGATTTATAATTATCATCAGTAAGTTTGTTGAAATAAATAACATCATCCAAACGGTTGAGAAATTCCGGAGGGAATTTATTCTTAAGTTGTTTGAGAAGAATTTTTCTACTGTTTTCTCCACTATCCTCATTAAAGCCAATTCCTTTGCCGAAGTCACTTGCAGCCTTGGCTCCTACATTTGATGTAAATATGACAATGACATTCTTGAAATCAACTTTCATGCCACTGTTATCTGTAAGGAATCCTTCATCAAGAACCTGCAAGAATATATTATAGATTTCCGGGTCAGCCTTTTCTATCTCATCAAGAAGAAGAACACAATGCTTTTTGTTCTTAATCTTTTCAGTCAATTGGCCACCCTCCTCGTATCCAACATAACCTGGATTTGAACCGATAAGTTTATTGACAGCAACTTTATCAGAAAATTCTGACATATCGAAACGGACAAGGGCTTTTTCATCACCGAATAATTCTTTTGCTAACTGCTTGGCTATAAGCGTTTTGCCACAACCGGTTTTTCCGATAATAAAGGCACTATACATACACCCATTCTTTTTAAGCCCGATACGGTTACGCTTCAATGCTTTACAGATAGTATCAACCGCCTCATCTTGTCCTATGACATGTTCCTTAATCCTATCATTCATGTGGGCAAGTTTTTGCTTATCATCGGATGTAAGATTATTAACGGGAATGTTTGTCTTATTTGAGATAATATCAAGAATAACGTTTTTATCTACAATAACGGGATTATTTTTTCTATTCTTTTTTTCCTTATCAATTAAGTCATTATATTCCTGTTTCATTTTGATAAGTTCATTTTTGCTTTCATCCGCCGCCTCATAGTTTTTGTTTTTATTTTCAACATTAACATCAGCCTCTTGCATCTTAATCAAAACACGAAGGGTTTTAATCTTAGGGTTTTCTGTAATCGTTCCCATAAGGGCTCCTGCCTCATCCATTACATCTATTGCTGAATCAGGAAGATTCCTTTCTGAAATATAACGGTTTGCAAGTAAAACACATGCATTAATTGCATCATCAGTATATTTTACCTTATGGAAATTTTCATAAGATGATTTAAGCCCATTAAGAATTTTAATGGATTCATCCGCATCCGGAGCCTCAACAACAATTCTTTGGAATCTTCGTGCAAGACTTGGGTCCTTGTCAAAGGTTTTTCTATAAGAAGTAAAATCAGATGTTCCGATTACTTGAATTTCTCCATTATCAAGGGCCCTTGAAAGCATTGATGCAATGTCATAATCATTCTTTCCGTTATCAGCCAATATTGCCCCGATATTATCCATGAATAGAATGAATGACGGGTCGGCTTTGATTTCATCAAGAATGCCTTTCACCCGCTCCTCAAACATACCACGCAATGTAGTACCCGCCATAAGGGCGGTCATATCCAACGAAACGAGCCTTTTTCCAACAAGGAATTCTGGAACGTCTCCTAACGTTATTTTCAATGCCAATGATTCCCCAATGGCAGTTTTTCCTACACCTTCTCCTCCGACAAGGATAGCGTTATTCTTTTTCTTTCGTCCAAGAATACGGATAATCTCATTCACTTCCCTATCACGCCCAATCAAAAAATCAGCCTTTCCTTGTTCGGCAAGTTCATTCAAATCGGTACAATATGCCTTAATGTTTGGATTCTTTCCGGTTTTCTTTTTTTGAGTATTACCACCAAACATAGTCATCATATCATCCATATTGCCATCTTCTATTTTTTTAAAAAACTTTTCAGCGTCTTTCAGATTGTCAAAGCGCATCACTTTGATGCCATTCCCGAATGGATTATTTTTATCCATGTCCTCAAAATTGGAATCATTCTTCATTTTATTCTTGACGATTCCATATGTCAATCCTGCCTTTACAAAGACTTTTCTGATTTTATTTGATGAATCAGTGTCACCAAGAATCGCCAAGAATACATGCTCGGTTGTGATTTTGGGAGAATCCATTAGTTTTGCCTCCTTTTCCGCATTAAGTATCATATTCTGTAAATCAGAATTAATCTTGATTTCACGTCCGGTTTTGACGGCTGTCAACGCCTTTGATGACACCAATTGATATAGTGCATCATTCAACGCCTGCATGGCGTTTGACGTTAAACATCCGTAAAGCCTTTTATAAAGGTTGCTTTTCTTTTCTGAAAGTACCCCAAGTAAAAAATAGTCAAGACTGATTGTCAAAGTAGGAAGTTCTTTTGACAAATTGCTTTTGATATAATTCAGCACATCTTTGAATTCGTCTGACAACGGCAAAGTCAATACCTTCTCACCTTTTGTTTTATTTTCTTCCATTATTCAAAAATTTCTTGTTTTGCACGAAATTACAAAAAAAACACTAAAAATCCAAATAAGTTTATTTTATTGCGGTTTTTCAACCTTTTAATAAATAAAATTTCTTTATTATTATCATTATATTTTTTATTTTAATAATAAAAGTTCAAAATTATGATTTTAAAGAAAATATATAATGAAAAAGAGCATATACAAGAAATATGGTACGATTCAACAATGATATATTATACAAAAATGGTTGAAGATGAATTTGAGAATATTGGTGATTTATATGTGACATTCAAAAATGGAACCACATACAAATATTCAAAAGTTTCATTTGAGGACTATATGGTATTCATCGGTGGAGGAACTGATGCGTCACAAGGAAAAACACTGAACAAAGTCATTAAATCTAAATATGAATATGAAAAGATAGGAAATGCTGACATGCAATTGCTTCAAGAAGAATTCAATAAGGCTTGTGAGACTGATTTGGATATTGAAAAGACATATTTTATTTCCGGGCATAGAGACATCACCCCCGAAGAGTTTGAATATAATTATGAGCCATTAATTAATTTAGCGATTTCCAAAACAAAAGACGCAAAATTCGTTATAGGCGATTGTGAGGGAGTTGATAAGATGGCACAAGATTATTTGATGGATATATTGATGATTAGCCCTCAAAATGTAACAGTTTATCATATGTTTGATTCACCTCGTAATTGTAATCCATTAATTAGTAACATAAAAGGAGGATTTACATCTGATGAGGAAAGAGATGCTGCCATGACGAAGGCTTCTTTTGAGGATATTGCCCTTGTTAGAGATTACACGAAAATATCTGGAACCGCCCAAAATATATTAAGGCGAAAACAATTGAAAACTATTCAATAATTTTCCACTATTTATATGAAAATAATAACGTTATTAATTTGAATATAAAATGGAAAAGTTGATAGAAGACGTATTGAAAGATTACGATTTCGTTGAGGCTGTTGATTTTGACGGAGTAATTCCTGCAACTATGGAAGCACTTGGCGAAGGAAAGACAATAGGAAAATCGGACGTTAATGTACATCTTCATGGGTGTGAGGCTCTTGGCTCAGATTGCTTGGAAATTATCAGCCCGGAAGAGATGTTTAACGCTTAGTTACTATTAAAGCATTTGAGGTAGAAAGAGGTGTTTTATAACATCTCTTTTTTTATTTCATTTAAACTATTTATTATCAGAATATAGGTCATGAAAACATTAGTCATAACAGAAGAGCAAAAAGAAAGAATCAAACGATTTTTATATGAAAATTCGCTTGATGGAAAAAAAGTGTCATCAGCCCAAGACCAAGTTCATAATAAGGTTAATTCCGGTATTATGGATATTGTTACAGGTTGTGGAGCAATGGAAGAAGGGGCAGAGCCAGAATCTGATAGATACAATATTGGTTTTGAAGATGGCTCTTTTTCCAATTTCGGGCATATCTCAGAATCTGTAAACGACAGAAGTTTTGATTTTTCAACTTACATGAAATCTATTCTTGAATTCATGAAAAATGATGGATTGAATGTATATCCATTTCCAAAGATAAAATTAAATTGGGAAAAACAAGACGGTTTATTTATCAAGACCGGATATTATGAACCTGAAGCCAAAACAATTGTGGTGTTTTGTTGTGACCGTAATCCAAAAGATATATTGAGGACATTTGCCCATGAATGCATTCATCACTCGCAAAATCTTGATGGAAAGGATTTGAGTTTTTCAAGCGCAGATGATGTCAAGGACAATAAAAGGCTTGAAGAGATTGAGGGAGAGGCTTATCTGAAAGGAAATGTTTATTTCAGAAAATGGACGGAATATTTCAAAAATGGGGAACAAGATATGCTAAATGAAAATGCTACCCCCTTTTTAAGATATGGCATTAATATCAATGTTGATGATACTGATTGGCTTCAAATGATATTCAATGGCAAAAAAACCGTAGAGACAAGAGACGGAGCAACATTTTCTCAATGGCTCAAACACAAAGGTGAACAAATCGGATTGGTTAAAACAACTAAATATCCATCAAAAACAAACCCTACTGGTATGTTAGTAGGATATGCAACAATTGTTGATGTTATCAAATATACCCCGCAAAATTTCAATAATGATTATCAACGTCATAGAGTGCCATATACTACTGATTTTGGGAAAAACTGTAGATGCGGTTTAGTGTTGTCCAATATACATCAACTTGATTCTCCTATCAAACTTGCCCCAAAAGGGCAACAAGCAGTCAGACCAATAGAATATGCCCAAATCAATGAATCACGAAATCATAAAGGCAATAATAGAAGGTATAATGACAAAGGAAACTTTGTCCCAGATATTTGTCCAAAATGCGGCAGCAAAGTAGGCGTATACATACAGGGGGAACCAGTTTATCTTTGCTCAAATAAAAAATGTAGGAAATATTTCGGAACAATGCCTTGTCATTTGGACGAATATATAGCACCAAAAGACGTTGATTTATCAAGTTTCAAACTTAAAAGCGAATTGAATCCGAAATTTTGGAAAGACAATCATCTTGATTCAAGGATAAGGATAAAACTGCTTGACATCGCTGATGACTTTATTGATTTTCTCGGGATAGATTGGATTAAGCCAGATGATATTACAATCACAGGCTCATTAGCCAATTATAATTGGAATAAGAAATTTTCCGACATAGACCTTCATATTATAGTTGATTTTTCCAAAGTGGATAAACGAACTGATTTTGTTAAGAAATATTTTGATGCCCAAAGAAAATTATGGAATGAAGAACATGAAGGGCTTGAGATATTTGGATTTCCGATAGAGGTTTATGTCCAAGATAAAAATGAAAAGCACTCATCAACCGGAGTATATTCTCTTGATAAAAACAAATGGCTTACAGAACCCGATAAAGATAAATTATCTGATAAGCATTTAGATAAGGAACACATCAAGAAACAAGTTGCCCATTATGTTAATATCATTGATGATTTGGAAGAAAGATATAATTCATCAAATGGTGACAAATATAAAAGCGAGCAAATATATGACAAGGTTGATGCCCTTTTTGATGAATTGAAAGGTGAAAGAACAGAAGGTTTAAAAAACTCCAACAGTGAGATGACCGATGAGAACATCATATGGAAATCATTACGAAGAATGAAATATATTGAAAAAATGATGGATTTGTTGAATAAAACATATAATACAATAAACAGTTTATCGTAATTTTTTAATATTCACATCTATTTATTTGAAAAATAATGAATAATTAGATAATAATTTATATAAAGATATGCCAACGTTTGAAGAATCTCTCACACGTATGAAGTCTCTTTACACTTATGGTAAAGATTTGAATGAGAGTAAGAATGTTCCAATGCATACACTTGAGTATCACGCTGTTGCCGCCAACGGCAAGGCTTATGGTATTGTGAAAGAATGCAACAAATATTATATTAAAACAGCCCCTAAGGACAAGGAACTTGTAGCCGAGGCTTATGATTATATTGGTGGTATTTCAAGAAAGAAAGACTACGAATATGAAAGTTACCCTCTTGCTTCAAGACAGTTTGAACTTAAGATTAATTCAATAAATGAATCTTGTGAGTCAGAGACCAACATTTCAACTCTTGACCCGTTCAAGAAGAATATGATTATTGCTGAGGGAACAGAGAAATTTGCCAATGAACTTGCACGTCAACGTCAGATTATGTATAATGTATCAATGTTGATGAATGAATCAAGTGAGATTGGTGCGGACCGTAAGGATGATGTTGTTAAATATGACAAGGCTCAGCCAGAGGCAGAGAAAGGTGCAAAGGGTGATAAGCCGGAAGGAAGCAAAGATGGAAAAGCCGTTCTTGACAAGGATTTCAAAAAGAAAACCAATGGCGTTGATAAGAAAGTTGGCCCATTTGACCAAGATGCTCCTAAATCCACCGACCAGCTCAAAGAGGCTTGCGAAGGCGGTTCTTGTGAAAAGGATTGGGGTTCAGAAGGCATTGGCAAGGGACGTGACCCTAAGTCTATCGGTTGGGAAATTGACGGACAGAAAACCGTTAATGAAGAAGAGGAAGATTGGGCATCTAAAGGATTGCCTTCTACTCCAGGTGTAGGTGAAGCCGATACCGACCATAACAATGGTCCATTCAATAAGACGGTTAATGAAGAAGAGGATACTGATGTTGATGATACTGATGTTGAAGACCCGGATATTACCGTAGATGATGATTCAGATATAGATACAGATACAGATGGCGATGAAGAGAATTATTATGATGACCTTGATGCAGATATGGATAGTGAGTCATCAGATGATGATACTGACTTTGATGCCGGAGTAAATGACGAAGAAGGTTCTTTTGAAGATGATGATGAAAGTTCTTTCGATGATGGTGATGGAACTGATTCTGACACCGATATAACTGATGATACCACATCTGACCTTCAAGCAAAAATTGATGAACTTCAAGCACAGATTGATGCCCTTAGAAGCGAACTTGACGGAGAAAATACATCAGATGATGATGATATCAAAGATGTAGATGATACTACTACAGACGGCGATACTGATGATTTTAACGCTGAATTCAATGATGTTGATGGTGATGAATTTGATGGCGATTCTATGGATAATATAGAAGGCGGAGAAGATTCTTCTTATGATGATGACATTGAAGAATGCGGAGATGGTTCTATGTCACCAATAGGGCTTGACGGATTGAATGAAAGTTCTCAAAGAAGAGTTGCTAACCTTGTTGATTCAATTGTTAGTAATATTCTTGCAGAAAACGAACTCCATGATTTCGGAAAGCATCCAGGATATCAGAAGAAGCCTATGGAACTTCCTACAACAGGTGAAGACAAGAACCAGTGGGGAAGAGATTGGAATGATGAAAGTGTTCATAACGAAACTCCTTTTGGAGAAAAGATTGGTAGCAGTGCCCCATTCACAGAATTGGTAGATGCTGTTACTAAAGAGGTTATGTCACAACTTCATGGTTCTGCTTTTTCATCAGATAAAAAAAAAGAACAGTAAGTGAAAACATTGAGGGCGAAAGAAAAGTCCTCAAAATAAAGAATAGCGAAGCACCATCTATGGGAGGACAGCAAATGCCACCTATGGACGGTGCTTTAGCAGGTACTGCCTCTACTGACCCGAATATGACACAGCCCATGGATAATATGAATCCAAATATGCCAATGGGAAATGGAGACCCATCTATGGAAAACGACCCATCTATGGGTGGTGAAGAACCTATGGATAACGGAGGCATGCCAGCAGAAGGTGATGATAGCACAATGTCAATTATTAATCAATTAAGTCCGGATGATAAAGAAGCCGTAAGAAATTATGCTGAAAGTATGCTTGCAAGAGACGAAACCCAAAGCAATCCTAACGGAGATATGGGTGAAGACCCAACTATGGCAGGAACTGATGGGCAAATGATGGAATCTGTTATTTTCACAAAAAGACAAATAAACAAGATTCATGAAAATTTTAATCAAAAAAATAATGATGCTGAAAATTTGGATAACAAACCTTTGGGAAAGAAAAAGGGCAAGACCGTTTCCAAAAATTCACCGTTTAATAACCCGAATTTTGATTAGATAATACTATGACAAAAAAAATGATTATAACAAGAAGCCAATTAAAGGCTTTAAATGAAGAGAATACAATTAATATATCAACAATGGCTAAAGACAACAGCCTTAATTCATTTTCAACAGCCGCCGCTGACACACATACTCAAAGTGATATCCAAAAAGCCAAGACTGCGGGTGACGTGAATCTTGTTATTAATGGACCTAAAACATCAGACAATATGCCCCGTCAAGAAATCAATGTAGGAGCAGGTGATACAGTTCAAAACGCAATAGCAAAGCAAGGTAATAATGAATTGCTTCAGCAAGGCGGTTCAATGCAAATTACAGGTGATGGCTTTGGGGAATCCAAAATTTATTCAAAGAAAATGGTTGAGGAAGCAAGGCTGAAAAATATGTATAATGAAAGCAAGGTTTTTACCAAAAAGCAAATGAATGAAAAAATTTTGGATGAAATAATAAACATGTTCTAATTTAATCATGAAAGGAATTATAAGAGAGGCAAAAGAGATTAATTCTTTAATTAACGCTTTTGTTAAAAAGAATCCAAATATTAATCCAAAGGATTTGGAGCAGTTATTCACGGCTGACCCGACCACGGTTCAGAACAGCCGTGGCGTTTTTGCCGGCAAGTATTGTGTATGGATTGGAAACCAATATGTTAACGGAAAATTAAAGGTTGGTGATATTCCGGAGTTAAAGAAGGCGTTGAATACCTATAATATTAACAAATCCCAGATAACAACACCTATAAATGAGATAGGTTCATTATCAGATTTAATTACCATAATCAGTAACTATACTGATGATTTCAAAGCCACCAGGCAATTGTCCAAGGGGGAACAGGCACTGGAGAAGGTATAT